>Ga0207128_1056_pt1 | contig 24201 bp, 19 predicted proteins | sample Alteio_BWMinHeat_18_FD_153522 | JGI IMG/M metagenome (GOLD analysis project Ga0207128, IMG submission 153522) | Enriched cells from forest soil in Barre Woods Harvard Forest LTER site, Petersham, Massachusetts, United States -... | ecosystem: Environmental > Terrestrial > Soil > Temperate forest >... | reverse complement strand
GCCCGTACAGGACCTGAATTTTTTACCTTATTTGGAGAGCCGAAGGAGAAGGGAGCGTCTGACCAGGTGCTCAAAGAAACCGTGGAAAAAAAGTGGTCAGAGATTTCCGATAATGATGTGATCACCAAAGAACAGGCAGTCGCTTATTTGGATGCCAAAAAAAAGCATCGAGGGCTTGTCTATCAGGTCAATGCTTTTTTGGATAAACACTTTCATCTAGCTGAAAATTTGATGCGGCTAGCCATGGTTGTGATTGTAGTGGCTTTTTTTAAAGCAATTGCCCTTTTTGCCTCTCGTTATTTCACGCAAGTCGTTTCCATTCGGGTGACGCGGGATTTGCGTCAGCGCTGTTTTGAGCATGTGCAGAGCTTGTCGATGAATTTTTACCATAAATATGAGCTGGGTCAAATTTCAATGCGCGTTTCTGGAGACACGGGAGTTGTGGCCTCTTCAGTCAATGCGCTTCTCATCAACTATCTTCAGACTCCTTTTGCACTCATCTCTACCTTTACAGCGATTTTATTCATCTCTTGGAAACTCACCCTCATTGTCTTTTTGGGAGTCCCTGCCATCATCGTGCCTGTTGTCTTTGTAGTCAAACGCGTCAAGCAGATTGGACAGAAGATGGCGACCAATAGTGAGCAGTGCATGCGCATTTTGATGGAGTCCATTTTTGGAGTGTTTACAATCAAGACCTTTGTTATGGAGGACTTCTCTCTTACGAGATATAAAGCAAATAACACGGTTTCGGCCAAACTTGAAGAAAAAAGCGCTCGCTATAGTTTAGCTCCACGGCCTGTTTTACACATGATTTCTTCTGTGTTTTTTGCCTGTATTATTTTGTCAGGGCTTTATCTATTTCGCATTCCTCCTGAAGATCTGCTTGTTTACTGCGGTCTTCTCTATATTTTCTATGAATCAGTCAAGAAGTTTGCGGAAGAGAATGTGCAGATTCAACGAGGGGTTGTGGCAGCAGAAAGAATGTTTGCCCTTTTGGAAGAAAAACCGATGATTGTGGATGCCCCAGACGCGCGGCCTTTAAAAGAGTTTCAGCATGAAATCGAGTTTCGCAATGTCTGGTTTCGCTATAAGGAAGAGTGGGTTTTGCAGGATCTTTCTTTTACCGTTCCGAGAGGAAAAATCGTTGCCATTGTGGGTCCAACAGGGGCTGGCAAATCGACTATTATCTCCTTGCTGCCGCGTTTGTACGAAATTGAGAGGGGAGAGATTCTCATCGATGGCAAGTCCCTTGTGGCTTATACGCAAGAATCGTTGCGCAAGAATATGGCTGTTGTGCCTCAGAAGCCTTTTTTATTTCTCGATTCTATACAGGCCAACATTGCAGCGGGTAGATCTTACTCTCCTGAGGAGATAGAGACTGCGGCGCGTAATGCGCATGCAGAAGAATTTATCGTGCGTATGCCGAACAAGTATCAATCTGTTCTGCAAGAGTTGGGTAAGGATCTTTCAGGGGGGCAGCAGCAGAGGTTAGCGATTGCGCGGGCGCTTGCGACTAAGGCGCCTATTTTGGTGATGGATGAGGCGACTTCTTCTTTGGATGCTGTAAGTGAAGAGAAGATTCGTGATGCGATTTTAGAGATGCGAGGGAAGCTCACGCAGATTATTATTGCGCACAGGTTTTCGACAATTGAGCATGCGGATAAGATTATCTATCTGGATCATGGAAGGAAAGTAGCAGAAGGCACCAAAGAGCAGTTACTTGCGAGTTGTTTAGAGTTCAGACAGATGTGGGAGCTGATGCATCTCTCAAGCGAATCCACCCCTCAATTAGCCGAAGCCTCTGTTTAGATGAGAGATGAGACAAGAATTTACGCAATGTGCAGTTTTCCGTCAGGAAAACTGCACATTGCGTAACACTCAGAAAGCATTGTATACCCAAATGAGCTGAAAAGTCGGTTTTTGGGCCACGCGAAAGCTCCCGGGGTTGAACAATCGCAAGCTGATCAATATTAGAAATATTGATCAGCTTGCGATTGTTCAACCCCGGGGCTTTGGCGCGCCCTAAAAGCCGCCTTTTCAGCTCATTTGGGTATAAAAGAAGCCTCGCTCTCTTTTCAGAGCAAGGCATCAAAGGTTTCTGACGTTTATCTAATACAAATACTGCCATAATATCTCTAAAAATGCCCTTACGGGCCTTGTAACGGAATCTTTGAACAAAGTTCAAAGATTCGCTCCCCTCGACAATGTTGTATAGCGGCACTCACTCTAATCCGTTTCGTGCTTACCCTATCGCTTGTCTGCAACCAGAGTTTCGAGAGGGCAGAACTGAGGAAGCATTCTGCCGTCGGTCTTTGGCCTCTATACAACGTAGCTATCTTACAATAGCTTAATCTGGTCAACTAAGGCTTGTCAGTCTCCTTTCAAGCCTCCACCTTTAGGTGGGGGTTGTTGACATCATTGATTCCATTTTGGCCAAGTCTTCAATTTGATTGGGTATAGTATAACTTGTGATAATTTCGAAAAGCCTTTACCATGACAACTCAGCTAGAGAGGCAGCTTTTAGGAAAGATGCTTTCGATGATGAATATTTGTGAGGCATGCTAGTATGGATATCACCTATCGTATATTTCCCTCCTTTTTACTGCTAGCAATTTGTATTCTGATCGGGGCTGTAGGGCAATATCTATTAAAGACAGGAGCCATGTCGTCTGGTTCTGAAGCCACAAAATTTTGGATGGTTTGGTTTCAACCTATTATTATTATAGGGTTGTCGTTCTATTTTATTGGCGCTCTTTTATATATTTATGTTCTTAAAAGTGTGCCACTTTCTATTGCCTATCCATCTTTTGCTTTAAACACTATTTTGGTTGTCCTGATTGGGCGAATCTTTTTTAAAGAGACTCTGACGTTCACACAAGTTGGAGGTATTTTGTTTATTATTCTTGGGGTTGTTTTACTATGGAAGTCTTAGAACAAGAGAAGCAGATGAACTCTGATGCCAGGTGTATTAGCGGAAACAGTTATTGGAGAGCAACTATTATTCAAAGTGAATGTGCACAGAACATGGCTTCTCGTAAAGCCTGGCCTTGTGAGGATGCGCCCATTGAACTAACCTTATTTGTTTCTTGTTATAATGAGGAGGCATACATAGAGGATACCCTTAAAACAGTGGTCGCTTCGATGGCATTGGTTAATAAAACATATGAAATTTTGGTGATTGATGATTGCTCTAAAGATAAATCAGTTGCATTAGTGCAAGCATTTATTAGAAAAAATCCTGATATAAATATAACATTGCGTATTAACGAAAAAAATAAAGGACTTGCGCAAAATTTTGTTGATGGCGCCTTCATTGGACAAGGTAAGTATTACCGGCTAATTTGTGGTGATAATGCTGAACCTATGGACACTATTGTACGTGTGCTAAGAGCCATTGGCAAGGCTGATATGATTGTTCCCTATTATGTGTCTGCAAAGGGTAAAAATTTATCTAGGCGGACTATTTCTAAACTTTATACCATGCTTGTTAATTTGGCTAGTGGTCATCATATGAAGTATTACAATGGACTGCAGGTTTATTTGCGCCATAATGTGATGCGCTGGCATCCTAGTACAAGGGGTTTCGGATTTCAAGCAGAGCTATTGTGTTTATTGCTCGACAAAGGATTGTCATATAAACAAGTTCCATGCGTTACAGTGGAGCGTCGAGGAGGAATGGGAAATGCCATTACTTGGAAAAACTTTCGTTCAGTTGCACATGTTTTAGGTGGAATATTTCTTAAAAGGATAACCTTATGAGCAGAGGACAGTTGTTAACTGTATTTGCAAAAAGGTCTGTTAATCAATTAATTATTAAATATTTCTATATATCTCCTATAACGTGGGTACTTTTTTTAGGTTACTTGTGTATTCTGTGTTTTTTTAGTTTTGTGGATGTTTATCATCAAAAATTTTTTACGAGCGGAAAGCTTGTTATTATATATAATATAGCTCGCATATCCTTTATTTTTTACTTAACATGCTTATTTTATGTTGTAGGCGACTGGTGTTTATCTTGTTGGGTTGGAAGGGCTTACAAAGATTCTATGACACTTGAAGCGGCGTTACTTGGTTTTTTTGTAGGCTTTGGTGTATGGCATCTAGTGTTATTTTTTCTTGGTTTTTGCGGTGTTTATCATCATTTTTTGCTTAGTTTTATAACGACGTTGCTATTTTTTTTGACTCTACCTCGATTAGATAACTGGATTCAATTTGGCAAAAAGGCGCAGTTAAATTTCTATAAACCTGGTCTTTGCCTACTAATTTTAGCTGCAATTTTATTCCTCATAACAAAAGGTCTTTATCCAAGTGGTGGTCATGATTATTTTAATCATTATTTTCACTTTTATAGGTCTGTAGTGGACTCTGGAAATACATTACCGAATAGCGTTTGGTACCATTTTTACTATTCTAAGGGAGGCGCTCTATTTTTTCTTTCTATGGTTTTGACCGATCCTTTGGCTCCGCAGTTGGCAACTACATCGATGGTTTTTGCTGGTGCAGCTATAATATTTTGTTTGTTTAGGGATTCCCCATCAAAATGGATGCCCTATGTGGGTGCAGCGCTGTATATTTTGGGACTCATATATACTCCAGGGCCTGCCGAAAATCTCGGGCATGGAGGCTGGGGTGATCTTGAAAAATTGCATGAACCCGCATCTGTTTTAATGTTGGCGATTATCTGGATGTTGACATGTCTTGCAAAAACATCACAACCGCAAAGGTGGGGTATTGCATTGATATTTAGTATTACTGCTCAAATAATTATTGAGCCTACTCTATTTATCATTTCTGGCCCATATCTAAGCTTGTCTCTGATTTATTTTATAGTTGTTAAAAATAAACAGGCAGTGTTTTGGACTAGTATTTCTCTATTAACCGCAGGGATAGTGATTTTAATCATCGGATTATCCAATTATTTACTAACCGGCATTCCAAACGATCAAGGGCTATTGTTTTTTTGGCCCATCATAAATTTTAAAAAAGTCGAACAATTGGGAACTGCTATCGAGTTACTCAACCTCCATTGCGGCAGGATGGGTCAATATGCTCAACGTAATCCTTATTCTTACGAATTGTTATTTAGAATAATGACTTATTTGCGATTAGATGTTTGGGGTATATTTTTTAGTCTATCATTTTTACTTTTTATTACAAGATGGATTTTAAGCATTAAATATAAAACGCATCAATTAATACTAAGCAAAGCTCCGTTTTTGGCTTGCGTTAGTTTCTTGATGTTGGTAGCATTCATCTCACTCTTTATTTCGCGTGATCAGCCTGTGTCTTTTTATCGGTTTTCAACTTTTTCTTATGCTCCTATGTTGTGTGTGGTTTTATTGATGTGCTCAGCAATCTCATTACGTTTTATTCCAATCTTATTGCTAAGTTTTGCTTCTGCAGGCATTGGTTATTACGGTGTTCCCTATATTTATAAGACGTTAGAACAAAGATCTCCTAGATTAGTAGAGATAGGGCACAGAGTACTTGGCAAGTATAAAATCAAGTCTGTAAAACATGTTTTAGAAAACGGCATAAACTTCACGACAGGTAAGTATAGTCTTGCTGATGCCTACAAAAATCAGCAGGGAATGCCAGGACGTTATTCTTATGGAGCAATCCATCCAGCCATAGAAGCTGTTTGGCACCAACTACCATCCAAAACACGCATTTGGAGCGTCCATACTAGTACTTATGGTATGTTGCCAGATTGTCACATGGAAGGGATACACTCCTTTCAATTGACGCAAGATCCAAGCGCTGTTTATTTTGGCACCGCTGAAACAGAGAAAGAAGCCTTTAAAAGAGAAGGTTTAAATTATTTTTTTATTTCTAAAATTGATGGAATAGAGGACTGGCTCATCTTACAGACACCGCTTTTTTCACCAGAACAAATTGCTGAGCATTTGGGTATTGCATGGACGGATGGGAATAGTTACTTATTAACATGGAAAGAGAACGCGACAAGGCTTCTTGATGCTGATTGGGTAGAGGATTACAGTAAGCTCACAGCAAATTTAAGAGAAATATTTGCGCAACACTATATTAATTTAGCTGTAGAATTTAATAAAAAGATTGTACGAGCAAAGATTTAAGCTCATCAAGCAATTTGTGTTCGTCAACGCTCCCGGGATTGAGCGATCGTAAAGGGCCCCATATTAGAAATATGGGGCCCTTTACGATCGCTCAATCCCGAGGCTTTCACGCAGGTCAAAATGTATTATTTCAAATTTAATCGACTATAAGTTTTCTTCTTACAGCAAAGGGCGATGAAATAGGGGGCTGAAGGGATGTGCCCTGTTAGAATGGCTCCTTCCATTGCAGAAAAAAGAAAGATGTGCGCAAAATGCTGAGCCATTTTTTTCTCCAGCTGCTGTAAAGAGGCCCCTCCTACTACCAGAAGCCCCTCTTTTTTTACATGAGTAGCTATTGAGGAAAGATCTAGGTTAGGATTAAAACACACCACTCCATCATAAAGAGAGTCAGGTAGTTCTTTCTCACTAAAGGCAATGCTCGGATCTGAGAAATTCGCCTGCGCAATGGAAATCGCCTGAGCATCTGTGTCAATCCCCTTCGCAAAACCACACTCCTTGGCCATTACCCAAGTGCCTACACCCTCCCTACACCCTACGTCGAGCACTTTTTTGTGAGGCCCAATCATTTTGCAGGCAAATTTATAGTAAGAAAGGACGCTCAGCATCTCCCGAGGATTCTCGATCCATTGAGAAGTGTCTTTTCCTAGAGCAAGCGGCGGCTTTTCCTTCATGATATCGGTCACGCACGCCCAGTTAGAAGTCGTTTCTTCAATCATACAAGCACCACTTCATTATTTTTTAGATAGCTCTTTGCTGAAGCTGTCACCGCTGACTCGCAAAGAGGTTCATAGTAAGTAGGTCTTGCCTCCAAATTCACAGGAGCAAGTGCATTGAGCACTCGAATATCGGTGCTCCATCTACTCACCCTGCCGCGATTTTCCACGCTTCCATGGACCGTGGAAAGACTAAAGATAAGCGCTTGGCCTACCCGCAAAGGATAGCTCTCCATGCGAGATTCAATAAGCGGATCCATCACTTTAGGGGCGTAGAGAAAACCAAGGTTATGCTTGGCAGATCCCTTCGTGATCGAAGCATCTTCATTCACCACTTGTGTGGTAGGAAATTCAGATTCTGGCAGGATATGAGAGCCAGAGAGCACTTGCAGATTACTTTCAGGCTCTAAATCCACAAAGGGTATCAAAACCGATAGTTCGTAAGGCGAGCCCCCATAAAATGTGTCCCGATGGTAGCCAATATTGTCCTCTTTTCGAAAAGGTCTTGTAATCCGTAAGTAGGGATTTGCTTGGACAAGAAGATCCAAGCCTATAAACGCTTGAAAAAACCTCAGGTGGCTTGCCACAATCCGAGGCCCAAATCTGCGTTTTCGAAAAAACTCCGTCATGTGCACTTGAATCTCAGTATGTTTTTCTGCAGGAATTGTCTCATGGTAATCTTCTAGAGCCGTTTCTTTTCCAATAAGCGAAGAAAGCTCTTCTTGAAGCTCTTTTCTTGCTCTCAAAACAGGTTCTTTATCTGAAAAATCAACAATGAGCCATCCTTTTTCAGCAAATTGTTCGTGCGCTGTTTTCATGTAGGTTCTCTTTTGTGACAACATAGACACATTAAATAATGGCACATAGGCGCATAGCCCGTGTGGACCATTTCATCATTCATACCAAAGGGAAAAACATGATAAAAATATTCCCGGAGCTTACCTACAAGCCTTTCTTGAGAATATAAGTTTACATGTCCCAATTCACTAGCCTTAGAGGCATAAGGAGAGGCTGTGATGTTAGGAGTCCCTATGACAGCAATCCCATCCTCAGAAAGGTTCTTAAAGACCGTATCGAAATAGAGATTTTCATATTCAGGTAAAATGTGTTCGACCACATCTAAGCTCACAACACACTCAAAAAAGCCATAAGATTTGCCCATAAAATCATCGCAGATAAACCGAAAACTTTTTTGAGATAAATTTTGATCTGCTGCAACAATTGCTTCAGGATCAATATCAACACCTGTATAGGAAAGTGCTTTTTCAGCTAAAAGAGGAGCGCCAATCCCTTCGCTACAACCCAGTTCCAGAATAGAACGATTGGACGTGCCCAAATCAGCTGCAAATTTATAACGCGCAAGCACAAAGGCAAGTCTTTTAGGGTCATTTCTAATATTAAAGGACCAGTGCTCTCCAAAGTGAACAGGTTTTTTTAACGCGCTATGAGACATGCAGGCTCCGTAGACAAGATTCCATCTGCTGTTCAATGGATTGAAGAGAAAAGGAGGTCTCTTTTAAAAACTTCTCCGGGCTCATCGTGATTTTTTTAGGGCGCATCACCCCATCATTCCACGCATCCAAAGAGACCGCTTCAACCAATTGAGAAGGAAGGGATAACTCTTTTACAATTTTTGAAGCAATAGCAAAATAAGAGAGCGGCTCTCTTCCGCAGAGTTGATAGAGCCCTCTGCAATTAAGAAGGCAGAGTTGATGAATGCCTTGCACAGCATCTTCCCAATGAATAGGAGAGAAAATTTGGTCGAAAGTGACAGACACCTTTTTCCCTTGTTTCAGCTGCATGGTCAAGCGGTCAACCCAAGTGATCTCTTGCTTTGTCATCTCAAAAAACCTTGCTGAGCCTGATCAAAAGATAATTCTCTCCGCAAACCTCATTCAAACCTAATTCTAGGGCCTTTTTATGGCTGCCATAGATGTTTAAAGGATAGGTGGCAGAATCCTCCTCATAGTCCCCTGAAGCGCCATCGAAAACATAGTCAGAAGAAAAAAGAACAGGTGTCATGCCCCCCTTATGGATTTGTCTAGCCCATTCTAAAGGACCATTCACATTGCATTGCCAGCTTTCTTCTTGCATCTCTTCACAGGCGCGCACATTTGTCATCGCGGCAAATAATAGGGCGTGCGTCACTTTTTTTTGCTGTAAAAGGGATACATCTACTGAAGGAAAATGGAGATCGAAACCCGTTTGTTTGGAGAATGGTTCGACATCCCCTACAACTTGGATGAATTTCTTTCCTAGATAGCTTGTAGAGCCAAAAACAGCAGCTTTAAACATCGGGGAGATTCCACAATTCAGAAGATTTTAACAGGTGAAGCACTTCACTTGCATGTGTGAGGTTGTTTTCAATGGTTAGACGTTCCGCTTCTCTTAAAAGAAGCCCCATTTTTTTTCCAGGTAAAATTCCTGCTTTTCGCAGCTGCCCTGCAGAAAGAAGAGGGTGTCTGCACTCTATTCTTTTAATGTGGTGGGAAAGCTTTTTTCTTCTCGCTGCATGTTCTTCTGCAAAGAGCTCTCTTTGAGGAGGCAGCTGCTTTACCGTTTGCACTTCGATAAAAAGATCCGCATGAGGGTGCGCATAGAGATGCGCCCACGCAGTTAAACTAGAAGTAGAGGTGAGTGTAGAGGCTTTTTCCCAAAACTCCATGAGGTGGCGATCTGCTTTTGAAAGCTTCAAAAAAAAGCAGAGACTTTCTTTTTGTTCGAGAGTGTAATCTGGAAAAAGCTCTAGGAGAAAGAGTAGGGTGGGGCAGTCTATAGGAAAATAGGGAAAAAAACAGACTCTTTTCTGAAGCTCTTCCAGAGAGATGGTCTCAAATTCTGGGAAAATCGTTGCCAAAAGGCGCGTTTCATGCATCAGAAGAAGCGCCTCTGCAAAGCGTGGGCTTTTAGACATCTTAGTCAGCTCTTGCCAGATGCGCTCGATGGAAACGGCTGGAAAAAGCGTGTGGGCCAAAGAATGGATGGCTTGCTCAGTTTTTTTTTCGATAGAAAATCCAAAGCGCGCCGAGAAGCGAATGGCTCGCACCATACGCAATCTATCTTCTACAAAACGCGCATGAGGGTCCCCAATGGCTCTGATGATGCCTTTTTGAAGATCGTCCTGCCCTCCTACAAAGTCGTAGATAGTCTCTGTCAGCGGGTCATAGAACATGCCGTTGATGGTAAAGTCTCTTCTGTGAGCATCTTTTTCAGGAGTGGAGAAGTCCACTCCGGTAGGATGGCGTCCATCTAGATAGGGGTGATCTTTGCGAAAAGTGGTGACCTCAAAATGCTCCCCTTCTTCCACTACAATGATCACACCAAAAGCAACCCCTACAGGAATCGTTTTGGGGAAAAGGGCGCACACCTTATCAGGAGGGGCACTTGTAGCAATATCAATCTCATCAGAAGGCTCTCCTCTGATAAAATCGCGCACCCACCCCCCTGCAAAGTAGGCCGTATACCCCGCATCAAAGAGCTTTTGGACAACAAGGCGCCCTATTTTCTCTATTTCACGCAATTTCTTGTGAGCCTCTACGGATGACGATAGGAGGTTTATTTTCGCTTAAGGTTTCTTTTTCGATGATGATTTCAGAGATAGATTGGTCTGAAGGCACTTCATACATAAGATCGCGAAGCAAAGTCTCTAGAATCATGCGCAGCGCCCTTGCGCCTGTGCCAGCAGCTTTTGCCTTTTGAGCGGCCGCTAAAAGGGCTTCAGGTTGGAAAGTGAGCCCCACATTTTCTTCCTGAAATAGCTGCGTGTATTGCTTGACAATAGCATTTTTAGGTTCCGTTAAAATCTTCACCAAGTCTTCTAAACTGAGTTCATTACAATTCACAATGCAGTTGAATCTTCCGATGAATTCGGGAATCATGCCAAAGGCGATCAGATCTTCAGGTTCCACTTGGGAAAGTAATTTGCTTTTATCATGAGGGTCTATTGCTTTCCCTGTTTTCACATCGGTAAAGCCAATGGTGCTCTTGCCGAGCCTCTTTGAGATGATTTTATCGAGATGGACAAAAGCGCCCCCTACAATAAATAGAATATTTTCCGTATTGACGCGGATATATTCTTGGTGCGGGTGCTTCCGGCCCCCTTTAGGAGGGACGTTGGCGACAGTACCTTCTACAATTTTAAGAAGGGCTTGTTGAACCCCTTCTCCAGAGACGTCTCTTGTGATGGAAACATTGGAAGTGGTTCTTCCTATCTTGTCGATCTCATCGATGTAGACAATTCCTTGTTCTGCGCGCGCCACATCGTAGTCAGCCGCTTGCAGAAGGCGTAGAATGATATTCTCTACATCTTCTCCTACGTAGCCAGCTTCCGTAAGTGTCGTTGCGTCTGCGATGGTAAAAGGGACGTCTAGAATCTGTGCAAGCGTTTTTGCAAGTAGCGTTTTGCCTGATCCTGTGGGTCCCAGCAGCATCACATTGGATTTGTTATAGGTGATTTCCTTGCTTGCAGCCAAAGAGCGTATTCTCTTGTAATGGTTGTAAACAGCTACAGCGATCGTTCTTTTAGCGCTCTCTTGACCCACAATAAACTCATCCAAGTGCGCTTTGATCTCTTTAGGCTTTAAAATTTTTAGCTCACGAGCAGGTGGGGGTGCTTTTTTATCGATAATGTTCGAACAGAGATGGATGCAGTTATCGCAAATATAGACACTAGGGCCGGAGATGAGTTTTTCAACGTCATCTTCAGTGCGTCCACAAAAAGAACAGGTGGGGATATCTTTGCTATTTTTTTTAGTCATGTGGAATCGCGGTTATTTTAGACCTTTTGTAGTGACGACCACTTCATCAATCAGCCCATATTCAATAGCTGCTTGAGGACTCATGAAGAAATCTCTTTCTGAATCGAAAAGGACTTTTTCGATCGTTTGACCAGAACATTCTGAAAGGATTTCTGCAAGGTATTGCTTCAGACGTAAGATCTCTTCTGCTTGGAGTTTGATGTCAGCAGATGTCCCAAATACCCCTCCAGAAGGCTGGTGGATCATGATGCGGCTGTGGGGAAGCGCTCTTCTTTTGCCTTTCGTTCCAGCAGCTAAAAGGAGTGCTCCCATAGAGGCTGCCTGTCCAATGCAATAGGTGCTAACATCGCAGCCTAGAAATCGAATCGTATCAAAGATAGCAAGGCCTGCCGTGATATAGCCGCCAGGTGAGTTGATGAAAATTTGGATGTCTTTTTTAGGATCGTCAGTCATCAAAAATAGGAGCTGAGCGATCACCACATTGGCTAAATGATCGGTGATTTCTTGTCCGATGAGGACGATACGATCTTTAAGAAGGCGAGAGTAGATGTCCATGGAGCGTTCACCTCTGCCTGTATCTTCAATGACGTAAGGTACAAGTGTCATCTGTTCTCTTTCCATATCTCTCCCTTTTTTCCTTCGGTAGTGCGTATGTGTATAACGCTCGAGAACGCCTGACGTCAAGGTTTTTTTGTCAGGCCGCAAGAACTTGAGCGAGCAAATAATCTTTCGTTTTTTGATTCAAAAGTTCATTAGAAACAATGCCAGTTAATCTCTTAATATCTTCAGGTTGAAAGCTTTTTTCATGTAAACGGTGTTGATAAATCAGGCGGATGAGCTCTTGGTTGACCTCCTCTGTGGAGACGGAGAGTCCCCCCTGTTCCACAAGCTGTTGATAGAGGAAGTGGAGCCTGAGCGCGGTGGAGGATTCTTCGTGCACTTTATCGAGGAGTTCTTGAGGAGGAGCTGTGCCTGGAGCTTCCTCTTTAAGCTTTTCTTTTAGTCTTGCCTGCTTTTCTTTTGTCAAAAGGGAGGCGGGAAGAACAAGAGGGTAGCTGTCCAAAAGAGCTTTTTGCAGAAATTGCTGCTGCTCTGTTTTAAGAGTGTTTTCCGCTATTTTTTGAAGTTCATCGCGGATTTTTTGCATGAGCGCTTCTAAAGAAGGGGAACCCGCTTTTTCCGCAAAGGCATCGTTGAGCTCAGGAGGGAGGATCTTTTTGATGGAGTGAATGGTGATGCGCACTTTTGTGGGGACAAATTGTGCCTGGGTCTCAACGGACGCCGTTTCATTGACTTCGGAGAATCCTTCGACGCTGCCCACTTCTTGTCCTAAAAGAATCTTTTGAAGCCATTTGGGCATGTCCTTATCTTTCATCCCAAATCTTCCTTTATTGACGTAGGTAGTGGGGGGTTCTTTATCGAGAGATTCGATGGTGAGTTCGACGTAATCATCGGGTTCGATTTTCTTCTCAGCGGGATAATCTTCCCATTCGGCATGGCGCTCTTGAATTTCGAGAAGTCTTGCGTGCACTTCTTCTTCCGAAACAGGTGTTGTTTCTAGGGAGGGTTTTTGAATTTTTGAGAAATCGATGGAGGGGATTTCCGGGTAGCATTCGTAGTTGAGTTGGATTTCAGCTCCTTCTTCAAGTGAGCAGCTATTGATGGAGGGTTTTTCGACGCTATTTTTGTTTAGGGGGTATTTTTTTGTTAGAAGGATTGCTGTGCGAAGGGCTTCATCTACAAGGAGTTCTTTCCATTCTTTTTCGACGTAGTTTCCATAATTTTTTAGAACAGTTTCGTCAGGGGCTTTGCCTTTTCGAAAGCCTGGGATGGAGATTTCTTTGTTGATGCGTTTGATGGCTTGTTTGTGTGCTTTTTGGACAGCGTTAGGGAGAGCTTTGACGCGTAGAGAGAGGCGGCAGCCGCTTTCTTCTTCGAGATCCACGACAAACGATTCATTTTTAAATTGCATGAGGTCCTCTAAAATGAGCGGGTGATGAGGTTCGAACTCACGACCCTCACGTTGGCAACGTGATGCTCTACCACTGAGCTACACCCGCGTGAAAAGAATGAAGTTATTCTAGGGGGGAGGGGGGTTTTTTGCAATTTTTTAATGTGGTTGAAGTAAAAAAGGGGATTTTAGATTAGAATGGAGATAATACGAGGCCTGTATAGACGCCCTAGCGCCCCGTGGGCTGCTGCCCTCGGCCCCCCGCAGCCCCAAGGCCTCATTTCACTTCACCATATTGCGTCCTCGCAGGTTGGGGTGTGCCTCTTGCACTACCCCACACGCCCTTCGGGCTCTGCTGCGGTGCAATCTGGTTTTGTGATATGAGGCAATGGCTGCTCACGTCACTCATTCCCACCGAGCGGTGGGTCCCTTTCGTGTCTGTTCGCAGAACGGTTTTTTCTCCCTTTAAGACCGCTAAAATCTCAGGGGAGTTTTAAATCCTGGCTTCATTTGTGTTCTTTAGAGGATAGACAGATACCTTTGCCTTGCGGTTGCGGGGTTTCGATTTAACGATAATATCAACGTCTTTCCCAAGTTCATTAAGGAAGTGGATTAAACGCTCGACGGAGTATCCTCTAAAACGCCCTCTTAAAAGCTCGGATAACTTGGGTTGAGAAATACCAAACATCTCAGCCGCTTGCTCTTGTGTAAGCTTTTTTTTCTTGATTGCTTTGGAGATTTCGATGACAAGGTTGGCTTTTGTCTCCATTTTTTCATGGTTTTTGAACCCCAAATCAGCATAAACACTGTCAGAATGGCCACCTTCCAGATCTTTTTTTTGTGTTTTTGCTTTTTTCATTTTTTTCTCCTAAGCAGCCATATCTCATATTCCTCTTCTGCTGCTTTAAAACGTTTTTTAATTAAGTCCACATCTTGTTTTGCCGTCGCAATGCCTTGTTTAGATTTTTTTTGAAAGACGTGGAGAACCGCAATGACTTCCTTAAATTTAACCGTATAGACTGCTCTATAGGTGCCTCCTACATCACTCTCTACAATTTCTAAAACAGCCGCGCTTCCAAATCCTTTAAAAGGTTTTGCTTTATCGCTTTTTCCCCCTTTCTGAGCTTGATAAAGGGCAAAGCCAATTTCATCTTGAACACTGCTTGGCAGAGAAATAAGATCGCTCTTAGTAGAGGCAATCCAAATAAGAGGTTTTAACATCCTTCACCATCAGTAAATCTCATTATACCCAATATGGGGGATATATCTCAAGGTATCTTTATTTCCGTGCCCGACTTTTAAAGAATTTCGAAGAAAACTGGGCACGGAAATGAGTTATGCAAAAGATTCTCTCTCAAAAATTTTTTCGTTGCGTTCCCATATCCAAATCAGTAAAAGTAACGACTTTGATGAAAAACAGGGTAGGGATGCTCAATTTTCGCAAGCTTAGACAAGATTTTTCTCAAAATGTCATCAAAGAAGGAAAAGAGCTCCACGACAAAGGTTCTGTCATAGGAGCCAAAATCCTCCACTTCGATAAAGATACCCTCAAAATCGCTTCCAAAGTAAGAGGCGTTTATGACAATACCTACGAATCGGAAATCGAAATCGATAGAAACGAATCTGTCGCTGTAGATTCAAATTGCGACTGCACCTACACCTACGACTGCCAACACATTGCAGCCATTCTCTTTTATCTAGAGCAATACCTCGATGCGATGGTGGTTGCCTATTTTAAAGAAACAGACCTCGAACAGTGTGAAACAGAAGTCAAAGAAGAACTGCAACAGACTTTTGAAGAAGCGGCTTCCAAAGAGCATTTGCGTAAAGGACAAGCCTATCAAAAAGAGGTGCTACATGAATATATTCATGCGGCCAAAGTTCTTGCCCAATCCCCTTTTTTCCTGCCCACAGAGGTTTTAGAAGAAGATAAGGCCGAACTCGCAGTCATCTTCACCTCCCTCTCGCAGGACTCTTGCAATTCAAAACATCTCCCAGAAATTCAGATCGCCCTGCGTCTACAGGGTAGGTCTAAACCCCTTTTAGTTTCCAATGTCAAAGCCTTTTTAGAGGGAGTTCGTTATCGAGAGCCCATTCAACTGGGAGGTAAAAAATACTACTTCACCCTTCAATCTTTCGATCCCATGAGTCAAGAAATTTTGAAGATGCTCGTAGAGAGCGCCCGTTTTCATGCCACCTCTACGGAAGAGCGTTATTTGCGAGTCGCTCAAATAGATGTAGAAGCCATCGGCACGCTATTGTGGAGGACTTATGATCTCGCCATTCAAAAAACCATGCTCTCTTCTTCGATAGGAAGAGATTTTCTGCCCCTTCCATGCCTCTACAGCGGAAATTTAGAAGAACCCCTCTGCTACTCTCACTTCCCCTCCCATATTCGCTTCGTTCTCGATTATCTAGAAGCTCCAGGCCCTACCATTTTATTGAATCCTACACTGATTGTAGAAGAAGATACCGTAGCGCTTTCAGATATCCTTCTCTTTGAATCGGCCAAACCCGGTTTAATCTATAAAAACACCTACTACCGTTTTCAACCGCAAATCAAAAGAACGCATTTGAAAAGTCTGATCGAAATGAGAGAGGTCAGCATTCCAGAACCGCTTTTCGGTACTTTTATCGAAAGTGGCCTCCCTTTGCTGAAACAGTATGCAGAGGTGACAAATACGCATGTAATAGAAAAATGCACCACCCTCCCCTACACAGGGGCTCTTAAAGGCAGATGTGAGATCAATTATTTAAATGGAGAGCTCGAAGCAGAGTTATATTTCCTCTATGATCAAATGGAAGTGCCCTCATGTCACACTAAACTCGCCTTCAAACACCTTGCCCATTTTACAGGCGAAGAGGGGATTTTAGCGCGCAATTTGGTAGAAGAGAGAATGCTCGTAGAGGACATTTTTCAAGATTTTCTCTTCGATGAAAAAGAAAAGGTCTACCGCATTAAAAGCGAGAAGAAAATCGTTGAGTTTATGACGGAGACCATTCCACGCACGCAGCATCTCATCGATTATGCATGCCCTGAAAACCTCTCTGAACAGTTTATCTATGATGAATCTTCTTTTGAACTGCATTTCCGTGAATGCGAAAAGGTAGATGTTTATGAGGTTGCCTTAAAGGTAAATGGCTACCTCAATGGTGTGAGCTTGGATCTGCTTTGGGAATGCATCGCTTCTAAAAAGCGGTTCGTGGAGCTCGATGTACCGGCTAACAAGGGCAAGAAAGGCACGCGTACAAAGATGCCGCGTATTCTTGTCTTAGATCTCGATAAAATCGCCCCCATTGTACAGATTTTTGATGAAATAGGGTTGAAAAAGCTCCAAGATAATTCAGAATACCGCCCTCTCTGGAGCCTTGCAAGCGTGCATCCTCATCAATTCGCCAACCTCCCTATCACATTTTCGATGACAGAGAAGCTCAAGGATATTCAAAAACAGATTTTCGGAGAAAAAAGCCTCGAAGTGGGCGGTATCCCTGCGCAAATCAAAGCTTCTTTGCGCAAATATCAAACAGAAGGAGTTCAGTGGCTCGAAAAGCTGCGAAAAATGCACCTCAACGGGATTCTTGCCGATGACATGGGTCTTGGAAAGACTCTTCAGGCAATTATTGCCATCACTCAAAGTAAAATAGAGAAAAAAGAGGGACAGTCGCTGATTGTATGCCCCACATCACTGGTCTATAATTGGAAGGAAGAATTTCATAAATTTAACCCCGATTTAAAAGTCACTGTGATCGATAGCACGCCTAATCAACGGAAAAAATTGTTGAAGGAATCTGTGAACTACGATGTAGTGATCACTTCCTATAACCTGTTGCAAAAAGATATCGATGCTTACAAAGATTTTTATTTCGATTATGCCATTCTCGATGAAGCGCAGCACATTAAAAACAGAGGCACGCGCAACGCGAAATCAGTAAAAATGGTGCGCGCCACGCATCGATTGATCTTGACAGGGACTCCTATCGAAAATTCCCTAGAAGAGCTGTGGAGCCTTTTTGACTTCCTCATGCCTGGCCTTTTGAGCTCTTATGAAAGATTTGTGGAAAAATATATCAGGCAATTAGGGATGCCCACCAAAGAAAATCACCTGGAAATGCTGCGCAAAAAGGTCTCTCCTTTTATCCTCCGTCGGATGAAAGAGGATGTACTAGATGACCTTCCTCCTGTTTCTGAAATTGTTTACCACTGCCATTTGACAGATACTCAAAAACATCTCTATCAAACCTATGCGGCGTCTGCAAAAGAGGAGCTCTCCCGTCTTGTGCAAAAAGAAGGCTTTGACAAGATCCAAATCCACGTCCTTGCCACTTTGACAAGGCTCAAACAAATCTGCTGCCACCCTGCTATCTTTGCTAAAGAAAAAGTGGAAGCAGGAGATTCAGCAAAGTATGAACTTCTCATGGAGCTGCTGCGTTCTTTGACAGATGGAAATCACAAAACGGTGATTTTCAGTCAGTACACAAAAATGCTGACGATTTTGCGAGATGACCTGCAGCAACAGGGCATACGCTTTTCTTACCTAGATGGAACGAGTAAAAATCGTGTCAATATCGTTAAAGAATTCAATGAAGACCCCAACATCTCCATCTTTTTAGTCTCTCTAAAAGCAGGAGGCACAGGATTGAATTTAGTAGGCGCAGATACGGTGATTCACTATGATATGTGGTGGAATCCTGCTGTTGAAAATCAAGCGACAGACAGGGTGCATAGAATTGGGCAGAAAAAATCGGTCTCTTCGTATAAACTAGTCACGCTCAATACTATTGAGGAAAAAATTGTCGGTTTACAAAATAAGAAAAAAGGTCTCGTCAAGTCGGTGATCGGCTCTGACGAAGAGGCAATGGCAAAATTAACCTGGGAAGAGGTTTTGGAGCTTTTGCAAACGTAAGATAAGGGAACAATGAGTAAAAAACATCAACCGAGCTGGAAATTTCTTCTTGATAATCGTCATTTAAAGACAGCGATGCATCAAGCCAACAAAATGTTTAACTTTCTCTCTAGTGATATTGGTATTGATCTGGGAACCGCCAACACTTTGATTTTCGTCAAAGGGAAGGGCATTGTGTTGAGCGAGCCTTCAGTAGTGGCTGTCGATTCTATGACGAATGAAGTGTTGGCTGTGGGGCATAAGGCAAAGGCCATGTTAGGAAAGACGCCGAGAAAAATTCATGCGGTGCGTCCTATGAAAGATGGCGTGATTGCTGATTTTGAGATTGCAGAAGGGATGCTCAAAGAATTGATCAAAAGAGTGACTCCTGCAAGAAGCCTTTTTCGGCCTAAAATTTTAATTGCGGTTCCTTCAGGAATCACAGGAGTGGAAAAAAGAGCTGTGGAAGACTCCGCCTTGCATGCAGGAGCTCAAGAGGTCATTTTGATCGAAGAGCCGATGGCAGCCGCCATTGGTGTCGATTTGCCTGTCCATGAGCCTGCAGCGAGCATGATTCTCGATATTGGAGGTGGAACCACTGAAATTGCGATTATCTCTCTTGGAGGCATTGTGGAGTCGAGATCTCTGCGTATTGCGGGAGATGAATTTGATGAATGCATCATCAACTATATGCGCAGAACGTACAATTTGATGATCGGTCCACGTACAGCAGAAGAGATCAAAATCACCATCGGCTCTGCCTACTCTTTGGGAGATAGAGAGTTGGAGATGGAAGTGCGTGGAAGAGACCAAGTGGCAGGACTTCCTGTCACAAAGAGGATCAACTCAGTTGAGATCAGAGATTGTTTAGCTGAACCCATTCAGCAAATTATCGAATGCGTCAGGCTGACTTTGGAAAAATGTCCCCCTGAGCTTTCTGCAGACCTTGTGGAAAGAGGAATGGTTTTGGCAGGCGGAGGAGCGCTTTTGAAAGGACTTGATAGAGCCCTTACAAAAAACACAGGTCTTCCTGTGATCATAGCTCCTCATCCTCTGCTTGCCGTTTGCTTGGGGACAGGAAAAGCGCTCGAGCATCTCGATAAATTTAAAAAACGAAAAACAATTATCTGATGGATACTCTCAGAAATACCAAGCTGAAAAAATGGCTTCAAGAGGTTATGGAACTCTGTGAGCCTTCCGCTCTTCATATCTGTGATGGTAGTGAAGCGGAATATCAAAAACTTGCCGAAGAGTGCGTACAAAAAGGCACTCTGATCAAATTGAATGAAAAGAAACACCCCAATAGTTTTCTCGCTAGATCGAACCCTCTAGACGTCGCTAGAGTGGAAAATCGCACCTTTATCTGTTCTCAAAAAAAAGAAGATGCAGGCCCCACAAATAATTGGCGAGACCCTGTGGAGATGGAAAAGCAGCTGAGAATCCTTTTCAAAGGGTGTATGAGGGGGCGCACTTTATATGTGATTCCTTTTAGTATGGGGCCTCTTGGTTCTCCCATTTCACATATCGGCATCGAACTCACCGACTCTGCCTATGTGGTGCTCAATATGCGCATCATGACACGGATGGGAAGTGCTGTTTTAGAAGCTTTAGGAGATGAGGATTTTATCCCTTGCCTCCATTCAGTGGGCAAGCCTCTTGCTGAAGGTGAAAAGGATGTGGCATGGCCTTGCAATCCAGAAAACACATATGTGGTTCATTTTCCTGATAAGAAAAGCATATGGTCCTTTGGAAGTGGGTATGGAGGGAATGCGCTGCTTGGTAAAAAGGGTTTTGCTTTGCGCATAGCCTCTGTGATGGGGCATGAAGAGGGTTGGCTTGCTGAGCATATGCTGATAGTAGGGGTGACAAACCCTGAAGGCAAGAAAAAATACTTTGCGGCTGCCTTTCCAAGTGCTTGTGGGAAGACAAATCTGGCGATGCTCCGTTCAGCCCTTCCTGGGTGGAAAATCACTTGTGTCGGAGATGATATCGCGTGGATGAAAAAGGGCTCAGATGGCTCTTTGCGGGCAATTAATCCAGAATCTGGATTTTTTGGAGTGGCTCCTGGCACTTCGGAAGAGTCCAATCCTAATGCCCTCTTTTGTTGTAGAGAGAATGCGATCTTTACTAACGTAGCGCTCACCCCTGATGGAGATGTCTGGTGGGAAAAGCTCACAAAAACGCCCCCCAGCCATTTAATCAGCTGGCTTGGCGAAGAGTGGACCCCCGAAAGCCGTAAGGAATCGGCGCATCCCAATTCTCGTTTTACCGCCCCTGCAAGCCAATGTCCGGTGATGGACCCTGCTTGGGAAGATCCTGAAGGGGTGCCTATTTCGGCCATTATTTTTGGAGGGAGACGCTCCACCACCGTTCCTCTTGTTTATAGAGCATTAGATTGGAAAGCGGGAGTGTTTGTAGGGGCTAGCGTCTCTTCGGAGATGACAGCCGCTGCAGAAGGGCAAGTAGGCAAGGTACGACATGATCCGTTTGCGATGCTTCCTTTTTGTGGCTATAACATGGCAGATTATTTTAGCCATTGGCTAGCGATGGAGAGTGAGATTGCTCCTGATAAGCGTCCCATGATCTTTTCAGTGAATTGGTTTTTGAAAAATCAAGAGGGGAAATTTGTCTGGCCGGGCTTTGGGCATAATGCAAGAGTGCTGAAGTGGATTTTTGAAGAGACAGAAGGCGCCAAAAATGCAGAGGAAACGCCTATTGGATATATTCCTAAGAAAAATAGTCTAGATCTAGAGGGTTTATCCATCAGCAGGGAGGCTCTAGAGCAGCTCTTTACCATTAAAAAAGAGCAGTGGCTTTCAGAAATTGCGGATATGAGAACGTATCTAGAGCAGTTTCAAGAGAGGCTTCCAAAGTCTCTTAAGAACCAAATGGATCTGTTAGAAAAACGATTAAAAACATGACTGTTTTTACTGTAATTGTTTTAGGGGCAACAGGAGGGGTAAGGGAAAATAATCTTTCTTGCTACCTTGTGGGGGCAAATCCTCTTGAGGGTTTTGTGGCCCTTGATGCAGGCTCTCTTTTGAGTGGCATTGAATGGGCTTATCAGAAGAAAAACCTCTCAGAGATACCTCTGGAGGATGCAGTCTTGACGCCTATCGGCAAATTTTTCCAGCAATACATTAAAGCGTATCTCATCTCTCACGTGCATCTAGACCATATTTATGGACTTGTGATCAATTCGCAAACGGATAGTCCAAAAGCTATTTTAGGACTGGATTCTACGATTGATTTCCTGCGAGACCATATTTTTAATGGAGTTATTTGGCCCAATTATGGTTCAGAGGGGACAAATCCGATCGGACGCTACCGCTATACAAGGCTTTCTTTAAATCAATCGGTGGCAATTCCTGGGCTTTCGTTGACTGTGGAGCCTTTTTTGCTCTCCCATCCAGGCAATTATCCATCGACAGCGTTTTTACTTTTTTCAGAAGGGCATGCCCTTCTCTATTTTGGAGATACAGCTTCGGATCTTTTTGAAAAGACAAAGCGCATGCGCCTTGTGTGGGAGCGTGTGGCGCCTTTATTGAAAAAGGGTTTGTTGAGAGGTATTTTTCTGGAGTGTTCTTATCCGAATGAGCATCCTAAGACAGTGAATTATGGGCATCTCACTCCAGATTTGATGTTGGAGGAGTTAGGGCATCTCTCGACGCTTGCTGGAACCTCTTTAAAGGGGCTCTCGGTGATTGTGACGCATCGCAAGGATACGTTGAGGCAGGGGGAGGATCAAAAAGAGACCATCCTGCATCAATTGAAAGAGAAAGATCCTTTTGGAGTGCGCTGGATCGCTCCTATTCAGGGTGAGAGGATTCTGCTATAACTTACGCAGCCGCGTAAGATGAGGCAGAGATTTGAAATTAAAAACTACGAATTCACTATAGACGCCCTAGCGCCCCGTGAGTACCTCCTTAACTCACTGAAGCAATTTCGACTGAGGCTTTAGCGCCTAAAACAACCGGCTGGCCAATGCTGAAATAATCAAACCCTTTAGCCCCCATCTCAGCAGGATGGTACTGGTTTCTTCCATCAAAAAACGCTCTTCCTCTCATAAGAGGAAGAATCTCTGAAAAATCGATAAAACGAAACTGTTTCCATTCTGTCATCAGACAAATCGCATCGGCTCCAGTTGCCGCCATGGCTTCATTTTTACACCACTGAATCTGAGGCGATTTCTTGAAAAGAGCTTTCGCTTTTGTCATCGCCACAGGATCAAATAGACGCACCAAAGCCCCGTTTTCTAAAAGAAAGCGGATCAAATTAAGAGCAGGCGCTTCTCTTAAATCATCTGTTCCAGGCTTAAAAGAAAGCCCCCAAATAGCAAATGTTTTGCCTTCCAGCTCAGAGGAAAAGTAGTCGAGAATTTTTGTGTTTAATACGTTTTTCTGCCTTTGATTGACCTCTTCAATCGCATCCAAAAGAGGTGTTTTGTACTCCTCTTTTTTAGCAGTAGCTCTTAAGGCTTGAATATCCTTTGGAAAGCAGGAACCGCCATAGCCCACACCTGCATATAAAAAGGAATAGCCAATTCTCTTATCAGAGCCAATCCCTTTTCTAATTTTGGTGATATCTGCCCCCACAAGCTCGCAGAGGCCTGCCATCTCATTCATAAAGGAAATGCGCGTGGCGAGCATCGCATTGGCTGCATACTTTGTCAGCTCCGCAGAAGCCGGATCCATGATGAGAATCCGATCGTGGCTTAAGTTGAAGGGCGAATAGAGCTCCTGCATGAGCTCAGCTGCTCTTGTGCTCTTGGTTCCAATAATGATGCGATCGGGTTTCATGCAGTCATTGATCGCGTCCCCTTCCTTCAAAAATTCAGGGTTGGAAACCACGTGAAAAGCGTACCGTTTGCCTCTTTGTTGCAGCTTAAGCTTAATCAACTTTTCCACCTCTTTGCATGTCCCCACAGGAACCGTGGATTTATTCACAATCACTTTAGAACCATTCATCTCTTCTGCAATCTGATTTGCGGCTTGAAACACGTAGCTCAGATCAGCGGAGCCATCTGGCTGTGAAGGGGTGGAAACGGCGATAAAACAAACGTCAGAGGCTTCCACACTACTCTTATAGTCTGTGGAAAACAGAAGGCGCTCTGCTTGCACGTTGCGCTCTACAAGTTCTTTGAGACCAGGTTCAAAGATAGGGATTTTGCCTTGTTTTAAAAGCATGATTTTTTCGTGGTCAATATCAAGACAAATCACGTGGTGTCCCATTTCAGCAAAACAAGCGCCCGAAACAAGCCCTACATACCCTGTTCCAACAACTAAAATTTTCATAGGATAAGCCCAAATAAAGTTCGCGGAGACAAGATAACATAGTTTTAGAGAGGATGCGAGAGCTTTTTCCAGGAGAAAAAAAGGGCTCTAGATTATAATGCTCTTATATGAAACGTATCTTAGTCACGGGAGCCTCTGGATTTATCGGCATGCACGCAGCTTTAGCTCTTGCAGAGAGAGGCGATCTAGTCGTTGGTATAGATAATTTTAATGATTACTACTCCCCAGAGCTTAAAAAGAGTAGGTCGGTTCTCCTCGAAGAGGCAGGTATTACTGTTTACCAAGAAGATATTTGCAACCAGCCTTTTTTGCGCTCTCTTTTTGAAAAATATTCCTTTACGCATCTGCTCCATCTGGCAGCTCAGGCGGGAGTGCGCTATGCAAAAACGCACCCGCGTGCCTATTTGAAAAGTAATTTGGAGGGATTTCTCTCTATTTTAGAAACGTGCCGATTGTTTCCCCATGTTAAACTCATCTACGCCTCCTCTTCCTCTGTCTATGGTCAGAA
>Ga0207128_1055_pt1 | contig 24290 bp, 17 predicted proteins | sample Alteio_BWMinHeat_18_FD_153522 | JGI IMG/M metagenome (GOLD analysis project Ga0207128, IMG submission 153522) | Enriched cells from forest soil in Barre Woods Harvard Forest LTER site, Petersham, Massachusetts, United States -... | ecosystem: Environmental > Terrestrial > Soil > Temperate forest >... | reverse complement strand
CTTCCCCTGATTGGTGGAGGCGACTGGAATGATGGCATGAACAATGTTGGAATCTTAGGTAAAGGGGAAAGTATATGGCTGGGATGGTTTTTAATTCACGTTTTACATGATTTTGCCTATTTGCTTACCGCAAGCGGACAAACCGGTGCTGAAACTGAACTCCATGACCGCGCTCAAAAGCTTGCCGCGCTCATAGAAAAAAACGGGTGGGATGGAGAATGGTATTTAAGGGCCTACATGGACGACGGAACCCCTTTAGGCTCGAAAAATAATAGCGAAGACATGATCGATTCGCTTTCTCAAAGCTGGGCCATTATTAGCGGTGCGGCCGACCCCCAAAGGGCAAAGACTGCTCTTGATTCTGCCGAAAGGTATCTTGTCCGCAAGGACGATCGTATGGTGTTGTTACTTACTCCTCCCTTTGATAAAACTCCTCTTGACCCAGGTTACATCAAAGGATATCCTCCCGGTGTCAGAGAAAACGGAGGACAGTATACTCACGGTTCATTATGGGTTGCGCAAGCGTTTGCAAAGTTAAGAGATGGCGAGACGGCTGCCCAGCTTTTGCACATGATGCACCCGGTTACACATACGTCTAATATGGAAGCTGTAAATCGCTATAAGATCGAACCTTATGTCACAGCCGGCGATGTCTATGCATTGGCGGGTAAAGTTGGTCACGGGGGGTGGAGCTGGTATACCGGTTCTGCCGGTTGGATGTATCGCATTTGGCTGGAAGATATTTTTGGATTTTCATTGCGCGGCGATTTTCTAACCTTTGAGCCAACCTTTCCCAAAACATGGGAGACAGCTAAAATTCTCTATAAATATCACAGTGCAACCTATGCGATTGCTTATGAAAATCCGCAACACCTGTCCGGTAGTGCTGTAAAAATTGAATTAGATGGTGTACAATTGTCTGAAAATCATTTTCAATTGGCTGATGATGGGATGGAGCATCATGTAAGAGTGATCATTTGCGGGTGAATATGGCGTTGTTGCATAAATAAACTACCACAGAGCCCACAGAAAACACAGAGGGAGTTTTATGAATTATTTAGTTAATCCGGATACGCATGAAGAAAATAGATGAACTTAGTCGAATGAAGATATATTCCCTCTGTGTTGTCTGTGGGCTCTGTGGTAGTTTATATTTAACAAACAGATAGAATTTGAACAGACCCATAGACTTAAAGTGTGACAGGAAGCAGGTCCAGCACGAAGGGAAAAACTTAAGCTCTCTGCATTAGATCTGGAAAAAAATTCGCATTTAAGACATCATAGTGGCAAACACGATCTAACAATGGAATATAATCATGCTGTCTATAGATGGAAATAAATCAGGCTTAAACCCAATCCCTTTTTTTAGCTTTGGGGACAATGGGAAAAAGGAAAAATTAACTCAAATTCAGAAAATTAAAACGATTTTTATGGCTGCAATAGCCTTCTCTGCGATGACGGCAATAGCTCCTAAAATGATTGTTTGGACAATAATCATCGGTTTTGTTGCTCATGATCCTGTCAACAAAGCATTGTATTATACTGTTGATCAAATCAAAGGCATATGGGAATACTCCAAAATCCTGTTTGTAACGTGCTGTATAGGAGTTGCCTTTTTTGCCTTTCCTCAAGCGCTCTTTGTGGCTACGGTGTGTGCCGGCCTGCATTATTCAGCCAAAGCCGGAGAATTCATTCACCAATACCGTGCGAGAGCAAATCATTAGAGTCTGTTCAAAAACTAAACGGGCTCTGTGGTAATTTAGATTTCTTAATCCCGATCTTGATCATGATCATAATCTTGCTTGGCTTCAATCGATTCTACGGAGCTTTCACACTCGAAATTACCTCATAAAACTAATGCGTTTGGGTATTAGATTAAGATCATGATCAAGATCGGGATTAAGAAATCTAAACTACCTCAAGCAGCCTATCAAACTGCTCCTCAGTGAGGATGGGGATGTTCAGGCTCATTGCCTTGTCCAGCTTGGAGCCGGGATCATCCCCGGCAATGACATAATCTGTTTTTTTTGTCACCGTATTGACCACCTGGCCGCCCCTTTCTTTAATCAACCGTGCCGCCTCCTGCCGCGTATATCTATGTAAACCACCCGTTAAAACGCATATTTTATCCCGTAATGGATGATCGTGAAATGTAAGAGGGGTCTGCTCCTTAGGGCGAACGCCAAGAGACGCAAGTGCCGCAATTTCCTGAATATTTGCCTCTTCGTGAAAAAAATCGGTAATGGCGGAGGCAACCTTTTCTCCAATTCCCCCAATTTTCAGTAATTCTTGCTTAGAAGTTTTTGACAATGCCTCCATACTGCCAAAACATTTGGCCAGTAATTCTGCGGTTGTAGTGCCGACATGCTTGATCCCAAGAGCCATAATCAAACGGCTGAGAGACACCTCTTTCGATTTTTCAATGCTGGAGATCAGATTTTGTACCGATTTTTCCTTAAACCCTTCTAATTGGTGAAGATGATGAGATGTTAACCGGTAAATATCGGAAAAAGACTTGACTAATCCCTTGCGAAACAGCTGTTCGACAACTTTTTCTCCCATGTTTTCAATGTCCATCGCTTCCTTGCCTGAAAAATAAATCAGACGGCGCAGTATTTGTTCCGGACAGTTTTTGTTTGGGCACTTAACGGCAACTTCCGTCTGGCTGTGGACGACGGCTGTACCGCACACGGGACAATGATCGGGCATATTCCATGGACGGCTTGTCATCTTTCGTTTTGTAAGATCGACGGAAACGATTTTTGGGATGACATCCCCCCCTTTTTCGATCACGGCGATATCTCCGATGCGGATATCTTTTCGTTCGATTTCCTCCTGGTTGTGCAGGGTTGCCCGGGAAACCGTGCTTCCGGCAATAAAAACTGGTGTAAGTTCAGCAACAGGCGTTAAGACGCCGGTCCTGCCTATTTGTACGGTAATATCGAGGATAGCAGTAGATGCCTGTTCTGCGGCAAATTTATAAGCAATTGCAGAACGGGGATTTTTGGAAGTATTTCCAAGGCGTTTTTGTTGAAAAAGATCGTCCAGTTTGATGACGATTCCATCGATGTCATATATCAGGGATTTTCTTAAACACCGGATCTCTTCGGAAAATTGCCAAACCTCTTCCAAAGAATCTTTAAGTTGGCAGTATTGGAGAACCGGAAGTCCAAGCGACTGGAGCGTAGCGTGAAGTTGGTATTGGCTGTTGATCCCAAGCATGGAGCTGTCAGCAACGCCATAAAAAACAATGGAAAGCGAGCGTTTTGCCGTTTCTTTGGGGTCCAGAAGCTTTAACGATCCGGCTGCTGCATTGCGGGGATTTGCCCATAAGGGCTCATCAGCACCTTTACGCTCTTCGTTCAACCGGTCAAAGACCGGATGCGTCATGAAGACTTCTCCACGGATTTCCAGCATATCGGGAATGTTGTCGCCATATAACTGCAAAGGCAGGGATTGAATCGTCCGCATGTTGGCCGTCACATCATCTCCAAAAAAACCATCCCCTCTTGTCGAGCCCTGCACAAACATCCCTTGTTTATATACCGCCGAGATGGCAATGCCATCCATTTTTAATTCGCAGGAGAGGGCGGGGGAGTGCATTCCCGTCAATTTGGATAACTTTTTGATGAATTCAGCCATTTCTTCCTTGCTGTAAGTATTGGCGAGAGACAGCATGGGAACTTCATGTTGGACGGTATTGAAGCCGGGGGAGATCGATTCGTTCACCCTTTGTGTCGGGGATGAGGGGGTAATCCATTCGGGATGGGCTTTTTCGATTAATTCTAAAGAGTGCAGTAAATGATCAAAAGCCTCATCGCTAATGGTCGGTTGAGATTTGAGATAATAGCGGCGGTTGTGCTCCCATATTTCTGCACATAGCCGCTCGTAATCCTGAAAAGTGATTGGGGGTTTCATATATTTATTTCTTAACTTGGAAAATCATCGTGGCTAATGGGGCAAGAGAGATCGTAATCCCATGACTGACATGTACATCAGGGTTTAGCTTTCCGGACCCCCCATATTTCATTTCATCGGAATTAAAAATTTCCACCACTTGCCGGCAGTTGTTGAGTTTGATGTGGTAATGGGGGTAGAAGGTTGGAGTAAAGTTATGAACGCAAAGAACAGTGTCTTGCGATCCTTTGCGAAGATAACTGATCACACTATTATTCTGATCGGCAAAATCGATCCATTCAAAGCCGGTGTAGTGAAAATCAATTTCCCAAAGGCTTTTTGTTTTTTTATAGAGATGATTCAGCTCTTTAACCATTAATTGGACTTGGGCGTGGGGGGGATATTGCAAAAGCCACCATTCGATTTCCGCTTTGCAGTTCCACTCCCTTCCTTGGCCAATTTCTCCACCCATAAATAATAATTTTTTTCCAGGCTGGCACATCATATAGCTCAAGAGAAGCCGTAAGTTAGCAAATTTTTGCCAGGAATCTCCCGGCATTTTATTGAGGAGGCTGCTTTTACCATGGACCACTTCATCATGGGAAAGAACTAAAAGAAAACGTTCGGAAAAAGCATATAACAGGCCGAATGTCAATTCGTTCTGGTGATACTTGCGAAATAGGGTGTCTGTTGAGAAATAACGCAAGGTGTCGTTCATCCAACCCATATTCCATTTCATATCAAACCCTAAGCCATTGTGCTGAAGGGGCGCGGTGACTCCGCCAAAAGAGGTCGATTCCTCTGCGATCATAAGTACGCCTGGATTTCGGTTGTGTACGATGGAATGAAGGTGCTTAAAAAAATCGATCGCATCGATGTTTTCTTTTCCCCCATAGCGGTTTGGAATCCATTCCCCCTCTTTTCTTCCATAGTCCAGATATAACATCGAGGCCACAGCATCTACCCGAAGGCCGTCGACATGCATTTGCTCTAACCAGAATAGCGCGTTGGCAATAAGGAAATTTGCCACTTCGTGGCGGCCGAAATTAAAAATATATGTCCCCCAATGCGGATGGACTCCCTGCTTTGGGTCATCATGTTCATAGAGGGCAGTTCCATCAAAGCGTCCAAGGGAGGAGATATCAGTTGGAAAATGTCCGGGAACCCAGTCTAAGATCACTCCAATGTCATTTTCATGAAAATGATTGACAAACCACTGAAAATCCTCTGGAGAGCCAAAACGGCTGGTCACTGCGTAAAATCCGGAAACCTGGTATCCCCACGATTCGTCTAAAGGATGTTCCTGTACAGGCATAAGTTCTACGTGGGTAAATCCCATTTCTTTGCAATAATTAACGAGTTCCTTTGCAATTTGCCGGTAATTGATAAAATATCCATGATCTTTTTTCCATGAACCTAAATGCACTTCATAGATATTGATAGCTTGAGGCTGATGACGTTTGTTTTTTCTCTCTTCGATCCATTTTTCATCGCTCCAGATAAACCGGTCGAGGTCGGCAATAACAGAGGCTGTTTGCGGCCGCAGTTCGCAAAGGTATCCCATGGGATCTGTTTTTATCAAAACCTCTCCCGTTTGGGTTTTAATCTCGAATTTATACTTTTCCCCTGTCTTCAAGCCGGGAACAAAAATTTCCCAGACTCCGGAATGTCCTAAAGAGCGCATGGGGTTTATACGCCCATCCCAATGATTAAAATCGCCTACTAATGCAACAGAACGGGCTCCTGGCGCCCAAACAGAGAATTTGACACCAGATATGCCATTAATTTCAGCCAAACGTCCGCCAAGGACTAAAGCCAACTGGTAATGAACTCCTTTAGAAAAGAAATACTGGTCCAATTCGCCAAATGTCGGTAAAAAAGTATAAGGGTCATGTGCGAGCATTGAATTTTTGTGGTATACACGATAGTGCTGCGGCTGGCAGTCGCGATCTACAATATATTCAAATAGTCCGGCTTCATGCACCTTTATCGCTTCCACAATGTGCCTGTCCACTTCGAGATAAAGAAAAGAGGCTCCCGGATTCCATAACCGGATGACCTTGCAGTCGGAAGAAAGAGGGTGGATCCCCAAAAATGTATGGGGATCGTGATGATTTCCATTAATTAATTTTTGAATGTCGTGGGAATAAATCATGGCATGTTGTGATAACATATTCACTTGCACTTAAGAACACCTTTTTTAAACAAACCCCTAAGAAACAAATCCCTAATCGGATCCAATTTGAACCAAGGCAGTTTCTGCTTTGGGGCCGCCTTCTTGCATCGCAAGTTGACCGCAGGCCGCGGCAATATCATCGCCCTTGGTATAGCGGCATGTGTTTACAATGCGCGATCCGAACAAAACGCTTCTAAAATGTTTAATCGTCTTTTTATCCGGTCTTTTCAGTCTTAATCCTATTACCGGGTTGTAAGGAATAAGATTGACTGTACACTGTTTTCCATGCAGCAAATGGGCCAGTTCATGCGCATGGTCCGGATGATCGTTGATACCGGCAATTAAGATATATTCAAAAGTAATATCGCGTTTTGTCTTTTTTGCATAGAGGTCCATAGCAGATAAAATTTCATCGAGCGGATATTTTCTTGCATAAGGGATAATTTTTGTTCGTATTTTTTGGTTCGGCGCATGGAGGGAAAGGACAAGGCTTACCTTTAAATCTTCATCGGCTAAACGTCTGATCCCTTCGACAATTCCGACAGTCGAAACAGTAATGCGCCGCTCGGAGATATTGAACAATTCAGGATCGGTCAGAAGACGGATTGATTTGAGGACAGAATTGTAATTTTTTAAGGGCTCGCCCATCCCCATATAGACGATATGCGAAACGGTCTCTCCCTTTTGCTTAAGCCAGGCATCGATCTGAAGGACTTGTTCCACAATTTCCGCTGTGTGCAGGTTGCGGACAAAGCCCTCTTTGCCAGAGGCGCAAAAGGCACATTTTGCGGGGCATCCCACTTGCGATGAGACGCATACCGTGCGGCGGGCTCCCGAACAGATTAAAACCGATTCGACCAAAGAAGAATCGGGAAGTCTCCATAAAAACTTAAACGTTTCCAGATCATCCGATTCTTGAATTCGCACAAGCTGCAACAATGGTAATTTGAGGAAGGCGGGCAGTTTTGCACGAAGCGCTTTGCTTACATTGCTCATGGAATCGAAGGAGAAAACCCCTTTTCCCCAAACCCATTCAATCAGCTGGCGGGCATGAAATTCTTTTTCCCCATGTTCCGTCATTAAAGAGGAGAGTTCGCTAAAATTTAATTCACAAAAATCGTGCATGGTTTCCTTCACTTGGGGTGTATAGTATTTTATTTAAAGAAGATCTCGTCATTTGGTAAAGAAGATCTCATCTTTTGGGTCGGGGACTTCAGGTACTTGCAATACTTCTTTTGTCCCTATAACTTTCGTACTTTTTTCCAGAGCCTGCTGTTTTAGGTAATGCTCATGCAACCGTTTAATCATTAAAACGTCTTCAATCCCTGCAGAGGGGTCCATTTTTATCTTGAACTCGTTCTTTTCTTTTTCAAACTTATCTTTTTTCTTAATTTTTCTCTCAGCAATAATGATGAGAGAATTATCTTTATTATCAATATTAGCCGAAACATGTCCATGGGGTATGTGGATACGTAACTTATCTTTCTTTAGATACTCTATCATGTCCGTTCCAACTTTTGGATGCTGTGGTTTTTCCATGAAGAATGCTCCTTGCGTGTAGGTCTCTCCTTGTATAGTGATCCGAACAGGACCTTTTTCTCCCGGCTCGGAGGCAGGGGCAGTGGTTTGCTTGGGAACACTTGCTCTATCAGGGGAGGAGGTCTCAGGTCTTTTCATAGGAGGTGTGGGTTCCTCATCGCTTTCAAACCCCGCATCTTCTTGATCGCTCTGGTGGCCAGAGGCGCTTTGTTCGGGAGCAATTGCGCTATCTGGGGAGGAGACATCTGGTCTTTGCATAGGGGAAAGGGGACGAAGTAGAGAATCCTCTTTTTTAGACCCCGAATCTTCCTCTTCTTTGATGGTAGATAACCTAACACCAGGGGATTTAAATTGCCTTGCGGTTTTAGAAGTTTGTTCGGCTTCTTCTGTTCCCTTTGGATGAGATGGATTATCAGTTTCTTCTGGTAGTTTGTCAGAAGGGGCTTTTGGCGATTTGGGACCGAGGAGCTCTGCAATTTTTGCTATGTTCACCTGCTGAAGGGTCGATGCCGGATAGATATTTTTTTGATTTTTTGTAGCGGTATCGGGCACGAGGATTTTAAATGCCTGATCGCGAATGGTGGAAGAGATTTTTTTCAGGTCAAAGCCTTCTTTGGATTTACATACTTCCTCTATCGTTCGTAAGCCTAAACTTCGTTTATTCACATACAATGTCGTATTAGCCTTACCGTCATTGACCTCGAGCTTTATTGCCTTGCCTATCAGGCACATGATACGACCTAATAGACCACCATAGGCCCGTACTTGAATCTTGTGCTGCAGGTTGTTATTGTCCCTGATATGTAAATTTACACGTCCGTCTGGTACATTATTGCGATCTATTGTACTCATAAAAAATCCTCCGATAGTATGGAAGAAATAAATCTATTAAATATAGAGCATAGTTCCATCATTATTTTATGGTAAAATATAAATAAAAAACAACTAAAAAAATAGTATAGGATCAAAATAAAATTCCCACAAAGTAAAAAAATTACTTGCTATTTAATTTTTTCTGGATATATACATATAAATATCTTTAGCTGCTTGGGTCTCATGACGAAAAAATTGAATCTAAGTGCTTAAGGCTCTTTTTCACATATATAAAGGGAATTTTCATCCATTAAATACATTAGGAGAAAATATGAAAAAATTCTTGCCAGTGATTTCGTTTATTACTATATCCTCTGCATGCTTCGCCAATTACTATGGCCATCCGCAGTCGGGATATTCAACCGAAGGATACTACCAATCGGGCTATCCTCAGTCGGGATATTACCAGCAGAGTGATTATCAATCTGGCTATCCGCAATCAGGATATTACAACCAAGGATATTATCAACAGGGTTATTCACAGCCCGCATACCATCAACAGTATTATCAGCCAGGCTATGATGGATCTGGATATTACAACCAGGGCTACAGTCAGTCGGGACAGTATCAACAATATGATCAACCAAGCTTTAGCGTATCTGGTTATGACAACCAAGGCCACAGCCAGCCGGTACAATATCAACAGTCTTATTCACAACCGGACCAATCGGGAAACCATCAGGAAAAAAACAACAATCAAATGCGCCCCAATGATAATCAAATGCGCTCAAATGATTGGAACATGACTTCTGACAATGCAAATCCAAAGCCAAAGACCAGTCCGTCCTACGCAGAGTCAAAAGAAGCGCAAAAGTATCCTCAAGACAGATATCAGACAGACGCCGATCGCCAACTGAATGCAAGGATCCGGGGAAAGATCACCGGGTGGTTAAGCGATGAATATAAAAATGTCTCGCTGAACACAGCTAACGGAGTAGTTACCGTCAATGGTTCAGTTGATTCTGAAGAGGCAAATCGCAAGCTGACGGAAGAGGTCCGTAAAATTGACGGGGTAAAATCGGTCAATAACATGGCAAGAGTGGTTAAAAAACAGTAAATTATTAGCGCTAAAAAACATTTAACTGGACTTTAACAACTGTCTCATAAGGACATTAAGAGGCGATCGCCTCTTAATGTCCTTTTTTTTATTAACTGTCATAGCTGGAATCGATTAGGATGCCATCTGCATTATTGACCGGTTCGATTGTCAATTCCTTTATGTCGAGCTTTTTCATCATTCCCAAGACAAGAATAAGGTTAGACAGCTTAACATCTGCGAATTGTCCACCCAATTGTTTATCATCCTGACCAATTAAGGAGTGAATGGTGTTGTGTAAAGATTCCTGGGTAATCACTTTATTTCCCACAGCGCTCTTTACCCCAAATTGGAACAAGCTGCCTACTGCAAAAATCGAGGAAGTGTTTTCTTTGATCTTTTGCTGAATGTCCGGGCTGACATCAAAAGCGGCTAATTCTGCATGTTGCATTGCTAAAGAAGCATGTTCTAAAGAAATGGGATTTGGGCTTTTTGTGATAGAGAGGGTATGGCCTTGAATGTGTCCAATGATGTGATCGCGGAAGGGAATGGAAGCCATCGTGCCTTCATATACGATAAATTCATTATTATGATCTTTTGCAGTCAATTGCAAACTTCCCCCTCCAATATCCCAAACCACTGACCGTGCGGCGTCTGCTTTTTCATTGGCTGCCATGAGTCCGTTAAAGCCAAGGACCCCTTCTTGCTTTTGCGAGATCACTTTGACGTCGATTCCGGTTTGCTTCCTGATTTTATCGACTAAGGCAGGTGCATTTTTCGCTTGACGAAAGGCAGCTGTTGCGACTGCTGCAATTCTTTTTGCACAGTGTTGATTCGCTTTTTCCTTGAGAGTTTGAATAGCTTCAATCCCTTGTTCGACAATCTCTTGAGGAAATGTATTATCAGGGGAATCTGCGAGACTGGACTGATAAGCGACAGGAAGTTCATCTTCGAACACAATTCGGGTAATTTTATGTGTTTTCGTATTGACTTCAGCAACTTTAAGTTTCGTTGCACCAGAGCCAATGTCGATGGCAGCTCTAACTTCTGTCGGGGATACAGCATTCGATTCTGTTTTTTCATTGATATTGGATAAACCTTTAAATAAAATAATAATAAACAATACAGTTAGCATTATTTTTTGTTTTTTACTTTTAAACATTAAATTCTCCTTTTTTTGGAGAATTATACATTAAATATCTGTTTAATTGCAATTAATTATTAGTAAATTGTTTATAATTTTATTAATTAATATTAAAGGTTTAATTAAACACAAAGACACAAAGTCACCAAGGCACTAAGAGGAAGGCCTTTTTGCATAATTCGAGTATGAGCATAAAACGTTAACGATCAATTATTTACCGCAGAGAGCGCAGAGTACGCAGAGGAAGATAAAAAATGAGTACATCCTTTACGGAATATCCAGAGCAATGGGGCAATTTTTATTCCCTCTCTGCGTACCCTGCGATCTCTGCGGTTAAATTATTAATAATCAACTAGATAATACTAAATATAATTATGCAATAAGGCTTAAGAGGAGGGGGTATGAAGGCAAAATTTCTTTGTTTCTTTGAGACTTCGTGCCTTTGTGTTGAATTTATTATAGATAACGTTTAAAAGGTCTTTGCTTAACACGGTAACCTAAGGCTCAACCTCCCTGGTTGCCCGAAAATTGAATTGTTTTTTTTTCCAGGGAGTGAAAAACTGCAAAAGGGAGAAACCACAAATGTTAATGACTGCGATGCAAATTGCCACCATATTGACCTGGGCTCTTATCGTCTTATGGATGCTTAAATACAGTATCCAACATATGGCTTCGATGAAAATTTCTTCGCATCATTTATTGGGAAATTTTAAACAAAAGATATGGATGACAATAGGGCTTGGATGTTTCTTTTCTTCCCTATATATTGCTCTTGTTTATTTGGGATCGAAAATTGATTTATCTGAAGCAGCGCAAAAAAAACTTTTTTTTGCCATTTATCAGAATCCGGTTGATTTTGTCTATATCGGACTTGTCCTCTTTGTCTGCATATCCATTTTGATATGTGTCGTACGAGAAATCATCAAATATCTCTATCATATTTTTGACAGAAAAAAATAATTTTTTATACCAGATGTTCCTCGAGTAATTTTTTTAAATCTTCGGGAATGGGGATCGCTTTACGGTGCGTTGTATTTAAAGTGACATGAACGGTTTTTGCTCTCCCGACATGAACTTTATCCTGATTATATATTTCATACAGTACTGTAAAGGAACTTGTTCCGATATGGGAGACCGTGACATGAATTTCTAATTTATCCCCGACAAAGACAGGGGCAAAATAATCGCTTTCCGCATGGGCGATGACGAAAATGAAGTGATCCTTTTTGAAAATTTGATGAAAAGTATACCCGGTATTGTCTAAAAAATCCTCTAAGGCATCCTGCGCGAACCGAAACACTCGCGGGAAATATAAAATGCCGGCCATATCCGTATCGTGCATTCTCACCTGGTTGTATGCGATATACATTGAATCCATCCTATGTAAAGCAAATGTACCTTCCAATTTATACAAGCAGGAATTTAAATGTAACGAAAAAATATTTTTGAATCTGTCCTATTTGTAAATTTAATTATAAATAATAAATTTATTGAAGTTAATTATGTTTGTTTGTTATAATTGCAATTTTATAAATAATAACAAATGGTTTATTAATTATGTTTCAGATTACTCATCCCACGGCCGCTGCGGCCCGTCTCATTGAGAATTTGTTAATAAAAAGAAAAAAAGTACACAACATCATAGGGAAAACCTCATTATTTTTGACTGCAAAAGTAGTTGCCAGTACGGTTTTTCCCATTTTCATTACCCTTGAGCTGCTTCTAAAGAGAATCCCTAAGTGTGCGATCGCTCTTGCTTCCTGCAAAAAAAATAAAGAGAAACTCGAGAATCAGTTAAGCAAGGTAGCCTCATTTGCTTTAGGGTTAGTGTTGTCAATTCCTCTAGGCATCATGCATGATTCTGACTCTGTTTCGTCTTTGTTTCTGAAGCGGCGCACAAAACCAAATGAGATCCGGCCGTTTGGGGTAGAAAATGAATATGGAACGGTGCTGAAAGAGAACATCCTCTACCCTAAAAATCATGAAGAGGTGAGTCAAGCAATCGCAAAAGCGCGAAATGAGAAAAAAACAATCTCCATCATCGGTGCGGGGATGAGCCAGGGCACTCAGACAATTCCGGATGAAAATGGGCTTGTCATCCACACCAAACATCTCAATTCCATTGCGTTTAATGATGATGGCACGGTGACGGCAGGTTCAGGAGCCAGCTGGGAAGATATTTTGGTCGAAGCAAATAAACGGGGACAATCGTTAGGCGTCAAGCAGGCTTCTGACATTTTTTCCATCGGCGGATCGATTGGAATCAATTGCCATGGCTGGGCCCACCAGCTCGGATCTCTATCCAGGTCTTCTACAATTGAGTCGGTTGATGTTATCGATGCTTCGGGCAAGTTGTCGACACTTAAAAAAGATGACCCTCTCTTTAAATGCGTGTTTGGGACACTTGGGTATTTTGGGGTGGTTGTCAGCGCAAAAATCCGGTTGCCCAGGAACGAACAATTAAAGGAGCATTCGCACACTTTTCCGGTGGAAAAGTTTTTTGAAGGCTACAATCCCCTTAAAACAAGGGAAGATGTCCCTTTATTTGGAGGAAGGCTAAATCTGGACAGCATTAAACGCAATCCGCTTTCAGAAGTGGTGATGGTCCAATACGATCGTCAACCATCAGAAACGGGACCCGTTGTCACTCCAGACTTTCAGCGTGAATCGAAATATGGACACCGGATCCAACGGATCGGGTTAAATCTGTTTAGTCATCTTACCGATTTTTCTGCTAAACTTATGTTGGCAAGCTTTTGGAAAGGGGAGAAAAAGCAGATGGACAAGGGAAGAACAATCACCCGAAATGAAGCCATCCATCCGGAGCTTAAAGCTTTTATGAAATTGCATGCCTCTAACCTGCACACTCAATGGCTTCAGGAATATTTTGTTACGGAAAAAGAACTGGCGCCCTTCCTTCAATTTTTGGGAGCCACCCTTAAAAAGAACAAGGTACGTCTCACAAACGCAACTATCCGTCCGACGCCAAAAGATGAATTTTCGATTCTGCCCTATGCAGAACAGGACCGTTATGCTATTGTAATCTGTTTTAAACAGACTAAGACAGTCAAAGCGATAGCAAAAACAAGAAAATGGATCAATGAAGTGACAGAAGAGCTGTTAAAGAGAAATGGACGATTTTATCAGGCCTATATGCCATTTGCTACAAAAGAGCAATTTGAACGAAGTTATGGAAAAGAGACGCTGGAGCGTTTGCGCGAGCTTAAAAAACAATACGATCCTGACGGAATTTTCTGCAGTAAGCATACCAAAAAATATTATACATAAGGAAAATCATGAGCATACAAACCACCCATACCAGTCTTTATCCAAATTTAAGAGAGGAGGAGCCCTCTTTATTGCAGGCGTCAAAGGGCCAAAATGCGAGTACAGAAAAAACATGGAGCGTATCTTCTGAAAACTCATCCCGGTTTCGGGAGTTTTTTACTCCCAAAGACCCAGCCGTCAAAGAGAAGAATGTAAAGAACTTTACCGGATTTTTAGACAACGTCTTTATGCAGCTCGACAGCAAAAAGTTTTTTGCGTTGATGGAAAATATATTGAAAGACCAGTCATTGACAGATGAGCAGATCTATCAAAAATTGCAAGGGCGAATAGGTGAAGCGAAACATAGCACTTTTCATTCCGGCATCACCAATTGCTTTTCTGCCAGGTTACGATCTTTACGCACCTTTAAAAAAGATATTTCGTTTCAGGTGAAAACATTGATGGGCAAAGATAAAAAAATCAACGGCTATGTCGAAATCGGTTATCCGGGACGGATGGTCCGTCCTCTTAAAAAGCATATAAAAATCGATGGGAAAATTTATGTGGTCAACGACAAGGAATCATTGGCCGATTTGTTGCAATCAGGTTTTCCAAGGCCCTATCACAAATTTGTTCCCTTGAATAATTTCGATCTTTCCAAGGGTACAACAATTTCCGATTCCAGCGTTGATATGGTCAGCTGTCTGATCGGGTTGCATCATATTTCGGAAGATCAGCTCGATCCCTTTGTGGAATCTTTGCGACGCATCTTAAGAACAGGCGGATCATTTATTTTAATGGACCATGACGCTAAAAATGACGATTTGGTGAAATTAGCACATATCATTCACAGCACATTCAATGCGGCTACAGGTGTCCCATTCAAAGGCGAAAGATTTTGGGATGAAAAAACGGAAATTCGGCGTTTTAACAGTCTGGACCATTGGGAGGCTGTTTTAAAGAAACATGGGTTTGAACGTACCGGTGGACAAGCAATGGTTCGCGAAGGGGATACGACATTAAATACGACGATGCGCTACATCAAAAAACCACGAACGGAAAAAGAACATGAGGAGGATATTGTCAACTCTTCTCCTAGCTACAAAAGGAAGAGGGCTCAGCATCAAACGTATTTAACAGCCGTTGAGTGGCATAATGTGCGGCAAGCACAAGGGTATGGAAAATTTATTACAAACAATCATTTCTACCATTTTCCTTACTTTAAGGAGCTGAAATCATCCTTGCATGTATTCAAACAGTCATGGAAGGCTGCGCGACAAACAAGCAGTTTTAGACAGGTGGCCTTTTCCGAGTATAACTTGATGAATCTCTTTATTACGACAACTGCGATTGCGGAAAACTTTATGAAGGGTCTGTTATCGATGCCAATTGCATTGTTTGCAAAAAAGGGGCAGCCGACCAATGATTTAGAAAAATATTACAGCGATGTGTTCGTCAGATATGGTGAGTTTTTGAAATCAACCCCTTCTTATGACTTCCCTTTCTTAACCGAAGTAAAAAAGACATGGCAGAAAGTTGGGGAGTCCTGGAATAAACCTGGACAATCCAGGTTAAAAAGTCTTCTCATGGCATTTGCAATGACGTTTGAGTTTTTCTCTCGTTGGCTTGTGATGAAACCCATCGCCATGGCTTATCATACAGATGCCGTTAAAGATCCTTTGACCATTCACATGACAGTCAAAGTTCCGGCAGGTGATTACAACTTAGTCCTGTCTGCCGTGAATAAGGACATTAAGGTTATCGGGGAGCCTCAAGGTGGTCTTTTGCACTTGGAAGTGCCTCGCTATATGCCTTTTACACAAATCGTCAAAGAGTTTGCCAGACAAGGAATTTCTCCTCTTAACATTGCCGGATTTAAAAAAATGCAGATCGATGTATGGCAAAAAAGAGATAAAGCAAATCCTGTGTTAAATGATGCACAAGCTAAAGTATTGTATGAAGCAGGCGATCCGAGTTCCCCTGAACATAAGTATTTGGCTATAGAAGTAGATGTGGAATCATTAAATGAAGTTGTCAATGACTTAGCAAAGAGCGGGCACGAAATCGAGTATGTGCACGATTTTTAATTAACTTATCTTACGCAAAGGGCCGGCCCGTGCCTAGGCCGCCCTGCTATTATCCATAAGTCTAATAGCAATTCAACGCAGAGACGCTGAGGCGCGAAGACGCAGAGAAAAACATAAATAACAGTAAAAAAAATAATAATAGATTATTCTTGTTTTTTGATATCTTGCCTAACCTGTTATCTTGTTATAATTCTTTTTATTGATTGAACTTTAGTAAACAAGTTTTTTAAATTTTTTCTCGTCTCCGCGCCTTTGCGTCTTTGCGCCTCTGCGTTTATCCATTGACATCGCTTTGTAGGGCAATTAACCTAATAATGCGACCTGGCATTAAAGGCTCTTGCGAGCGTCCCTCCATCGACGTAATCGAGGGAGCTGCCCATGGGCAGACCAAATGCGAGACGCGAGATTTTGATGTTGAGAGGACTTAAAAGGGATTTAAGATAGAGTGAAGTGGCATCTCCCTCAAGAGTTGAGTCGAGAGCAATAATTACTTCTTTAATCTCGTGGAGTTGAATTCTCTCTAACAGTTTTTCAATGTGTAAGCGATCGGGGCCGATGCCATCCATGGGAGACAGAAGTGTCCCAAGAACGTGGTAGAGTCCCTGATATTCGTTTGTCGCCCCAATAGAAAAAACATCCTTCGCCTTTGCTACTACACAAATTGAGTGAGCTTTTTCATTTGTCTTGCAAAATCGGCAAGATTCTTCGGTCAGGCAGCCGCAATGGGGGCAATGATGCATTTGTGCAGGAACAGCTTCGATGATTTTGGCCATTTCGCGCAAACGATTTTCCGGCCAGGAGATCATTTCAAAGGCAAACCTCTCAGCGCTTTTAGAGCCGACGCCGGGAAGTTTCTTCAACACATCGATAAGTTTTAACAGATGGTTTGGATATTTTGCCGGATTAATCATGCCATCCCCCTTTTTCTAAAAATTCTTCGTAGGTACCAAGATGCAGTTCCTGACGGTCTTCGTGACAAATAATGATTTTATGCAACATCATGCGCTTTAAGATTAGCTCGCTGTGTGTCACCATGATGACAGAACCGGAAAAGTCTTCGATCGCATCGATCAGGGCCTCTATCGATTCCATATCGAGATGGTGGGTCGGTTCATCGAGCAAAAGCAAGTTGCAAGGGGCGGCTATGATCTTTCCAAGGAGGACCCGGCTTTTTTCCCCACCTGAGAGGACCGAATTCAATTTATTGGACTTATCGCCGCTGAACATCATTAAACCGCAGATCCCTTTGATTTGCGTGCGGTTTAAAGCTGGATTTGCCGCTGCGATCTCTTCTTCTATAGTGTTTTTGGGGTGGAGCCGATCGATGTTTGTCTGTCCAAAATACCCGATTTTTGTATTTTCAGATAGTTTTACCGTTCCTTCGTTTGGCGGGAGATCTCCAGCCAAAAGACGCAAGATTGTCGATTTTCCCCGTCCATTCTTCCCGATGATCGCAATGCGCTCTCCCTTCTCCACCTCAAGCGTCAGACGCTCAATCAAATGGCGTCCCGGTTGGGGACGATAGGAGAAAGAGAGTTTATGGGCTTCCAACATTTTCTTTCCGGGAAAAAACGCTTCGTTGAAAGAAAAATCGAGGTGATAGAGATTTTTTAAGTTTTCAAGTACGGGGATGCGGCTTAACATTTTTTGTTTTGATTGCGCTTGCGTAGCTTTTGAAGCTTTGGCGCCAAACCGGTCGATGAAGCCCTGCAGGTGTTCCCGTTTTTTTTCCAGGTTTTGCCGCGTCTTTTCGTGGATCTCTTCTTGCTGCATGATTTGTTCATAAAAGGCAATGGTATTGCCTTTTATTTTATGAATCTTCTGGCGATGGATCCCCATTGTATGGGTAGAGATGCTGTCTAAAAATTCCCGGTCATGGGAGATGACAATGAATTCACCAGGCCACGCAGATAAAAATTTGGTAAACCAGCGGATCGATGTAATATCGAGATAGTTCGTCGGTTCATCGAGAAGCAGACAATTTGGCTCTGCGACCAGCACTTTCGCCAAATGGATTCGCAAGTGGTAGCCGCCGGAGAATTCATGGGGATGTCTATCCATGTCTTCATCTTTAAAGCCAAGTCCAAAAAGAATCGTCTCTGCTTTATACAGGCAATCCTTTTCTTCGGGGCGAAGTCCAAGGGCAGCTTCTTCCAGAAGCGTTTTTTTTGTAAACACGATATGTTGGTCGAGCATTCCAATCGTGTAGTTTTTTCGTCTGGCAATTGTACCGCTGTCCGGCGTCTCTTTGCCGATCAGCAGGCGGAAAAGGGAGGATTTTCCCGAGCCGTTTCGTCCCACAAGAGCGCAGCGTTCCTTTGGCTGCAGGCTAAAGCTGGCCTTTTCGAATAACAGTTCATCGTGCCTGAGGGACAGGCCATCTACCTGGATCATAAAAATTCTTTGTATAGTTTAGGCTAAAGGTTAGAGTTTGTTTAATACACGAGATGATAGCACATTCTTTATGCTATGCGCAATGTTTTCCGTTCGTGCCCATGCTCGTGTCCTATTACGCACAATTCTAATAAGCAATTCAACGCAGAGGCGCAAGAGGCGCAAAGACGCGGAGAAAAAACAGTACAGGAAATAATTTTTTTTTATATTATTTTAAATGTTCTTTGTCTCCGCGTCTTTGCGCCCATAGTTTTACCCATAAGTGCAGGCTTTAATTCAACACAAAGGCACGAAGACACTAAGAGGGAATGGTCTCTAGGTCAAAATTTCTTTGATTCTTTGTGACTTTGTGCCTTTGTGTTGAATTTATTATAGATAACGCTTAAAAGGTTTTTGTTTACTTATGGGTAAAACTATGTTTGCGCCTCCTGCGCCTCCGCGTTAAATTGCTTATTAGAATTATGCGTAATAGGGATACGGACATGGACACGAACGGTAAACATTGCACATGACATTTCTGCATATGACATTTGTGTATAATTAATCAAATCTTTAAGATGGGAAAATGAGGTTTTCCATGGTTAAGCAAATCAAGCGCATTGCCGTTACAGGAGGGGCTGGGCAAATTGCCTATAGCCTTTTATTCCGCCTTGCAGCCGGAGAAGTGTTTGGCAAAGAGCAGCCGATTGCTTTGCATATTCTGGAGTTGCCAGAAGCGTTACCCGCGCTCGAAGGGGTAAGAATGGAGCTGGAGGATTGCGCTTATCCTTTGCTTAAGGAAATTCATACCGGAAGCGATCCCTATAAGCTCTTTGAAGGGGTCCATTATGCCTTGCTGATCGGCGCAAAACCAAGAACCCTTGGGATGGAGCGCAAAGAACTTCTGAAAGAGAATGCGAAAATTTTTATTGAACAGGGCAAGGCTTTAGATAAGGTTGCAAGCAAAGATGCGACAGTTTTAGTTGTTGGCAATCCTTGCAATACGAATTGTTTGATCGCTATGGAAAATGCCCCTCGCCTTTCAAAAAATAAATTTTATGCTATGACAATGCTCGATCAAAATCGGGCATGTGCCCAATTAGCCAAAAAGTCAGGCGTTGAGGTTTCCTCTGTTACCCGCATGACAATATGGGGGAATCATTCTTCTACACAGGTGCCCGATTTTTTTAATGCCCGGATCAATGGAAAGCCAGTGGAAGAGGTGATCCGGGACAGCAAATGGCTACAGACAGATTTTATTAAAAATGTTCAGGAAAGGGGAGCTGCTGTTATTGCCGCCAGGGGAAAATCATCGGCGGCATCTGCTGCAAACGCCGTTATCGACACTCTTATAGCTTTGATCACGCCGACAGAGCCTGAAAAGTGGTTTTCAGCAGGATGCCTTAGTGATGGAAACCCTTATGGGGTAGAAAAAGGGCTGATTTTTTCTTTTCCGTGCCGTGTCAGATCAGATGGGGTGTTAGAGATTGTTCCTGATTTGCGATGGAATCCTTTTATGAAAGAGAAGATAAAAGTGACAGAAGATGAATTAATCAAAGAGAGAGATCTTAAAGGCGGCACCTAGATGAATGAAAATCCCGAAGTTCTTTTTACCATTACCAAGGATAATTTAGAGACAGGCTTGCGCGGCTATCCAGTAGGCTACTGTACAACCTCTCATGTTAACCCTATGGAAGGGCTTTCTTATGTGCAAATACCGGTCAAACAGTGTATTTCACAGTCTCCCGAGGCTGTGATCTACCTGCTCTATCATGGGCGGCAGGGCAGTAGTTCCGAGGTTGAAAAGTTTGCAGCCGATTTGAAAAAACGAAGCATCTGTTCCTCAGAATTGATCAATCAGATCCACGTATGTCCTACAAATGGATCTCCCATGAAAATGCTTTCCATCGCCATTCTTCTTTTAGGAATGCTGGAAGGAAAGCAGGATTACGCGCAAGATTGCCTTAACATCATTGCAAAAATTCCTCAGCTTTGCGCAACGGTGATCAATCATCATGCGGGCTGGAATAGTGTACGGCCTCCTTCAAAGGAGTTTGGGTATATCGAAAATTTCACACATATGTTAAATGTTCCCGGGAGCAACCCCGATTCGCTGAACAAAGTATTTACTTTGTTCAACATCTTGCATTATGATCATGGCGGCGGCAATTTATCTACATTTGTCGGCAAAGCCGTTGCTTCCGGTTTGGAGGACATGTACGGCTCGATTGCTTCCGCAGTAAGCGCTTTAGCCGGTCCCAGGCATGGAGGAGCTAATCTGGACTGCCTTAGATTCCTCGAAGAACTTCTTGCGGAAATTGGGCCGGATGGAACGGCTTCGCAGCTGGAAGCTATCATCTCGCGCCGTTTGGCTAACAATGAGCTCATTTTCGGGTTTGGGCATGCCGTTTTGCGTGTTGAGGATCAACGGGCTACTGTATTATACGACAAAGCATTAAAGAACTATCCCGAAAATCCGCTTATTAAGATGGCATTGCTTTTGCGGGATACTGCTCCTAATATTTTAAAGAAAAACCCCAAAATTTCCGATCCTTATCCCAATGTCGATGCGATTTCCGGAAGTCTGTTGTCGGCTGCGGGATTCCCGTTCCCTGAATATTTTCCGATCCTCTTTGCCATGGCGCGGACCGTTGGAATTGCCATTCAAATTGTTTATGAGCGTTGTCAGGCCAGAGGGGGTAAAGGCACTCCCATCGTCAGGCCCAAATATATCTACAAATCCAGAGAAAGTGTTTAAAAGATGAATTTCAGCCAAAAAATATTATCGCATTATTTGTTGCTTGGGATTGTCCTTGGGATCTGTGTACCCTTAGAGAAAATCCAGCCTTCCGAAGTTCTTTTTACCATTACAAAAGATAATTTGGAGACCGGCTTGCGAGGATACCCTGTCGGATATTGCACAACCTCTCATGTGCATCCGGTCGATGGGCTTTCCTATGTTCAATTGCCGATCAGACAGTGCATTTCGCAGTCTGCGGAGGCAGTGATCTTTCTGCTCCATCAAGGACGGCAGGGTAGTGTTATCGAGGTGGAAAATTTTGCTGCCGATTTAAAAAAACGAAGCACCTGTTCTTCTGAACTGATCGATCAAATCCTTACTGTTCCGGCAAAGGGATCACCGATGAAAATGCTTTCTATCGCCATTCTTCTTTCAGGTATGCTAGAAGGAAAGCAGGATTACCGGGAAGATTGTCTTGATCTTATTGCTAAGATCCCGCAGATTGCCGCAACAGTAATCAATCATCATGCGGGCTGGAATAGTTTGCGGCCCCCATCGCCTGACCTTGGGTATATTGAAAATTTTACCCATATGTTAAATGTTCCCGGAGGCGATCCCGATTCTCTAAATCAGGTATTTACACTATTCAATATCTTGCATTACGATCATGGCGGCGGCAATTTATCGACATTTGTCGCTAAGGCTGTGGCCTCGGGATTGGAGGATATGCATGGCTCGATTGCTTCTGCAATCAATGCTTTAGCCGGACCCAAGCATGGAGGAGCTAATCTGGACTGTCTAAAATTCCTCGAAGAAATTCTTGCGGAAATTGGACCGGAAGGGTCAGCCTCGCAAGTTGAGGCAATGATTTGCCGCCGTTTGGCTAATAATGAGCTCATTTTTGGGTTTGGCCATGCTGTCTTGCGCGTTGAGGATCAAAGGGCCGCCATATTATACGAGAAAGCGCAAGAGAAATTCCCCGGTCATCCGTTGGTTAAAATCGCTTTGCTTTTGAGGGGAGTGGTTCCGGACATTTTAAAGAAAAATCCGAAAATTGCCGATCCTTATGCAAACGTAGATGCCATTTCCGGAGCGCTGTTATCGGCCGGAGGATTTCCCTTTCCCGAATATTATCCGGTCTTGTTTGCCATGGCAAGAACCGTTGGCATCGCCAATCAAATTGTTTATGAACGCTGCGAGGCCAGGAAGGGTAAGGGTACACCCATTGTCAGACCAAAATATATATATAAATCAAGAGAAAGCGATTAAAATATGAATATAAATAAAATACCTGCAGTCTTTAATCGTGCGCTAGCGCTTACCTTTAAATTAAAAAAATTGGTAATAGCTTTTATTGTCCTTGCATTTTCGGGTCTCCTGATCGTGTTTTTCCGGGGGTTGTCAATCGGGGCGGGCGATTGGGTGTTGATGAGTTTGACCTTTCTCCCTTTTTTCCTATGTGCCGGCATTATGCTCTCCATGGGGGTTTTCCTCATTCGGGTCTATCATAACGAGGTCAAGGGAAAGACGGACCGTTATTCTGCTGTTTTGTATCGTTCCTGGGAGGTTATTCTCGGCGCTTCGTATTTTTCTGTCCCCATCGTATTAAGTTATCTGTTACTTTGGATTGTTCTTGGCTTTTTTTTATTGCTGCAGAAAATTCCAGGCGTCGGTGATGTCATTGGGGTGATCCTTGCATTTGGTCCATTTTTACTCAACCTTTGCATACTCGTGTTATGTCTGATGAATTTGGGAATGTTGTTTTTCTTGACACCCGTCATCGCGTTGAAGGGGTTAAATCGAATACATATGACACAAGCCCTTATCAATCGCTTTAAAGGAGATATATTTGCGAACATCATTTTGTTTGTGCTCTCTTTGTTTCCTATTGCGATTGTCGGGGGGCTTTTGACAATAGCTGCAACGATGACGACTGCTTCGGAGTTAATCCGCTCTCCATTGCATTTGGTTTTGCAATCGTTTTTTATTATGATCCCTTTTGCGGCATTGATTGCTCCGGCTATTGTTTTTTTCTTTAATTTTGCTGCGGAAGCGCATGTCTTGACCAAGAAAGAATAGTTTTCGTGCCCGAAAATTTCGTGCCCGAAAATTTCGTGCCCGTGAGCGTGCCCGTGCCCGTGCCCGCATAAATTAATCATTTCCGATTTAATTAACTTCCTTGTAACAATGCAAGGATAAAATGGATTCGGAAATGATTAATATACGGGCACGGGCACGGGCACGGGCACGGGCACGCTCACGGGCACGTCTTCCATTCTTGAAGAGAGAGATTTTATGAACGACCAGACCCATCAGTTTTTTGCCTACATAGCGACCGAAAAAGGGCTAACGAAAAATACAGTAGATGCCTACACCCGCGATATTCAAAGTTTTACCGATTTTCTTAAAAAAAATCATATCACTGAATTTAGCCAGGTTGAGCGAAACCACATAGAAACCCACCTTTCAGTTTTAAAGGAAAAACTTTACGCAGATGCTTCAAGGTGCAGGGCATTGATCGCTATTAAAGTCCTCTTTCGCTTTCTTTGCCGCGAAGGGATGATCGCAACAAATGCCGCATTTTATCTCCAGTCACCGCAGATGTGGCAATGCATCCCCGAGGTTTTAACGGAAAGGGAGATGGATGCCTTGTTGGCAATGCCCGACATTTCGACAGAAAGAGGGGCATGCGACCGGGCGATCCTCGAGGTTTTATATGGAAGCGGGCTTCGTGTTTCTGAACTATGTTCCCTTGAAATTTATAGTATTAGCGATCATTTTGTACGCGTTACGGGCAAAGGGAACAAAGAAAGACTGGTCCCGGTCGGAAAAAAGGCAATCGATGCGATCGATTACTATTTGCTCAACTATCGTCATCTGCACCCGGAGCAAAAAGCGCTGTTTGTCGATAAAAAAGGGCGAAGAATTAACCGGAATTTTGTATGGCATATGATTAAACACTATGGCGCCCTGGCAAGTATCGATAAAAATATTTCGCCTCATACACTGAGGCATTCGTTTGCCACTCATCTGTTAGACCATGGAGCTGATTTGCGGGTGATCCAGGATATGCTCGGACACGAGAGCATCGGCAGCACCGACCGCTATACCCATATTAGCCGCTTACGCCTGCAAGAGGCGTTTCACTCTTTTCATCC
>Ga0207128_1054_pt1 | contig 24547 bp, 17 predicted proteins | sample Alteio_BWMinHeat_18_FD_153522 | JGI IMG/M metagenome (GOLD analysis project Ga0207128, IMG submission 153522) | Enriched cells from forest soil in Barre Woods Harvard Forest LTER site, Petersham, Massachusetts, United States -... | ecosystem: Environmental > Terrestrial > Soil > Temperate forest >... | reverse complement strand
CCTCCGTAGTTTTGATGAGCCATTTAGGGCGCCCTAAGGGACAAAAGAATGCAAAATACTCGCTAAAACCATGTGCAGAGCATCTATCTGAAATTTTAGGGAAAAAAGTACTCTTTGCACCGGACTGCATTGGAAAAGAAACAAAGGAACTTGTGGACAAGTTAAGCCCGGGAGAAGTGCTATTATTGGAAAATTTGCGTTTTCACCCCGCAGAAGAGCATCCGGAAGATGATACGGCTTTTGCCGGGCAACTGGCATCTTATGGAGATATTTATGTAAATGATGCTTTTGGCACAGCCCACAGGAAACATGCTTCGACCTATTTTGTTCCAACACTATTTTCAGGCAAGGCTTTTTCAGGGTTTTTAATGGAACGGGAGATCGAATATTTACACAACATCATTAAAAACCCTAAACGCCCCTTTTACGTTATTTTAGGAGGCTCTAAAATTTCTGACAAATGCGGGGTTATTGCAGCATTAATGAAGATTGCCGATTATGTGCTTATTGGCGGCGGCATGACCTATACATTCCTCAAAGCGCAAGGAATTGCCATCGGTAACTCCATTCATGAAGATGCATTTTTGGAACAAGCGAGGCAACTGGAGCTTTTAAGTAAACTTCCGGGATATGGCCGGTTGATTTTGCCCGTCGATCTTTTGGTCGCTGATCATTTGTCTGAAAATGCTGCCACCCAAGTGGTCAGATCAACAGATGGCATTCCGGCGGGCTATGAAGGCGTTGATATCGGGCCTCGTACCATCGAATATTATACAGCTGAACTAAGACAGGCAGCTACAATTTTTTGGAATGGTCCGGTAGGCGTCTTTGAGATCCCCCTCTTTGCAAAGGGGACGAACGCTTTAGCCGATGCGATGGCCCACCTTTCTGCAATCACTATTGTGGGGGGCGGCGATTCTGTTGCCGCAATACAAGCCGCGGGTGTGGCAGACAAGATCACCCACCTGTCGACGGGAGGCGGAGCTTGTCTGGAATATATTGAATTTGGGTCTTTACCCGGTGTAGATGTTTTATACACATAGTGAATGAAGAATTGGTTCCTCGCCCGTGCCCGTGAGCGTGCCCGTGCCCGTGCCCGTGCCCTTGCCCTTGCCCTTGCCCTTGCCCTTGCCCGTATTTATTGATCGTTTCCGAATTCATTTATCCTCCCATCATTACAGGGAAAATAATTAAATCGGAAAAGAGGAATAAATACGGGCACGGGCAGGGGCACGGGCACGGGCACGAAATCAATTCTTCAGTAATGAGTGGTGAAAAAAGAATAGACAGCATATCCATCTATCGATTAAAAACTAAATTAATGATAAGAATTTGGTTAGCTCTCGTGTTCTGAGGAAAACCGGATCCCAAACCCGCTCCTCGGGTCATTATCAGATTATTTAACTCCTGATTCTGTACAATCGGCGACTGAATAGTCTACAAGTAAAAGTACAGGGCAATCAGCTTAGCCGAAGTTGCCAGAATCCAGGTTATTTCACAATATTATTTATGGAGTATCTATGCTAAAACAACTCATGTCAGGATTGCTCTTAATTGCAGCACCTATGACTCTTGAGCTTTATGCCGACCAATGTGCAGTCGAAGGAGTTAATTCCTTAAGCGAACCCTCATTGACCTTAAGGGACGGCCCATCATCAATAAAAGGACAAGAAGCGAGAAGACGTTGCGATGATAGAAGAAAATGCCGTGATAAATGCAATGACAGATGCGAAAAAGCGCCTGAATGCTTCACTCCAGATGTTGCCTTTTTTTATCTCACTGAAAGCGATGTAAATACCGACGGTCCAATCACAATTGGTGTTGGCGACTCTATTTTCTGGCTTATCAATCGATTTACGATCAAGTCATCGGATATTTCTATAGGTGGTCCAGGATTTGTAGGGACTTCGAGTCCCAATATTGTATTCGTTAATTCCGGAATCTTTTTAATTACATACACAGTGTACGCAGGATCATTGACTCCGGCAGTATTTCCGCCAGATTCCTATACTATGCAACTGCAAATCAATGGCAGTGCTGTTGCCGGCAGCACATTCACAGCAACATTTCCTATCACTCTTATAACACCGCCAGCTCTTGATAATCAGGAATTAGTCGGCCAGGTAATCACTTATGTTCCTGCTGGTGCAGCCCTTGAGTTAGTTAATGTAAGCAGCCGGGCAATAGTGTCGGGAGTTAATGGAAATAATGGAAATTTTGCTAGCATCTCTATTGAAAAAGTAGCTGATTTTATCCAGTAGAAGAGGTAGTTAAATTTCATTGGAGAATTAATTTATTACAATACATTTAAAGGAGTGTCTATGTTAAAACAAATCATGTTAGGAATGCTCGTAACCGGTGGCGTGCTTAGCGCAAACCCATGGACTGAGGATGATCTCTCTCATTTCAAAGGAATGGACGCAAAAAAATGCTGCGATTCTATCCCCACCCCCTGTTGTGAAAGGTCATCATCCCACCGGGACCGGGAGGTCGCCTACTTTTATTTGACTCCAACCGATGCGGTGACTCCCGTTGCCAACAACAGTCCAATTACCTGGGTCGCCACACGATATACAGTAAAATCCGATGGGATCAATGTAGGCGCCGTTTCCCCGGCTACTACAAGCCCGGATATCGTCTTCAGTGATGAGGGTATCTATTCAATCACCTATACAGTATTTGCAGGAACAACGATATTGACTACATTATCACCAGATTCCTTTACCATGGAGCTTCAGCTCAATGGCAGTTCAGTAGCAGGAAGCCGTTTTACCGCCACCCTGCCCCTGACGCTTACTGTTCCACCGACACTTGACGAACAAGAGTTAGTAGGCCAGGTGATCACCTATATTCCGGCCGGCGCCCAGCTCCAATTGGTAAATGTAAGCGGCTATTCTATTCAAACAGAGAACGAAGATGGAGGCAATGGCAATTTTGCCAGCATTGCTATCCGCAAAATCGCCAGATCTATCAATTAATGAATCCTCTTTAGGAAGGAGGACTCTCCTCCTTCCTAATTCTTATCGGATGAATCATCACAAAAAACCAACTTTTGAATCACCTTCGGTATACTATGGGTTTTAGCGCAGAAGATCGCGGCGAGCGTGGATCGCAAAAAAAACTGAGCTGACAAAAATATAAGCCCAGCCTACAATGTATTGACCAAACTTTGCTCCCCCATACTGCGCAATTGTTTTCCCTGCCGCAGCAGCTACCATCGTAGTACCCTGAACTACGCCTGCTCCCATTCCCGCTGTAAATCCTAATATTGCATATTTTAACGCTCGAATAAGCTCTTCAGTCCCTCCGCAGTGAACAGCTGTAATAAGAGCAACAAGCAGCGCTGCACTTGCAATGGCCCAGCCTACAGGTGTGACCATAATCCCTGTAATAGCCAAACCCGTTAATGCGCCAAGAGCTACGCCGCTTAATAAACTTAAAGCACGGATACCTGCTTTTTTCCAGTCGATATTTGACGATGCTTGTTTTATTTTTGAAAGAATTTCTTTGGGATTGGCAGGCTCTGCAACATGTTGTTCGCCCCCTGTTTGAACTTTTACTCCTCCTGATGGAGGAACATGACTCATGCAGCGATAGGAAGGATTACCTGGCGAATGTGTGGATGGCATAAAAACACCTCCTTATTTAAGTTTTTCCAGCATTTGTTCGGCATCTTTCTTATGAGTGAGCAAAAAAAAATATGGCCGGCGTCTTCCTGAGAACTCCTTTTAGGGCGTGTCATCAATTGCTAATTATAAATTAAAAGCTGAGCGATAACTTAATAATAACAGTTAAAGTTATTTTTTACAAACAACCTAATATTGTCCTTAGCGTCCTTATTGTCCTTATTGTCCTTATTTTTTTACGCTGTTGATTGGATTGATAAGAGCCAATTAGAGAGCGAAATGTGTGAAGAGCTAGATTAAGATCATGATCAAGATCAAGATATGCATGGGGCAAGGGCACGAAATTTTACGCTTTGACTTTCACTCCCTTCACACTTTGCACTTCAGTCAGTCTGGTGACAAAATAAATGCTGGCAAAGCTTAAAAGAAATCCGGGAATCATAGCGGGAATGACCAAAGATGTGAAATACCCATTGACTGAGGGCCAGACCCCGGCAACAAGGCCGCCTACAAAAACACCTGCAATGGCTCCATAGTTGTTCACGCGCTTCCAATACAGAGCTGAAAGAAGGACAGGACCAAATGAACATCCCAAACCGGCCCAGGCGTAAGCAACCGCCTCTAAAATCGTTGTATTTTTATTCAATGCCAATCCCAATGCGACAAAAGTCACAATCATCACACCGCTGCGCGAAGCTGCGAGCAACTCCCTCTGGGAAGCCCTCTTTCGAAAAAGATTTCGGTAAATATCTTCGCTAAGGATAGAACCGCAAACCAGAATTTGCGAATCGATAGTGGAAATGGTGGCTGCGAGCACTCCGCATAAAATAAAACCTGCAGCGAGCGGATGAAATAAGATCTTTACCATTTCAATAAACACAAGTTCAGGATTAGCTAACGGAGTAGAAAAAAAGGCAATGGCAACAAAACCAATCGATGTAGCTGCCCCGAGCGCGACCAATTGCCAGCACATCCCAATATATTTGGATTTGTTCATATTGCTGACATTATTGATTCCCATAAACTTTGTTAATATATGAGGTTGCCCAAAATATCCGGGCGCCCAGCTCAAAATTAAAAAGATAATTGTTAAAATGGTATCCATTGAAAGGTCTGGTAATATACTAAGAGAAATTTGCTTATGGTTTGCCGCTTCGATAACGCTTGCTAACCCATTGTCCAATGTTGAATAAGCAATGACGGGAACAACAATAATGGCGCACAGCAAAAACAAAGCCTGGCAAAGATCTGTCCAGGCAACGGTAATAAATCCTCCGACAAAAGTATAGATAAGAATGACAATGGAAGAGATCGTAATGCCGATATAAAAATTAATTCCAAAAACAGATTCAAACACAAGGCCAAGACCGATCAATCCCGCTGCAATATAAGAGGTTAGGAAAAAGAGGCTCATAACAGCTGTCAATATCCGGATGATTCCCGTTGTGTCGTTAAAACGGCGTTCAAAAAAAGTAGACAAGGTATAGCTGTCATATTTTTCTGTTAATGATCTCAATCTTCTGGCAATAAATTGCCAATTGCAAAACATTCCTACTAATAAACCAAGCGCCACCCAACTTTGCGAAAGGCCGCCAAGATAAATCAATGCAGGAAAAGCCATAAATAACCATGAGCTCATATCACTTGCATGAGCGGATAGAGCTGTGACCCAAAAGTTCAAGGAACGATTGCCTACAATGAAATCAGCAGAAGACGTTTGCCGTCGGTGGGCAATCAAGCCAATAGTCAATAAAACGCAAAAATACCCGATAAAAGGCAATAAAAGCTGAGTGTGCATAGATGATAATATCCCAGAATAAGTTTATCTCAAGATAGGCTGTTTTTATCTCAATGTCAAGAAATTTCACTTAAGGCAGAGGTTTTAAGTGCCATAAAAAAGAACATGAATTACAATTTATACGAGATGGGCTGGTTGTTTCCTTTCGTGCCCGTGAGCGTGCCCGTGCCCGTGCCCTTTTTGATTATTTCCGAATTCCTCTACACCCAAATTTCAAGCAGGAAATAAAGTTCGGAAAGGATAAGTAGATGCGGGCACGCTCACGGGCACGGGCACGAACGGAAAAACTCGCCCGTCACGTTTTTATTCGAGAGGAGACCCGAACAATTATGTTAAAAAGTATGACGGCCTACGCGCAAGGATCGTATGAATGTCCGATTGGGCATTTCGTCATTGAAATCCATTCTGTCAACCGAAAGCATCTCGAAATCAATACCATCTTACCCAAAGAAATCCTTTGCTTTGATACTGAAATAAAAAAATGGATTGCAGCCTCTATAGGACGAGGGCAGGTAAGTGTTCGCATTACCCTCTCATTTGACTCCTCATTTCCCGTTGCCGTACACCCAAATTTGGCGCTTTCTACACAGATCGTTACTGCCTGGAAAAAAATTTCCTTAGATTGCGGATTATCTGTAACGGATGATGTATTATTGAAACTGTTATCCCAGGAAAAAGGGATCTTAGTCTATGGAGAAACCTTGCATGACAAAGACTCTTTTCATCATGCCCTCCATGAACTTGTCAAACTCGGGCTGCACCGGCTGATCGCTGTCAAACAGTTTGAAGGCGAGGCCCTTTATCGGGATATCGCCATGCGCCTTGGCACATTAAGTCATTTGATTGAACAAATCGAATGCAAATCGGGCAATGCCACCAGCCATTATCGGGAAAAACTGAAAGAAAAATTAGACGCTGTATCTGGTTCTAGTGTAGAAGTCGATGAGCGTCTCTTGCGTGAGGTTTGCATCTATGCGGAAAAAATTGATATCAACGAAGAAATTATCAGGTTTAAATCCCATTTGACCCAGGTTAACGCGTTAATAAATGAAAATAAGCATGACAGTGTGGGTAAAACATTTGAATTTTTTATTCAGGAGCTCAATAGAGAGGCCAATACAATAGCTTCAAAAGCTCCAAATATCGAAATTCTCCATCTCGATATTCAAATAAAAAGCGAATTAGAAAAAATTCGCGAACAATTACAAAATATTGAATAATGCAAGGGGTCTGATGACTGATCATTTGTTTGGAAATGGAAAGCGTGGATTATTGTTTATTTTAAGCGCGCCCGCGGGGACAGGAAAGACCACACTCGTGCATAGGTTGACCCGGGAATTTCCCTGCATCGTAGCTAGCGTTTCCTGTACAACCAGACCTCCCAGAAAAGGGGAAATCGACGGTACACATTATTACTTCCTCCAGGAAGAGGAATTTTTACAACGGATAGCGAACAATGATTTTCTTGAACATGTCAAACTTTTTGGACATTACTACGGAACGTCGAAATCATTGGTTGAAATGCAATTATCGCAAGGGAAACATGTTGTCCTTGTCATTGATACGCAAGGGGCCCTTCAGGTCAAGGGATTGCTGCCAGGAGCAATGATCTTTATCATGCCGCCCTCATTGGAAGAATTACTTTTGCGTCTTTCTAAAAGAAATACAGAATCACACTTTAGTATCGAACAGCGGCTGAGCCAGGCTAAACAAGAAATGAATTGCGCTCCCCTTTACGATTATTGTTTTATCAATGACGACCTCGACACTGCATACCAAATTCTGCGCAGTATTTTTATTGCAGAAGAACACAAGATACGGTAGAATGAAGGATGTACTTTAAAAAGTTATGACATAAGGTAGCAAGGTCGTCCCGACCTTGTCCAGCCGGATCGATACGACCCGGCTACTTTCGCATAATTTTTTAAAGACATACTTAAAAATCAATGGAGGATTCATGGATCGTAAAGATCGTAAACTACATTTAACCAATGAATTGGTGAAAAAAAAATTCGTCAGCCAATTTGATTTGGTTAATTACGCTATTAAGCTTGCTGTCAATATGATTCATACAGGAAGGGAAGGTCGTGTAAAAATCGATTCACATAACCATGCTACGCAAATACTTTCTGAAATAATAAGCGGAAAAGACCATTTTGAAAACGTTATTTCTAAAGAAAAAGAAGTGAGCGCACCTCATGTCCCTGCTGCAAAAGATTTTGAAGAAGATGTGAAAACAACTCGCAGAAAAAAAGTAAAAACGTAATCTTGACTACAGAATCAATACAAATCACTTTTATAGGTCTTTTAATATTAGGGTTTTTTCTCGGGATGCTTTTTTTTTTTGGTGCAGCTTCATTCTCACCAGACGCCCCGATTCCTGCAGCCCCTATAGCCGGTTACCCTTGCGTAGAGCATCTGAACTTTCCTTCGACAGCGCCGTCCGGGTCTTGCGTTATTTGTATAATTATTCTCAGTATGACAATCGGATTTTCAGCCTCCAAAAAGCTGCATTTTGCAGGCAAACCGGACGAATTTTTCCAAATGCCATTAATTGGTTTGGGAAAATCGAAGTTGACTGGACTTTTTTGCAAAAACGTCATTCGGGAGTCTATGTCTCCTGGGGAAGCTTAACAGAAGAGCAGCAAGAGATCATTCGGGGCGCTCACGATTCATTGGAAGGATTCCAGACAGAAAATTCTTCTCCGCATCCATCTCCAAATAAAATCGAGGCTAAATACGCTTTTGCATCCCCGGGGCCCCTTTATGTCGACTTGCAAACATCGATACTGATCGGATGGAAATGCGTTCCATACACAGATTTGGAAGTATTAATTGTTCAAAAACCCACTAAGATGATTTTTACAACGGTAGACCTCTTGGGACATTGAGAATGCATATATGAATAACAAAATTTTAATTACTTCGGCCTTGCCCTATGCAAACGGCCCTCTTCATTTTGGACATATTGCGGGAGCTTATCTTCCCGGAGATTGCTATGCCCGTTTTCAACGGCTGCAAAAAAATGATGTTCTCTATATTTGCGGCTCAGATGAATATGGAATTGCCATAACGTTAAGCGCAGAAATGGCCGGAAGAACCCCTCAGGAACACGTCGATCTTTTTCACGAGATGAACCGCAAACTTTTTCTTTCGCTTAATATTTCCTTTGACCATTACTCCCGCACCACCTGGAAAGGTCATATTCCATTGACGCAAAGCTATTTCCTTGACCTGTTGGCAAATGGCTATATTGAAGAGAGGTTGACAGATCAACTCTACTCGGAAAGCGACCAAAGATTTTTAGCAGACAGGTATGTTGTCGGCACATGTCCATTCTGCGGATTTGATCAGGCAAGAGGGGATGAGTGTCAAAAATGCGGAGCAAGCTATGAAGCTACCGATCTGATCAACCCCTTGTCTAAATTGACCAGATCACCCCTCGTTCACCGGTCGACCAAACATTGGTTTTTACGGTTGGATAAATTTAAAGACCAATTATTGGAATGGCTGTCACATAAAGCCTGGAAACCAAATGTCCTTAATTTTGTAAAAAACTATATCGAAGACTTGCATCCAAGGGCAATTACGCGCGATATGACATGGGGCGTTCCCATTCCCCTTCCAAACACAGAAGGAAAGGTTCTCTATGTCTGGTTTGATGCTCCTGTCGGATATATTTCAGCAACAAAAGAATGGGCTGAACATTTAAGGGTAAGCGACCTTTGGAAAAAATATTGGCTGGACCCGCAGACAAAACTTGTCAACTTCATCGGCAAAGACAATATCCCCTTTCATGCTGTGATCTTCCCTGCCATGACAATGGGGCAAAATCAACCATACAAACTCGTAGATGAATTGCCCGCCAATGAATTTTACAATCTGGAAGGAAGGCAATTCAGCAAATCTGATGGCTGGACAATTGATCTGGAAGACTTTTTTTCCAAATATTCTTCCGACCAGATCCGATATGTCATTGCCGCTAACGCCCCTGAAAATGCCGATTCGGAATTCACCTGGAAAGATTTCCAATTACGCTGCAATACGGAACTATTAGGAAAATTTGGCAATTTTGCCAATCGGGTATTAGTATTTGCAAAAAACAAATGCCAGGGCAAAATGCCAAAGCGGACGATGTTGCAGCCCATTGACCGTCAGTTTCTCTCTGATATTGCCGCAATATCCGAACAGGCTAAGGAATGCTATGAAACATTTAAATTGCGAAAAGCTTCCCAACATATCATGGAGCTGGCTCAGGCCGGCAACGTCTATTTCGATGCAAAACGTCCCTGGTCGCTTGCAAAACAAATAGAAACACAAAATGAAATGGATCTGACAATTGCATGCTGTCTTGAATGTCTAAAAGTTTTAAGCGTGATTTCAAATCCAATCATCCCGGATGCGTCGGCAAAGCTGTGGAGTATGCTGGGCTTCCGCAAACCTTTAGAAGAGCTTGGCTGGACAATGGCACTTGCAACGGATATTCCTGAAGGGCAGCTCTTAAACGAACCTTCGATCCTTTTTCAAAGAATTGAAGAGGAACAAATCCAGCTGGAGATCGATAAGCTTTTGCAACATAAGATAAAGGACAAGAACAAACCGCAATAAGAGGCAACTGCAAAAGTCTTAGGTTACTTAGGGCTGGCGAAATATTCAACGCAAAGGCGCAAGCATAAGTTTACCCATAAGTAAACTGAAACCTTTTTAAGCGTTATCTATAATAATTCAACACAAAGGCACGAAGTCCCAAAGAAACAAAGAAATTTTGTCCTAGAGACTCTTCCCTCTTAGTGTCTTCGTGCCTTTGTGTTGAATTAAAGTCTATACTTAAGCGTAACGTCTTATTCGCCGGGGGATTTAGCTTCTTGCCGAAGCGAGTCAATTTCACGATCTTTAATGGCAATGGTTTCGTCCTGATCACGGATTGTACTTTTAAGAGCGGCAATTTCCGCTTCTTTAGCCTGGTGGTTCTGTTTAGCAAGTGACTCTAATTCTTCCAATGCTAAAGATAAATCGAGAATTTCCTGATATTGGGTACAATTCACTCCATGTTGTTCTTCGACATTGTTGTTAAGATGCTCAATTTCCTGGGATTTGTGTTTAGCATGGGACTTTAATTCTTCCAATGCAGCGGACAAATCGAGGATTTCCTGATATTGGGTGCAATTTACTCCATGCTGTTCTTCGACATTTTTGTTAAGATGCTCAATATGTTGCGTTTTTTCTTCCAGGTCCTGAGATCTCTGTTGGACAAGGGACTTTAATTCTTCCAATGCTAAGGACAAATCGAGAATTTCCTGATATTGGGTGTAATTTACTCCATGCTGCTTTTCGACATTGTTGTTAAGATGCTCAATTTGCTCTGATTTTTCTTCAAGGTCCCGTTGATGATTGAGATGGATCTCCTGTTTTTCAAGTTCATGCAACGATTTGGTGTTTTCAAGTTCATTGGATGCTTCCAGTAATTTGTCCTTTAGCCCTCTTGTATTATCTATTTCAGACGTGTGAGCCTGGATGCTTTCATTCAATTTTTCTTCCAGCAAACTCGTATAATCGATTTTTTGTTCAATAATTTTTTTCGATAAGTTAAGGTCGTAAAGCAGCGCCTGCTTTTCCTCTTCGGCCAACCTGACAAGCATTTCCATTTGTTCTTTCACTTGGGAATGCTGCTGCTTTTTTAACTCGAGCTCCTGACTTATCTTTTCCATATCGGCCAAGGTGCTGGCATGCTGCATTTCCAGTTCTTCATAATCTTGACGACTCCTGGCCAGTTCATGGTTCAATGACTGAAGCTTTTGTTCCAGTTGTTCTGAAAGGGCCTTTTCTTCTTCGATATATTGATTTGCCTGATACAGCCGCTCTTGCATAGGGGTAATTTGTTCACGAAGAAATTTTTCATTTTTTTCACCGTTACTTTTTTGTGTTTGATTCACTTCAGCTAATGCATCGAGCGAAATCTCTAATGTTGCGATCTGCTTTCGTGCAAGCTTCAATTCATTCTCAAGAGCCGTCAATGATTGGCTGATATTCTCGTGCTGCTGTTCATATTCTTTTATTTTTTGACTCAAATCATTGATCGTAGCAGTATCATGAGGATGGGAGGCACGAAATAAATTCGCCTTGTATTCGTAGAGTTGTTTTGTAGTCTCCTGAAGCTGTTTTTTTAATCGCATCTCTTCTGACGATTCGGCCGGGTGATTTATCTTTGCAGCATTTTCAACGGCGTTTGCAGCCGCATGGATCGATAAGGGACAGGAAAGGCTTATTACGCTAAACGCTGCCAGGGCTGCTATTAATGAGATCCGTTTTAGCAAGCTTTGCCCATGGGTACCATACTGATCATATACCGAACGTGATTCAAAAATTGGTTTTTGACTGCGTCGACTTTGCATCAAAATTTTTGTCTTCACTTGTGCCTTGCCATAGGCAATGGTCACTCGCTCCAGACGAAAAATTTTGAGCAGTCTCCTTGTCAAAATCCCAACTTTTGAACCACCTTCGGTATATCCTAAAAACTGCTTCATGATAAATCCTAATTTTCCTTTACTTAAATATATTAACATTTGGGAACAGGCCCCTCACGTATTCTTTCAAAATTCTTAAAAATAGTCAATATCTCCCGGATTAAATAGTAGAGCATAGGAAATTAGAACGAATTTTTGAATTTTTCTCAACCAAGAGGGTTCTAAGCAAATCCTGATCTCGATCTTGATCATGATCTTAATCTAGCTCTTCACACAATTCGCTCTCTAGTTGGCTCTTATCAATCCAATCAACATCGAAACAATCTGATACAGTTGTAATTGCAGAATAGCAAGATTATGATCAAGATCGAGATTAAGATCAAGATCAAGACTTGCTAAGAGTTTTGTTGGTTGAGAGAAATTTAAAAATTCGTTCTAATTTCCTGTGCCCCGGATTAAATAGCTCCCCTCTCCAAAAAACTTCAAATTCTAAACAAGTGTTATATGCCTAAAGTGTTAAATAATTTCTTGCAAAAGTTGAAAGGATCATCTACAGTGACGAGTTATACATAAATAAAATGAAGAATTGGTTTACGTGCCCGTGAGCGTGCCCGTGCCCGTGCCCGCATCTATTTATCTTTTCCGAACTTTATTTCCTGATTGAAATTTGCGGGGAAAAAGAATTCGGAAATAATCAATAAATTCGGGCACGGGCACGGGCACGCTCACGGGCACGAAAACTACTTTGCAGTTACGAGTAGTATGCTAGTCAAATATAACCATTGGAGATGATGTGGCCGAACCTAAAAAATTTACAAATCGACTCATTCATGAGAAGTCCCCCTATCTCCTTCAACATGCACATAACCCGGTCACGTGGTTTCCCTGGGGAGAAGAGGCCTTTGCTGCAGCTCGCGCACAGAATAAACCGATCTTTTTATCGATAGGATATGCCACATGCCACTGGTGCCATGTCATGGAAAAAGAGTGTTTTGAAAATGAAGAAGTTGCCGAATTAATGAACGCATATTTTATCAGCATTAAAATCGACCGCGAAGAGCGTCCGGACATCGACAGCTTATATATGGAATTTGCACAACACCTGATGACAGGTTCACCCGGCTGGCCATTAAACTTACTGCTCACACCAACCTTACATCCATTTTTTGCCGCGACATATATGCCTCCATACACAAATCAGCACTTATTGGGAATGGTGGACCTGATCGAAAAAATTCATAAAATTTGGGACAGCGAAGAAAGAGAGTCATTAATAGAACGGGGTGACAAAATCGTTTCGCTCATCAAAAGCGATGTCCATACCCAGGGCAGCCAAATTCCTAAAAAAGAAAAAATTGAAAATCATGCGGAAATCTTATTTCAACTGGCAGATCCCGTCTATGGAGGACTTCATGGCGCGCCGAAATTCCCGATCGGCTATCAATGGAACTTTCTTATTCATGAATCATTGCGCTACCGGGACCCGCGCTCTTTATTTTTAACGGAACGGACCTTAGAAATGATGCATAAGGGGGGAATCTATGACCATATCGGAGGAGGGTTTTCCCGATACAGCGTCGATGAACGCTGGATCGTCCCCCATTTTGAAAAAATGTTATACGACAATGCGATATTGGCCAGCTTATATTTAGAAGGTTGGAAGGTTGCCAATAAAGGTCTTTACCGATACGTTTGCACAGATATTTTAAATTATATTATCCGGGACATGACCGATAAAAACGGCGGATTTTATTCTGCGGAAGATGCAGATTCAGAAGGGGAAGAGGGGCTTTTTTATACCTGGAAATATGATGAAGTGTACAAAATTTTGGGAGACAATGAAGAGACGGGGTATTTCTGCGAATATTATCAGATTACCAAAGAAGGAAATTTCGACGGGCGCAACATTCTTCATACCCCTGAAGATTTACAGACATTTGCATCAAAAAAAAATAAAGATCCGCAATGGCTTGGCAATTTGCTGACAAAACAAAAGCAGCAGCTCTTTTTGGCCAGGGAGCAACGGGTGCACCCCTTTAAGGATGATAAGATCATCAGCTCCTGGAACGGTTTGATGATTTTCTCAATGGCTGAAGCCGGAGCTGCTTTTGAAAATCAGACATTTATCGATGCCGCTGTCAAAGCTGCACTATTCATTAAAGAAAATATGTACAAAAACAACCGCCTGCAGCGCCGTTGGAGAGAAGGGAGCAGCCAGTTCATGGCAGGCTTAGATGAGTATGCATGTTTAATTCGCGGACTTATCACCCTCTTTGAAATAGGTGAAGGGACGGATATGTTATCATGGGCCATCGAAATGACCAAAACATTATATGAGGATTTTAAATCCGAAGATGGGGCATTTTATCAGACGGATGGGCTGGATGAAAGCGTCCTTATCCGCAAATGCACGTTTCAAGATGGCGCAGAGCCTTCCGGCAATGCAATCCACTGTGAAAATTTATTGCGTCTATATCGGTTGACAGGAGAAAGCCATTACTTAGCGCAGGCGGAAGATATTTTAAAGGCTGTTTCTCCCTATATCGACAGCTATTCGATCGGCTACTGTTATCATATGCTCAATTTGATCCGTTATTATCAACAAAAACCGGTACGGGTCGTCGTTGCATTGAACCAGTCTCAAGATTTAAAAAAACTCTTAAGAGGACATCTCTTTCAAAAACTTCAGCTTTTCCGTTATGTCATTTTTGCCGGCATGAATGATGATACGCTTGCAGACCTGATCCCGTCGCTCAAAAACCAAATCCCCGTCGAGGGCAAAACCACCCTATATATTTGTCAGGGAGAAACTTGTTTAGAACCAATCACAGATCCGGAAAAAATGGTCCAGGAATTGTGCGCCGCAAGAACCGATTAAAGATTTTTTCGGCTTTGGAAAGTCGCTTTCCTCTAAAAAACGGCATTAAGAGCAATTGCAAAAGTCTTAGATTAGTCAGGGCAGGCGAATTTTCAACGCAAAGGCGCGAAGACGCAAAGAGTTTAATATAATTTACCGAAGGTGGTTCAAAAGTTGGGACTAGGAAAACTTATTGAAATTATTCATCGGTTTAGTGTAAAAAGGGGAGGCTTCATTTTCTAAGAGCCTGTTCAAAATCTTTTAAATAGACAATCTCTTAGCTCTTGAAGTTTATTTGTCTACAAAACTTTAGTGGCGATGTCATAACCCTTTAAAACTACCACAGAGCCCACAGAGTACACAGAGGGGTATTTTTTCACTTTCTGTGTACTCTGTGGGCTCTGTGGTAGTTTATATTTAACAATTAGAAAGATTTTGAACAGGTTCTAAGAAGAGGAAAATTATGACAATTACTTCATCTACAGATAAATTTTCAGTATTATACTCCCAACCGGGTCTAGAACGTATAGTATATGGTTATCTTCCAACTAAGGAATGCGTAAGGTGTTCCAGGGTCAGCAACGTTTGGAATGAACACATCCAGGCTTATTGGTTATTTCTACTACGCAATGAATCTGACAAAACTAGTGCTAAGACACAGGAAAACTGCAGGCAGAACAAGAGAGTGAAGCCTGACGATGCAATACCCGGTACTTGGAAGAGTTGGAAGCAGGCTTTGATATTGAAAAAACATACAGATGCACCTCACTGGCTTATTGAAGATTTAACAGCCGGTTTGGCTAAAAGTTATTTTACCCGAATCAAAGGATTCCAAGGCACTCAACTCGTTAAAGAATGCATGGATTCGGTTGCTTCCCTGAAGATTAACGCCGCAAGCTTTCCGGGAGACACGCCACTCGCAAAAACCTTGCAGGCAGCCATTGTCGAAAACCCCATCGACTGGGCCAAAGCCAAACCAGCGGTTTATGAATTGGCCTTAAAGCGGGAAGCCGTGGCCGCAGCTATTGCCTGGTTGAGCGAGCCTGAACGGAAGCTCGCTCATTTTGTACTTTTCCGCAATGTTTGCTTCCATGCTGAATTTTCCGCCGAAGAAAAGCCATTTCAAGAATTTTGGAACAGGTATCCGGACAGGCAAAAGATGTTTCTGAGAGAACTGGAAACTTTTGTAAGTGATAACTATCATCATCTTCAAAAGGCGCATGATCAATTTATCGGTCTATTTGTTGACCAACCTCCAAAACCCATATCGCAAATTGTTAACTGCAACGGAGACAGCAACGTTGGAAAGGCGGCATTGAGGGCCTTGGAGAAGACATATCAGAAGGTATATGATCAATTTCGATTGAACCGGGCATATAAAATTAAAGGTATTCTTGATGCTCACAAGGCAAGCTCATTACCCCTACCTGCGCCTACACCCGATTCTTAATAGGAACCTTTATTGGCAATAAGTTAAGCTTATTGCCAATGCTGAAGTCCCGGACAGTATTAGAATGAGACTGTAGTCCACCACTACTGTCATTTGTCGTCAGAGGTCCTGACTTGAGCTTTAGCTGTCTGGGCACACTGAAAATAGATGGCTGCGCCATTAATGAGCGCGGCCCCGATTGCGACATCGATAAAGCCCCGGATATCGTTGTGGATACCTAAAAACTTGATCGATACTCCAAGGCCCACCATAAGGCCAAGCAACAGATAATATTTTAAACTGTAAATTTTCGATAACGGGACCGGACTTGGAAAGGATAAAATGCGCGATACCCCTCTTTTTGCTGATTTCCCCAGCACATAGCGGCCCTTGAAATACCCGATAAACAATCCAAGCAAGATCAACCCCAACACTGCTGTTTGAGCCGTTACAATCCAGGGAGAGAGGGTATGAATCAGAGGAGTGGGAACGTCTGCGCCAGCATGAAGCGTGCCTAAAAGAAGACCGAGCCCCAGTTGAAGCAAATATACGCCTATGGCAAACCAGATCAATCCCGATAACACAATGAGTTTTGTATGTGATAATTTCATAAAGGTCCTTTATTGATTTTTTGCTTTGAATGTACCACGTATTCCCATATTACCGATAGGAAAACTTATTGAAATTTATAGCCGGTTTAGTGCAAAATGGGCAAGCCCTGTATACCGAAGGTGGTTCAAAAATTGGGATTTTGACAAGGAGGCTGCTCAAAATTTTTCGTCTGGAGCGAGGGAGCATTGCCAATGGCCAAGGCACGAGTGAAGACAAAAATTTTGATGCAAAGCCAACGCGGTCAAAAACCAATTTTTGAATCACGTTCGGTATAACCTATAATAAAGGTATATTTAAACAAAAACACATGGAAGGAAAATTATGTCAGGCATTTCATCAACATCCGGATTCCAACCGGTCTTAAGTTATTTAGTATATAGTTGTCTTCCAACTAAGGAACGCCCAAGCTGTTCCAGGGTCTGCAAAGTTTGGAAAGAACAAACTCAAGGTTATGCTGCCTGGAATAGCTGGCAGGAGGTTTACTGTAAAACTACAGGTGTACCTCGCTGGCTTATTAATGATTTAACAGCCCAATTCGTTCAAGGACCTTGTACTCAAATCAAAAAACAAGAAAGCGCTCATCTCGTCAAAAAATGCATGGATTCGGTTACTTCCCTGAAGATTAACGCCGATACTTTTCCGGGAAACACGCCACTGTCAACTATCATGCAGGAAACCATTGCCAAAGTACCCATCGACTGGACTAAAGCCAAACCGGTGGTTTATCAATTGGCCTTAAAGCAAGAAGCCGTGGCTGCAGCTATTGCCTGGATGTGTGAGCCTGAGTATAAGCAGAGCACCGCTCTTTTTTATTCTTTCCGCAATCTTTGTTGCTCTGTTCGACTCCCGGAAGAGGATGAACAGTTGTTTCGAAAACTTGCGGCCGGCTGGGATCAGGAAAAGCAAAATAGATTTCAAGGCGATATGGGAGCTTCAATGTGGGGTGAATACGCTCCTATTCTAAAGGCGCATGCTCAATTTATCGGTCTATTTGTTAAGCAACTTTCAAAACCCATATCGCAAATTGTTAACTGCCCTCAAAACGACATGTTGCAAGCTGTAACTCCTGAAACTCAGGATGAAAATCCTGCGAAAAAGCAAAAAATGGACTCAGAAGATTTGCAGGATGAAGAAATGGTACAGTTTGAACAATTCCTGAGCTCACCTCACATGCAGTTTTCCGATACAAGAGAAAATAACGCCGGAAATACGGCATCGGATGGTTATAAAGATACATGTCAGATAATAAGAACTTTCTTACCAACCCTGGAAAGCCAGGAAAAATTTTCTACATCACCTCTTAGCCGGTATCTACCGGGCGATCGAAAAAGCAACACCGAAAAAGAGGTATGTGTGGCTTTGGATAGGGTGTATCAGAGGGCATGTAAACGTTTTCAATTGTTTCGGACGCATAGAATTCGCAATATTCTTAAAACTCACAGTGCAAACTCATTGCCCGCACCCGCCCCTACACCCGATTCTTAATATAAACTTTACTTGGTTTCACTTAAGTGAAACCAAGTAAAGGCCATTGGGCCAGAAAAAATAAATGGTGTATCCAATAGGCTTAAAGGATATATGTGGGCTATCTGACAATAAACGTGAATTTGCGCAAGAATTCAAATTGAAACGCAAAGATGCAAAGAATTTAACACTAACTCTCTGCGACTTTGCGCCCATAGTTTTACCCATAAGTAAACAAAAACCTTTCAAGCGTTATCTATAATAAATTCAACACAAAGGCACAAAGTCCCAAAGAAACAAAGAAATTTTGACCTAGAGGCCCTTCCCTCTTAGTGTCTTCGTGCCTTTGTGCCTTTGTGTTGAATTAAAGCCTATACTTATGGGTAAAAGTATGTTTGCGCCTTTGCGTTTCAAAATTTTTAGATCGAAATTACATTTATAGTTGCTGCCATTGAACTACTGATCCCTATACTGCAGTCCCTCATTCGGCAAATCGTAAAATCCCTTTATCCAGTAAGAGCAATTTTACTCCTTCCTTGGATAAGAACTGTTTCCCCCCATTGCTCTCGAGGTATTTTTCGGCGAATGCAAGAGAGAAGTCCTCTTCCTCTTCTCCTGTTTTTTTACACATTTTTTTGTAATCGGGAGACAATGTCGGCTTGCCACGATTGCACAGCGCTCCAGGAAATTTTGCGAAAACCATCGTTCATAAAATCGGGTCTGATTGCTTCATATACCATATCGACCATTGTGTCAGCAGAACTGCAACTTAGATCTATATCTGAAATCAAATGGTCTGTCAGGAAGGCCAACTGATTGTATAACCCTCCCTGGAATTGCACATGAAAACTTAATTGTATCTGCTCGACCCAATTTTTCATATTACCTGCTTTAAGGGATGCGGGAGAAACAGCATTGGGCAGTACACTCCTCTTGAACAACGTCATAACAGCCGATTTTTTTTGTAACTGAGAATTCAGCTCCCCTTCAAAGGAACGAAAACGGTGTACCAATGCCGAATGGACCGTATTGGTAATGTGAACATCATCTTCCCCGCCCCCGTTCTTTAGATCAGGGACTGCAAGTCCTTCTGCCCGGGCCAATTCGCCGATTTTTTCATTGATCACTGCGCTTCGCCACTTTGCCAATTCATAATGCACTGCCAGGTTAATATCGTCCGTTTCCGGAATGAGTTTTTGTGTGATATCTCTTGTCCAGCCTTCCACACAACTGTTTCCAAGCAGGGCTAATTCCGGTATTTGGACAAGGAAATTTTTCTCATCTTTTATCACGAATTTGATATACGCCGTCATATAGTTTTGAAACAGTCCGAAATTCGGCGGCGTTAAGTCGCAGACATGACCATCGATGAGGCAGCTCCTGATCTTTTCCAGCCCCTCTTTTTGCTTTTTATCTAATGGAATATTTTTGTCGCTTATCTTTTGATCCAATTGTGTGAAACATTCTGTTACCTGCCGTTTTCTTTCTTCTTTACTCAAATTATCCTGATAGGAAGGCAAGAGCCTGAAGTGTTTAGAATATACGTAAGTTTTATTCACTGTAAGACCCGGGGTCTTGCTTTGTGTAAAAAACCGGAAAATTTGCGAGTCGGTCTTTTTCTGATCTACCTTATGTCGACCATAGATGGGCTGCGATATCGATTTTGGGAGATGACGGGCAATCCAAGGGTCACTGAGGATGGTTGACTCTGCTGAAATAGCCAGCAATAGTACATTGACTACGCGCAAAGTCAAGTGCATGGGCAGGGTAAACATGGTGACAAAATTGGCAATGCACAAGATGACATCTAAATGGCGATCGATCACAGCCGGAAGTTTTCCATAATGTTTTATTGCTGTTAGCAGCAACCCCGACAGCCCAATGATCCCTGCAGGATAAAAACCAAGCACAAGCAAAGCAACATAGGAAGCCAAACAAGCGGCATTTGCAAGTTTATTCGAGTGTTGACCAACCGATTTAAGGACCTTGTCGATTTTGACAATGCATTTAGCCGCCCGTAATTTTAAAGTAATCCGGCCGGTTACATTCTTCGAAGCCTTTTTTATATGTTCTTCCGCAATAGACTGAAATAAAGGAAAAAGCAATACCCCCCATAAAAGGGGTTCTAACACTCGGGACAACTTCAGGTTCTTTACCGGAACTAAATACCGCGATACATGAGCATTCAGCATGTGCAATCGTTGAACCGAGAACTGAAGGACAGAAAATTGTCTTTGGCCGTCTTTGGCATTCGCAAGCGACTGGTTATTCAAGTTAAAGTCGCTTAAAGTCCAGGCACAGCTCGCCGCAATTGATGATGAATTCATAGAATTTTCCTATTCTCTCGTAGTAATCGGCTATAGAATACTACTTTGGTCAATTTAAGACAATGGATACTGTTTGACTGTTTGCCCATTGCCAGGAAATCAGCCAGGACGTAAAATGTACATTTCTTTTAATCAATCCTTAATCGGTGCCTAAAATGTCGTATATTATTCCTCTTTCATCGTCCTGGCAAGCGCGCATGTTGGAGTCCAACTGGTTTGCCACCTCGAAATGCCACTTGACCAGGCTCAACGAGCCACCCATTGTTGCCAAAAATGTTCTTGGCAATGTCAAAAAAAAATCAAATACTGCTTATTATTTGCAAAACGCGGCTACATCAGTCAATCGCCTGATTGCTAATATCGCAATCGTTGCCTTTATCTCTCCCATTGGCGCCTGCTGGCATGCCCGTCAGGCAGTGAAGACCAAAACGAAATATATCAGATTACAACACATCAGATGCTGCTGTCTGGAACTGTCAAAATTGGTTGTTGCCATTTCGAGCATAGCAGGATTAGTGATTGCCCCTCTTTACCCTGCAGCAATGAAAGCCAGGATTTTGGCAAGCGAGATCGCCATAAACCTTGGACTGCCATGTCTGTTGATCGGTTCGGGACTGTTCATGTATGAAACATATCTTACATTATTTGATCCAGGCTCTAATTCAAGGCAGCTTGGAAATTTCCCAAACGAAGCCTGCTGGAAAGCGAAAATGGGGCTTAAATGGGAACTTGGCCTCGAGTGCTCCACTGCAGATTCCATTAAAATATTAAATGATCTCCTGGAAGAATCTGCAAAAGAAATGCTCTCAATTATTGCGAATTTGCAGGAAAAATTACCGCAAAAGCATCTTTTGCCGATTGACGACAAAATTAACTCCCACCGTATACTCCAATATCTCGAGCATTCGCGAGAGGATTTGATCAAATCGGGACATTGGCAACAGATCCGGGAGCCCAGGGAAAAATTTACACTTGCAGCCAATCGCTTTTCTGCACTTCAAAGGTATTCCCAAAATAAAACATTTCCCCTGTCAGCAGAAGAAATCAATGGAGCCTATACAGCCTATGGCTCGCTGCCTTGCAAGCCGAAACGATCCTCACCAGACCTGCAAATCCATTCTCTTACCCAAACGTTATTTAAGAGGATGCTGGAATCAAACAGGTTTTATCCGTCAAATTATAAACTACAGCCTCCTGTTGAAGATAAGGGAAGCATCCAATTATCGATGTCGGAAGTCGACCCTTTTTTAGACCGTTGCAAAATCACTGACCGTAAGCATCGTTATTATAAACCTGTACGTTATTTGGCAAGGGCCATCGGAAGTGTCGTCATCCTTGGAATCGGAGTCCCTCTTGGGACTATTTATAATGGAGCTAAAACTCTTTCGCATCTGTCCGCTCATCCATTCCTTCGTTCCGACCTACGATTTGGCAACTGGGAAAAAGTAAAAAGATATGCCCTTGCCACCTATAATGACGCGACAACGGCTTTAAGTTTAAGCGGAATAGTATTGCCATTTGCGAATAATGAAAAGGGTTTGGTCAGTATTGCCACACGTGCCGACCGTGCCGGATTATTCAAAACTATTACATTAAAAAATTCATTTGGGATTACAGGAAATAGGGGTAAGCTGCTCTCTTATTCTTATGAAGAAGATGTGGCTCAAAAAAGATATTACGACTCTTATTTTAATCAGTTGTGCTGTAACCAAAGCCTCGCCCTTTTTTACACTCTTCAAAAAGCCTATGATCAGCTGGACAATGAAATCATCTCTTTGCCTCATTTTGCCAGGCTGGAAAGGCAAAGGCGTTCATTCACTTTCTTCAGGAAAATGAAAAGGCACTTCCCAATGACACAGTGAAAAAATGCAACACCTTTCTTTCAAACCTGGAAGAACTGAAAAGGATCATGCAAAGGGGGATAGAAATTACCGAAGAGAATTGGCTGTTAAATGAACAACAACGGCGCTTTAATGAACCAAAGCTACACTTTTGGTATATTTTTAAAGGCTTTTCCGACCCATGGAATGAGTTCTTGCATAAAATGCAGTCATCGATCGATCCGCGAAAGAAAGCAGAGAACATAAAATACCAGGAGCTTAAGAATAGAATTCTCGAACAAAATGCCACTGCAAGACTAGTTTTAGGATTTACAAGCGACGAGCCCTTGACAAATAAAATCATCCATAAGCGATTTAGGGATATTTCGTTATTTGCCCATCCCGATAAAAAGCCAAATGAGTCAGCGGAAGAGGCTAAAATCATCTATCAGCTTGTTGAAGAGGCCAAGGCCCATCTTTTGGCTAAGCTGATGGCCTCTTAGAACCTGTTCAAAATCTTTCTAATTGTTAAATATAAACTACCACAGAGCCCACAGAGTACACAGAGGGGTATTTTTTTCACTCTCTGTGTGCTCTGTGGGCTCTGTGGTAGTTTATATTTAACAATTAGAAAGATTTTGAACAGGTTCTTAAGACTTACCCTTATTCGCTTTTGCTCTTTTTGCTTTTTTTGCTCTTATATTGTCTTGTTGAAACTCGTTATCCTTACACAGGAACCTGGCTATCGTCCCATTTTCGCAATGTACGTCCACCCGGCCGTCCGGGTTTCCATTTTTATATGAAAATGTTGCCTTCATCCTCTTTTTGCCGTCCAGTCTCTTTGCAAATTGGATTGTCGCATCTCCCTCGCGCTTTCCATTTTGGTATGTGTATTTCTCGACTGTACCGTCAGAAAAATGATAGCTGGCAGGGCCACTCCTGACCCCCTCTTTGTATCTAAATTTTTCAACCGATCCATCGGGGAATTGACAAACGGCAGCGCCTTCCCTGATTCCATTTTTAAACCGGAATGTGAGCTTCTGATCTTCCTTAGGGGATGTTTCATAGGCTTCGCCTTGTTCTACCCCATTCACATAAGTAAATTTCACTATTAATCCGTCGGGAAATGTTCTCCCGGGATCCTCCTGTGTTTCCTCTCTGTACTTAAATTTCGTGAGCATACCATGAGGGGAGAAGTATACCGCGTCCCCTGCCCGTATTCCTTGTTTGAATGTATATTGGCATACGGTCCCTTCACCACTTCTTTCGATGGCATCGCCTTCCAGAAGATCATCTTTATAGGTAAACTCAGTGATCAAACTGCCAGGGCAGGTTTCTTTTGCTTTTCCTTCCCTTTTTCCGTTCAGATAGGTGAAATCGATAGTTGTGCCATCCGGAGCAATTTGTATGGCGTCTCCTTCCCGCACTCCATTTTGACATACATAACGTATTGTCGAGCCATCTGCAAGGCGCTCTTCTATGACTGCTCCCCTCTCTTTAACCGATGCATCCTCCTGTCTGGGGGCCTGAAGTGACAGCGGTTCAGTCGTTTGACCAACCGGATATGTCAGCATCGTATTAACCGGCTGCACCCCTTCATTCGTTTCTTGTCCGGCTGATTTGAGGCTATCTAATGTGTTGGCAATAGGGTGGGCCGGAAGATCCTTTATCCGTTTTGCCGAGTCTGCTAACGTGCGATAAATTTCCGAGACTTGCATCAATCTTTTTGCTTCTTCTGCTACCGCTTTAGCGGTGCTTTCAAATGCAAGCAGCTGTTCATGAGTATAGTATTCAAGAGAGCCATTAGGCAATACTCTGATGCCATCTCCTTTGCGATCTCCCTCTTCAAACATATGCAAACTCGAACCATCCGGCAGTCTTTCTTTCAGTGTCGGATGCCTTTCATTCGCTTGCATCGTCCAGCCGGTTGCCTGCAGCATCAGGTCAGTAAAACTTCTTGTCGTATTTGTATCTGCAACAAATCCTCTTTTTACACCTCTTTGCGATGTCGCCTCAGCTGACAACGAATGATTCTGGTTATTTGGAAATACTATTAAACTCATAAAAACTCCATTAATTTAATTAAAGTATACGATTATAAAAACTATTAAATAAATTGTAAAGAGGTAGAATTAATTTCTTGCATAATT
>Ga0207128_1053_pt1 | contig 25070 bp, 20 predicted proteins | sample Alteio_BWMinHeat_18_FD_153522 | JGI IMG/M metagenome (GOLD analysis project Ga0207128, IMG submission 153522) | Enriched cells from forest soil in Barre Woods Harvard Forest LTER site, Petersham, Massachusetts, United States -... | ecosystem: Environmental > Terrestrial > Soil > Temperate forest >... | reverse complement strand
TAGGATCGATCCAATCAAATGACCATCAAATAAGATAATCCTTTGAAACCCCAAAGATTAGGGGTATTTTCCCTATATTTTAGGAAAAAAGAGTGCGGTTATCAAATAACCATCAAATAAGAATTTAGCCATTTAAAGCATGAAAACAGTGTACGGATTTCACGAGTTAATACCAAAGGAAAAAACTAAATAATGGGTGCAAAAATAGAAAAGGACAAAACGACAATAAAGACATTAAGGACCCCAATTAAGGACAGTAAGGACATCAATACTTGTCCTTATTGTCCTTAATTGGGGTCCTTAATGTCTTTATTGTCGTTTTTTTTGATTTTTTGAAAAGAAATTGAGCCTTGATGGACTCGAACCATCGACTCCCTCATTAAAAGTGAGGTGCTCTACCGACTGAGCTAAAGGCTCTGAATTTTGACTCTCTAAACTTTGACCCCAAGGGGATTCGAACCCCTGTTACCAGAATGAAAATCTGGTGTCCTAGGCCGGGCTAGACGATGGGGCCTTATTGTCAAGCTTCATTAAGAACGAAGCTTAATACTACACGTTCAACGCATTTTAGTACAAGAAATTAAATCGTCAAAATTTCTTTTTCTTTTTTTTGAGCAAGGTCATCGGCCTCTTTACAATATTGGTCTGTCAATTTCTGGATATTTTTTTCCGTCTTATTAAGTATATCCTCAGCTATCTCTCCACTGGCTTTTCGTTTGCGTGCAGCTTCATTGCCTTCCCTGCGGATATTGCGAATACTAATTTTACATTCCTCACAGCGGCGATGGCATAATTTCACCATTTCTTTGCGCATACTATCGTCCATTGGAGCAATTTTTATCCGCACAACATTGCCATCAACAATGGGGATTAAACCAATATTGGCTCTTTCAATAGATTTACCTATGGCTCCGGTTGTCGATTGATCAAAGGGGGTGATCAGCAGTAATCGGGGCTCTGGCGCTGTGACAGATGCGAGGTCCTTAATTCTCATTTGACTGCCGTACACTTCGACCATCACAGGATCGAGCATCGCCGGACTTGCCCGTCCTGTTCGGATGCTCTTAAGGTCCGACAGTAAATGTTCTATCGCTTGTTTCATTCTGGTATTTGTCTGATCTTCCATGAATTCTCCTTTAACGTCTTTTACATTACCTGAATTAATGTTCCATTTTTTCCTGATAAGATGTCGTCCGGGCCCATCTGTTTCAAAAGCTTCATGTTGAAGACCAGGATAGGGATCGAACTTTCCCTGCATAACGAGATGGCCGTCGCATCCATGATCTCCAGTTTTTCCAACAACACCTGTGAGTAACTCATTACTGGATATTTAATAGCATCAGAATATTTTAACGGGTCTTTATTGTAAACTCCATCCACTTTTGTGGCCTTGAGGATCATGTCGGCCTGAATTTCATTAGCACGCATTGCAGCTGCCGTATCGGTCGTAAAATAGGGATTGCCGGTCCCCCCGACAAAGATCACCACATTTTTTTCGCTTAAATACTGTAAAGCGGTACGCCATGAATAACTTTCAGCTACTTTAGGGCATTCTAATGCACTGAGCACTTTGGCCGGGCATTCAACGCCTTCCAAGGCTTGCTTAAGCGCAATTCCATTGATCAGCGTCGCCAGCATGCCCATTTGATCGGCAGGGGTCCTTTCCATCCCCAATTGCTTTAAATTCGATCCCCTGAATAAATTGCCGCCGCCGATCACAACGCCAATCTCGTATCCGGAAGAGATAAAATTTTTTAATGCAGAGGCAATTTTACAACATTCCTCAGCATCAATTCCAAAAGGTTTATCTCCCATAAGAATTTCGCCGGAAAGCTTTAATAATAGACGCTTTGGTTTTCTTATCATATGTCTCTCACACGCATTCAATTTTATCTATCGTCAGATCTAATAATACACGACCCAACTGCTGAAATTTATGGGGATCATCGGAAACCATATAAACCATTTCCCGGCGATGATCATCAGGGGCCATCATATTTCTTTCCCTCAATGCATCGGCAACAAACCAGGCACACGAGGAGGCCGAATCGACAATGTGGACATGAGAACCGATTTCGCTTCGGATTAATTTTTGCAGCAAAGGATAGTGAGTGCATCCTAATAATAGGGTATCGATCTTTTCATGGCTCAATGGTCGCAGATATTCCTGCACAATCAGACGCGTAGCCTCGCGCTCTCCATATTGTTCTTCAATTAAAGGCACAAGCAAAGGGCAGGCAATGGCAGTAATATGGGCATCTGGTATTTTACTAAGGATAGCTTTTTGATAGGCCTGCGAATTGATGGTAGCTTTAGTCCCTAAAACGCCAATGCGTTTATTCACACTTGATTTGATTGCACAAGCAACGCTTGGCTCTATGACACCAATGACCGGAATCTTGACAATTTCGCGCAAATGGTCCAATGCATAAGAGGAAGCCGTATTGCAGGCGACCACGATCATTTTTACATTTTTTTCCAAAAGCCGGCTGGAGTTTTCAACCGAATAACGGATAATCGTCTCCCCGCTTTTTCCCCCATAAGGCAAACGGGCTGTGTCGCCAAAGTAAATAAAACTCTCATTTGGCAAAAGGTGCATCAGCTGCTTGAGTACAGTAAGGCCCCCTATGCCTGAATCAAACACACCTATTTTCTTTGCAGACATTGGATCTCCTGTCTATTTTTCCGGTAATTGCAAAGCTTTTCCTACAATGATACGGTCGTTGCAAAGGCCATTAAGGTCCCTTATGGCTTGCACTGTTGTCTGGTGTTTTTTTGCAATTTTCTCTAAACTATCGCCACTTTTTACGATATACACATTGGACTGGTTCTTGGGGCTGGCTGCAGTACCAGATTTTTTATCGGAAACATCTTTGCCTTGCAATGCATCAGTCATGGTATAAATGGCTTCTTGCATATGTTTAATATTATCATTGATCTGTGCAACAGCTGTTTCCAAGGCGCCAATTTTCTTATGGATAGCAACAAAACTTGCATCGACTTCCTGTGCATGTGTTTTGAATTGCTTCATATCAGAAATAAGCCCTTGCGCAAGTGCTTCTTGCGCGCTTAATTTTTCCGACATAGCCGTTGACTGACTTTTTATCTGATTTTTGTTCGACAGGTTCACCTGATCAGACTCTTCGCGCAAACTTTCGATGATCGTATCGAGGTTCTTTAACTTCTCATCGAAGATACGAATCTCTTGTTCATGATTATTTGATTCATAACGAAGGCTTTGGAGGAGGTTTTGCATCTCGCGCATTGCAGTGTTGTTTTGCGTGTCTGAATAAACAACTGGCCGCGGCGATGCAGATATTAAAATAACGCAAGCGAAAAGCATAATGAAAAATCCACTTGTGCGAAGCACATATGTGGATTTTTCTAAGGCCTGAACTCGAATATGAAGCTTCATAGGTCACAACTTACAGGTAGCCTTGGGTTTTTTTATCGTCGATACACTTTAAATTCCACACGGCGGTTTTGAGCCCATGATTCTTCACTTTTACCATGAAATACCGGACGCTCTTTGCCATAAGAAATTGTGAAGACGTTGTCGGGATTAACCCCTTCTTCCAGCAATAAATTACGAACCGCATTACTTCTGCGAGAACCCAATGCCAGATTATACACCTCAGGGCCCCGTTCATCTGTATGTCCTTCAGCAAAAATATATGTATTGGGGTGGCTTTTCATATAATTCGCAATAGACCGAATTACATTCAGGTTATCTTCCCCCCTGACCAGGTTGCTGTTGTAATCAAAATAAATGTTATGGAAAACAGCCGCCCATTCCGCATTTGTGTTCGGGTCTGCGAATGCATCTATCCCGGGGATAGAACTTCCCGGATCGCCAGGGATTTCTCTTGGTTGTCTGCTGATGAAATCAGCCATCGCAATTTGTTCATCATTTGACTGGCCGCTCAACGGAACAAATTCCCCCATGGTCATATCGGGAACACTATTTTGACATTCCACATCCTGATATCCCCAATCTTGTTCTTGCGCCACTCCAAAATCATCACGGCACTGCACAGCTTTGGAACTGCCATTTTTGCCTCCAAGTGTCCGAAGCCCGCGAGACATGTGCCTCTTTGCTGACTTACTATCTTCCCATACATCGTGAGAATTGCGTTGACATGATGTCATCGATAACCCTAAAAAAGCGACATTAAGTGCTAGTAAAATTTTTGTAAGATGCATTTGACTGCCTTATGTTTGAAAATTGTATATAAAAAAACGACACTCTATTGAAAACAGGATGATATCAAATCAACAACAATCAGCAAACAAAAATCGGAGAAATCGCAATTTTAACACCAAAATCCAAGTTTTGAAAAAAGCCCGTTCATTTTTTTTCGATTTTTTTCGATTTTTTTTCGATTTTTTTTTGATTTTTTTTTGCCATTAAAAAAACCATAAATAACCAACTCACAGATAATATGAGATGTATTTTATTTGTTTTAACAATTCAAAAATAATGATTTTTTTTTGAAAAAAAACACTCGAACAGAAAAAAATATTGCACAATATATCCAAAGGTAATATTTATTATAAGTGACATGAACCAATAAAAACTAAGGAGTGTCATCATGCAATTAAATCATGTTATTGATAATCTAAAAGGGCTACTTCATACGATCACAGTTGATCTGGAGAAAGCCCACAAAGGCAATAAAGCTGCCTCACAACGAGTTCGTACAGGTACTGTAAAACTTGAAAAATTAGCTAAACATTACCGCAAATCTTCTATTTTGAACGAAAAAAGCACGAAAGGGGTGAAAAAACCCAAAAAAGCTGGCGCTAAGCCAGCCGCTAAAAAAGCTGCACATTCAAAAGCAGCCCATGGAAAAGCACACGCAAAGCCTGCGCACTCAAAAACTGCACACGCAAAAGCTGGACATAAGCCTGCTAAAAAAGTGGTAAAAGCAGCTCCAAAGCATAAAGCTGTGTCTCATCCACGAGCATTATCTTTCCACAGATCCAGATAAGACTCATTTCCAATTCTGGCGCAAAAGAACTCTTTTGCGCCAGAACTCCTTTAAATCCAAATAATGACAATTGTTTGTAGTTTACGTGCCCGTGAGCGTGCCCGTGCCCGTGCCCGCATCTATTTATCTTTTCCGATTTCTTTACGTGCCCGTGAGCGTGCCCGTGCCCGTGCCCGCATCTTTTTATCCTTTCCGATTTCTTTACGTGCCCGTGAGCGTGCCCGTGCCCGTGCCCGTATCTATTTATCTTTTCCGATTTCTTTACGTGCCCGTGAGCGTGCCCGCGCCCGTGCCCGTATCTATTTATCTTTTCCGATTTCTTTATCCCCCAAATTTGAAGATAGAAATAAAATTCGGAAATGATTAATAAATTCGGGCACGGGCACGGGCACGGGCACGGGCACGAAAACTACTTTTCAGTAATCCCCCATTCCAGCTATAATCAATCGATAAAACATCCTAAAAAACAGATGCACTATGACTCGTAAAAAACCCCGATCTGCCCAGGTTGAAATTTCTCAATTTTCTAAAAAAGGACATGGGCTTGGCCATACGCTTGATGAACATAAACGGGAGGTAGAAGTTCCCTTTACCATTCCCGGAGATGTTGCAGAGGCTACCCTCTATCATAAACGCAAGGGGATATGCACATCCCATTTGGATGAAATAGTTCATCCCTCGAAGCTTCGAATCTCTCCTCGCTGCATTCATTTTGGTACATGTGGCGGATGCAGGTGGCAGCAAATGGACTATCCTCAACAATTAGCGTTCAAACAAGACCATATTGAACAACTCTTTCGCCCGTTAATGGAACAAAGCACTGTTCTTTATCCAATCATTTCGTGCGATCCTCCCTGGCACTATCGAAATAAAATGGAGTTTTCCTTTTCCAATGATGCTTCGGGAAATAAATATTTAGGGCTGATCATCGATGGCAGCCGAGGGAAGGTGTTAAATATTACAGAATGCCATCTGGCAGACACATGGTTTATACAATGTTTGCAACGGGTAAGGGAATGGTGGATGAAATCAGACCTGGATGCATACCACCCTCACTCCAATCGCGGTTCTTTGCGTACATTGACACTTCGCCAGGGCAAACGCACAGGAGACCGGCTGATCATGCTGACGGTCTCCGGAAACCCCGATTTTGCCCTGCATAAACATCACCTGGACAGCTTCGTTGCAGCCGTTAGAGACTCTAAAGAAGAAATGCCGCCTGACAGTCATTTGAGTATTTTCCTATGCATCCAACAGGCAATTAAAGGACATGCCACATCATTTTATGAAATGTTATTATATGGTCCGGACCATATCCGGGAAATCCTTCACGTCGAACACACGGCTGGAGAGCCTGCCATACCCCTGGAATTTTCAATCAGCCCGGCAGCTTTTTTTCAACCTAACACACTGCAGGCCGAACGGTTATACAGCCGTGCCCTTCAATTATTAGAGATCCCCGATCACAGCGTCGTCTTTGACTTATATTGCGGCACGGGGACTTTAGGCATCTGTGCCGCAAATAAAGCCAAAAAAGTGATCGGGATAGAAATATCTGCCGAAGCCGTATTGGATGCAAAAGCAAACGTGGATAAAAACCGGCTTAGCAATGTAGACATCCACAATGGGTCAGTTGCTGAAGTGATCAGTGGACTTTTGCTGAATAATACACTGACGAGGCCCGATGTGGTGATGGTCGATCCCCCAAGGATGGGACTGGATGCCAAAACTTTAGAACATTTATCGAATTTAAGACCTTCCAAATTACTCTATATTTCCTGCAACCCTGCAACACAAGCGGAAAACATAAAGAAATTGCAAGCATTCGGCTATCAGATAAAGTCATTGCAACCAGTCGATCAGTTTCCCCATACAGTCCATATCGAAAACATCGCGATATTAACCCTTAAATAGGCTTTACTTCCATGCCATCATTCTCATTTCAAATCACCCATCAAAGTAAACACCATGCAGCACGCGCCGGAATGATCAGTACAGCCCACGGTTCCATTGAAACCCCCATCTTCATGCCGGTAGGCACAAGAGGGGCCGTAAAGACGCTGACAAATCAGCAGCTATACGACATCAATGCACAAATTATTTTGGGCAACACCTACCATTTAATGCTACGCCCCGGGATGGAAGTGATTGAACAGGCAGGTGGTCTGCACCGCTTCATGAACTGGACACGTCCGATTTTGACTGATTCAGGAGGATTTCAGGTCTTTTCCCTCTCAAGTCTTAATAAAATCTCCGATAAAGGGGTGGAATTCCGTTCCTACCTCGACGGTTCCAAACATTTTTTAGGCCCCATTGAAAGCATGCAAATTCAAAAAACCCTTGGATCAGACATCGTCATGGCATTCGATGAATGCTCTCCCTACCCTTGCGAGAGAAGCCTCCTGGAAAAAGCACTCGAGCGGACCCACCGCTGGGCGAAAAGTTGCCGCGACTTTGAATTGCAGCCCCATCAAAATCTTTTCGGAATTATTCAGGGAGGGGTACATCTCGATTTGCGCCAGCAATCTGCCGACGCATTAAAACAAATGAACTTTGAAGGCTATGCTATTGGGGGATTATCCGTCGGCGAGCCGGCCCACATGATGAATGCCATACTGAAACACCTTGAACCTTTTCTGGTTAAAGAAAAACCAAGATATTTAATGGGTGTCGGCACGCCACGAAATATTATTGATGCTGTTCTAAATGGGATCGACATGTTCGATTGCGTGATGCCGACAAGAAATGCCCGCAATGGCACAGCCTTTACCTGGTCTGGAAAAATCAATATCAAAGCGGGCCGTTACGCAAAAGATTTTTCTCCTCTGGACCCTCAATTAGACTGCTATACTTCACAATTTTCTAAAGCCTACCTGCGTCATTTACTCAATGTCGACGAAGTGACCGGGTTAACATTGGTCTCTTTGCAAAATCTAGCCTTTTATCTGGACTTCATGCGTTGCTTGCGGGAAGCAATCAAAAATGAGACCTTGGACGCATTTTACGCCAGGGTTTGCGAGATCTATCCGGAATAATTGACGCAACGGGTGAGTTTTTACAAAGTAGCCAGGTCGTCTCGACCTGTTTCAAGGCCCTTTACTTTTTGATCCCCAGAGAAAACTGTAAGTTTTCAAGAAGTTCTTTATTTTGAGAATGTTGAACCTCATATCCGGATAATTGCTCATAAGCAGTTGTGTAAATTGAGCTGCCATACTCTTCAAGATACTTAACAAAATGGGCTGTAGTGGGAACCGGTTCTTTTAGAAGAATTTCCCTCATATCGTTATTGGCTTGTATTGCCAATGGAAGTGTTGAAAGGACACATTGTGTTTTCTTGCGGCCTAAAATTCTATCGGGAAGGGAGGAGCAAAACTGTTGTATTTCATTTCGCATGACAACATCTTCCATAAAATAAAACGCATTGGGGATGCGTGACAAAGACATCCCGGTCTGACAAAAAAGACAAGGTTCTAAAGAGCAGTACAAAGTGGCATTGGCAAGAAGAAATGAATAACGTTGAGACTTTTCTGCATTGGTAGCTGAGAGCGGTTCATTGAAGGGTCTTCTTTTTGCAATAGCTTTTTCAATGACCATAATTTCCGCGTGGGAAATATTACTATGACGTTCAAAATTTCTATTGCGTTCGATGACAAATTCAGGAGTTTCCTGTTCATTTTCTACATCCCACGCAATAAGCCCTGCAATATCGGCACCGGGTCTTGGATGAGTAGGTAAATCAGAATAGAGATACGACATTACAGCTAACATAAATAAATCGTGTCTTTCCTCAATAATTGAATGATTACATTCCACTTTCGTAAATGATGCAAAACTCAGCAGAATGAGGGTAACACATAAAAATTGTTTAAAGAGTTTCATCTTTTTCGTAATCGGCACGGGACAGGTTGATTTCCTTGCTTGCTTATGACTTGGCTTCCAAAATTGCGAGATATGCAAGGAGCCTCTCTTCAGAGGCTTCAAGCTCTTCGTATTCGTACGTTGACTTCATTTTCATCTACAACAATACCTATTTGCTAATCAATATGCTACACAATTCTCTTTAGTTTTGTATACCGAAGGTGGTTCAAAAGTTGGGAATTTGACAAGTTTAATAATCATAGGCTAGTGTATGATTTGTCTTTTGAACAATCTGCAATCTGAACTTTGGGGGGACAGATGAGAATAACTTTTTTGCAAAAATCCTTTCGATTATTAAAAAGGTCTCTCTGCTGTTCCATTCTTATACCATCATTACTCATTGCGAATGGAATTGAAGATGCCAAAACATACCACAGTAATTCCACGTTACAGTGGCATGTTGCAATGGATGCTATCGATTCGGTTACCTGGAAGGGGACCGAATCTGTTCTGGATGTTGGCTGCGGTGATGGTAAAATTACTGCTCTTTTGGCACAAAAACTCTCCGTAGGCTCTGTTCTCGGTATCGATATATCTCAATCTATGATTGACTTTGCTTCTCTACACTATCCTCAGATCGATTACCCCAATCTCAACTTTCAGAAATTAGATGCAGCGGGGATTTTCTTTGAAAACCAGTTCGATCGAGTCGTCTCTTTTTCAACTCTTCATTGGGTTATGGACCAAGAAAAAGCTTTGAAAGCCATTTACCGGGCCCTCGTTCCAGGAGGAGCTGCTTGTATTCAGACCTATGGAACTGGTCTTATGAATGTCACAGTTATTGGAGATTCTCTCATCCATACAAAAAAATGGGCTCAGTATTTCCCGTCATACACTAAACAGCGTGTGTTTTTTACAGATATGGAATACCACACTCTCCTTGAAAGTGCTGGGTTTCAGCAAGTATCGGTCATCGGCTCCTGGTATGATACGCCATTTGCTGATCGGCACGCTCTAATCAATTTTGCAAAACCGCTCCTGAATTTTATTCGTCATTTACCGGCAGAGTTACAGCAAGAATTTGCTGAAGAGGTGGTTGACAAAATTATTTCAATTGCGGGTGTCTCAGATGATGGAATCATTCATTATAAAACTTTCAATATACAAGCTTTTGGAATCAAATGCGATAGCCCCTCGCGTTAATAACGATTGTTGCAAGCTGAAGAGCCGCATTATATGCCGTAATTCTTTATTATACCTCTTTGCAAAACCTTATGGCCTTGTTGCATAATTCGAATATGAGTATAACACGTTAACAATCAATTATTTACCGCAGAGATCGCAGAGCGCGCAGAGGAAGACAAAAAATGAGTGTATCCTTCACGGCATATCCAGAGCAATGGGGAAATTTTTATTCCCTCTCTGCGTACTCTGCGATCTCTGCGGTTAAATTATTAATAATCAGATAGATAATACTAAATATAATTATGCAGCAAGGCTAAACCTTATTGCTATTTCAATTGAATAATATTAATAATAATTATTATAATAATATCATAGTGGTAATCTTTACTAAAGATGGAGATTTTATGAATAAAAGCCAACAAAAACACAAATTAATACTTCGTCAGATAAATAGAGAAACCCGTGAAAATATAGAAAAAAATACAGAACCATTAGCCGAAATTAAGAATAGACAACCCTACGACAAGAGAAAGGCATTCGATGAGAAAAAAGGTTGGAAACTGCCAGGGGGAAGGAGCAATAGATCTATTTTAGAGTTGATGGATAAAGAAATTTCGAATTTATTAGATGCCATTACCGATACAGTCGAAGTATCTGACGCCAAAGCCGGACACAAATTACGTCACGATTTGGAAGAAGAACTGGTGGGTAGCGAATATAAAAAACGCATTCCCAGTGGTATGAAATTGGTTATCAATGATTTAGAAGGACATTTATCTAAAATAGAGCTACTGGAGCTGCGAGAGGAATTAGGCAAGATTTCAGATCATATCGAAAAGCTGAACAGCCAAAAGCTAAATTCCGTACAGGAAATGATGGAAGCGCTTGACAAGACCCCAGAAACTTTACAAGGTATTTTTGGCCTTTCTGACAAAACAATAGAACATTTCTACAAATGCGGCTCCCGTTATTATGATTCTTCACATTTTAAAGAAGCTTGCGATGTTTTCTATCTTTTGAGTATCTTAAATCCTCAAAAATTTAACATCTGGCTATCTCTTGGTTTATCCGAAAAACAGATGCATCACTTAGAAAAAGCACTTCAAGCTTTTGCCATGGCAACAGTCATGAATATTACTTCAGTGCTTCCCCACATTCTTTCCGCACAATGCTACTTAGAGCTCAAAGAAAACACTTTAGCTAAGGAAACCCTGAAATATGCACTGAAAACGCTTAAACAGAACCCTTGCGCAGAGTCAGAAAAATATGAAAATTTAATCAATCATCTAATGGATTAACAACGAGGTATATATGACAGCACCAGACAACCTTTCAGCTCCTCAACCAGTCAAACAGACGAGCTCTGTACAAGCCTCTATACAAGTTGTTGAGGATACAGAGAAAAACATGTATAGATTAAGTCTTATGTCCGGAGAAGAAACCCCTCAGGAAATCATTTCAGTTAACATTAACGAACTGGATAAATCTCATCCTGTTCAGGGGAGTTTTTTAGGGATATTGGTGAGAAATGCGAAGGCTACGATGAAATTAAGTTGCAGCGGTTTAAAGGAGGCTAAGTCTTTATGGGTAGAAGGAGTATCTAAAGGGGACCCTAACTATATTGGAATTAAATTTACCATAGCGACGATCGGAATTGCTCTTTATGGCGGCTCTTTATTATTTTCAGCTGCTATTAAAGCGGCTATTTGGGTTCCTGTAATGACCTTATCTGCAGTTGGTGGGGTGGCTGGAGGAGTTTTAGGACTTATTCTTAGCGGCTTTAAGGCTGAAGGGGCAAAAATGGGATTCAAACTTGGGAGCGGTGTTGTAGGGAATTTCTTGTCGATGCCCGCACTATTAGTTTCAGCAGTTACGGTTGTGCCGAGAGGTTTTGCCCATTTATTCGGCATGCTTGGATATACAATGATGTTCTTAACGACTCCTAATTATGCCGAAAAATCAACTGAGAAGAGAGAAGGAATACGTAAGGAAATCATTTTGGAAGCAGCATTATTTCAGGCAACCCAGGATTCTTATAATTTATGGACAATGGGAACTGCTCCTGGAGACATTGGAATATGCTCTGATTATGAGTCTCTAAAAATAGGTAAAGGGGGGAACTATAATTATAGTATAGATACAGAATTGCAACATACACGTAAACGTGTAATTGAATTGCTTAAAAGTGGGGCCGATGTGTATGTGCAAGATTGGTCTGGACAATATGATTTCTCGAAGTATTTTAAACCGGAAGACAGGAACAAAGTCTTCGGCACATAAAATGAGTTATTCTCGCTCACAATAGTTTTAACAAGATCGTCTCCGGCAAGCAAGATTAAGATCATGATCGAGATCGAGATTAAGAACATTCCTAATCTTGATCTCGATCATGATCTTAATCTTGCTTACCGAAAAGCACCCAACTAGATTTTTGCAATTGCCTCTTATTGTTCCTATTGTCTTTTTTTAAGTTGCAACAAAAACATGAGGAACCTCCTTCAAATCCTCATGCAATACATCGGAAACAACCACTCCCCATTTTGCATCGATATGCAATAGTGCCAAAGAACGGTTACTGCCATGAAAATCAATCTGTACGGGTATGCATCCCTGGTGCTTGATTAAGATCTGCTTGATCTGCAGCACATGGCTTAAATTAATCAGATCTGCATCTATCCTTAACAAAAAGACATTTTGCTTAATAGCTGGCGAATTGCTCATTTCTTTTTCCTTCACGGGTTCACTCTTTGGCACACTTTTTTTATGCGAAAATTTGGTGCTTTGATGTTTGGCTTTGTCATAGGCATGATCACAGGCAAGGATCATCGCCTCATTAGTCGATGTAAGGTCATCAAGCCATTTACAGTTAAGGCGAATGGCCCCCTCTTTCCTCTCTATATGCAGCACAGCATAGAGTAACTGATTCTCTTTCAGCAGATGAGACTTTTCCTCATACAAATCGGACCATACCGGCAATTCATACCGGTCGATCCCATCGCTGATCACAAGGATGGCGAATTTGCGCTGATTTTTTGCGGACAGGCGGACCTGACATGACTCAATAATAAATGCGGAACGATAGACCGCTTCGGTGAAAACATCTTCAAATTTATCAAAGGACACGCAAGAAAGGCGCTTTAGAATGTTTTGATAGTTATCTAAAGGATGCCCCGTTAAAAACAGCCCCAATAGTTCTTTTTCTTTCAGCTGTATTTCCAGTTGAGAGCGTGGATGTTTCACCTGGGGAGGTTTTGAAAATCTGCGGTCGGAGCTTTCCCCCATCAGCTCAAAAAAATTCATGACCCCACCGGCCCGCTCTTTTTGCTCCTTCACAGATGTTTCAAACATGGGTTCTATACTTAACAGCAATGCATCGCGCGTCCAGCCGGTAAAGTCAAAACATCCCGAATCAACGAGATCTTCCATCGCTTTCTTCCCCACTTTTTTTGCGTCGATGCGCTTGCAAAAATCATAAAGGCTTTTAAAATGACCGCGGTGTTTCCTCTCCTGGATAATGGCTTCGACAACCCCTGTACCTATCCCCTTGATCCCCGTCATTGCAAATCGGACTCCCGAAGGGGTGGAAACAAATTTCTCTCCCGATTCATTGATATCGGGAGAGAGAATGTTTACATTCATGGATTGTCCTTCCCGGATAAATTTTGCAATCTTAGAAACGTCAGCGCTGTCACAGGTCATCAGGGCGGCCATCCATTCGCCCGGGTAATTGGCTTTAAAAAAAGCCGTTACATAGGACAGATATCCATAAGCTGCGGCATGTGATTTATTAAAGCCGTAAGAAGCAAATTTTTCCATCTTGTCAAAGATCCGGATCGCAACGTCTTGAGGAATGCCATTTTTCAACGCACCTTGCTGGAACTTCTCTCTTTGTTTGGCCATCTGATCCAAATCTTTTTTTCCCATCGCCCTGCGCAACACATCGCCTTCCCCGAGAGAATAGAGGGCTAATTTACTGGCGATCTGCATGACCTGCTCCTGATAGACCATAATCCCATACGTCTCGGATAAAATCTCCTTCATCAGCGGATGGTCGTACTCAATGGGTTCTTTGCCGTGCTTGCGATTGATGAACGACGGGATCATGTCCATCGGTCCCGGTCTATACAATGCGCCAACCGCTATGATCTCCTCAAATTTATCCAAATGAAGCTGTCTTGCCAGATCTTGCATTCCGCCAGATTCCAATTGAAACACTCCGAGGGTTTTTCCCTGGTTCAATAAATTAAAAGTGACGGCGTCATCAAGGGGAATATCGACCCAATCAATTTTTTTCCCCGAATTCATTTCAATGGCATCGACGCAAAGTTGAATCGCCGTCAATGTCTTGAGCCCCAGAAAATCCACTTTTAGCATACCGACAAGTTCGACAGGTTTCATCGAATACTGCGTGACCGGCATGTCGGAATCTTTTGCATTGCAGATCGGAATAAAATTGACTAAAGGTGCGCCGCTAATAATAATTCCCGCAGCATGGATCCCCGTGCTGCGTATCGACCCTTCCAATTTACGGGCAATGTCAATGACTCTTCCAGCCTCTTCGTCGCTTTCGTACATCAGCCGAAGGTCTGCATCTTTTTCCAGTGCCTTGTCAAGAGTGATGTTGAGATCTTCCGGAATCAATTTGGCAATCTGGTTGACTTTGGTTAAGGGTACGCTCAAAACCCTTCCGACGTCTTTTACAGACATCTTCGCCTTCATCGTGCCAAAAGTAATGATTTGCGCAACGTTGTCCTTGCCATACTTTTGCAGGGTGTAGTTGATCACATCGCCGCGCTTGTCCATACAAATATCGACGTCGATATCGGGATAGGAAATTCTTTCGGGATTGATAAACCTTTCAAAGAATAAATGGAAACGAAGCGGCTCGATATCGGTGATGCCAATCAGGTATAAAACGATCGACCCGGCGCCGGAGCCGCGGCCCGGGCCCATGGGAATGCCATTGACTTTTGCCCAATTAATAAAATCCCAGACAATCAATAAATAGTCGCACATTCCCTTAGGGGCAATGACGCTCATTTCGTAATTCAACCTGTCCCTCACAACATCCATAGGTTCTTTGTCCGGATAGATCTCTTTGATCTTTGCTAAACGTTTAGGGGTGTACCTTCTGGGAATTCCCTTTTCGCATAACTCCCAAAGATATTGTTCGACAGTCATCTTTGAATCATTTTCAAGAAGCGGGGGATGATACACGGGATAGTGCTTTGTTTTAAAATCAATTTCCACATGGCATTTTTCGGCAATCTTTACTGTATTGGAAATAGCCTCAGGCAGGTCGGCAAACAAAACAGCCATTTGCTGAGGCGATTTAAAGTCATATTCATGAGAGGGGTAGGTCTTGCGCTTAGGATTGGGAGTGCGAAATTTCACCTCGCCGCTAAAATCTTTTTCCAGAATTTCACAAGGCTCGCCGGATTGAACATTCAGCAAGATCTCATGAGCTTTCCAGTCGCTGCGGTCAATATAATGGCTGTCGTTTGTCGCGACGACAGGGATATTCCATTCTCTGCCTAATTCAATAAGGGCTTGATTGACCTTTGTCTGCTTTTGTATATAATCCCGATATTGCTGATAGAGCCATGATTCCTGATAAAATCCATCAGCCTGAAGATTTTCTTCCGTCATCGCATGACGTTGCAGCTCTAAGTAATAGTCATCCCCAAAAAGATCGCGATACCACTGTACTTGTTTGCGAAATGTCTCTTGCGTTCCGCATAGCACTTCATAGGCCAGGCGGCTGTTGATGCATCCGGAAAGACAGATCAACCCTTCCGCATGTGTTCTTAAGATATCCTCATCGATCCGCGGATGATAGTAGAACCCTTCCAGATACCCAATGGACGATAACTTGCACAGGTTATGATACCCTTGCATATTTTTTGCGAGCAAGATCAAATGAAAGCAGGTACGGCCGGATGATTCCTTTTTTTTGTCCTGGCATTTGCCGGGAGCAACATTAAACTCACAGCCGATGATCGGTTGGACCTTAACATCCTTACATGCTTTGTAAAAATCGACAGCCCCGAACAAATTCCCATGATCGGTGAGGGCAACGGCAGGCATACTGTACGCCATTGCGCGCGCAGTGATCTCTTCAATGGATGCAGAAGCATCTAAAATGGAATATTGGGAATGGACGTGCAGAGGGACCCACATAACCAAGAACCTATCTTACTAAAATTTTTCGTCGATTTTTGTGATTATTTTGGCCGATTTTCGATTAAAATTTCAAGGGTTATATACACTGCCGATATTACCCTTGAAATTATAAGTCAAAAATCGGCTCAAAAGAACCCAAAAATCGACTGAAACTTTTTAGTGAGATAGGTTCAAATGACCTCAAAAAAATTTGTCCTCGGCGCGAATTGAACGCGCGACCTGTTGCTTAGGAGGCAACCGCTCTATCCAACTGAGCTACGAGAACACTTCACTTGCTTTTGCGACAAAGCGATCGATTATATTCTTTACAGGCTCAATTACATCGATATGGGCCGCACTTTTTCCGGCTTGCCAATACTGTTTTGTACTGCTCCCATGAAGCGACAGCTTTTTAAAATTACGCATAGCCCAAAATCCATACCATATCCGCATCCAATGCTTTGTCATGCGATATTTAAATAAAAATCTGGCAACCGGTCCAATCTTTAGTCCAATTTTAGTCACGTAAGGGGTGCATATCACGGAAAGAGGAATCCCGGTCACCCGTTCGGTCAGGACAATGTCCTCTTCATTGGCAGAAATGATCCCTTGTTTATAATCTGACCGCTCTTTGCATTCTGCTGAGGCAATAAAGCGCGTACCCATTTGCACCCCGGCATACCCTTGTTTTAATGCAAGGACAAAATCATTTTCATCGCCGATCCCTCCGGCACAGATCAGGGGAATACCGAAAGGGCTTAAAAGCTCGAATAATTCTTTTGATGAATGAGTTCCTGCATGGCCCCCTGCCCGATTATTCACACAAATTAAACCATCAACGCCGGCATCTACGGCTTTTTGCGCCCATTTTTTGGCCGTTACATCGTGATAAACAATGCCTGAGGGCTTTACCATGTCGACAATCCATTTAGGATTCCCAAGTGATGTAATAAAAAACCTGCATCCTTCCTTCAACGCAATTTCGATGTATTTTCTCATTCGCTTTTCATAAATTCGGGAAGATTGTTCGACAATGATGTTCATCCCAAAAGGCTTGTCTGTCATGTCCTTAATTTTTTTTAATCCAGTCTCTAACTCGTAGCCATGAACATAGACCATCGAAAGAGGTTGAACAATGCCGATTCCGCCGGCATTGGAAACGGCCGCAATCAGTTCCGGATTACTGCAAGGGTACATGGGCCCGCAAATGATGGGGTATTCTATTCCGACTTTTTCTGTAAATGGCGTTTGCAGTCGCATGATCTTACTCTTCATCCTCTTTACCTGATCCAAAGATCCGAAGCCAACGCTGAAAATCGGATTCTATAGGCGGCAAATCATCTTTTTGAAGTTTTTGAGATAAACCTTTTGACCCTTTTTGAGATATCTCGCAATGGGAATTTTCTTCAAAAATTTTAAGATAAGCCTGAAAACACGATTCGACAGAGTTTTTAGGATTTTTCAAAAGATTTTCTCTTTTGGGATTTTCTTTCCCGGGATTTTCTCTTTCGTTGTTTTCTTTTTCCTGGGCTTCTTTCTTTGCGTTTTCTCTTGTCCTGTCTATTGTACGCTTTTGCAATGTCGAAACGCTGCCCTTTTTCAAAGGCTTTATTTCGGCTTTTTGTTTGTTTTTATATTGCCGGGACAGCTGATTTGTAAATTCCCGTACACTCATCGTTTGCGCGGATTCAATACGACAATACCAGCTGAGCTTTTGATCTGAAGTGACAACAGTCACCTGGGATGGTTTTTTTTCGTGTCTTACCTTGTTAACAATGAATTCATCTGCTGTTTCATTATAACGCGTGAAGCAAACGATTAAATTTTTGAAGTGATTCAAAGACCCTTCGGTACACTGATATTGAGAATCAAAAACTATCATCACATTCCATTTTAACCGCTCAGCATATTTTGCTAATTTTTCAATAAGCAAATCGCGCTGCTTTTGCAAATTTTCGCCAGGCTGCAATTGAAAAAAAAGTAAATTATAACCATCGATCAGATAATACATACCTCATGTTTATATATTCAAATAACTTTTAATAGAAATAATTTTAAACTCATCGTCGCGGAATTGGAATGTATCCCCCTCCTTAAGCCCATACATGGCTTGGACAAATTTTGATTGAGTTGATAATATCCCGGCATCTACATCGGCTTCCCAAGGTCCAAGGATCGTATAGGTGATCTTATTTTGGTTTTTGAGGTTCATCAATTCCACGACATTGCCAATGCCCACTTCGTCTGATGAAATATCCCGGGGTGTGATCAAACGCGCATGCTTCAGCTGGTCTGAAAGGGTTTTTAATTCCCTTTGCAATCTGGACCGCTTTTCCAGAGCAAATTTATATTCTGAGTTTTCCCGCAAGTCGCCAAGGGCTCTTGCTGCTTCCACTTCGCGCGCATTTTCAACGATCTCGACGGTCCCAATTTTTTGTGCCCGCTCCTGGGTGCGCAAATAACCTGCTTCTGTCGTCCAAAAGATATTCATATCAGAAGAATACTTGCTTGGTTTCGCAGCTGCAAGTGTAGGGTGGACAACTTCTGCCAGAGAACGCAAAATTTTAATGTCGTGATCAGGCAACGTTTGGCACTTAGATATTAATAATAAACATTCCTTAATGTATTCTAATGTTGTCCCCTCAAAAAGTTTTCTCACAACGGCAAAACGCTTATCTGAAATAAAAGTGTACATTTTTTTTACGAGATCGCGATATTCCGGTTTATTTTCAATAAGGCTGTACAAAATAAAAAATGATTCAAAAAAGGCAAGCTGCCCTTTTTTATCGGCAAAAGGCAGATCCTTATCCTCTTGAGCAACGAGCTTATTGAAGTACCACATAAATAATTCAGGATGTCTGTCGGGCTGCTGTAATAAAGCCTTCAGCTCATTCATCAGGATTTTTTTGCTATCGCCCTTATTCAGTTCTTTAAGCAAGTAGTCTTTTAGCGTAGCTTGTCCTGTTGCGATAAGAAAATGGAGAAAAAGCTCCTGCCAATCTGAACGGACCTCCCGGATGAGGGTAAATAGTTTTTTCTTTATCGTAATGATCTGAATCTTATTGATCACAGTTTCGATATCCTGCAGCTGCAAGATACAGTCTTTTAGCGTAGTATCTCCCTCTTTTACCGGAAAATGACTATCTAAAAGAGAGAGGGCCTGCAACTCCTGGCTTGGCGTGACTTTGGGGTCTTTGCAAATACCGGCCAATGTATCATATAACGTTTGTTTTATTTCTTCCTTTTTAAGGATATTGGGAAAATCGCGTATAAAATTGTAGGAAATCTGAAGGATTTCATCAACACTTGACGCTTTTTTGAGGATTTCAGAAAAGCGGTCTTCGTGCATGGCGGCGACTTTCCGTAAACGAAATTCCCCTTTAGATCCTTCAGGAGAATCGATCATGGGATCTTTTTTTATTTTGGCACGGGCGCCCTGCCACCATTTTGTCCACTCTTTTTCCGGGATGACCCGTTCACACATCTCTGTTTTAATCTCTTGCGCGCTCATCGGGCCTAAATCTGCAAGCAATAATTTGATCACCTCTGCAGGATTTTCTTTTGCCTGGCTTTCTAAATTGTCGGCGTCAGCGAACCTGCGTGCCAGGAAATGGGTGCTTGGAAGCGGGGTAAGCATTTTAAATGCATTTGTATAGGTAATGTGCTTACGTCCCGGAACATTTTCGAACTCGATGGAAAGCTGTTCGCGAACAAAGGAATTTTCCATAATTTCCCCGGTCCCCCACCCTCCGGCATGAAAAACAAAATGTCCTTTGCTGACATGGGCCAAAAGATCATAGTTGGATAATGCACCTTGAAAGTTATCCCGGGGACGCAATCCGACTAGACGCAATCTGTCGTGAAATTCAGCCTGATTCCCATAGCGTTGTTTAATTGCCTCCAAAGAGAGGTCGCCTAAGATTTGCGTATTCGTCACCTGAAGATCGATCAGGTATTTAAGCAATGTGTAGGAGTCATCCTGATTTTCGACCATTTGCCAAAGAGGCAATGCCGTTTCCACCAGTTGGCCAAATAATTTTGAAAATTCGGATAATTTGATCATTTTTAACAGTTCAATGAACTCTTCTGCTTCAATTTGATCGCTTTTAGAATATTCTTCCCACAATTGCAAAAATTTAGAAAAATCGCGTTGATTAATTTGTACCTGAAAATCTTCTAAATAGCCCATTATAGTTACCCTTCTTTAAGATTTTATTGAGGTTATAGAAAGTATATTCCTAGTTTCTTTTTCGGGCAAGTGTTTATAGTACGTAACGTGAATGGAGAATTGGTTTCGTGCCCTTGCCCGTGCCCGACTGTATGTATTGTTTACCAACACGCGCAAGGAGGCATGGAACATAAAATCGCTTCGGGATTTCCTCCGGAAAGAAAACCAAAACGGGTTCCCCGGTCATACAGTAAATTGAATTCCGCATAGTGGGCCCGCATTTTTTGCTGCAAGTTTTTTTCTTCTTCGGAATAGGACTGCAGGCAGCGCTTTTGGTAGATGGGCATAATGGCTTTGGGAAAATCGCTCCCCAGAGTTTGCCACATCTTCAAATCGTTTACGGGATCATCGGTCCGGTAATGATCAAAAAACACTCCTCCCACCCCCCTTTCTTTTTTCCAATGGGGGATATAGAAATATTCGCGCGCATTTTGAGAAAATTTCGCATAAAGTTCGCCATTTACGCTGTCTAAAGAATCTTTGGCAATCTTATGAAAATGAGTGGTGTCTTCAGGATAGGCAAACCCCATTGGAGTTAAGTCATATCCACCCCCAAACCACCATTTTTTTTCCGTTTCGATATAGCGGATATTCATGTGAACCGTGGGGCTATGGGGGTTTTGCATGTGGGTAATAATGCTGATCCCCGTCGCAAAGAAAGGCCCGGAGCTTTCATCTGTCGGAAAGTGCGCCCCGCTCACCCCGGACCAGTTCACAGCCGCTTTTTCAAAAACATCGCCTCGTATCAGCGAGATCTCCCCCCCTCCTCCGGAAGTGTGCTGCCAATGTTTTCTCTCAAAACGATGGCGGGATGGTTCAAGCGTCTCGAAATGATCGATGATCTGATCGCGTAAACTTTTTAAAAAATTGACAATGGATTGACGTGAAAATGGGGAAGCAAAGTTCATATCCATAATTATACCTTAGGTCAATGATACATTTTTTTGAATTCATTTTGGTATTTATATCCATTTATGCCATTCCATATGTCTATTGAGCAATCCTCTTTGACCCGCGGTTAATTGCTTTTGATTCGGTAGAATTAATTGACACTGTTCTTTCAGAAGGCATTTCCAATGGGTCTTCTCAAAATAAGGAACGAGGGCCATGAGGTTATCGGCATCCAGTACCTTTTGAAGGAGGGCTTTATTGGCCTCTCTCTGTTCCTCATCCATGTGTGGAAGAATAAAAAGGGAATCAAATTTGTATTGGTCGCCATCGATAACTATTTTAAAGTCTATAGCAGCCATTGTCTCTGCATCGAACACATCAAAATGATTTAAACGGAAAAATGGCGAGAGCACTTGTAATTGATTTTTTTTGAGTTGCTTTAAGCGATCCTTATCTTGATCGGTCAGGTTATCACCCCCACTGCCAAAAAAATTACTGAAAATATCTTGTTTTCTTGTTGGAGCTGCTTCAAAGATTTTTCCAAAGTCTATTTCGGATACTTGCTTTATAGCTCTACAATGTCCTCGTCGAAAAAATTCCACTAACTTGAGGATATCCTCAGCTTTAAGATCATTCAGACGTTTTTCTTCTTCTACAGACAGGGGTTGATAACCAGTTCCAAAGAATCCTCTAAATACTTTATCTCGAGACACTTCTTTTTCAGATGGTATATTTTTTAATGCGTCCAATATGTCTGTAAGGGTAATTTCTCCTATTTGTTCCGGCGTTAAGGCATTCACATGACTCCGATCAAAAAATTGCACCAACACTTTAAGGTTTTTCCCTTTTAGATGATGAAGGCGATCTATCTGTTCTTTGGATAAGGAAGCCTGAGAATCTCCTCCGACCCCAAACAGCCTTTCAAAGAGAGAATTAGTACGGTCTCTTGATATATCTTTTAGTAGTTCTGTAAAATCAATCTCCTCTATTTTTTCCAGATGTAAAGCATTGGCATGCTCTGGACCGAAAAATTCTACTAATGCATTAAGGTTCTTTTTGTTCAGCTGATTAAGACGACCCTTCTCTTCTTCGGTCAAGGGCAATCCATCGCCGCCTCCCCCAAAAAACACCCAAAATAAGCTCCAACTGTCTAAGCGCTCCATACCTTTTAATACTTCTGCAAAATCCATTTCCGCTACTTGTTCTGGCTTTAGGGCCTTGGCATGGCCCTGATTAAAAAATTTTACTAAAACATTAAGTTTCTTTTCTTTTAGCTTATTAAGGTGGCTTATCCGTTCTGAGGATAGAGGCTCCCAGCGATTTGGAAAGAAAGCTTCAAATAGATCTTTTGTGAAATCAATTTCCGAGATTTGTTCTGAAGATAGGAATTTGACATGCTCCTCTCTGAAAAATTTTACTAAAATATTGAGATTTGTCCCTTTAAGATTTTTAATCCGTTCTTCAACTTTTGGTGATGGTACATGAGTGCCAAAAATCAATTCGAATTGTTCAGGACCCATATTTCTCATTTTACTAAAATCTATACCTTCGATACTTTCATCGGTTAAGACTGTACCGCTCTGTAGTTTGTCTTCCAGCTCCTGCTCTTTGCTTGTTAAGGTTTTAGGTTGAGGTAATTGTGAAGGCGGCATTGTTTGTGGAGGTGCAGTCAATGGCAGATCTGATGATTGTTGCGGGGTAAGGCTTGGTTGCAGGGCAGGTTTTGTTGGTTCAGTGTTTTCTCCGGAAGGCAGCTTTGGCTCTTTTTCCGGTTTGGTTCTTCTCTCTGATCCTGGCTTTTGTTCTTTTTGAATATCTGAAGAACCTGCATCCTTGCGTATAAAAATTTTAGCAATATAAGCTTTAACTTTATCATCGCTACATGTTAATTGAACAACCTCTTTTCCATTTTTAGCATTGATATAGTCGGTCCTGAACCTTCTATTCGAATTGAGAGTTAACACACGTAAAATACCATAAACTATGATTGAAATCATTTTTTTGGCACCTGAAATATCGCGAGAAATCTCGACATCCCCTTCGCCTGGCGTAATTTTCGTCCATTTTGTATCTTTTTGGTAATCTTGAAGCATTGATTCAAATTGATCTATTGATGTTGTTCGGCAAATGCGCATATATCTCCTTAATTATTAATTTTATACCCTCTATTATACCTCCTTATAAATCAAAAATCTACAAAAACTTTTAATTCACGCGATGGGCGAGTTTTTCGTAAGTACTATGTACTATGCCTAAGTACTATGTACTATGCCAATGTAACAAGGCCGTCTCGGCCTTGACCTTAGTTGAGACGACCTGGCTACTTTGTAAAAACTTGCCCGTCACGTTAATTCGTGTTTTTCGTGTTTTTCCTTTATTTTTATTCCCCTGCATGCTAGTATAAAGATGTACCACTTCGGGGGTGTCACGGTTTCGACCGGGGAATAAAGTATTGACTGCATGCGGAGGGCGTTGGCTGGCCTCCTAAAAAGCCGACAAAACAATAAATGCAAAAACTGACATCGGTTTTGCAACTGTTGAAGACGAAACTTTTGCTTTAGCTGCTGCTTAAGCAATAAGGGCCCTATTCGACAGTTTGCTGATTGCACCTAACAGTGCAAATGGCACGATAACTTGACGGTTCACCTAAGCTTTCAAGACCTATCGATAATCATTTAGGCATGAGCTATATGGCCGATGCTCTTAGGTCATAGAGTTCGAGATCAAATAGAGCGGCTAAGTTCAATGGTGTTTCCTGCATAGAACTTAGTTTATTTCAGGGGACTAAGCATGTAGATGTCTCTATGGAGTTTGCTTGGGACGAGAGTTCAATTCTCTCCACCTCCATCAAGTTTAAGGCTTCAGTTTAACGACTGAAGCCTTTTGTTTTTAGTGGGGTACATTCACAAATTTTCATCAGAAAAATCAGCTGCGTAAAGCCCAATTACGTAGTATTTACGCACTAGACTGGATGAAATCAGCATAAAACTATTTCATTTTTCTGGTTTTATTGCTATATTGTTGTGACACATGTGACAGCCGTGACTCACTGAGAAACAAGGCCACATTTCGATCGCACTGTCACAGAATTAGGTAGAAAATGACTTATAGTCCAGCTAAACAGCCACAAAGTGTAACACCGAAGGAATACAAAAATTTTCTCAAGGAAATTAAAGAGAAAATCCTGTCTTCTCAGGTTAAAGCCGCGGTTGCTGTAAATCGTGAGCTAATCACTTTATACTGGGAAATAGGTACTAGAGTTCACGCGAAACAAAAGAGTGAGGGATGGGGAGCTAAAACAATAGAAAATTTGGCAAAAGATTTAAAAACTAGCTTTCCAGACATGCAAGGTTTTTCCCTTAGAAATCTTAAATATATGGTACATTTTGCTAAGGAATATCCTGATTTTGTAATTGGGCAACAGGTTGTTGCCCAAATTCCTTGGGGTCATAACATCCTTCTCCTTCAAAAACTTAACTCCTTGAAAGATCGACTCTGGTATGCCAATAAAACGATTGAAAACGGCTGGAGCCGAAATGTCTTACTCCATTGGTTAGATAGCAACCTGCATCAACGAGAAGGAAGAGCCATTACTAATTTCCAGGGCACACTCCCCTCTCCTCAATCCGATTTAGCCCATCAAACTTTAAAAGACCCCTATTGCTTTGATTTCCTTACCCTAAGAGATAAACATGATGAACGTGAGCTAGAAATAGGTCTTTTGGATCATGTTCAAAAATTTCTACTTGAACTCG
>Ga0207128_1050_pt2 | contig 25283 bp, 28 predicted proteins | sample Alteio_BWMinHeat_18_FD_153522 | JGI IMG/M metagenome (GOLD analysis project Ga0207128, IMG submission 153522) | Enriched cells from forest soil in Barre Woods Harvard Forest LTER site, Petersham, Massachusetts, United States -... | ecosystem: Environmental > Terrestrial > Soil > Temperate forest >... | reverse complement strand
GCGTGACGATGAGACTGAGATTGAAATAAGTCGGACAACTGGTCGTCCGACCGCGTTCGGTTGGACCCGATCGAGCGAGCGGATTGCGGTTGTCTTTGAGGAAATGGGCGAAGACCCCAGAATCGTCTATCCCATTTCCGCTTATCCGGTGCCGCCTAAGAGAAACAAGAGGAGGAAGAATCGATGACCAACAAACGTTTCCAAACACCGAAGTGGACCCCTGCTGACCGAGCCCGCCACAAGTCCATCCGTCAGGAATTCTTGCATCACCCAACGCAAGAGCAGTTGCAGGCGACCGGCGACTATGAAGGCCCGATGAAGAGCGGCGCCTACTTCCTGGTTCGGGTCCTGCTTCACGATTTGAAGAAATCTCGGCAGGCGGCCGGCCTCACCTTAGCGGCCGTGTCCAAGATCACTAGCATAGACTAGGCCACTCTTAGCCGCCTGGAGAATGGCCGCGCCCCCAACCCGACCATTGATACCCTTTGGCGCCTTGCCAGTGCCGTCGGCCGACGATTGATCCTGAGCCACGCCAAATCACCAAGCCGGACCCGGCGCAATCACAGGGTACTCCATTAAGGCCACTCAGCATGATCGCTGGCGATGCCTTCCGCGCTGGCCCCATTCATGGGGCTTTTCGCGCAGCGTCTAGGCCCGCCCGTTGACGGCGGGTTCGCGGAGACAGGAAAAAATCGGCTAGGCCCGTTCACGGGTCTTACCATGAGCTGGCTTGAGCCATCGAGCTTCACAGGCTCAAGCCAAGCTTCGTTGAGGCCCGTAGACGGGACTGGGAATCCTTGCCATCGCTGGCTGGTTCGGGAGGAGTTCGGATGAGCAAGAAAGACTTCGACAACTTGGTGACCAGCATTCGTCAAGCCGGCCGCATTCGTCGCGGAGAAATCAAGCCCAACTGGGTGACCCAGTTCGCTCCCCGGACATTCGGACAATTCGTCCAGTGGGTGCAATTCGTCCAGAGGGGTGGCCGGGGCTGAGTCCTCGAAGCCCCGGCTCCGATGAAAGCCGGGGCTTCCCTTCGTTCAGCCCCGGCCACACCAAAGCGCAATTCGTCCGCATGATCGGAGTCAGCGTCGCCATGTTACAAAACTGGGAGCAAGGGAGACGAAGGCCGGAAGGCCCCGCCCGCGCCTTGTTCAAAGTCGCCGCCATCAACCCCCAAGCCGTCGCCACTCGTTGGCCCGTTAGCCGCCTTTCCGGCACGTCCACTTCCCCACGTTCTGCTGGTCCCTAAGGCGGCTTGGGATGCGGTTCCGCCTTGGCCCATTTCGGTTTTTCCGTGGTTTCCAAAAGCGTGATTTCATCGACCAGCTTGCAAAGATCATCTTTCAGGACGGCCACCATCCTCAGATGCATGTCGCGACTGAACGAGCAAACTGGATTGCTTCTGTTTTCCGCGTAGCAGTGTCCCTTCTCAGCTTTATCGAGAAACAGTCCCGCGACGTACTCGAGAAACATCAGGCCTAAATGCCACATTTCAATTTCGTGGTTTCTTCCGTCGTAGGCCAAGCAGTGATCGCCCTTGTTGTCTCTGCAAGACTCGTAGCATTCGTAGAATTCCTTGGCTCTGCGCTGGACCTCCGGCAAAAGCGGAGAAAGTTCCGCAGGCGTCCGTGCTGCTCTTCGGCCATTATCTTCCACAAGGTTCTTCACGGCACGCTGACCGTCTCGAATAGGCATGATTGACTCCCCGCAGAAGTCGCCGATGATCCACTTTAATTGTCCGTACTGCACGAAGAAACTCAAAGCTCCGGAACGTTCGGCCGGCCGGATGATTGCTTGCCCCAAGTGCGGCCAATCACTGGTGGTTCCTCCACCGGTTCGATCCGCTGCCCCTGCGCTGGCTGACTCGGCCTCAATTTCGCCTAGGCCGTGTCAGACGTCGGCCCTGGCGCCGCTGAACCATTGGCCGGCAAGGTTCCAGTCAATTGCCCCGGTTGCGGACGGTCTATCTTGCTCATGCCGGATCAATTGTCTCTCAAACTCCAATGCTCCCATTGCAACACTGTCTTTGTTCTGACCGAGCCTAACCCACAGCCGGCAACAGTGCGGCAGGAGGCGTCCAACCTTTTCGACTTCGAGACCCAAGCGAAAGCCGAAGAAGGATCGCTTGAAGGGATTGAGATGAACGGATTGGGCAATCAACCCTACAGTTTCGGCAGCGGCAGAATGCTTTACGTCGAAACGTCGCTCATCCACGGGGAACAGATAGCACATTGTGGTCGAGTTCATGGGGCCGTGTTCATACGCTCTGCAATCATTCTTTTGCTAGGAACGATCTTTCTAATAATGGGGTGGTCAATGATACAGAACTCGGCCGGGAGGAAGGCGGAGCTACAACCCGGGTTCCTGGTGCTATCATGTCTTGGCCTGCTGCTTTTCTGCTCCGGTCTAATGATCCTGGTAGAAACTTTTATCTACATATTGACAACGGAACTAGCCGTTACAACCCAGCGGGTCATCGCAAAATGGGGCTTGATTTCACGTCGGACGATGGAAATGAATCTTGCAAAGGTTGAAAACATTCAGGTCGATCAGGGAATACTCGGGCGCCTTCTTGGGTACGGCCAAATTACAGTTGTGGGAACTGGCGGTACTCACGAGCCGTTTAGGTGCATCGCTGATCCTCTTGCGTTTCGCAGGGCAGTTCAGGCACAGTCACATGGTGGCAAGCTTTGACCGATTGACGCGGGATTGACACCGGCAAAAATTCGGCGTTAAGGACCGGCGTTTGACCGCATGCCAAGCTTGACAAGAACCCGTTTCCCAAAATAGGTCCATTGATACCCGAAGCTGCTCTCTTTCTCATTGAAAAAACGAGCGATCACGTTCAAGTCCAACAAACGGGGAACAGCTTGTGCCAGCACGAGAGTGTCAATCCCCGATGAGCTGCCGAGCGTGACCGTCCCAGGACGAGGCACGTTGAAGGTTGGCATATTGCGGGCGGTGTGAATGAGGGCGATGCAATTGACATCCTGATCGTATCGTCCACAGCCAGATACTCACACTCGATCACTTCTTCGATTGCTTCTTTGAGTTCCTTAGCGAGTTGGGCCTTGACCTCAGAGGCATCGGCTTGATCTGGCAAGTCTAATCTGTACGTGATCGGGAAGCGCTTGTTTCTGTAATCGATGGGCAATTCTTCCGGTCTGCCTTTGTTCGCGTTCATTACGCCTATAATTCTCTCATAACCGATTCGCCCTGCCGCATAACCCATTTCGATTGATACGTTCGGGTTGGGGACTCGCTTCGGTGCGCCCCTGCCTCGGGGCGGGATAGTACCAACGAGCGTCATATCGCCAACAAAAATGGCGCTGTCTCGGATTTTCTTGAACATGATAGTGGCAATTTCCTGACTTCCACTTTGATTCTCCATACCCGAATCGATTCGTGGGAAATCCTCAACCTGCGCCCCTTGGCGGATGGCGGCTACCGCTTCCTCAAGTGCAGTGCCAATGAAATCTCGGTTGATCGTACGGTCCGAGTCGCTTTGCCAGGAATAGGAGATGGTGTATTCCATGCCCTGTATCCTACGCTCGCGTCAATGGATTCTTCGTTTGCTTGGCTTCGTAAAGTTTGACGTCTTGCAGGTATTCGCGGATCATCATCTTGTAGGACCTGCGAACGCTCGCCAGTCGCTTGGGATCGAGGTCGGTGCGTTGTTCGATTTCCGCCAGGCGCATTCCCAGATCGCGGGGCTTTTGTTTGGTTTGCTCATATCCCGCGGAGGTCAAAACCTCGCTCCTGGCAGCACGTCCACAACTCCCTTGGGTCGTTTTCTTTTGTCAGTCGCAAAGCGGCACGGCCCTACAACCCTTAAGTGGGAGTGTATCGAGTGATCCCAGGCACCCGGTCGAAGTCGGGGTCATTGCTGGCAAGGTTGGTGAGCCCGTTCGCTTGCATGACAAGCACGATCAGGGCATCACTGCTTAAAAGTCCGAATTGTTGGCTGAGGGAGGCTGCGGTTTCCACCAGAGCATAAGTTATCGGAAGCACTTGGATGCCGAAGCGCGGGACCTCCTGGACTGCCTGCTGGAATCGGGTGAGTTTTTGGATCTCGGTAGGCCTTTGACGCAGACGCTTGGTAACGCCGCCTCCCGTCCAGCCGAGGATGGTCGAAGCTTCGAGAACCATGACACGATGAGCAACATCACTCAGCACATCTGCCGCGGTAAATCCTCGGATTTCCTGACGAGCGATGCGGTCCAAAAGCTTGGTGGACGGCGATGCGAAATGAGGATGAAGGGTGAAATGGTAGATGAAGGTGTTCGCGTCCACAAAAAGCGAGGAGTTCATGGCAAGGTGGGCGAACGTCATAAATCCTCGATTGGGTCCAGAGCAACTTGCTCAATTAACTTCGCGTCGCTGCACGGAATGAGGCCGGCCGTTGCTTGAACTCGGCTGACCGCCGTGTGAATCGTGATCTGAACCTTCTCTCGTTCTCGAAGCGGGAGCGGCCCCGCCGGCTTCAAAACACCGTTTTCATAAACGGCTTCGACGGTCAAAGGGATCATAACGGGTTCTCCACCAGCAAGATCGTCATCGAATTTGTTTCATTATAGCAGCGGATTCCCGAAGGTTCGTCCGTTTCCATTCTCTCGTTGCCATCGCCCAGGCTATCCACAACATTTCCCGACGCGTCGCGCGGAGAAAAGGCTAACTGATATTTGCCGTCGAAATAAGCATCGAGAATTCGCCCGGCGGCAGCTTGTTTCGAGCCAATGGCTGCGCCGACAATCACGTTCGTGTCGAGGACGGCCGTGATCATCGCAGTTTGCTACGGACGGTGCTAACGGCCTGGCGCACTTCTTTTTCTAGGGTGCGAGAGGGCACGTCGCGGTTGCGTTCGCGGGCGCGGCGGACCAATTCGCGTCCTTCTTGGAGAAGAGTCGATTTGTTCTTGGTTGAAAGCTGCGGAGCCGCCAGAATACGCAGTAACACACGCCCGTTTTCCTCGAATTCAACCACTTCCGGATGGTCCACGAGGCTGCGAACAAACTGCTGCACAGCGCGAGGTGTGTTTTTTAGAAGTAATCGTTTCATTTTGTTCTCCACTGGCATTGCATCACACCTTGACCCAAGGGCATGTCCGGAAAATGAATGATCATGATTCCTTCCTCATGTCTTGCTAGCTTAGCTGCAGTTGGAATGGTTAGCAACAGAAGAGACGGAAAGCATCGTCGCTGATGGGCGATAGAGCACCCCGCTTCTGGCCACCGCCCCACGCCACCCGCGGATGGCCGGGGAGGCCGCCGGACCGGCTTAGAAAATGATTCGCACCAAGGACTTACGTTCCTAACCCTCTCCTGGCCACCGGCTCCGCCAATTGGCCAGGACACAACTCTTTGCTCCCGAGCCACTGACCACAGCGCGCCATAGCGAGGTCAGAATCGCAAAAATCAGCGTTTTCCTCGGGCGCCAGGCACAGGTTGCCATTTCTCGAAATGGCGCGCTGTGGGGGGGCCCAGCAGGAAGACGCTTGACATCCTCGCTTTTTTCGACAGCGCGCCATTTCCCCTTTTGGCGCGCTGTGCCTATTTCCCGAGAATTATTGAGAAGTTACCGCGGCGGCAGCTCTTGTCCCGCCGGCACCAGATAAATTCCGCGCAGGTCCATGAGGGCGCCTTGAATGGTGCCGGCGTCGGGGCGGAGGACGAGACGGTGCGTGCCGGCGGTCACCGTGCCGATTTTCTGGCGGCGATATTTGTCCCAGCCCCCGGTGCCCGTCACCTGGCCGCGAAGAGTCGGCTGGACCCCCTCCAGAACAAATCGATTCCCGGCCGAAGAATTATCGCACGCATAATCGAGATAGACGTCGAAACGGCCGGGCTTGTCCGGCTGCACGGTCCAGGCGGCGTGATCCTGGGCGTCGTGCCAGCAGCCGATATTTTGAAACGGAGTCTCGAATGTAATGTCGCCGCCGAAAATCTCGGCGTGTTTCGCCAGCAGGCTCAGCGTTCCCTTGTCCGCTTTCACCAGGGCCGGGGAATTGCCCGGCAGATTCTTGGGCGGCGCGCCGGCTTGGGCGACGTAAGCCATGACGTCGGCCATGTCCTGCTTGGACAAGTCCTTCTCCAGTCCTTCCGGCATCAGCGATTTGCCGGTGCTCTGTAATTCATCCAGATCGGCCCGGAGTAGAACTTGTTCCTTGCCTTCTTGTCCTTTGAGAGTAATGCTCGTCGCCGTCTCGCTGGCCAAGATTCCCGTAAGACTCCGGCCGGCTTTAGTCGTAGCCAAGTACTCGATGTAGCGAGAATCCACCTGCCGGCTGGGATCGAGAATCGAGATCAGCAGGGACTCTGTGGATTTATTGGCCAGGGCGGCGAGGTCCGGACCGACGACAAAACCGACGTCTTGCATGCGATGGCAGACGGAGCAGCGCTTGACAAAAACATCTTTGCCGCGGCGAGTGTCGCCGGTCAGAGTGGCCACGTCGCGATAATCGTACACCACCTTTTGGCGGTCGGAATTCGTGGCGCCGGCAAAGAGCTTGGCCGCGGCCGCTTTGACCTTCGCATCCCGGTTCTCCAGCAAGCGCCGCCGACGGCCGGCGTCGATCTGAGCGGCTGGGATTTGTCCCTGTTCCACGGCAGCCACCAGCTTTCGCTGCCAGGCGCTTCGACTCAGGAGCAGATCGAGCACTTGTGACTTGAGGACGGGGCTGTGACTTCTCCAATCGGCTATCACAATATCGGCGACGCGATCGTCCGGAATACGGCCCAAAGCAGCCAAGGTGGTGGCTTGCAATTGCGCTGAGTTCTGCGGCAAGAGCAATTCCGCAAGCAACTTCAGGTCTGCATCGAAGCGATCGGCTTGGCGACCCAGAATCTCCAGAGCAGCGACCCGGTCGGACTCTTGAGCTTTCGGATCGGCCGCGAGCGTGCGGCATTCGGCCAACATCGGTTCAAGTTGCTCGCCCCCTGCCAGCTTATCCAAAGACTTTCCTTGCCGCGCCAGCGCCTCCAGAACGCCGGCCAGAGCCGCCATTTGCCAGGGCTGATAATGATCCGAGTGCCGCTTCGCGATTAAGACCAAGATTTTGACCAGGTTGTTCTCGTCTCCCAGTTCCGTGGCAACGGCCACGAGTTTTTGTGCCAATTGCACTGGCGGGGATTTCTGCGACCCGGATTCGAGCACGCCCGACAAAATGTCGGCCACGTTTTTTCGATTGACGCTCGACAGCACGGCCGCCGTCAGAAAGGGATCGTCCGGGTAGTGCAGCGCGAGTTTGGCCAGAGTCTGGCCGGCACGGGCATCGGGCCAGGCGCCCAAGGAGCAGGCCGCTTGCAGCCGGACTTGTGGATCCAGATCGTCCGCCAGTTTCGCAAGGGCCGGTCCCAAATCTGGGCCCGATGTCAGGAATTTCTCCGCCAGACGCACGGCATGTCGGCGCACTCCCGGGTGCGCATCACTCAGAGCGTGGGCCACGTCGGATGACGAAAGGGCGCCGAGTCCGTCCAAGACGCACAAGGCGTGCAATCGCCCTTCCGGATGCGGACTGCTCCGAGCCAATCGCTGAAGCCCGGAAATCGCGGCCTTGTCGTTTCGCCACAAGAGCATCTGCCCACTCATATCGCGCTGCCAGCCGTTGGGACTGTCGAGGGCCGCCACCAACCCGGCCGTGTCCAGCTTGTCCAATCGGGGTATGGGACGTGGTGATGCGTTCTGAGGCCGGATGCGGTAAATGCGTCCCATCGTGCTCCCGGCTCGGGTATCAACTTTCGCCAGATCGTCCGGCGGAATCCAGCGCGGATGCTCGATCACCTGCCGATACATGTCCACGACCCACAGGCAGCCGTCCGGCCCGGTCCGCGCCTGCACTGGGCGAAACCAGTTGTCCGTCGAAGCGAGAAACTCGGATTGCTTTTCATCAGCGGGCCTGCGTCCGACAAAAGTGCTCCCCTGGGCCGACATTTGCAAGCGATGCACGATCAGGTTCACCGGCTCGCAAGTGAACGTGTTGCCGCGAAATTCCGGGCCGAGCAAGTCGTCGCGATAGACGCCGATACCGCAGGCGGCCGTGGTGCGATTGGGCGGCCCGGACAGCAGGAATAGCTGGATTTGCGAACGGATCGGATACAACCGGTTCGGATCGGTTTCACCCGATACCAAGACGGCGGCGTCGGGCGGCGCCACCTGCGGGTTGCGGCGCAGATAGTCGTCGGCCAACGGATAATGCCAGCACAGATTGGAATTGTCGCAGCCGAACCAGTTACCCCAATCGTCGCGCACCCGCCCCTGCTGCGTGCGCCCCGTGGCGGGTTCGATGATGCCCTGGTCCGGCCGAATGCGGAAGTCCCGATCGCCCAGCTGGGTCGTCTCGCCGGTAACCACGCTCTTGATTTTGCCGCCAAACAGTCCGCACGAACCGTAGACCCAGTTGTCCAATCCGTATTCCAGACTGTTCAGGCGGGCTTGAAAATTGTCGACGCCGAATCCGGTGAACAATTTACGGACTACGTCCGCTTTGCCGTCGCCCTTAGTGTCTTCCGCATAGATGATGTCAGGAGCGGCGCAGATAAGCACGCCGTGTCGCCACACCGTCACGCCGGTTGGGAACGGAAGATTCTCCAAAAATACAGTCGCTTTGTCGTAGCTGCCGTCGCCTCGAGTCGATTCGAGAACCCGAATCCGGCCACCCGGCTTGTATTTGCCGTCGATGCCGGCGGGGTAATCGAGCATCTCGGCGACCCACAAGCGGCCGTCGGGACCGAAATCGAAGGCCACCGGCGAAGCCACCAGCGGCTCGGCAACCACTAATTCAACTTTGAGATTCGGCTTCGTGCGGATGGTCGCCAGTGATTGCTGGGGCGATAATGGCGGAGTCGTTTGAGTCTTTTTCGGATCATAGGGCGGTCGAAACCGCTCCCCAGTTTGTTCGTGGACGACAGCGACGATCTTTTCCTCCAAGCCGGGTCGAAACGCAGCCGGCACGTCGTAATAAATCATAGCGCCGCCGCCTTCATAACCGCCTTCGCGCAAGATTCTCTCGGAAGGGATGTAGCAGGGATCGTCGTTGACATAGGCGTTGATCCAAAGCCGCTGACGATCCAATTCCCGCTTGAGACGTACCCCATAATCCACGACCACCTCGCCCGGCAGGAAGACCATGGCCAGCGAATCGCCGAACTTCCAAATCTGAATCGGATAGTCGATTTTGGTCTTGAGCGCTTGGCCACGATCGAGTCGGTCGAGCTGAACGCGGGCGTGATAGCCAGCAGCGTCGGCACGTTTGGCCCGCGCTTCCCACTCGGCCCGCCTCGGCAGGTCGGCCAACGGTAGCTCGATGGTTTTCCGAGTCGCGTCAATCGGGCCGTGGATCGGCGCAAGATAGCCGGCGACCAGGCGCTTCACCTCTCGTGCTATCTCGGCGCCTTGGCGCTGGGCTAGCGCGACATCGTCGCCTTTACCACGCGGTTCCGGATTGGCGTCCGCCCCACAACCGATGGAGACCAAGGCAATTGCGTCTGGGAACTCATCCTGGATCGCTTCTTGAGCGAAGCCGGCCCAATCGCCGCTGATCTTGTTGTTGGATAGCGTCACGCAATGACAGGCGTAGCTGACGTAGATTGCTCGGACCTTCCCCTTCGGATCGCGCACGACCAACGCGGGCAGATCGTGATCCACCGGCCCGCCCTTGGTTCGCCGATTGGCCGCGAAGCTAACCGTGCCGATCCCCCAAGCCAGCTGAGCCGGCTGACGGTCCGCCAGAGCAGCCAGGGCGACCTGCTCCAACTTGTCGGTGAGCTCCGTCGTGTAGCGATCGATCCGCTCCTGGTGGTCTTTGGGAGCCGGCTGGCCGAAGAGTGTCGCAAGCATGCCTTTGAGCATGGGCGCGGTATGGGTATGCGTAGCCGTCACCGACAGATGATCGCGCGGCAGCCCAACTTTCTTCTCTAACCGGCTCGCAAGTTCGTCCACGAGATAGGCCGGCACGCCGCAATTGTCCACGGCGATCAAGATCAGAGGCCTCCGGGCGCTGACGCAACCCGGCTCGCCATCATCGATGGCCAAGGCTTTGGCCCAAATGCGCTGCGTGACTCCTTCCGATTCCGTGCGGCGGAAGCCGAAACCGCTCAGTCGAATCGGATAACTCGGCGTGATGTCAATCCTCGCGATGCCAACTTGATAAGTTTGCGGTTCGATTTTCTGGGGTAGGACGGATTTCAAATCCGTCCCACGAACCGACGACGCAACCAGAAGTAAAGTGATAGCCGAGACCTTGGCGAAAAATCGCATGACTGGAATCTCCCGAAAGTATCGAGGTTGATTATAAACCCTTGTATTGCAAGGGTTTAGGGTGGATTGTATCGGCATATCCAGACAAAATTACACTACAAATAAACCCTCGACAAAGCGTAAAGCGTACGGGTTTTTTTTCTTCTTTCACCAGAAAGGAACACCGATGACCCTCGCAAACCTAGTTATTGAGTTCTTGGCTTGGACAGTCCTGAACCGAAAGCCGGCAACGGCGAAACGCTACAAAGGTTTTCTTACTTCCTTTGTCGCCCTTTACAAGTTGCTGGCAGTTGCCGAATTGAAACGCATCCATTGTGAAAAATGGCAGCAAGCCCATCCCAACTGGAAACAGAATACTCGCTCCGCTTCCCTTTGCTGTGTCCTTTCGTGTTTACGCTGGGGAGTTGAGTATGAATTGATTGACCGCAACCCACTTGAAGGAAAACTAAAGATCCCGACGACCACGAGCAGAGGGAAGGAATGCTTAATTACGAAAGAGGAATTTTTGCTTATCTCCGCTAATACAAATCCATCCTATCGGGAGTTGCTTTACGCTTTGTATTTCACTGGCACTCGGCCTGAAACAGTCCGAAAGGTTGAGGGGAGAAATTACAACAAAGCAAGCGGAACTTGGATTATGGATGATTGGAAATGTTCACGCTTTGGACAGCCGTTGACAGTCCATTTGACACCGGAAATGGTTCAACTTACGGAAAGATTGATTCACAAATACCCAACCGGGCCTCTATTCAGGAACACTCGGGGACAACCCTGGACTGCCGATAATATCGTTTTCAATTTCTATCTGTTGCGAAAGAGATTAGGACTGAGAAAAGGTATTTCCATGTATTCAATGCGTCATACTTTTGCTACTGAACTACTGCAATCTGGCGTAAGCGATGCTCTTGTAGCCAAACTCCTTGGCCACAAGTCAACGATAATGCTTTGGAAACATTACGCACATTTGTTGTGCGGTTCCAAGGTGTTGCACGATGCTCTTTCACAAAGGAAGAACAATGAAGAAGAAAAAGGCAAAGAAGAAGGAAAAGGCAACCCCAGCCAAGAAGAGAAGGGAACAACTTGAACGGATGCTTTCACAAGTTGCCAAGCATTATCAACCAGCACTTAAGTTTGGTATTGCAAAAAAGGCAGTGGAGGGAGCCCTACTAAAGGCTTTCCGAGCAGCCCAAAAGACTTTGGAATAAACGAAAAACCTCTCTAACATTTGTTAGAGGGGTTTTTTTGTTGTTTATTTTCTAATTAGTAGCCAATAGAAAAAAGCACTTTCCAAGCACATCCCAACCATAATCATTGCAAAAATCATTTCTTCCTTTCGGATTCCTGCCCGTTTCTAAATGCATTTTCGGCATGAGATGCAAGCAGCTGGTCTAACCTTGAATTCAAGGAAAGATGAACTTTTTGTATTTGCAAAGAATTTATGAAAGCGATGATGGCTGCAAGTAAGGATGGCAGTCCTACTATAATTGCTTGGACTATCTCTAATGTTGTCATGATGTATATAGGTTTCAGGACTTGTTTTTCTTACATCCATCACATTGACACTGCCCCGATTCTTTCAGCCATTCATGCCAAGTAACTTTATACAAAGGGTTTCCCTTGTCGTGAAGGTTTTTGGCGTTTTCACTCTCAAAGCCGAGCCATACATCATGTTCTTGTGATTTTTTATCGAGCCAGTAATTTTCTATTTTTGTCATAACTGAACCTTTCATAAAAGAACCCTCTGGGCTGGAATCCCAGAGGGCTCTCAGTGCTGGGAAGCACTGGCATTGATATTATTATTTAGTGTCAGCATGAAAAATATTACGCTTTACTAATATATATTATCAAGAAAGGCATTGATAAATGAATAACATAAACATAGATATAGGCGATGACCAATACGAATGGTTGTATGCTGTTTGGCAACGGCATTATGAGATGATGCCGTGGGCAGAATTTGTAAGTAGTATTATTGAAACTGGCTTATACCATTTGACGAAACAACATAACAACGAATAACAACAAAGTCTGTCTGTGTATTGACAGGCAGGAAGATAATTTGATAATTTCATGGTCAATACTGGAATAATGGTGCTGGGAGTGCGAAGGAATTCGTCCCAGAACACAAGAGACCCTTGAACAATACCTAATCCACCTTGGCGACGACCAGAGCAGTCCCGCTAGCAACAATATAGATGCATCAATTCGGTTTAAGCGTCCAATAATTTCTCGCACTTCCGAGCATTCCGCCCTTAGTCATCGCAAGATGAAAGGCAACGGATGGCTGATTATTTAGTCGGTCAAAAAGTGGGGGGGGAATGAAGTCCTATGAATAATTTAAGTTTGTGGTGCAAAAGTGCCAGCAAGCAACTTTACACTTTCCACTAATCAAGAGTTCTCTTAATCCCCTCGAAGAATTAAAAATGGGCAATGCCCCATTCTATACGCTGACGGCTCCGCCGTCATCGTATCCTTGTGGGGAACAATTCCCATTTTATTATTTAGGGAGGGGGAGATAAATCTTGTATTTCTTGTTGTGCAGTTTCTTCTGCTACTGCCGTTATTTCTTTTGCTGTAAGTTCCGCCTTGACTACTGGATCTTTAATTCCTGCCTTTTCAACAATAAGGTTGGCTCGTGCCTTTGCTTTGTCCAGGTTAAGCGTAATTTTATCAATACTGGTTTTCCGTTTGTGTTGGAAAGTTATTTGTTTTTCTATTGCTTTTGCGAGTGCCAGTTTTTGCTTGGCTTGAGCTTTGGCTTGTGCAAGTAGTTCCTTGTTTATTATTACTTGTTCATCATGAATGACCTGACTGACTTGTAAAGCGATGGCATCACTTGAAAAACCTAATCTTGTTAGTTGCTGGACAAATTGGTCAATCGTAATGAGTTGTTCTTCGGCTGCCTTCCTTAATTCAGCCAAGGTTGAATCCTTACTTTTACAACTATGCTCCGCCGTCCAGGTTTCTACGATGCTACTGGCAATGTCCGAGTTTATTTGCATGCCCACGAGTTCATTGTAGGCAGACTGCCCGTCAATCTTTCCAGTCAGGAAACAACTTTTCAATGCCTTTATTTTCTCTTCCTTTATTGCGACATTTTTAGTAAGGGTTTGGGAGGTTTTTCCTTGTGTTATTTGGTCATCCGAAAAACCTAAATACTTCATTTGTTGTCCGTAGTCATCCTCCGTGATGAGGCCCGAGCCAAGCCAAGTTCCTAGGTGTTGTGGCGTTATTCCATGTACTTCACTGGCTTGGCTGCGTCTAACGAGTATCTCTATGCCGTTTGCAAGCAGTTGAGCATCATTAGGTGCATATCCAGAATCCTGTAGTCGTGAAATTACTTCATTTTTGTCTATTTGTCCCGTATCAAGCAGTTGTCGTAGCTGTCGTATGCTAATGACTTGATATGCCGTTGCTACCAGCCATTCCCTCATCTGCGGGGAAATGTCCTGATCAAGCATCACTTGATTAAATTCTTCCATGCCGAAAGGTTTTACGCCTAATTGTTTGTCTGGTCTCAACCGATACAAAAATCTGTAAGCTTGCTCCAGGTTAGGTCTCTGCCAGTGTAAACGCCAGAAGTATTTTTGCCAGTATTCATTGATATGTTTTGCACTGAACGCAGCTCCAAGGTTTGGCTTGAACCTTTCTTCAAAATCCTCATCTAACCTAAATGTTGTGGCGAGTTCATCGTTGAAAACATTCTTCCCGACCATTTGTAGCAATTCTTGAAGGCTGGGAATTTCATCGTAAAGATACTTAACTGCGTTCCGTTCATCATCGTCTATCCATCCGAGCTCACGAAGTTTTCCATCAACTACTGAATCAGGAATTTCATTTCTTCGGGCAAACTCAATAAGTTCATGCGGTTTTAATTTCTCCCTTCGTGCGAAAATTACAAGTTGGTAGAGTTCCCAAACTCCACCACGAGCAGTTATCAAACAACGGCAGTGGTCTTGACTGATTTGATTTCTCAAATAAAGTTCAATGCTTTCATTTATAGGTGGAATTTCGGTAGGGCAGGAAAGGTTGATATAATACTCAACGATTCTTTCTATTTCTTTAACATTTACAGATAAATCAAGAGTTGCCCAAACTAATGCGTCCGTGCCTACTCGGAGCCTGTCTATTGCATGAAGCAAAGCACGAACAGCAATTAAACTGGTGTAAGTCCCAGCATTACAAGGGACAACCTTTTGCACTCCCTGAACCGCCGTCATAATGATTGTAATGAGTGGAGCCGTCGCCGTCTGCATCGCTTGCTTAAAGAAGTCTGCCAAACTACTCACAACATCATTAGCGAATGAAGAGGGGTCAAGGTAGGAAAGTAAACCCAAAGCAGAACCCACTAAACTTGTCCCTGTTCCTGTAGAATCTGGACTACTTTGCTGTTGATTTTGTGTTTGATTTAGAAGCGTAGTTGAAAGCGTAATTATTACATTCCCAAATGTTGATAAATCGTTGATTATTGATTGTGTATTCTGGCACCATTCGGGAGTTCCCACAGCGTAAGAATTTCCAGAAGTATCAAAACTTGGCTGGCTGTAAGATGGTGGGGAAAAGCTCGGGGCATTTCCAGACAAAGGACTACTTGGACTTGTGACAGGCTGTGCTGGCTGTCCTCCGCCTGTTGAACTATTCCCACCGGGACAAGCATTAGCGGCATTGTTGCATTCTTGTAATGAAGGAAAGGTTGATTGGTAAGTATCACTCGGATTTGTAGGGTTTGTTCCCTGACTTACACAATAGCAAGATGTATCGTTTGACTGATAAAGATCATAACTTCCCTGTCCAGTTATTTGGTTTAATAAATCACAAAGACAATCTTTTGTTGATGGAGCATTCCCCGATAATGGACTACTTGGACTGCCTATCGGTGTTGGTGGCACTGGTGTTTGTGTGCATTGATGCCAAGTTGGTGGAATCACATGAGGCAAATTCTGTCCTATGTTTTGAATATCCGTTTCATTACCAGTCAGATTTTCACACAAACAATAACCAATACTGGCTGGCTGACTACCGATTGATGGAGCAAGTTGGTAAGTACACCAGTCCCCAGATGCTGCTGTAGCAGTAGGGTTTAATGCGGAGCCGCCGGGATAGGTTATGCCGGGAGGTAAAGGTTCGGTAGGATCAATACAAGTGAGACCACCAGAGAATGGGTTGAAAATGCACGGCATTAGTTATTCCCTCCCTGACTACCGACAAAGTATAAAAGAGGAAGGGAATACCAAAATGACAAATCTGGCGTTCCTTGATACTGGCTTTGTGTAAAATCTAAAAGTGTATTCTCAATTCTTACTTTTTGGCTTCTCACTCCATTTACTAGCTCATCTGGTTTTATCAATCCAGACTGCCCTAGCAGTTGTCCGAGTTCGGCACGACCCCACGAACTATAAGTATCAACCAATATCCAGTCATCTTGGTTATTGTCTTGGGGTTGTCCCTGGACTTCCGTGAACACATCTAACAAGGTAGTCCAGCATTGTTGCGAGTTATGAAGCCATAATTTACTAATTCTATCTCTTGCACCCTCTGGAATTGTATGCGGGAGCCGTCCAGGTCTGCATCTCGTAGTGAGGCCAAACCCTTTTGGCAAACTTGGATTATTTACAAGTCCAGGAATTGGCGGCATGATGCCAAAGTCAGCACCCTGAACTACGAAAGGTCGGATGCTTTGTCTAATATTCGTGGAAATTACATTCTTTATATTTTCTAAACTTTTGGCTGGTTTCTGGAGCCGTTTGTCAAGGGAATTACTGATTGTCCCCTGCATGACTTGCATTTGGTAATTGGCGTTATCTGTCTCATTTTGTAATTTACTAGCAATAATCCCTTTGAGTTCATCGTGTCTATTGGCCGCTTGGATAATGGGACTGTGGTCAATGGCAAAGCTTGCCTGAGGTATCGGAGTATCAAATTCTTGTGCATTCATTTCACCTCTGTCCAGGGAAATAGGTATTCTTTAGCTTTGTAAATTCCTGCGTGTAGTAAGCGTGGTCTGCCCTTGGCTTGATTACATCTATTCCTACGCTTTGAGCCCGATCTAAACGAGCCGTATGGTAGGCAAGCCCAATTAGTATTTGGTTGATAGTATCAAGATGTCTGGGCTCTAATTCATCGGGTTCCATCATTACTTCCTTTGTGAATAATTTGCCATAAAACCTACAACTACTGTGGATGGAGAAGCAATTCCATACACTGCCTTTCGTGCCATGTCGCCGTAGTCACTAAAGGGCACTTGATAAGGAAAGCCTGCGGCACTCAATACAATGCCTGTGCCATCCGTTACTTGATTATCAAAGCCAAGCGTAATTCTTCCACTTGTGGGAGCCGAGATTACATAACTTGTTCTATTTGGACTATAAGGTAGAATTTCGGTTGCACTGGCAGTGACAGAAACACTCCCGTAAGCTGCCCCAGATTTAGACAAAGCATCGTAATATTCGTTTTCCGTCATTAGCCACCCCTTAATATTTGCTCAAATATATATAGGGTTGCTGGTGCAGAACAATTAGCAAACCATGCTTTCCCTACCCATGATCTGTAAATATTCCAGCCGAAATATACTTGATTAGAAAAACCTGTGGCTCCCCTTTGTATTGATGCAACGGCACCGCCACTAACAACACTTGAATCAGGCATTATAAAAACTTCGGTGTTGCTCCCTGTCCAGAAAGAAATGAGAACTCTTCTGGGGTTCGGAGCTACTAATTGAGTTGCCGAATTGTGTGTAATGGTTTTGTTTGCAGTGATGACAGTATCACAGAGACCAAACCAGTCTGTCACTGACAGGCTGGGATGGTTCGTTTGTAAAGCGTCGTAACTCACAACTTATTTATGCTCTTGCCACAAGTAAAAATATGTCGCCACCGCCATCACTTTGCGTGCAGTAGAATTCCACCGAAGGCATTTGATAGGCGTTAAATTTGTAGTAGTTTGAAAGGCTCGGAGTAGTAAAGAGAGGGTCAGCTCTATTTCCATAGCCTTGCTGAACAACACAACCTGGACGGAAAACCTGGGTAGGCCCGAAAATTCTTGCGAATAATCCAGTGCTTGAATAGGCAGCCATTCCACAAACGAAATAGTCACCGCCCATTATTGATTGATCCCACGAAATTGTGACCGTAGTAAAAGCATTTCCTGTGCAGCTGGTTGTATGACTTCCGTGCAACCAGAAGTATGGCCCACGAGCTGGAGCCGCCAAAGGATAGACATCACTAATTATCAAGGCAGCATAATTAGCACTTGTTAGAGTTCTGTTAAGTGCTTGAATCTTAAATTCTTCTTCCTTGTATAACACTGGCGGATCTTGCAAGAAATAAGTTATTGGCGGAGCCGTTGGTATTCCACCACTTAAAATCAGTTGCTGGATTTGCACCGGAGTAATACGAGCAAGTGAAGGACTTGTTAATTGGGCTCTCTTTAAGTCCGAACCGATGGCTACGGCTGCCACTGCATACAAATCTGTCCTACTAACATAATTAGTATTTGCATTTGTCGGGAATATTTCCGTAGTCAAGGCATTTGTTTGGACAAATGTCGTTCCGCCTGTGGCTTGATAAAATGGCAAAAGATGTAAACTCATATGTTAAAACCTTCCTGATAATGCAAAATTAAACTTTCCTGATCTATACAAATCACTTTCTACTTTCATTTGGTGGAGGTCTCGTTCCAAGAGATCCACAACATCAAGGCGTTTGTCAATTTCTTCCTGTGTCAAATACAGGACAACGCCATTGTTATCTTCCATTTCCGTGGGATAGCCAAGCCAAGGGCTTGTAAGTTGTTCCCTCTTAATATCAAGAAATTCCTTGATAGCGTTGAACTCAAAGGTTGAAATATAACTTTTCATTATTATTGCCCACTAGCTTTCTGACTTGCGTATGAGTCCCAAAAATCAAGTGCAGCATTGGCTTTAGCTCGGCGTCCTGCCCGTGTTGATCCGTCAATCTGACTTACCTTGTCTTTAAGAGCTTGCCAGTTGGCACGGTTCGTTGCGATGCCAGCGGCAGCTTTTGTTTTTTGCCTGTCTGTCACTGTGGCGATGGACTGACTACCTTTTGTAGTTGCAGCTTGTTTGTAGTCCTGAAAAGAAACATTATTTAGGTTCTTTTGCCACTTGCCTACATTCTGTTGAACGCCAGAGATGTATCCATTTGGATTTTGGGCTGCAAGTTGGCACGGATTTTCCGTCAGATTTTGCATCGCATTGGCGTATGCCGGGCCACTTGCTTGACGACCCTTGACATAATTGTCAAGCATCGTTTGGGCTGATTTCATTACTTTTGCCATAATTTATTTTCCTTAAAAAAGGTACAAAATATATATGCGAGTGAAGGCTAAAAATCTTGGAAAAAAGAAATACTCCGACTCTTTTTCTAGTTGGCAGGGGGGTATAGAGAGTAGCCTTCGTCCTGTTTTTTCGCACTGATTTGAGGCAAAACATGCAAAAAAGAGTCATTTTGGTGCAAAAAAGTGGCAAAAAAGGTGATTTATAGGCACTACGGGTCGTTAGGTTTTTGACCGCAGCTCAATTCTGCAACTACACCTACTACTTTTTATTCTTGCGGACTACGGCGGGGTTCTGTTGCTGCGAAAAAAATATTTTCTCACTACTGACAAATTGCCATCATGCGAAAAACTGCATATAATATGCGTATGGTGAAACAACGGAATAATAGTGATTGCTGCATAGCGTCAATCGCCAATGCCGTTGGTGTTCCGTATGCGGTGGTCAAGGAACGCTTTGGAAAGCTTGACAGGGGAGGAATGCAACCCCACGAACTTCGCTGGATACTTGGCGAATTTGGCGAATGGCATTTCACGAAAATAAAAAACCCTGTTCCTATCTCACGATGGGTTCAACACCATCAGGCAGGACGATTTGTCCTCGTCCTTGACAAGATTTTTACCGCTCATGCAGTTGCTGTTGTGGATGGTCAAATCATTGGCGATTCTTCGCCCGAGTGGAAAGTTGTAGAGTATTATCGCTTGAACATTTCTGAATAGCCAAAAACCAAAGGTTTCAACCTGATTCTTTCTTGCGTTGTGCGATCTCATCGGCCAGTGCCTGAGACCAGCCATCATAATCCTTAGTTCGCCTCAGATAAGCCTCTATACTCTCCATAGCATCGCAGTAAATCATGGCTGTTTCGTTTGCGTCAAGATCATCGTCAAAGCGTTTTCGCCAAGCATTCGCACTTGGGAATTTATGATTCATATTCATTTCTCTTTTCTTTCTTTGTTGAGAATTACTACATATTTAGATGAGTAATTGCAAAAACTGTTTCCTTCCCTTGCCAGATTCTAGGATTCTCACTGGCAAGGGAGGGAGACGGAAAACCCTCTGTGATGCTTGTAAGAAGCTTCTGGCAAAGGCAAGAACACAAACACCAAAGGCATTGGCAAACCGAAAATGGCTGGATATGTTGCGTCGAGCAGGAAAGGGAAGTCAGGATAGGGTCGGTTATTCAAGGATTTTCGTCCTAATGACAAAGCAACAATTTATGAGTTGGGCAATTCCTACGCTTACTCGGCTACAAAAGGAAAACCCTGGACAATCTTGGCATTTGGACAGAATTGACAATAACAATGGTTATTCCCTGTCTAATATACAATTCCTTACCCATGCCCAACACGAACAAAAGCATGGATTCGTAATTCCCAGAGCAAAAACGAAAGTAGAACGCCGTGATAAGTATTCACAGAAAATTAAAAAAATGTTCTTCATGATGGGAACCGGCATATGAGAGAAAGACCAGATATTTATGTCAGTAATAAAGGCAGATTCCATGTAAGGCATTTTCTTACAGAATTGACAGGGTTCTATCGGGACTGGCGGTTATCATCAATCCAAGAAGACCGGGAGAACAATTGCGATTTATCGCACTGGCATTATCACAAACTCACTTTCCTGATTGACGAATTAGAGCATTATCTGGCAATTCTGGACAAAGCGTAAAACATATTTGTTTCTTTTTTTGTAGTTGCCGACTTGTAAATTAGGTCTACAATTACTTGTAGTTAGTGGTTCTGTCTGAAATGCATAGGTCTATGATTATAATCTCCTCGAAAGGATAAAAGGACAAAAGAAGGAAAAACCATGTTCGACCTCACCGCTACTCAGAATGCCATCTCCAGTCTCGGCTTTGACGGTTGGCTGTTATACGACTTCCGCGGGCTCAACGTGCTGGCCCGACGGATTATCGGGCTCTCCGATGACTTGATGCTGTCGCGGCGCTGGTTCTACTTCGTCCCCGCGAAAGGGGAGCCGCGAAAATTGGTCCACAAGATTGAGCCGCATTCCCTTGACCATCTTCCCGGCCAAGTCCAAGCCTATCTGCGTTGGCAGGAATTGGAAGCCGGCGTGCAAAGCCTGGTGACCGGGTTCAAAAAAGTGGCCATGGAGTACGTACCGCGCAACGCCAATCCCTACGTCTCTCGTGTCGATGCCGGAACCGTCGAGCTGGTGCGCTCGTTCGGCGTCGAGGTGCTCCCCTCCGGCGACTTGGTGCAAATGTTTGAGGCCTGCTGGGACGACGAGCAATGGGCCATGCATTTGGAAGCCGCCCAGCATACTCGCTCCGCCTATGATGTCGCCTTCGGCTTCATCGCCGATCGCGTCCGTCGCCAGGAATCGGTGCGTGAGACGGAAGTGCAGCAATGCATCATGGATCACTTCCAGAAGCATCACCTGGTGACGGATCATCCACCCATTTGCGCCGTCGGTCCGCACAGTGGCGATCCGCATTATTCGCCCGGCCCTGAATCCGATGGAACGATCAAGGAAGGCGACTTCGTACTCATCGACTTGTGGGCCAAATTGGACCGTCCGCGATCGGTCTATAGCGACCTCACCTGGACCGGTTTCGTCGGGAAAGAAGTGCCCGAGCGCTACGCGAAGATTTTTCAAATCGTTGCCCAGGCCCGCGATGCCGCCATCAACAAAGTCCAAGAAAGCTTTCGCAGTCGAACTCCATTGCAAGGATGGCAAGTAGACCAAGCCGCCCGCGCGGTCATCGAGCAAGCCGGCTACGGTCAATACTTCTGTCACCGCACGGGCCATTCCATCGGCCAGGAAACGCACGGCAACGGCGCCAACATGGATAACCTGGAGACGCGCGAAGAGCGCCGCGTCCTGCCTCGCACCTGTTTCTCGGTTGAGCCGGGCATTTATCTGCCTGAATTCGGCGTCCGTAGCGAAGTCAACGTGTTCGTAGATAAGGACGAAAAAGTTCACGTCACGGGCGGCCCGCCGCAGACGGAAGTGGTGGCGATTTTGAAGAAGTATGGATGACTATCGGAGAACGCGAGACTTATTCTCGATCCTGGTTGGCTTCCTTCGGTTTAATTCGCTCTTTTAACTCCTTGGCCGTTTCTTGTATCTTTTGTTTGGCTGCTTCTACATCAATTATTGCCAGGTCATTGACTTTCCACGCTCCCAACTCCTTCTTGAGCTTTAAATTAAGCGTAATCTTTTCTCCTGATCGGGGGGTAACCGATGCTTCAATGGTAGCCTGATCCGAATCAATAATTGGCGACTTGACATCGACGGCAGTCGGGTTCTTGAGTCCGGGATGTTCCTGCAGAATATCGGCAAAGTATTTGGACTGATCTGGTCCGCCGACTTTGATATGCCGGGTTTGAAAGTCAGCAGTCGTCTCATCCCAGGCGGCTTGCGTAAGGCCCGCGCAAAGGTCATGGACGAATTGCTTTCCGGCTTGTTCAGCTTGAAGTTTGGGCTCGGCAGCAATCTTTGTTCCCACAGTCCCAAATGTCGCATTGGCGCTAGTCCCCAGCGCGGTGATTGCCACGAGGCACACGACGATGACCCCGGCGCAAACGACGACGCCCAAACCCAGGGCGCCAAAAATAATTAGGATCACATGCGTCGCAGACATCCCGCTTTTTTGCTCTTGATCCATGGCTAACCTCGTTGCAGAGAAAGGGTCAGATCATTGTGTGCCGGCATCAAGAGAAAGGCAATCTTTTTCTAGTGTTTCGTTGCTCCCGAATTTTGTCGACCACCAGCATTGACCGGCTGCCCACTTCGAGTATCTTGTCCCTCATTGTCATTAGGTGCGACGGTCGAGGGAAGGATAATGTCCTTTTTTCTCCAATGTCCGCATTGTGGTTCGCGGGATGTCTCCGAGTTCCGCTACGGCGGCCAGATCCTATCCGGACCGGCGGGTATACGGGAATGCTCCGGCAGCAATTTGCCCGTCCCGCAATGGGAGCGCTGGTTCCATCGTTTGGGGTGCCAGCGCTGGTTCGCGGCTCAGAGGAATGTGCAGACCAATGAGGTGCTGCAAACCAAGGAAGAAATCAGTAATGAAAAGTGATGAGTCATATGTTGTAATCATCACGAATGACTGATTTATCGTTTCGCGCTGGCAGAATCGACAGGTCGGCGAACTTGCTGTTGTTGACTAGAGGCAGGGAAGCATGGAATCATCGGTGATGCCGCACCAAGCCGGGCTGCTGGTTGATCCCGGCAAGCCGCTCACTTTTACTTTCGACGGCAATTCGGTATCCGCCTTAGCGGGGCAGACGATCGGCGCCGCGCTATATAACTCCGGCGTTCGGGTTTTCAGCCGGAGTTTCAAGTACCATCGGCCGCGCGGACTATTTTGCGTGGCCGGGGAATGCGCCAACTGCCTCATGCAGGTGGATGGCCGGCCTAACGTGCGGATTTGCATCGAGCCGGCCCGTGAAGGCCAAATCGTCCGCCATCAAAACGCTTGGCCGTCTCTTGGCTTCGACTTGCTCCGGATTATCGACAAGTTCGACCGGCGCTTTCCCGTTGGCTTTTATTACAAGCAGTTCTACAAACCGCTGACGTGGCGGCTGTTCGAGTCCGCGGCCCGACGAATCGCCGGCTTGGGGGTGATCGATGTCCATGCCGTGCCCGAAATAAGAACCGAGGTGGAGCACCTCCATCCCGAGGTGTGCATCGTTGGCGGCGGACCCGCGGGACTATCGGCGGGCGTCGAGGCCGCGCAGGCTGGCGCTAACGTGCTCCTTCTCGACCGACAATTCCGACTCGGCGGTCATCTGCTCTTCGATGGCATTGAGCTGTCCGATATCGAACCCTTGGCGGTCAAGCTTACCAATCATCCCCGCGCTCGGGTCATGAAGAATACCGTTGCCTTCGGCTTGTACGAAGGCAACTTGCTGGCGGCTTATTGCGAAGATCGGCTCCTCAAGATTCGAGCAAAACAGATTATTATTTGCACGGGAGGCCGGGAGCGGCCGTTCGTCTTCCAGAACAACGATTTGCCCGGTATCTTCCTGGCTCGCGGCGTGCAGCGCTTGGCTCGCCTTTATGGCGTGAAAGCCGGCAGCCGAGCGGTGGTCCTGACCGATCACGACGAAGGCGCCCGCGTGGCGGAAGAATTGGCGGGCTTGGGGTTCGAGATCGCTGCCGTGGTTGATCCGCGACCGGTGTCGGAAAAGAGTCGGGTTGGCCAAGGCTGGGAGACGCTCTTCTCCAACATCGTCTTGGCAGCTCACGGCGGACCGCTTTTGCAAGGCATTCGCACGGCTCAGGTCCACGTCGATGGTACGTTGGGGCAAATGACCGACCTCAAATGTGACTTATTATGCGTGGCGTCGGCCCTGGCGCCGTCCAATGAGTTGCTCTTGCAAGGCGGCATGCGATTCCAGCTCAAAGAGGGCCGCTGGTCCTCGGAGCGAACCGTGGCGGGCCTTTCGGCAGCCGGCGCTGCCGCCGGAACTTTTGAGCTTGCCGCCCAAGTGCTTGAAGGCAAGCTCCGTGGCGGCGAGGCGGCGGTCGCTCTCGGCTATAGCGTCAAAAGCTTGGAGAAATTTCGGAAGGATTGGGCTAACTTTTTGGCCAAGCCGGCGCCGACTGGCAGCGGCAGCGTCATGCCTCATGTCAATCCCGATGATCGCAAGCGCTTTGTTTGCCTGTGCGAGGATGTGACCGAGAACGACTTGGGCCAGGCTGTGGCAGAGGGTTTCGACAACATCGAGACGCTCAAACGCTACTCGACGGCCGGCATGGGCGCTTGTCAAGGAAAGGCGTGCACGTCGGCGTTTCGTGAAGTTTGTGCCCGCCTCACGGGTCGCGACCCGACGGAGGTGAGCGCGCCGACCACGCGGCCGCCGTGCGTCCCGGTCGAGCTGGCCGTTCTGGCCGCGGGCCGGCACCAACCCCTGCGGCGAACCCCGTTGCATCATTGGCACCAAGAAGCCGGCGCTCGCTGGCTGGACGCCGGACAGTGGAAACGGCCAGAATCTTATGTCGATCCCGCCGCCGAAGTTCGTTCGGTCCGATCCACCGCGGGGCTAATCGACGTCAGCACTCTGGGAAAGATCGACGTGATTGGACTGGATGCCGGCCAACTGCTGGACCGCGTCTATGTCAACCACTTTGCCAATCTGCCGGCCGGCAAAGCGCGCTATGGAGTTATGTGCAATGAAGACGGCATGCTTTTCGATGACGGCGTCGGCGCGCGACTCCACCGGGATCACTTCTTCTTGACCGCCACCACTGGCAACGCCGAGGCGGTTTATCAATGGTTGGAGCTATGGAAGAGCACCTGGCGACTGAACGCGAGCGTGATCAGCCAGACCGCCGCCTTGGCCGCCATGAACCTTGCCGGACCACGAGCGCGAGAAATCCTCGCCCGGCTGACGCCCCTCGATTTGTCGCCAAAGGCATTCCCCTACATGTCGATTTGGGAGGACGAAGTTGCCGGCGTCCATTGCCGGTTGCTGCGGGTCGGTTTCGTGGGTGAGCTGGCTTACGAGATTCATTGCCCTAGTCAACTTGCCTGGCATTTGTGGGAAGCAATTTTGGAGGCCGGCCGTGATTTCGGCTTGCGGCCGTTCGGAGTTGAAGCTCAGCGCATTCTGCGGCTCGAAAAAGGTCATCTGATAGTTGGTCAGGACACGGATTCCATTTCGACGCCCCTGGGTGCCGGATCAACCAACCTGGTTCAGTTTGACAAACCGGATTTCCTGGGCAAGGGGCCGTTACAAAGACTCAAGCAGCGCGGCTC
>Ga0207128_1051_pt1 | contig 25575 bp, 15 predicted proteins | sample Alteio_BWMinHeat_18_FD_153522 | JGI IMG/M metagenome (GOLD analysis project Ga0207128, IMG submission 153522) | Enriched cells from forest soil in Barre Woods Harvard Forest LTER site, Petersham, Massachusetts, United States -... | ecosystem: Environmental > Terrestrial > Soil > Temperate forest >... | reverse complement strand
CACAATGAATTCGTGATTTACTATCAACCACAGGTTGAACTTGCGACAGGTGTTATGGTGGGAGTAGAGTCCTTAGTTCGATGGCAACATCCTAAACAGGGACTCCTAGTTCCTGACGTTTTTATTCCAATAACAGAATCCCTGGGAATGATCGATCAGCTTTTTTGGATTGTTGCAAAAAAAGCTTTATCAGAAATCGGACAAATTGCTAAAAAGAATGGTATTACTGTCACAGTCTCATTGAACGTTTCACCTTATTCATTGCATAATCTTAAATTTCCCGATACTCTGCTAAAACTTGCAGAAGAATGTGGTGTGCAGCCATCCAATATTATTGTTGAGATCACGGAGAGTGGCTTGTTTAAGGAATTGTCGAAGGCATTGGATATATTAACCCGCTTGAGAATGAAGCAGGTAAAATTGTCAATCGACGATTTCGGAACGGGCTTCGCAATGATGCAGCAATTGCGGAATGTTCCGGCCACAGAATTGAAGATCGACAAATCCTTCATCCAGGACATGCTGGTGCAAGATAGTGCTCGTGTCATGGTGCTAAAGATAATGGAAATGGCTCATGAACTGGGAATTAAAGTTGTAGCCGAAGGGGTAGAGAATACGAACCAATTGGAATTTTTGAGAGCCAACCATTGTGATCTAATTCAAGGATATTTTTTCAGTCGCCCGCTTCCGCTTCCTGCACTTTTGGATTGGTTTAAGAATTTTCATGGTTCGTGATAGTATGATGATGACTTAATATAGATAAAGCGGGAGGTAAAAATGCAAGTTAAAAAAAGAAAGCTTGGAAATTCAGAATTTTCAGTCAATCCGATAGGTCTAGGCTCTATGCCATTGTCTCTTCAGGGTAGACCTACAGAAAAAGAAGCCATTCGGGTAATACACGCAGCCTTAGAGGCGGGTATGGATTTCATTGATACTGCAGATGTGTATTGTTTGGACCAAAACGATATTGGCTATTGTGAACGATTAATTGCTAAGGCTCTAGCTACCGCTCCGCAAAAAACAAAAGTGGTGGTAGCCACTAAAGGCGGGCTAGAAAGACCACACGGGGCTTGGACAGTCAATGGCGATCCCCAACATCTCAAACGTGCTTGTGAAGCAAGTTTAAAGGCCCTTAATGTCGATTGTATTGATTTATATCAATGGCATGCACCTGATCGTAAAATCCCTCTCGAAAAGAGCCTGGAAGCTTTAATAGAATTGAAAAATTCAGGTAAAATAAAGGCCTTAGGCTTATCAAACGTGAGTCGGGATGAGATAATCCGAGCCAAAAAAATGACCGAAATTGCCAGTGTACAAAATCGTTGCAATCCCTTTGATACTGAAGCCTTTGAAAATGGAGTGATAGATTATTGTGAACAATCAGGCATTGCATTCATTCCCTACAGCCCAGTAGGTGGGAGCGGACAAAAATTTGCGGTAGCGCATAATCCCCCATTATTAACTCTTGCAAAACGTCTTCATTCCGATCCTTTTCAACTCGTATTAGCCTGGTTCTTAGCAAAATCACCGGTCATTATTCCAATTCCTGGAGCTAGTCGTGTGGAGAGCGCAATAAGTTCAGCAAAAGCCATGGAATTACATTTAAATCCAGAAGATATTAAGTTTTTAGATCAAACATTCTTAGAAGCTTAAGGGAGATCTTAATTAGTAGTCTCGATCGAGTTTCTTGCCTCGTAAAGACTTATTTTTGGAATGTAATTTCTTTTTTGTTAATCGACGTTCTGAAGATGAAAAAGTGGGTTTGGTTTTTTTACGCTTTTTAGGCCGAATCGCTGCAAGGCTTAAGAGTTCGGCTAATCTTTCAAGTGCATCTTGTTTATTACGTTCTTGTGTGCGATAGCGACTTGCCTTGATGATCTAATCTCCCGATAAGGTGATTTTCTTGCCAACTAATGCTAATAAGCGTAAACGAACTTCCTCTGGTAATGAGGGGGAATGCTTGACATTAAACCGCAGCTGTACAGCCGAAGCTACTTTATTAACGTTTTGGCCACCTGGACCCGGGGCACGAATAAAAGTGAACTTTAGTTCAGAAGGGTTAATTAATATACTTGAAATAATTTCAGTCATACTAAGCTCAAAAACTTAAAATCTAACTTTATTATAAACAATTTTTTCTAGCCTTTCTCCTCGATTTGGTATTTATCTCCCTTTTTTGCTAAACTTGAGTAAATCAGTGAAAGGATGTAAAATTCACATGGAAAATATTCTAAAAATTATCAAATGGGCAGAAGAATTGCTCCTTTCTAAGGGCTACACTATCAATAATCCGCCTGATCATATTCTAACCACACCCTGGTCTAGGGTGATACGATTTTTGACTTCAGAAGGCTATTTCTACTTAAAACAAACTGTACCTACTTTGTCTTTAGAGCCTGTTATCATCCAAACCTTGCATGATACCTTTCGGGCGAATGTACCCATCCTTGTGAGCGTCAACAAAGACTTAAATTGCTTTTTGATGAAGGATGCAGGCCATTCACTGCGCGACTCATTGAAACGTCACTTTGAGGTGGATTTACTTTACGAGGGGATCAAAAAATATACCGACATACAATCTGCCGCTGTTGTCTATGTGAATATCTTTATTGAAATAGGCGTACCAGATTGGAGACTTGAAAAACTACCCGATCTTTATAAACAATTAATTGCCCAATCGGACTTTTTAAAAGAAGATGGTATGACAAATGACGATCTAAAGATATTACATGAATTGCATCCTAAGCTTTCAACCTTCTGTAAACTTTTATCGCAATATAAAATACCCGAAACATTAGATCATTGTGATTTTCATGAAAATAACATTCTTATCGAAAATACTAATAACTCACAAAATATGACCATCATCGACTGGGGTGAAACAGTGATTACCCATCCATTTTTTTCTTTGCTGAGATGTCTCGATCAAGCTGTTATTCATCATAAGCTAACGGATACGAGTAGTCAGTATCTTGAACTTCAAGAGGCTTGTCTTGAGAATTGGCTAGAATTTGAACCAAAAGAAAAACTCATCGAAGCCATGTTATTAGCAAAGAAATTATGGCCAATTTATTCTGCTCTGGGATTTTATCGTTTGATGATAAGCTCTAACCCGGAAGAATTTAGAGCTTATTATGCCAATCGACCTGCTAGACTAACAGCGTATTTTAAAGAATTTATTAAAAATATTATTTAGTCCATAACTGATACTTGTTAGTTTTAAGAATCATATTTAATCAAAATGCCAGTCAATTTTAGCATTTTTTATGAAATCCGTGGCTTCTGGTTCAGGCATGGGACGGCTGAAATAAAATCCTTGAATTTCATCACAACTGTGTTCACACAAAAATTTGAGCTGGGCTTCAGTTTCTACACCTTCGGCAATCACCCTGAAACCTAAACTATGAGACATGGCAATAATGGCAGTCACTATCGCCGCATCATCTGGATCGGTTGCAATATCCTGAACAAACGATTGGTCAATTTTAATGGTATCTATGGGAAAGCGTTTTAAATAGCTTAAAGAAGAGTAGCCCGTCCCGAAATCATCAATAGAGACTTTAAGCCCCATCTCTTTTAGACTACGTAAAATTTGAATATTATTTTCTACATTTTCCATTAAAGCACTTTCAGTTAATTCAATTTCAAAAGAGTTAGGTTTAAGGTTTGTTTCAGTTAAAGCTTTTTCCATAACCTGTAAAAGCTGCTTATTTAAATTTCGAACGGATAGATTAACAGACATTGTTATAGTGGGTAAACCTGCAGTTTGCCAAACCTTATTTTGTACGAATGCGGTTTTTATTACCCATTCACCAATGGGAACAATAAGATCGCTTTCCTCTGCCGCAGCAATAAAATTCCCTGGTAATAAAATTGCTTCGGGCCTTTTCCATCGAATTAAGGCTTCCATTCCTGTGGTTTTTTGAGTGGCTACATCAATTTTAGGTTGATAGTATAGAACAAATTCATTGTTTTCAACTGCCTGATGTAAATTATTTTGAAGAATGCCTCGGTTCTCAGCTTTTGTCGTCATTTCGGGTGTGCAAAACTGGAAGTTATTTCTGCCTTTTTCTTTAGCGGTATACATGGCAATATCCGCACCTTTAATTAAAGTTTTAACTGTTTTTCCATCTTTAGGGTAAATGCTAATACCCATGCTGGCGGTCATAAAAATTTCTTTTTCTTTCAAAGCAATGCGGTTTGAAAGTTGTTTCTGTAATCTGCCGACTATTTCAATAATCTCTTCTTTTTGATTTATATTTGGTAGAATAATTATAAATTCATCTCCACCTAATCTGCTAATCGTATCTTGTGGTCTAATGCATTGACGAAATCGTTTTGCAATCTCTTTCAATAAGAAATCACCAGCTTGATGTCCCATTGAATCATTGATGTATTTGAAATGATCAAGATCCAAAAATATAACAGCCAACATTTTCCCACTTTCCTGTGCGCTGGTAAGCGCATTATTTAAATAATGCTCGAGTAAACTTCGGTTTGACAATCCCGTTAATGCATCATGTTCGGCCAGATATAACATCTGCTTTTCCATGTGCTTTCTTATCAGGAAAAGACCGAATTGATTACCAATAGACTCAAACCATAACAATAAATCTGGATTTGATGGAATAGTGTTTTTACTAAAAAATTCAATGACACCTAACACTTCATTTTCATAAATAATTGGAAAGGCTACAGCAGTATTCAACCCAAGTGAAATTACGGAATCTTTTCGTAAAAAATCTTTTTCATGTGAAATATCTGTTTTCCAAATAGCTTTGCGTTCTTTCCAAACTTGACCTGGTAGTCCCATTCCAAGTTCAAAATTATAGTTTTGAGTCTCTTCACGAAATGACTCATTTTGTATTTGAGGCATTTGCCAAACTTTTGTGCAACGCAAAATATTTGCCTCTTTATCGACAGCCCAGATTGTTCCGCAGTCCCATTGAAGACGTTCGCAAATTATTTTTAAAATTTTAGCAGTGGCTACAAACAGGGTGGCTGATTCAGCCAGAATCCAGGCTATTGCATACTGGATCTCTAAGTGTAATGCAGATTGTTTACGTTCTGTTATGTCTCGCATAATCATGTATACTGCTGGTTTTTCTTGATATAGAAAGGGGCTTACAACAATTTCGACATCAAGAATTCCACCCTTCAAATTTATTATTTTTCCTTCAGAAAGGGACATGGAAACTTGATCTTTACTTTGCTTTACATATTTTTTGATGACTTTTTGGTAGTCAGCTGGAAAGAAATCGAAAAATGAATGATCAAGCAGTTCATTTGAAGTGCTTGCGCTTAACAATTTAAGAGCTGAACTGTTCGCGTAAACGAATTTTTCATCTTGCTGAATAAAAATAGCATCCGGAGAAATTTCGACTAGCTGACGATATCTTTTCTCAGATGAACCCAATTTGTCAAATATTGAGGCTAAGGCAATAGACTGTCCAAATTGCATTCCCAAAGTGCGAACAAACTCTTTAGTGGATTCTCCCGATAAATTTGTGAGATCTGATCCTAAAAACAATATCCCTAAACATTCTTCAACTGAAAATAAAGGCACAATTAGAGCGGATTTAACACTGGCCTCATCCAAGAAGTGCTTTGCACTTTGACCGGAAAATTCTTCTGAAGGAATGGCAAATGGTTCGTTTTTTTTGATGATTTCGGGTATTAAAATTGAAAGACCAAAGAGTGATTCAACTTTTTCTTTTTGATCTTCAGAGTAACCCAGCTGTTGACTCAATATCATACTATTGTTAGATTTTTTAAGATACAGAGCGCCTTTTGATATGCCAGTTGCATCTAAACAGAAATAAAGGACTTCTTTAAGCGATTCATCAATACCTTTTTGAGTCGTTGTTAAAGCATTCGCTATTCCACCAATTAAGGATAATTGTGACATTAACATAGCGCAACGTTGCGCAAGCTTAGCATTGTCTAGTACTTGCTGTTCTAATTGACGGATAGAACGAATAGTATGTTTTTCTTTAATATCTTCTGTTAGTTCAAAAGGAACCTCAGGCGAAGCTGAAGATTTAGTGTTCAAAATTTTGAGTAATTCGGAAATTAATTTTTCCAAATCAGGTGTGCGTGTCAAATAGCTACTGGCGCCAACTTTTTTAGCTAATGCGAGATCATCGTTTTCTAAATAATGTGAACTAAGCAAGATGACCGGAATGGTGTGGAGAGTGGGATCCCGTTTTATTTCTGAGCATAAACTAAAACCATCCATATTTGGCATTAAAACATCGCTAATAATAGCATCAGGTTGTCTTTTCCTTGTTTCATTAAGAGCTATTGCCCCATCCAACGCGGTAGTAACTTCAAAACCTAGATTAACTAATTGCATACAAAATAATTTTAATTGGATAGGGTTGTCGTCGGCAATTAGAATATGTTTCCCTTTCCCGACTAATTTTTGAGCTGGCATTGAAATAGGAAGGTGAGCTTTAACCACATCTAACAAATAGGAGGGTTCGATAGGTTTTAACAAGAATGCAGTAAACCCAGGATGGTTCTCATTAGTATCTAGTTGACTCAAAAATCCAGATATACCCAAGATGGGAGTTTTGTGAACGGTAGGGAGCTTTCTCAATTCATGATTTAAGGTAAAGCCATCCATGTCTGGCAAAAATAAATCCTGTATTATTAAATCGAAATTTTGCTTTTTAGTCTCTCGTAATGCTGATGTACCATCTTTAGCTTCGATGACCTCATAACCCTCGGTTTCCAAAGTAACTCGTATAAGCTTACAAGAAATCGGGTTATCTTCTATGATTAAAATTTTTGGCTTATCCATCAGCTGTGCACCCCTATTTGGGTATATCTGCTTGCTTTGACAAATACTGGGCAATCTCACTTGGGAAGGTTGCCACAGAAATTGGCTTTGTCATATAGCCATCACATCCAGCAGACTTTGCTTTCTCTTCATCACCTTTCATGGCATAGGCTGTCAGTGCAACTATGCAAATATCTTTAAATTTGGGATCGGATTTAAGCTCTCGTGTAAGATCAAATCCATTCTTGCCCGGTAATTGTAAGTCCATTAAGATAAGTTGAGGGTGTAAGTTCTCTAGAACTTTTACGGCAGCTTCTGCATCGATAGCGGTATGAACCTCATATCCCTCTATTGTTAATAGGAGTTGTTCCAGCTTAAGGTTAGTCGGATTATCTTCAACAATTAGTATTTTAACTTTTTCCATAATTTTTCCAATCAAGTACTTTTGATGGGACCTCCCTTAGGATTGTTATCTGGAATGGGGCAAATGTGGTTCATTTCCATAATGAGACTCTTCATAGAACCTCCCCCCTTTTGTATTACGGCTTCTACCGAAGCTTTAATTCGGGTTCTATCTACGTCACTAATATCCTGGGAGGTGCAAATAATAACAGGAGTTTTCTTTCCATATTCAGTGGCACGAAAACGTCTTAAAAATTCTAAGCCGTCCATTCCTGGCATAAGAAGATCTAATACAATAACGTCGGGTCGTTTATGTTCGGCTATCATTAGTGCCCCTTCCGGGACAGTTTCGCATAGAATGATTGAACCGTAATCCTTTAGATACTGCTTACATAAATTCAACATTTGCGGGTCGTCATCTATAAATAGTATTGTTTTATTTTGATTTTGAGAAACTCCTGATTGCTCAAGTGCACTCATTAAATCTACAGCTTTAATGGGTTTTATGAGAAAACTTTGAATCATAAAACCAAAGCTTGCAGCTTTGCTTGCAACAACTGTTACTACAATTACAGGTGTTTCTAGGTTGGGTCCTTTTGATCGCAAGCTACGCAGCACATCCCAACCATTCATATCGGGAAGTAGCAAATCCAGGGTAATGGCATTGAATTTCTTCTTTTGACAAAGCTTTAGGGCTTCAGAACCGTTAAAGGCAACTTCTACAGTGTAGCCTGCCTCAGTTAAGCTTTTGACGACCAGTTCACTATCTTTAGGATCATCTTCAATAACCAAGACTCTCGTAGTAGATTTTTCTAAACTTGTTTCATCCTCTAAAATGATAGTATTTTCTGAGACCTCTGGAGTTAATTTTTTGCTGGTAATATCTGCAACTTGAGGGGATTGAGGAAGAGGTGTTTCCTCTGAGGCCGTTAGTTTAGGCATTAGGGAAGGTTTTTTGGCAACGATCTGGGAAGTTCTAGGTAATATTATATAAAAAGTACTTCCTTTTTGGAAAACACTTTTTACACCTACTTTCCCATCTTGTGCTTCGGCAATACGTCGAGTTAAAGCAAGACCTAAACCGGTACCTTGATATTTTTTATCCATACTAGCATCTAGTTGCTGAAATTCAGCAAACAGTTTGGGAATGTCTTCTTCACGTATCCCAATACCATTATCTTCAACCTCTAATCGAAAGTATTCAGTGCCTTCTGGTGTAACTCGAATATTTACACGGCCGCCTTCGTTTGTAAACTTCACTGCATTTGAAATGTAGTTGTAGAGGACCTGTTTCAATTTTGCTTGATCAATGAAAATATTAGTAACGCTGGGGTCGATGTTGACACTAAGCTCTATTTGTTTCTTCGAAATTAAAGTGCGCAAAATATCGCAAACTTCAGTGATAACAATATTTAGATCAACTTTTTCAGGGTGAAATTCCATTTTACCCGATTCGACCTTTGCTAGATCTAGAATATCGTTAATTAATCTTAGTAAGTGACGGGAACTTGACAGAATATCTCCTAAATATTCCTTGTGCTCAGGGGAGACAGCACCAACTTTCTCTAAATGCATTAATTCAGCAAAGCCAATAATTCCATTTAATGGGCTGCGAAGTTCATGAGACATATTGGCTAAGAATTCGCTTTTTAGTCGATTAGCTTCTTGTGCCAAACGATTCTGCTCTACCAATTCCACATTCTTTGAAACTAAAACTTCTTCTCGTTTTTGATCGGTGATGTCTTTTGAAATTAGTAAGTATCCCACTGGTTGGCCATTTGCATCCTTACGCAAGGTGAGTGCAAGAGAAGCCGTAAATCTTTCCCCATTCTTTCGAACACTTTCTAAAACACCTTCTTCCTTACCGGTTTTAAGAGCAGCATCTAGAACCGCCTGTAAGCGCCCAGATTTAATGTCTTCTGGGGCATGTAGAATACGTGTGTTTTGCTTTCCCACCATCTCTTCGGCAGTATAGCCGTAATTAAGTCTTGCTCCTTCGTTCCAGGCCAGTATGTTACCGTCTAGATCTTCTGCAATAATAGAATAGGCGGTTGAACTTTCCAACACGTTATTTAAAAATCCCGTTGCCTCTTTTAATTTGACATTTTGCTCTTGGCTTTCTACTTCTAGACGCTTTTGTTCTGTAATATCTCGTGCAACGGCAAAGACTCCTCGTAGATGTTGGTCGGTTCCCTTAAACGTTGTAGCGTTGCAAGATATAACGGTTTCTTTATCATCCTTTGCCTTGAGAGTGAGTTCATAGTTTCGGATCTTCTCTTCGGCCAAAACATTACGAATACAATCTTCAGCCCGCTTGGGATCGGTAAAATAATTCTTAAATTGTGTGCCAATGACTTCCTCAGGGCTATATCCAGTTACAGCGCTCATTTGTTTGTTAACGTCTGTAATAATACCTAAAGTGTCTGTTGCCATCAAAACGTCTAAATTAGATTCGAAAAGACTTCTATTATAACTGAGCTGTTCCAGTAATACCTGCTCTTGCTGTTTTAAAACAGTAATATCTTTAGAAATATGCACGTAACCCACGGGCTTTCCTTCTGCATCCCTTCGTACGGTAACTGAAAGCAGGGCCGGGAATCGTTCTCCATTTTTTCGTAGGCATTCAAGTATACCATCATACTTACCCGTTTTAAGAGCTTCTTCGAGCATAGCCTTTGCTCGACCAGATTCAATATCTTCAGGGGTATGCAAGATCCAAAAGGTTTTCTTACCAACCATTTCATCTGCCGTAAAATCATAGTTACGTTTGGCACCTTCGTTCCAGAGTAGAATATTACCTTCCAGATCCAGTGCAATGATGGAATAAGATATAGTGTTTTTTAGGACGTCATTGAGGAAGTTGGTGGCTTCTAATAACGCGCCGCTTTGTTTGTGGCTTTGATCTTCTAAACGCTTTTGTTCGGTGATATTACGAGCGGTCGCAAAAATTCCCTTCAAACGACCATCTAATGCATGGAAGGTTGTCGCATTAAATGACACAGGAGTGAGTTTGGCATTGCGAGATTTTATGATTAGTTCGTAATTGGTTATGCGATTTTCAGAAAGTGTCTTTCTAATCAGATCTTCAGCCCGCTTTAAATCTGTAAAATGCATTTTGAAAGTAGAACCGATAAGTTCTTCTCGGGAATATTCTGTTAGTTCACAAATCTGTCGATTCACGTCATTGATAATACCTAGTGAATCGGTCGTAACTAAAACGTCCAAGTTGGATTCAATTAAACTACGAGTATATTCATTGGATTCCGTAAGCGCTTGTAATTTACTACTTAATTCTGTCTGATCGTGAGCTATAATGGTGTAACCAATGGGTTTCCTAGATAAATTTTCTCTGTTTGTTATTGAGAGCAAGACAGATATTGATCTACCATCTTTACGAATGCAGTTTAAAGTGCCTGAATATACACCTGATTGCTTGGCGTTATCCAAGATTTTTTGTACTTTTCCGGATTTCACATCTTCAGCTGAAAATATATTTGTTAGGCTTGATTTGCCAATGTTCTCTCCAGAGTCGTAGCCAAAAATACGACGTGCGCCTTCATTCCAAGCAATAACTTTAAGATCTAAATCTAATGCAATGATGGCATATTCCGTACAGCTTTCGAGTATTGAAGTAGAAAGCGATGTTTCGTCCTTCTCATTAGAGGAACGAACACCACTAGGATTATCTTCGGGTATACCAGTGATTTTTTTGACCATAGGCCATGTTCCATTAATAACTTCGATCTATCATTCGAAGTATAGCTTTCTGTAGAAAATATTGTTGTTCTAAAAATGTAAGCTATTTTGACATTATGTTTTTGTCTTTTAGATTTGTGTATGTAAACGAATTAGGATCTTAACTGCATTTAGGATCATTTATTTTGTGCGAGCTGCTTGCTGTTAGGGAAGAGAAAATGGAGAGGGTATCAGTAATTTTTTGAGGATTTGCCTAGGCCGAGGCTGTTTCCTTATTTAGCTTTTTTAATTCTGCCAACATTTGATGCATCTCGTGATGTATTTCATGGATCTTGTTTTCTTGATCTTGCATTTGCTTGATGATGAATTGAATTTCTTTTTCTGCTTTTTGGTTTATTAGGAAGTCGTTATGCGCTTCTATGCGATCAAAAGCGGCTTGACGATTTTGACTCATCATAATCGTGGGACCGGCATAAGCTGCTTGTAAGGATAGAAAAAGGTTCAATAAAATAAAAGGGTAGGGATCCCAATGCTCAAACCAGGCAACCACATTGAATATACTCCAGCAGATTAAGACAATCGTTTGGATAACAATAAATTTCCAAGAGCCTAAAAGCTGAACTAGCCTATCAGCCAAACAGTGGCCGGCCGAAAAGTTTCCGGCCACGCTTTCTTGGGCGTTTTTGAAGAAACTATTGGACTTTTTTGTAATTTCTGAAGCATTTATCATATGTGGACATTTTGTCATGAGACTGTGTATATGTCAACAGCTACTTGTATTCGTAACCAGTAGATCTTTTGTCCTCGTCATCCCCGAGAAGGCGGGGATGATAGTAGGAGGGTCACCTGGGCAAGTTAACCTTGGAAGGCCTATCAGCCTTCTTTTTTGCTCGTTAATTGGTAAATAGCATTTTCATAGTCTTCTTGAAGACGTGCCATGTTGAGCGTTCTATCGATTAATTGGCGATTGAGACGTGACAGCCGTTCATCCCGATCACTCAGCGCATGCTGCAGGACAAAATATTTTTCCTTCAGATCTCCCAATTCTTGTTCAAGCTCTTTATTCCGTTGAAACAAGCGGGTTTGCTGAATAATACGACCCTGAGCCTGGGAGTCATTTACCTGATGATAGGTTGTGATGATGTCACGCGCGCAGTCCAAATCAGTCGAAATTCTACTCATAACGCACCTCATCTTTTGGTCAGTCGAAGAATTTACAGTGGTAGTTTGAACGTCAGTGAAATTAAGCTTAGTACATAATTTTAAAAATTTGCAAAGCCAAGAAAATAAATTATTTTAGTTAAATGCTTTCAAACGAGTGGGTCGGCAAAACTTGAACGGAGAGGTGACAAAACTTAACTGATGGGTCGGGAAAACAAAGATCCAATGGCTTTCTTCAGCCTTTGGCCGAAGTGTTTAGGGGGGAGGTGGGCACTTAAGATTGGAAGCAGTTCAGCAGCTCCATTCAGTTTTGCCCAATCATAGGGGATCATACCATTGTGATCTTGTAGGTTCGGCCGAATATTGGGGTTGGCAAGCAGCATGTTGACGAGCTCGATACTACCTTGTCGCGCCGCCCAATGAAGGGGGGTCAGACCATCCATGTCCGGTAGGTTAACCTCAATTGTCGGTGCCTCTAAGAGGGCCGCAACCGCGCCCACATGTTCGAATTCGACGGCATAGTGCAAAGATGTGCGACCTTCATTGTCTGCACTATTGACCTGAATATCTGGCGTGTTTAATAAAAGCATGATGACATCCAAATGCCCATTACGAGCGGCCCAATGAAGGGCAGTCATTCCAGTGCTCTCCTTTAAATTGACCTTAATCTCAGGCTTAGATAGAAGAGCCGCAACTGTGTCGGTATGACCGTGCCAGGCCGCCCAATGCAAGGGTGTCCAGCCATCGCTATTCACGACATTCACCTGAATATCCGGGACGTCTAGCAAAGCTTTAACCACCTCAGTCTGCCCAAGGCGTGCTGCAAGGTGAAGGGCGGTCCATCCATTGTTGCTGATGGCATTCACCCGAATACCGGGGGCTTTAAGAAGGGTTTTAACAATCTCAAGCTGGTTATCTCGGGCAGCGATATGAAGTAGCGTCAGGCCTTCAGGATTGGGATAATTGACGTCGATTCCGGGGGTGGTGAGAATTCTTGTCACTGCATAGGGGTTGCCATCAATGACGGCTTGATGAAGCCGACGTGTAGCTTCAGACGCCAATTGCACGGCTTGCTCTAAGGCAGCTCCCGATAAACCCTGGTCTTTAAAATTCTTTTCGACAATATCACTATGGTGTGCTGCCTTCATCACATTATTCAAGGCACTCGCGTGGATGACGGATTTCAAGCGTTCCTTTTCACCGATAGATCGGGTGACCGTATAGGTATTAGGTAGGATAGTGGTCCGTTTATCCAATAAATTGAGATGGTCAAGTGTAAAATGCTTAATTTCGTCCACCACCCGTTTTCGACCCTCTACAGTTTTACTCGAAATAGGGGCAAGCATTTCAGGGTGGATTAAGATGTTCTTAAACTCATTTAAGGCTTGTTGAACGGTGGGTGAACAGGTGTGTTCGAAGGTCGGAAAATCCGTGGTCATCAAAATTCTCAAGCCCGCCTTTATTCTCACCACATTAGTGTAGGTCAAATCTTTTAGATGTTCAGTGATGAAATGCTCGAGCTTTTCTTGTTCCTGCTGATGAGCCAAGATTCTTCTCCCAAGAATGAGGGTTCCATTTCTTATTTTAGTTGATTGTATAAATAGTTGTAGGGAGCATAAGGTGACAATTTTTTGACATGCTAATAAAACATCATTGTTTAACCCGCTGCATTTCAGACTTCTATTCGAGAAGCAGGTGCGATTAATTGGATGGTAGGAAAATAGGTTGTATATCGAGCAGTATCTCGAGTCATAAGAGGGATCTTAAGGACAGCCGCTTGTGCACCAATAAAGAAATCCGGCAGAACCGAAAGTTTTGATCCCTTGTTTTGCTTATATTTAAGAAAACATTTACCTGCCAGAAAAAGTGACTCAACAGATAAGGGTAAACGTTCGAAAAATTCGATAGGAAGAGCTTTTTCTAAGTCTTCAATCTTTTCGAAACCAATAGACACTTCTGCATAAATAATTGGATTAATGGCAAGCTTGGAGTGTTCAGAATATTTTTGTAGTGTTTTAAGTGACCAATCAATCCAAGTAGAATCATTTGTAACAATATCTAAAATGATATTACTATCTACTAAAATCACACCTTATCTCCCCGAGTTAACTGCATAATTTCATCGGTTGTCATATGCACTGTACTTTTCCCTAACATCTGTTGAGCTAGTGTCTGGCTCCGCGAGCCATCATAGCTACTTTTGGCTTTTTGAACAATGATGTGATCGTCTTCAATGACAAATTCCACTTCAGTATGGGGGAGGAGCCCAAATCGTGTGCGAATATCCTGCGGTATAGTCACTTGACCTTTGCTAGTGATGCGCATCATCTTCTCCTTTTAAGTATTACTCTTATCGGTAAGAGTAATACTTAATTGATGAAATTAAAACTATATACATTTACAGGTATTGCCGGTTCGATAGCCTTCCCTTGAGGGCATTCATAAAACGCCCTATGCTATAGCCTATGAAAAAACCTCCCCTGGATGTCATAAAACGCGCTGATAAGCTAAGGCAAGAAATTGAAGAGCACAATTATCGTTACCATGTATTGGATGCTCCAACACTGCCCGATGCCGCCTTTGATGCGCTATTTCAAGAGCTCTTAAGGCTCGAGGCGGAATATCCCGAGTTGAAAACTCACGATTCTCCGACCGAGCGCGTAGGGGGCGCTCCGCTTAGCCGCTTTCAATCTGTCACACACACGCTCCCGATGTTGTCTTTAGACAATGCCTTCACGAAAGAGGCGGTTTTAGAATTTGATAGGCGGATCCATGACCGCTTAAAAACGGATGAAAAAGATGAAAAAATTGTTTATGTGGGTGAACCTAAATTAGATGGCCTAGCCGTGACCTTAATCTATGAAAATGGGGTGTTTATATCCGGTGCCACTCGAGGGGACGGGACGCGGGGAGAGAACATCACGGAGAATTTACGAACACTACCTTCCATTCCTCTGCATTTAAGAGGCAAAACGCCTCCTCAAAAAGTGGTGGTTCGAGGGGAAGTCTATATGCCTTGGGCCGGATTTGAAGACTTAAATAAACGTGCAGCAAGCAAAGGCGAAAAAACTTTCGCAAACCCCAGAAATGCAGCCGCCGGAAGTGTGCGCCAACTCGACTCCAAAATTACGGCCTCTCGTCCTTTGAAGTTTTTTGCTTACTCCCTTGCAGCATCCCAACCTGAAAGTCATTTAAGCTCTCATTTCGATCAATTGAATTACTTAAAAGAATTGGGCTTTCCCACCGCACCTCAAAATAAACGGCTTCAGGGTATCGAGGCTTGTCTGTATTTTTATGATGAAATCCTTAAAAAACGCCGAAGTTTGCCCTTTGGTATTGATGGGGTGGTTTATAAAGTTGATGACCAAAATTTACAAGCGAAACTTGGATTTATTTCACGTGCACCGCGGTGGGCAATCGCCCATAAGTTTCCCGCAGAAGAAATGATAACGGAAGTCATTGATGTGGAATTTCAGGTGGGTCGTACGGGATCGATTACACCAGTGGCACGCCTAAAGCCTGTATTCGTGGGAGGGGCTACGGTGAGTAATGCTACCTTGCATAATATGGATGAAATTACGCGTAAAGATATTCGAATTGGGGATACTGTGATTGTGCGTCGGGCAGGGGATGTTATTCCAGAAGTGGTGGGTGTGGTGCTAGAAAATCGTCCCAAAGGCACAAGGCTTGTGAAACTTCCCAGCCATTGTCCGGTTTGTGGCTCACTCATCGAACAAGAAGAGGGGTTTGCGGTAGCACGATGCAGTGGTGGATTATTTTGTGGCGCTCAACAAAAGGAGTCGATTCGGCATTTTGCCTCGCGTCGTGCCATGAATATCGAGGGTTTAGGCGATAAAATAGTGGATAAATTAGTAGAAGAGGGTTTAATTAAAACCGTTGCCGATATTTATCACTTGCAGCCTAAGGCATTAAGTGAATTGGAACGTATGGGAGAGAAATCGGCTCAAAATATCATTGATGCAATAGCAAATAGCAAAGAAACCACTTTTGCTAAATTTTTATATGCCTTAGGTATTCGTGAAGTAGGGGAGGCAACCGCTCTCGCTTTAAGCAAACATTTTCAATCTTTGGATGCTTTGATGGTTGCAAGCGAGGAAGAATTTCAAACGGTTCCCGATGTTGGCCCGGTGGTGGCGGGTCATCTCTATGCTTTTTTTAAGGAAAAGCATAATCGACAAGTGATTGCGGCGCTGCTAAAAGCGGGGATCACTTGGTCCACGCCAAAATCTGCAGATCAAAAAGGGGCTTTAGAGGGCAAAACCTTTGTTATAACGGGCACACTCTCTGGCATGTCGCGTGAAGAAGCCAAGGAGAAATTGAAAGCCTTAGGCGCGACCGTTACAGAAAGCGTGACGAAAAAAACAAGCTTTGTCGTGGTGGGCGAAAACCCCGGATCTAAATTCGAAAAAGCCAAAAGTTTAGGCATTTCTATTTTAAATGAGGTGCAATTGCTGGAATTGTTAAAATAAATGTTTTGACTAATCCTTAGTCCTGCGGGCGGACCGGGAGGTCCGCCCCTACACTTGTTCCAAGGTATGTGTATATGCGTCTAATAAATAGGTAAATTTCTTTACTTTCAAAAATAGATACGGTAAAGTAAGGCATCCAAATAATTATAAATGATTTTTCATAAATATTAATAAAATTAGGAGGTTATATGTATCATCACGTTGAGAAACAGGTTGAAAAGCGTAAAACAAGAAGGGTAGCAGCTGGTCCTTATTCAAAACTTTCAAAACCAAAACAGCACGTCGTGCCGTTGCTTCTTTCAGAAGGTGCTTTACGTCAAAAAATTAATGACGGTATTGTAGAAGGGATAGTAGCAGGCTTAAGCAACGTCAATTTCGCACCTGCAACATCTGCACTAGAGTCCACAGAAAGCAAAAAAGCAACTGCTCCTCCGGTTAAGCATTCTTAATCCTAAAGGGAATTTGGACTATAGAGAATTCTGCGGGCCGAGCCGTCCGGTCCGCCCCTACAATAACAATGAAAGGATCAGGTTTGTGCTTGAGTCCTTAGGTTTTTTTGTGTAGGGGCCGACCTCCCGGTCGGCCCGCAGAGAATATTAAATAACCATGATCCCTTAGGATAAGAGAGTTTTTTATCGTTTCTTTTTCTTTTTGTTTGAATCAGCTTGAGGGTGTTTTTTAAGCTCTTCAGTTACTGCCTGTTTGAGTACATCATGGGTATTATGATGTTTTTTAAGATATTGACAAATTTCTTTCCACTGGGCAAGAACTTTAGCATTATAATGAATTGAAGCTTTGTCGGCGGGTTTACGTGATAATTCCTTCGACATATATCCGACAAATTTAGAATCATGTGAATCGCCAACTTGTCCGGATAGTTTCTTCATCACCTCTTCAAAGCGCCCGCCGCCTGATTTATAAGCTTCCTCGGAATAACACTTCAGAAAATTAATCGCATCTTTCCATTTTCCGGCGTTCTCATGCGCAGACAAAACTAAAGCCAAATTGGAGAAGACTCTGCATTTACCAGCATGATGAGGGATAAACAAGGGTAAGGCCCCCAGGATAATGGCATCTTGCAAAGAGTTATCTCCAGCACACCCTACAGCGTCAATGGGTAATTTTTTTAAATTCAGATAATCCTGTTCACTAAAATAGGCTCCGGATAATATTTTAAGAACTTTTTTCGGTTCCTTTTCTTGGAGAACTCTTTTTTCAACCGCGGCTTTATCTTCTTTTGCATTTAGAAATTCAATGCTAGTGTATCCTGCCTCTTTTAATTTTTGAAGGTTTTTGTCATCAAAAACCTCTTCTTTTTTAAATTTTCCTGTTAACATGACGCATTTTTTGTCAGGATATAGGTTTTGGAGTGCGAGCATGACCAAATTGAAACCGGATTCTCTTACAAAATAACAGGGCAGAAAGGAGGTGTCAGCGATTATTTCCTGGCTTTTTGTTTTATCGAGAGAATCCTGACCGTGGAGTAATTGGTGAAAGGCTTGGTTTTGGATATCTCGTAAAACCAAGGCCTGTTCTTCCGCACTTATTTTAGGATGATCTTCTAGAAACACCCCTGAAGTTGGACGTTTCTTACCATCCCCGCAAGTGATGTCGCCAAAGCCCATGACATGGATATTTTTTTCAGGCACGTTTCTGGGTTTTTCAATCAAATAAGAAAAATGAGCTCCTTCACCATGCTCAAGAAAATAAAGACTCTCTTTTTCTGAAAAGGTCCCACCGCGTATTTTAGTTCTATCCTCATTTTCCATGTCAAAGACTGGAAAAGAAGCATCCACCCAAAACAAGGCATCGGGAAATCTGTCTCCTCCTTCATTTTCAAAACCCTGATAGTGTTTAGAATTAAAAAGAAAAATCTTTCCGGCATTTTTTTCATTGATTTCTTTTAGAAGATCCTTGCCTGTTTTAGCTTGATATTCCTGTGGTGGAATGATCTTCATAAAAATCAATTTATCGATTAAGGCCTTAAGGCGTCCAAAATCCTGTTTGTCACCACTCTCACTGCCGCCTCCGCCCACTAGGCCCCAGCCAATTTGATAAACAACCTCGTAATCGGGGAAATTTTTTCGGATGGTTTCACCTGCATTCAGCATATGGGCCAAATCCCCCATGCCATCTTCAGCATTCCAGCCCGTCACACCGATTTGAGGTTTATGTAGGCTTACCTCTTCGTCACTGCTTGCCATTTGATTACACCCCAATCTGTTTCATGTAAGGTCATTTAAGAAATTACACTAACATTTTTCTAAGTCTTTAAGAAGTATAAGCTATATTATAATTTTAAAAGCTACTTTTAAATGTGAGCCTTGGATACGATTCATCATGGATGAGCCTAGTTTAAAATTTAAAATCATTGTGGCATTTACCCTGATGTTGTCGCAGTCATATGTTTTAGCAGCTCCGCCCCGCACACCCCAGTTTCCTACCACCATTGAACCGGCGCGCACCGGGGAAGCGATTTCAAATCGCCCTTTGATAGAAGAACCCATGCTAAGCCCTGAGACACAGGTGCATATTTTGCATGGCCAAACCTTACCTCCGGAAATGGCGAAATTAAAATTTAAAATGACGGCGGTGCGGATAGAACATCCTGTGGTTTATACCTGTGAGGAATTACTCGAACCCTTTCAATCCGATATTGGAAAAGTTGTTACTTTAGGAGACATTCAAGAAATTGCAAATAAAATAACGACACGTTATCAACAGGCAGGCTACATCCTCACGCAAGTGATTATACCCCCACAACATATACGGGATGGGGTCGTCACTTTAGAAGTTGTCGCAGGCCACATTGATAAGGTGTTTGTTTCAGGCGATGTATGCCCTGCCTTGAAAGAGTTGGTGCTCGCCTATGGAGCGAAAATACAAGATCCCTGCCCCATGCAAATGGCAGATTTGGAGCGGTATACCTTATTGATTAACGACATTCCAGGAGTAACGGCCAAAGCGGTATTAACCCCCTCTAAAACCACTCCTCAAACAGTGGATGTGACTTATATTGTTGAAGAACATTACCTTTCTGGATTTGCAGCCGTTAATAATTATGGCACAAAGTATCTCGGGCCTGTCCAAGGGTTTTTAGGAGTGGAACTCGACTCTGGCATTCAAGTAGGAGATTCAACGCAACTTCAGGTGGTGACGACAGCGAATAAACAATTAAACTTTGTTGAATTGCGTCATAAAGAAATAATAGGCTGTGAGGGTTTGAAAGTGGGGATTTATGGTCAATACCTTCATGAAGTACCGGATTTCACTTTAAGCCCGTTTGATGTTAAAGGAACCTATGGGGTGGTGGGTGCCGATTTTCTATATCCCATTATTCGATCACGTCAAACCAACCTTTCTCTCAATGGCGGGTTCATGGTGCTTGACAGCAAAACAACGATTCTTGGCACCAGTTTATATGACGATCATATACGGCCTCTTTACCTAGGTTTAAATTACAGCCATCAAGATAGTTTTCAAGGTGTCAATCAAGCTGCCATTACCCTCACACAGGGACTTAAAATATTGGGGGCCTCAGGACAGTCCAACATCTCCAGACCAAAAGGGGAGTCGGTATTTACCAAAATTACGCCTTCGGTTTCTCGTTATCAAGCTTTGCCTTGTGATTTTTCTTTGATGGTGTTAGTGCAAGGCCAATATTCTTTCGATACTCTGCTCAGTTCTCAACAATTTGGTTTTGGGGGATCGCTTGTGGGTAGAGGTTACGACCCTTCAGAAATTGTGGGCGACGACGGAGTGGGAGGCACACTCGAATTACGTTATGATTCTTATATTGTTCCCGAAACACTGTCATCACAATACTATGTTTTTTATGATGCTGGCATTGTGTGGAACCGCGATCCTACCTTTCTTTACAGTCGTGCTTCTGCAACCTCAACTGGGGTGGGCGTTAGGTTAAAATTTTTGCAAAACTTTGAAGGGAATCTGTATATCGCCAAACCTTTGACGCGAAATGTTGCAACCTTCGCTAATCGAGATATTCGAGTTTTCTTTTCTCTATTACTTAAGTTATAAATTTTTCATTTGACCTAACCCTGATCCGGCCCAATTATAAGTTAGTGGCAAACCTAAGGTTTATAATATAAGCAGGATCCTAGGTAAACATGATAAATGAATTATATAGGTCGGGCACTGGCACGAACGTTGTTTTTGCTAGTCTTTACACAATCCCTTAACGCGAACCCTCGTGGGGGCACTGTCGCTGCTGGAACGGCGCGAATAGGATCCGATTCTTTAAATCCTAATATACAAATTATTACACAAGATTCTGATAAGGCGATTATTAATTGGCAAGATTTTAGCATTCGCGCATCTGAAACCACGCAATTTAATCAACCTAATGCTTCAGCCATTACTTTAAACCGTGTTACAGGACCGCTTGCTTCTTTTATTCAAGGACGGATGGAGGCCAATGGAAATGTCTGGTTAATCAATCCATCAGGAATTTTGGTTGGAAATGGTGCCCACATTGATGTGGGAGGATTACTATTAACCACAGCCGATATCAATAATCAAGATTTTATGAATGGGCGTTATCATTTTCAACAACCTGTCAATAAATATTCAGCCGTTGTTAATCAAGGACACATTAAGGTAAAAGATTCCGGCATTGTGGCCTTGGTTGCACCCGGTGTGGAAAATAGCGGTATCATTGAAGCCAATTTAAGTCGAGTTGTTTTAGCCTCCGGCAGAGAATTTACTTTGGCTTATGATTTATTCGGCGATGATTTAATTCATTTTGCTCCCGGGGCAGCGCCGATGACAGAACTGCCCCTAACCCCAGATGGCCGTGAATTAACAGATGCTGTTTCACATTCCGGTATGATTATTGCAAAAGGCGGAAAAGTATTATTAACCACCAGCGAAGCCACACAAGTAGTGAAAAATCTCATTAACTTAACAGGCAATATTTCTGCGACCAGTGCTGAAGTCCGAAATGGTGAAATTGTTTTACTGGGTCAAGGAGAAGGCAGGGTATTGGTGTCGGGAACTTTAGATGCTTCTGGTCGGGATCCGGGTAGAAAAGGCGGCATTGTTAAAGTGCTGGGTGAAAAAGTGGGCTTATTGAAAATTGAACTAGGGGAAGGCGATCGTAAAATAGAAAAAATTGGGAAAATTGATGTTTCTGGGGATCAGGGTGCTGGAACTGTCTTATTTGGGGGAGATTATAGGGGGAAAAATCCGGCAATTCGCAATGCCGAATTTGCGCTTATCGCACCTGATACAGAGATCCATGCAGATGCTTTAACCGCGGGTAATGGCGGAAAAATAATATTGTATGCGAATACTAGTATGGAATTTTATAGTCAAAATATTTCTGCCCGAGGTGGGAGAACGCGGGGGGATGCAGGATTTATTGAAGTTTCAGGTAAAAAGGGAATAGTGTATCAAGGCGCTGGGGATCTGGCTGCACCGCGAGGGAGAGCAGGTACCTTATTAATCGATCCGCAATTCCTCACGATTCAATCCGGTGGTGGAGCGGTTGCCTATAATCCCGGCGTGAATAATATGTTTGGTAATAATGTTGGAGCGACAAACCTGATTGATCCCACATTGGGTGGGGTCAACAGCATTAATAATACCACAGCGAATGTGTTACTAGAGGCGAATACCGATGTTACCTTTAATACAAATGTGACGATGGGGGGAGGAGGAGGCGCTCCAGGTCTGACGGTTCGAGCGGGGAGAAGCATCATTGTCAATAGTTCAGTGAACGCTTCCGCTAGTGGCCCTCTTATCATGGTTGCAAACGATCCTGGGGCAACTTTGGCTGATCGCCTTGCAGGTGCGGGATCGATTAGTTTCCCAACAGCCAACGCTGATACGAGTGGATCGACGGTGAGTCTGAGCATTGGAAATCTTGCGGGCGGAACACCTGGCAACATTACATTTACCGGTGCGAATTCAAGTATTTTAGCCTTCGGTCATGGCACCAGCGTCCTGAGTACGCAAGGCACGGCAGCGGGTCAAAATATTGTTTTAGGGACCGCACTCGTTAATTCTCTGACTGTTTCAACGGGTGCTTCTGGCGGTTCAATTACTCAGAACGCAGGTAGCGTCTTGAGTATTGGGGGAACAGGGGCTAATAGCAGTTTTACTGCTGGAAATGGTGCGATCACTTTAACGAGTGCAGGAAATAGTTTTGGGTCAACGGGATCAGCTAGTTTTAATAATACAGGAGCCTTTGATGTTCAAGTTACCATGGGTAGCGTCGCTTCAAATTTAGGAACATCAAACATTTCGCAGAATTTGACGATTACGAATACAGGTGGTGCTCTTTCCCAGACGGGCGCATTAACGGTTGCAGGCACATCGAATTTTCAGATGAATACGAATCCCTTGACCCTCACGAATGCGGGCAATGCCTTGACAGGGGCGATTACGCTTAATAATAGCGGTGCGAATAATGTTAATATTACGAATTCCATTGCCACGTCTTTGAATACTTCCTCGGTGGGTGGAAATCTAACTGTTACCTCCGGTGGGGCACTTACTCAGACGGGGGCAGTGACGGTCGCAGGAACATCGACATTTAATGCAGCTGCTAATCCGATCACACTCACAAATGCTGGGAATGCGCTGACGGGTGCCATTACGCTCAGTAATAGTGGAGCGAATGCTGTCAGTATCACGAACGCTAATGCGACAGTTTTGAATGCTTCCACAGTGGGTAACAATCTAACAGCCACTTCAGGGGCTGCACTTACCCAGTCAGGGGCCTTGACAGTCCCCGGGACCTCCACATTTAATGCAGGAGCCAATCCGATCACCCTCAGCAATGCAGCAAATAATTTTACAGGTGCTGTGAGTTTAAATAATTCCGGCGCCAATACGGTGTCCATCACAAATTCAGGGGCATTGAGTTTCGGGACTTCTACCCTGGGTCAAAATTTATTTGCGACTGGCAATGGGGCGACAACCCAAGTAGGACCTTTAACGGTTGCTGGAACTTCAAGCTTCACGACAGGTGCCTTCCCAATAACCCTCACGAATGCGGGAAATGCCATGACAGGCGCGGTTTCTTTTGTTAACAGCGGTGCTAATGATGTCACTATTGTTAATTCAATTCCTTTGGTTCTTGGTGCCACTACTTTTGGACAAAATTTATCCGCGACGGCAAGTGGCGCCATTACCCAAACCGGTTCCTTAATCGTTCCCGGAACGACAACTTTGTTTACCGGGGCGTTTCCCATTACAGTCACAAACGCAGGCAATCAGCTAACCGGTACTGTAGGACTGAATTCAGGCAATACAGCTTCTTCTGTGAGCACTTCTGGTGCTCTTTCAATCGGTAATGTGACGGCCAGCACTTTAACGATGACAGCGGGCGGGAGCATTACTCAAGCTGCAGCGACGACGATACAAGCTCCCGCGGCGACCCCAATCCCTGTCATCGTGACCCTCACCAGCCCAACGAGTGATATTTTGTTTAATGCCCTTACTTATATCAGTAGTGTGACGCTTGCGGGTGGTTCGACTCCCGCCAATATTCGAGATTTTTCATTAAACTCATCAACCCCTGTTGTTGCCTTTCCCGATTTAACAGGAGCCGGAGCGACTAATTTGCGAAATTTCAGCTTAAGCTTCGCCTCCTCGTCCATTGTCTTCCCAACTTTAACCCTAACCAATGGCGGAAATTTATTTGCAAGTTCGAACGCCAGCGGTTCAATCACCCAGACCGGTCCCATAACTGTTCCCGGAACATCAAATATTTTCGGGAATGTCCCCAAAACTCTCAACAATCCAAATAATAATTTCACGGGAGAGGTGTCACTTGTCAGTGGCGCCGGGAATGATATCAGTTTAACTAATTTAAACGCGCTTACTATTGGAACCATCTCATGCGGCGGGACTTGTAGCTTGACAGCTACCAATGGTGGAGTAATCCTTGGTCAAATAGGCTTTTCACCCATATCTGTGTCCACTAATCTGAATGTTTCATCAGGGGGCTCGATTACTCAAAACGTCGCCATTACGGTAACAGGAACATCAGGTTTTACAATCACTTCAGGCAGTTTAAGTGATGTGCTACTTCCCTTAGCTAATACCTTCACAGGGGCTGTGAGTTTCAGTGGCGCCAACCTTCGAAACATTAATTTGCAAAATACTGCGTCTATTAATTTTGGCAATTCTACCACACTTCAAGGCGGCGGCATATTTACCATTCTCGCAGGGGGAAATATCACCCAAACCGCAGGGACAGGATTAGGAACGCCGGGGCCTGGAACCTCCACATTTACTTCTACTGCTGGCTTTGTTAATTTAGGAAATGCAACAAATAATTTCCTGGGACCAGTAGCCTTTAGCACCGCGGGTGCTAATAATGTGACCGTTCAAACCGCAAATGCTCTCACTATCAAAACCTCAACGATTGGACAAGATTTGACTGCAACTGCCAATAATGGTGCACTCAATCTTGGAACAGTAGTAGGCGATACTATTACCACAGGACGCGATCTAAATGTCACATCGATTAATGGAGGCACCTCATTTGCGCATGTGAATGTTGGCCGAAATCTTGCTAATTCTTCGGCAGGTAGCGTGACGCAAGTGGCGGGCACAACTTTGACAGTGACAGGGACTTCTGCTTTCACTATCACTTCAGCGGGTTTGAGTAATATTATCTTGGATCAAGCGAATACTTTGCAGGGGACCGTAAGCTTTACCGGTGATCCTATTCAAGATATCACTTTGCAAAACGTTTTTGCATCAGCTAATTTGCCTGATTTTAGTGGGTTTGTGAATTTACGAAATCTCGCGATTAATTTTCCCAATCACTCCATTATCTTTACAACCAATACCACTTTGCATAATGGTGGAGTAATGACCCTCACTTCAGGAAGTGGCATACAATTTTTTAATGTTAACTTCGCAACAACGGGAAATATAACGGCGACGGCAAATGGTCCTATTACCCAAGCCGCTGGCACCAGTTTACTTGTACCGGGACCTGGGGCTTCAACATTTACAGCCGGTGCCAATGCTATCAATTTAGCGGGGACAGGAAATAACTTCGGA
>Ga0207128_1048_pt1 | contig 26800 bp, 15 predicted proteins | sample Alteio_BWMinHeat_18_FD_153522 | JGI IMG/M metagenome (GOLD analysis project Ga0207128, IMG submission 153522) | Enriched cells from forest soil in Barre Woods Harvard Forest LTER site, Petersham, Massachusetts, United States -... | ecosystem: Environmental > Terrestrial > Soil > Temperate forest >... | reverse complement strand
ACTTTGTTATTGACAGCATTATATCTAACAAAATTATTTATGAAGCCCCATGAAAATTTTTCATAAATAATTGTTTCAAAAAACTGTATAATCTGGTGATCAACGCTTACTCTCAAGCAATTGTTCGAAACAATTTTTGGCTCTAGGCCTGACATAATGAACGTCTCTTCGCCAAGTTTTAGTGGAAGGTGAACATAAGCAGGATATACAAGAATGGCTTTCTTATCGCTCACATCAATCTTAGCTTTCCTTAATGCATAGTTTTTTATTTTTTCAGGAGTCAATATTTCGATTGAATCATCGACATCGATGGCTTTAAAAGTTTTACTCTGCGGCATGCGAACAAACGGTTGGTTATTCATTTCGATAATATCTTGATTCGAACAGATGACATTTTTAATAATATCACCCATCTTTCCTAGGTCATGAGGCGTACGGCTCTTGCGTTGTTCGCAATACTCTTGGAGTAAGCTAAAAAAATTTTTAAAATTATACAAAAATTGTAGAGAAATATTATTTTTTTCATCGACAATAAACTTGTCACAGAATAATCCATAACCACTAACCGCGAGTTCGCTGGTTCCAACGTTTGCTATGATAAAGTCGACATTCAAGTCATCCAAGGCCTTATTGATAAATGTTCGATTGCGGCCTCCGGCAAAACAGGTCGAATAATGTACAAAAGAAGTATCGATCTCCTCATTGAAAAATCTCATAAGATCCACAAAATCATCAAATGGGATCCCTGCTATAACACACGAACTGGCCAAAAATGCTGATTTTTGATCATCTATTTGATCAATAACTTTTTCAAGACGCGCTATTTTATTGTTATAATATTCAATCCAATCCACTGATCCATGTATAAACTTTTTTTTCTTTTCTCTTTCGGTCTTGCTTGCTGTCTGCCAAAGGCAATTCATAAATTCATATCCTGGTTGAAGAAGAGTATTGAGCAGCTTTTTATCGGGTCGCCAAAAATAATCACCACCTGTTTTTTGTGAAGGCCAAACATAATCGGTAAGCCCTCTTTGCGGCGGCAAAAGATACCGTTGACACCCAATCAACATATCTTTTATGCGTCTTTTTCGTGATGGAAAAAGTTCATCAGTACATAATTGTGAAAAATCGCGCGCAAACGTTAATTGAGCAATAGAATCAGATTTTGTTTCAACATATGCAGCCCCTCCATGTCCCGTGATATATATATTCCACCGCGGCACATCTGCTGTATCTATACCAGTATTCCTACTTTTTTTTGTTGTAATAAAGAGAGGTTTAACCCCATCAATAAACTTTTGGCATGGCTTTTTGATTGCCGAAAGGCGATTCTTTAAAATTTTGTCCGCAAGTTTGTGCTGTCTCATATCATTGATACGAACAATCTCCTTGGTCCCCACATTAAAACCGCACGCTCGTACTTGATTGTCAGGATCGATAATTGATGGATCGGCATGCTGCCTGATGTAAGACATTGGAAGTAAAAGTACAAGATTTTGTCTCAGCACATGATAACCGTACCAATCAACATTTGAAAGTTTTTTGATAAAACAGATTTGAAATTCTTCAATGATATTATTGGCTTGCCCTTCTCCATATTTCTTTTTATAAATCTCTACGATTTTATCCAGAGACACTTCTTGATCATGAATATTGCGTTTATTAACCTGTTTTTTTACTTTTTGAGCCATGGCAATATTTGCAGATTTTTCTGCAATTGCTAGATAGTTGCTCAGAGCTTGCCCAGAAACTAAGACTGGATAACTTTGATCGTGTATAGCTTGGGCCAGGATAGCTGTCAATATTCCAGCATCATACTCATGCCCCAACATCACCACCAGGTCGTGATGTTTTTGAGCTTCAATGCTGGTACTCATACCTATGCATAAGCAATGTAGTGCGAAAATTATTTTTAATAGCTTGGATAGCGATATTTTAGCCATTTGTACATGCATGATACGATTATTTGTATACTTCCGTGTTAAGAATCTTTTAAAACAGCAGTTCATTATGATAATGCTTAAAAATACTGTCAATACTATCTGCTAATTATGAAGATATTCGCCTGAATACGGCAAAAGTTTCTGGGGATGTATCATATTTTGGTTGGCAAAAAATTGGAGCTTTTTTCAATGGCGGCTAGTTGTTTGAGATCTTCTAGTGTAGAAAAACCGTATTCATTATCTTCCATAAACTATACTCGTTTAAAGCTGTTTTTCATCAAATCACCCATTGCTTTGTTTTCACATTTTTTACATGCTATAACTTTAACAAATAATAGAATTTAAACTAACTGAGGGAAAAATGGATGGCAACAAAAATCCTTTCCAGGGCGAAAAACTGAGCGAAGAAACACGACAAGAAATGAAACAATGTTTTGATATTGTGTTTAAAAGTAATAATCCATTTGAAGAACCATTTCAGGATCAGCTGCAGGAACGAATTTTATTGTATACCCAAGGTTTCTACCTGACAAAAAGGCAATTTGAAGCTTTGATGAATACTTTGAAAACACTCGGTGAGACCACTTTTTACATCTCAAATGTAACATCAGATGATTTCTCGAGGATCTTTGTCCCTGATATTTATTCAAATGATCATTTTAAACTAAGTTGTGATATTTCTTATGAAGATTATAGAAACCATTTAATTTTTTTAGACAATGCGCTTTATTCTTCTTCTGGCAAATGGGGCGTTATTATTTCCCATGAAGACCATTCTATTATTGGAGGGACCGGGGAATTCATGGCTCTTTTTAAGAAATTTTACCCTTATTCTGATTATGATTTAAAAAAATTTATAGAAATGTGGAAACTTAATCAAAGGACTTATAAAGTAGAATTACTATGGATGCCTCGCCTTCTTGCCTACGTTAATTCTTTTACAAAATCTAGAACAAAAATAGCTCCAGAGAAATGGAAACAGATGTCGCAGTTGCTTCAAACTATTTTTAAAGATAAAACTGTTTATGATGAAATATTTCAAAATTCTATGCAACAAAAACTTATACTGTTTCCGACTAATAAGTTCCATCTAAATAAAACTCAATTCAAAGTTTTAATGAATGTTTTAAAAAAAACTGATGAGACAACATTTTTTATGTCGCAAGTAAATGGATGGACAATAAAAGCTCTCCTTGAACTGGATGCAGAAAATGACGATCATTTTGAATTGAGCTGTGATATTACTTATGAAGAGTACTTAAAGAAAGTTCTAATTTACGAAACTGTTCTGTATTCGATAAAAGGCACATGGGGCTTACTTATTGCAGAAGAATGTGCGGTTCTTGGCGGTTCGCATGAATTCATTGAACTTTTTAAGAAATATTATCCTCAATGGGAAGAGGATGAGAAGGCCTTTGTTAAAATGTGGGAAGAGAAAAATAAGCACGATGGCACTGACATATCGTGGGTGCCTAAGCTTCTTGAATACGTTAACGCTTCTAAAGAGAAAAAAGTAAAATAAAAATCTAGTTTAACCAAGCCACTGGTTTTGAAGACCAGTGGCTTTTCTATTGTTCTATCTCATCAGCATAATTGAGTAATTAACACAAAATCTACGGTTGCTTGAATTAGCGATCCAACCTTATCAAAATAACTTTAAAACATTTCTATTTGTAACTTTAACTTCAAAAACCACCCATAATCACCATTATCATCTCATATTTTTAAAAAATAATTAAATTCAGTTATAATTAAAAACGACATACTATTTACAGCTTATAATTATAAAAAAGAGGTTATAATAATGATTCGCTTATTCCGTAAAATCAAATTTCTTATTTTTGCGCTCATGCTATTTCATGTTTCATCTGGTTTTGCCATGCAAGATGCCTTTCGAGTTATGGCAATTAATTGTGCCCGACAAATAGCAATACCATTCTTTCAAGGTATAGCTCAAGCAGCTACAATTGCACATCTTACAAAAAAAATTAAAGATCTTTCGTATGCAATTACCGAAAATAAACAACAATCAAACGAAGATAAAAAAAGCATCACTGTGTCCAAAGAATTTGATGGCCTTCATGCATCCATGGTTATTTATTTGGACAACAAAAATAAAGGTACTCTGGGAAAAGATATAGTTGTAAGAAATGGATCCGCAGTCTATGAGATGACCTATACTGGATCGGGTAATTCAATAGTGATTTCTGGTAAGAACGAAGTCATTGGTGATGTTAAGGCAAGTATTTCCGAAGGACCTGGATTTGAAAGATTTGAATTTAGCATAGGACATGTGCCAGTATCGGCAAGTCCAAGATTATATCCATTAACTCCAGCAAGAACAACTGGAAACCAAATACTTATATCGGATAGAGTCAAAAAAAGAACTGGGGAAAAAATTAGTCCATATTTTATCGCGGGAACTGATCAAACAGGGAATTTTGTCATATTTACAGAAGAAGCAAAAGCTAGAATACGGGAAACAGCTATACAATATGAAAAAAAAGCACATAGAAAATTGAGAGAATCTGACATCGTAGATATCTACTTTGATGTCCTTTTAGGTAAGGTTCAAGTTTTAGCTACACAGCAATATTTACAATATGTGAAGGATGATGAACAAAAAAAAGAAAAGGCAGAAGCTAAGGCCAGAGCTAAAAAAGAAAAAAATGAGAAGAAAGCTAAAAAAAAGAAAGGCAGTCGCAAGCCTCCTCCAAAAAAGCCTGATGATGATAAATGGAAAAAATGGACTCCTGAAGAATTGAAAAAATTGGAAAATGGTGACAATCCTAGTATTAAAATCATTGAGGGAGATGCAAAAGACGCATTTGATTGCTTTAAGAAACAAATAAAAGGAGAACCAATTGAGAATCCAAATAAGCCTGGTGAATTTTATGGGACAGATGAAAATGGAATAATATATTACTATAGACCACAATCTACCCTAAAAGAGAAATGGCCTACTATCGATATAAACCAGAAAGATTTAAAAGATGCATCGCTGAAATCAAATGTAAGAAAAATCAAATTTATTCTAAAATCAGTTGCAGCTGCAACCTTTGATATAGCATCCCAAGACGCTAATGCCCAATCCAGCTCCAATCAATCTTCTAAAAAATCAGGTTCAGCGCCAATGTCGATTGATTCGGATGACGAGAAAGAAAGCAAATCAGTCAAAAAAAAATTAGGAGTGTCGATTTCAATTGCTCCTAAACAAGCAAATAAATCAGCCCCTTCATTGTTGTCAAAGTCAACATCAACACCATCAGCACAAAATAAGTCTAAAGCTATTTTCAGAGGTCCGATGGGTGGTGGTGATGGAGATACTAAAGCTGCTTTAGCAGCAATCGCCAAAACGAAAAGAACAAAAGCGCATTTAAAATCATCAGCAATGTCTGATGATGACGAAGATGAAATCGTTGCAAGACCTCCACGTCGTCAGAGTCAAAGATCCCAATCGTCGCAACAAAACCCTTTCTATAAACCACCATACAACGAAGATTTAGATGAAAATGTTTTACTTGCAAGAAAGATAGCGGGCAAATCATCAAAGAATTGGAATCAACAAGAACAGAAATTTGCACAAGCACATCCTAAGTTGATTAAAAAAGAGCAGCAGAAACTTGGTGATAATGATGATGATGTGCATATGGCTGGTTCAGATTCTGATGATGATAGAGGTCAGAGCAGTTCTAGCTCTTCTAGCTCGTCCAGTTCATCAAGTTCTGCGCGTTCTTTTGGAAGTTCTTCTTCTTCGTCATCTTCTTCAAATACCCATGCTGCTATGGATGAATCAGTTTCTGATGATGAAGGGGGAGATACAGATTTAGAAAGTCAAATAGCAGAAATTTTGGAAATCGAAGAGCACAGACGTTATTTTTGGCAGAACAATATACTTGAAAAAAATCCGGAGCTTGTCAATAAACTGAAAAGACGTGCAGACCAAGAAAAAGAAGCATTTGAAAGAGAAATTTGGGCAATTATGCGGACCGATAGTTACAAACGAACTAAAGAAGAAGAGCAATTGCTCAGAGATAATCAGGACATTGTAAATGAACTCGAACGTCAAGCTCAACAACGAAGAGACGCTAGAGAACGCCAAAAACAAGCAGCTGAACAAGCCGAATTTGAAAGAATAGACGCGGAATGGAGGTGTCAGCGATTAAGAGAAATCCATCGAATTCCTGCCGAAAAAAGATCTAAAGACGATCAAGAGTTCTATGAACAACATATTTCTCATCGCTTCGAAAAAACTTTTGATGGATTGCTCAGAAGTGATATAGAAAAGGCATTACAATGGAGTCTAAATATACGGGATAGCGGCGATAAAGAACTTATCAAAAACCACCCGATAATTGTACAGGAAATACAAAAGGAATACCAAGAAAAAATAGATGAAAGAATAAAAACAAAGCAGGAAAAACGAGAAAAACAAAGAAACGAAAGAGCTCAAAAAAAACAACGTTGGCAAGAATTAGAGGCTCATTATGCTAAAGAAACAAAAAAACCTAAAGAGGCAGCGTTCCTCGTTCATATAGGAAAACAATTTGAAAAAAAGAAGCTCAAGAAGCTTAATAAAAAGCTGGCAGCCGTGCAACAAGCACTTCAAAACCCTGATGAAAAGAATATAATTCCGTACTCCTTTGGCATTAAAATGAAATCTTATGATGATATCGTAAATAAATTTAAGGATTTTTCAGGAACGCCGGCCCAAGAATTTGTACAAGATGAGCTCATAGATGTTATTGATCGAAATAATCAATTGTATAAGAAGCAATATTTAGATGCATCTCAAATCAGCGAAAATAGACATATCGTTAATCTTTCAGCGCTGGTTTATCATTTTGCAGACATTGCTCGACAATACAATGAAAAAGGAAGGATAAAACAGGCATTTATCTTAGCGAGATTTTGTTCCACGCTTGTTGATGTTGAGAATGCATTCGTTGCTTTCATCACTAAATCAGATAAAACATTTGGAAGCACACTTGATTGGTTTAGTACTTGGGCATCATCAAAAATCTGGGATTATAATTCCAGTGTTGGCTTTGGTAAAAAACTGCATGGTTATGTAAAAAGCTATAATACCAGTAACATTTCTCCTGCTATAACTCATGCAGCTACAGCACTTGCGAAATCGCTGGCACTTACATCTTTAAAGTCATCATTTTATAAAAAGAAAATAGTAGCTGAAGGTCCGGATTTACTAGAAGCAATCGAAAAAAATAAAAAAAGGGCCGAAGAGCATCTTATTTCATTTGTTATGAAAAGATTTCTTTATGGGTCATCGCTTGGTTTAAAAGCTTCTGATGAAACTAAAGCAATTATCGATGCTTTAGTAAAAGCAGTTAACAATGAATTAATTATTGCTGATCAGGCAGCCAATTGTAAATCTGAAAAGCATTGCCAATTGCTTTCTCCAATAGTCACTATCTTCAATCAAGCTGTTGAAATGGCTATAAAAATTCAAAATGGTGAAGAAAGTGATAAAGAAAGCTCTTCTGACTCAGAGTCAGATTCAGATCCAAAAAGTTCTGATGATGAAAGCTCACATCAAGAAGAATACAATGTCTTGAAGCTTAATTCAGACAAAGAAGATTCTGATGAAGAAATGGCAGATAGTGAATCAGAGAAGTCTGACAAAGAAAACTCAGAAAATTCTGACAAAGAAGATCTAAATGAAGAATCTCAAGATAAAGAAAACTCAGAGAGCGAAGCATCAGATAAAGATGATGAAGACGTCAAAATGTCAGAATCAGATACTGATAACAAAGATGAAAATGCTTCGACATCTTCCGGAAAGGGAACCAAGCGTAAACGCGATGATCATGAAGCTAAAAAAGCGCTTATCAAAGCTGCCCTCAAAAAAGCAAAAGATAAGGGAACTGCTGCGATGGATGAAAGCGAAAACGATGATAACAAATCTGATGAGCAAGTAAGTGATTCAGAAACAATCGGTGAACGTGTAAAAAAACGAGCACGATTTTTTAAAGATATGCTTGATGGAAAAGATGCGAAAGATGCAAATCACGCACCTGCACAACTCATTCCACAAGGTTTAAAAAGAAAAGGAATGAGCTGTTACGCTCTTGCATCCGCTCAATGTCTTTTCCAGCTTCCAGAATTCAACCAAGCTCTGACCGCAGATGTTCGTCGTGATGATAAGATTTTAACCCAATATTACGATCTATTCACCAGAGCGAAACAACAGGCACCAAAGGATGGTCATCATACCGATGCATACTTCACCACCATTGCCGGAGAAATCTTTGGAGGATCTAAAGGTCAACAAGATGCTCAGCAATTCTTAACAAACATTATTGAACGATCAACATGTCACGCATTTGATTATGAGCTCGCCGATAGATTGGTTTGTAATACCTGTAATTGGCAACGAAGTCGTAGCGAAGCACTCGAAGATAGAGAAAGCAAGGCAGTGTCGCTTGCTACCATCATACCTCTGAGCTTTCCAACGAAAAAAAATACCCAGCGTTCATTGAACAGCTTACTGAACCATTATTTCAAGCAAGAACTATTAGCGGCGGTAGATTGTGAACGTTGCAAAAAGAAGACTCCAACCACGAAGCGATCAAAGCTCAAAACATTACCACGGCTTTTATTACTTCAATTGAAACGGTATAGCTCCTTCAATCAAGTTGCAAATCAGGGAATTAAAAATAGTTCAAATGTTGCATTTCCCGAAACAGACCTCAAATTAACCCATTGTTTAAAAAAAGAAGACAAAGCTGTCTCCTATGATCTTGTTGGTGTAATTTATCACTATGGAAAATCTATTAATAGCGGACATTACGCATCGATGGTAAAAGATGCACAAACTGGTGAGTGGTACTTTTGTAATGACGATAAGGTTAAAAAAATTGAACAAGAAGAAATTGCTCGATGCTGTGCTGGGGAACAAATCGATGGATTTGATGCCTACATATTAATTTATAAACAACGTACAGACAATGCATAACACCAGCGCATCCTACCGTGGGTTTTAGAGACGAGGGCCTTACGCCCCCTTCCTCTCATACAACCCAACCAACGTGGCCTGTGCCAAAACATGCCCTTCCATCGCTTTTACCAGATCGCTTTTTTCTGCGTCCTGAGAAAGTTCGAGCATGGTATCGATGGCATAGAGCGTGAAATGATAGTGATGCGTACCGGTTGGCGGATACGGGCCACCGTACAGCCACACCCCATGCTTGGTGTAATAAAAATCGGTTGTTCCACTTACAAAACCTTTTGTTGGGGTTCCTTCAGCAAGTTCGGTCACCGTGCTTGGGATGTTGAAAATCAGCCAATGCACGAATGCTTTTTCTTCAGCGTCAGGATCTTGCATAACAAGCGCATAGCTTTTGGTGCCTGCGGGCGGGTTGCTCCATTGCAGATGAGGCGAAATGTTTTCACCGTCACCGGTGTATTTTGATGGGATCTTTTCGTTATGGTTGAATGCAGCGCTCGTTAAGGTGAAGGCTGCAGCCGGTATTTGAGTAGATTTTATTTTTGGGCTTGTTGCCTCTTTGCCCTGCACACCACACCACAAAAAATTTATTATAATCATGAATTGCATCAGATGCTTCATATGTTTCATAACTGACTCTTTCTTTATATTTTTTTTAACAAAACTGATAACAACTCAGGAATATCTTTGTCTTGAAAATGGCCCTGATCATCAAACTCATGATACTCGGTGCCAAGATTTTTATGAATATGCCGGGCTTCGGTGATCGGAATAAATGGATCATCTGATGAGGCGAAAAGCATAATCCATTGCTGGTTTTGTTTGATGGCATCCCATTGCCATGGTTCATCGTAATAGCCGGAGATACGTTCGCTTTCAATGTCTAAATCGGTGTAGCATGCACCAACCAAAACGCTGCCCAACAGTTTGTTTTGCTCAGCATAGCGCATCGCTGCAACGGCGCCTGATGAATGGCCGATAACGATGGTGTTTTCATCACACTTCAAAACCTCTTTCATGTACGGTAACCATGCGGATGCTTTTGCTTCATAATTATCGGGCATGGTGTGAGCGAGGACTTTGATGTTCTTTTTTTCGAGTTCTGATTTGAGCCAGGGGATCCAGACGCTGGTGTGTGTGCAGCCACCGTTGCCGTGTATTATTACGATTTTCATAATTTCTTTCTTTTTTTTTATGACGTTGATTTCTTTAATTAATTTATTTTAGTTTAAAATTTAATTTATTTAATAATTATTATTATTGTTTTTTAATTATTTGATGAGTTAAGGGCTGCTCGCCCTTCAACCCCGCCAGGAGATGTTTTTGCAAACACCTCCTGGACCTCCATGCCCCAAGGGCTGTGCCCTTTGGATTCCCTTAACGCGCGTAACTCGCGGCTATGGTGCTACGCACCAATCCGCTCAAACAGTGACGCGCTGATAAAGCACTTTTATATTAATTCTTTATTAGCGCGAATTGTCTGAGTCAGGCGTGGCGCAAAGCGCCATCGCCGCGAGTTTGCGCGTAAGCGGGGTTCTAGGGGACGCAGTCCCATGGTGCGGGATTCGAAAGGTGCCCGCACTGGCACCTTTCGTCGGGTTGAGGGCGAAGCGCCTCATCAAACTATAAATAAAATAAACAAATATAATTGGGTTGAAGGGCGCGGAGCCCTTCATAAATAATAAATTTCTTTAATAAACAATAATTTCTTTGAAAAGAAATTATTGCCTCCCGGCTGCAACTTTATATAAAGTGAAGAAATAAAAAGGTTTGGATCCTGAAACAAGTTCAGGATGACATTTAAAGAAAATTAAGAATTAAAAAAGGAGAACGCTATGCCAACACATGATGACGCCATGAATATGATCATAAGCGCAGATGAACTTTTCAGAGAACTGGAAGAAGCCAGTAGCCATGCTGAATACAGCATCACCGTGATCAATGTTCTATCACCAAAACAATTTGATAACTGCCACATTGAAGATTCAATCAACATCGAAGCACATGTTATTGGAGATGAAATTGATGATTGGGATCGCACCCGCGCCATCGTCCTCTACTGTGCCGGCGAAGATCCAACACTCAGCCGTCTGGCATACACCCGCTTGGTAGAAATGGGATTTACGGATGTGCAGATTTTGGAAGGTGGATTGCAGGAATGGGTTGATTGCGGGTATCCAACGGATGGAGTGTGTGAGGATGTGGGGGTATAAATCTACGCAATAAAAAAGGGCCGCAACATCATGCGACCCTTTTTTCATTACTTCATTAATCTAAACATTATTATTAATTAATGTAGCCCCATCAGCAACGATAAATTTTGAACCAGGCAAAATTTGTAAATCACAATTATGCACGGCTGTCCCATCACCAAGTTGTAATGCCCCAGCTTGAAGCGTAACGGCACCGTTAACAATCACCGTACCACCCTTAAATATCGCCTTACCATTGGTAACATTAATATTACAATTATCAAGAAATAGAATTGATGAGAAATCGGTAAAATTAACGGTTAAATGTGATGCATCAAGACTTAAGGTTGTTTGTGGAAATACATAGAGCTGCGTTTGGGTTGCAAAATTAATGGTCGATGCGCTTGGCGTTTGTATACTTATCGTCCCACCATAACCAAAGACCCCAAATTGCCCGCTAAACGTTATATGCGGATTTGTCAGTACCGCCGTTTGTCCTGGGATCGCTATAATTTCAACATTTTCAAACGTAAGATTGGTCGCTGAAGAAACATCAAAATTTGTTGATGTTGCACCCTGAATAAAAAGATTTTTTACGGTCGCACCGGTTCCTGATGATATTATTTGAAATAATGAATCTGTAGCTAACCTAAGTATATTCGTGTGGCCATCCAATACCCCTCCAGCGGTAGAGACTAATGAAAACTGGTTGGAACCAAGCGTAACATCACTGTCCATAAATATGGTATAAGGGCCAGCGATATTAAAGAAAAATTTATTGAGCGAATTAAGACCAGAAAACGTTATTTCCCCCAGCGTCAAATCACTTAAAATTTTATAGGTTGTATTATTCACTCCAGATGCAAGTTGCAAAGTCCCACCCACGGGCGGGGTTATTCCAAGGCGTAACGTGGTCGTCTTGTTTGCGTCCGCTGATTGATTTGCAAGCAAACCACCTCGAAACGCAACATCGCCAAAGGCATAATCACCAGTACTTGAGTATGTTCGCTGCGAGTCAAAGACAAATGAATACGTTGATTGCGTTACCGTATACTCAACGCGTGTGTCGATAGTAATACTGGGTATAACGACACCAAATGCTATCGTACAAAAGAACATGCATAAAATTATACCTGTGCGCATGCTGCCCCTTTTTTTTATTATTTTTTCTCGATTAATTACCTAAATATTCTTATTCAATAACGTCGCACCATCAGCGACAATAAGCTTTGAACCTGGCAAAATGACAACATTAAAATTATTTGCGGGGTCGAGACCATCACCTAATCGTAGAATTCCACCATCCCGAGCAGTAAGCGTTACATTACCATTAATGATCATTGTCCCATGAATAAAAGGAATCTGATTATTTGGATTCTCAGGGCCTCCAACTTGTATGTTGCAGTTATCAAGAAACAGTACCGATGTAGTATCTACAAACGCAATAACGGGCGCTTTATTAAAAGAAGAGACATGGTTTAACACAAGGGTCGTATCAGGGGCAATATAGAGCTGTGACTCTGTAGCAATGGTAATGCTTGTCCGTTCATTTTGAGAAAAATCGGCAATACCTCCGTAGCCAATCACGTTGTGTTGGCCGAAAAATCTGCACTTCGTGTCGGCGAGTTCTATGGTTTGACCGGCATTGGTAATTAATTGTACATTCATAAACCCAATAAAACCATTATTTGTTGAGCCTGCTCCATAGGTACTTGCAGTAATGCCTTCAATACGACAATTTTTAATGGTAAATGGACCGCTTAATTGAACTACACTAAATGCTGATCCTGAGGTCAAAACAATTTTGTAATTTCTCCCATCAAATATCGTACCGCCAAGACCACCTTGTGCAAAAATCCTCAGTAATGCATCTTGACTCATCGTAAGATCGTTATCCAAAAAAAATGTGCATGGGTTTTGACTGCGAAAATTGAATGTATTTAGTCCAAAAGGGCCAAGATTAGGACCATTAAACGATGTAATACTGAGGGTCAGATCATTAAAAACATTAAAATTAGCTTCAGTCAACCCTTGTCCCAAAATGAGCGCACCGCCCAATAGTCCTGTTATTCCAAGACTTAAGGTTCGACTATCATTCGTCATTGCTTTAATGCCGGCTCGAAATTCTACATCGCCATAGGCATAATCAAAACTTGATGAAAATGTTTGCAGCGAATCAAGTACAAAAGATCTGAATACTTGTCCCCCGACATTTGACTCTTGACGCGTGTCAATATTAATGCTGCTCTGCATTTTGTGTACAACGCTGGACGCCACAATAAAAAATACTAAATACACGTTTATTTTTATGCGCATACAGTTCCCCTTTTTTGTAATAAACAGTTGCTCATTACGAAATATTCATATTAACGACCCGAAGATTGTCATCGATAATCAGCTTTGAACCAGGTAAAATTTGAATATTGCAATTATTTGCTGGATTTACACCATCGCCCAAAACCAATTTATTGTTACTTCCTGGACCTGACGAATTGGTAAATATCACATTGCCCTTAATGGTAACCAGGCCCCCAAGAAATTTTATGCTCATGTTAGAATAACGACCAATATCAACCGTACAATTATCCAGAAATAATTCCGATGTTGGATCTTCAAAATCGACCGTAGCCGAAGCATTTGCACTACTTAAACGTAATGTCGTCAGAGGGGTAACCCGAACTCTGCCAAACTTCGCGATTTTAAAAAGCGTGACGGGTGTAAGGCTTGTGCTAGAAATTTCAAGCGTCCCTCCAAAGCCAATCACATTGTTTGGGCCAAAATATCTAAAGGTATTATTTAAAACTTGAATAAATCCAAGTTGCGACCGATATGTTGCAAGAGTAACATTTTCAAAAAAGATATCTTGAGTAGAGCCTGAAAGTACAAAATTGCTCGACAAATTTCCGTCTGAGGCTATTCCTTCTATAGAAATGTTTTTTAATGTTAAAGCGCCTGGAAACCCTGTCGCATTGAGCCTTATAAGTGTTGGCACAAACGTCGTCGTAATATTGGTATCATCGATCGTTAATTTATTTCCTTCACCATCAAGAATTCCCCCTTTTGATGATTCAAGCAAAAAAGAGGTTAAATTACTCAGAAAAAGATCTTTTTGCAACCGTATGGAATAGCTGCCGGTAAAAATGAAATCAAATGTCCTGATACCGTTATTAACAGGATTGGTACTTAATCCCCCAAAGGTAACACTGCCAAAGGTCATATCATTGACAATATGATAGAAAACAGAAGCCCCACCATTTACTAGTTGGAGTTCGCCTTTGATTGGTGGCGTCATACCTAAAAAGCAATGCTCAGAATCAAGGGTTGCCTTAAGGCCTCCACGTAATTCAACGTCTCCAATAATTTGTCCAAATTGAGTAAACGTTTGCTGGGTATCGAAAACGTACGATTGTCGTGAATTAGCGTACCCAAAGCGGGTATCAATGCTAATAGATGCTTGTATATTGTTGGCAAGACATGCGTGCGCAATACACAATAATAAGATTCTTCTTTTATACATGATTACTTCCTCTCTCCTTTTCTGCGATCTAAGAACGCATCAAAAATTGATCTTAATAACACAAAAATTTTTTGTAAAGAAAGTGCTTTTTTTGTGCTTAAATTTTCCAGAAAAAGTGAGTGGGGTGTGTGAGGATGTGTGGGTATAAACGCGTGCAATAAAAAAGGGCCGCAACAGTGCGACCCTTTTTCTTTTCTTACATTAGTTTTTATTTCTTACACTTCAATATCGAAAGAAATTTTGATTGCGGTATGAAAGAGCATCAAAAGGCCTCACCAGCCACTGTTCGATTTGTAAATATAAATTTCTTTGGCAATAAAAAAAACAGTCGTAAAAATCAGACCCCTAATGATTATTTGGGGATTTCTGTTAATAGCATTAGCATTGTTTTCCAGACCAGCAAGTATAGGTCCTGTTACTTGGCGACATGAATTGCGTAACCAGTATAACCAATATTGCCTTCCTAAAACTCCTTCTGGTCTACAGTTATGTAATTTATGATCATAAGGACCAAAGCAATACCAACAAAAATCTTTCGTACAATTGTTACATTTTACAAATTGACAACCTCCATTTTTTTCAATCGGCATTTGACAATTAGGACAAGATTTTGTGCCAAGTTTTTGTAGGACGTCTTTAAGCTCTTTAGGTATTTCAATATTATTGGGCCTTTTGGTTTCTTTTGTATCTTGGGGACTATCCATGCGAGGATCAAATGGTTTTCTACAATCCAATTTGGGGCATACTAAACGACTCATATCTCTTGAACGTATCCCATCAAGCGACATATCCGTCAAACACAAAGTACAAACTTCATGATCACAACGTAATTTATCAAATTCTTTTGATGGTTTTTCAAAGGAACAAATCATACATTTATGTTTATCAACTGAAGTTTCATTTTTTTTATCGCCTTTTGCGATTGCTTCGATACTTTCAAGATACATCTCTAGAGGCATGGTCAATTTATCTGCTTCATCTTCCAGCTGCTTAAATGTTTCCGCTTTTTTTTCTAATATCGCAAGATACTGTTCATTTTTCATACCTGTAGCTTCTAATCGAGTAGCGATAGCAATACGCATAAAATCACTCATCTCTCCACCAGGTGTTTTTGTTGCGAGAGCTTTTCCCTCGCCATGCTTACCATCTACAGGTACGTTTGCTACTTCACCTGCGTTTGCTGCTGCATTGACCGCGACTGGTTCTTCTAAAGTAAATTCAGCATCTACATTATTCATACCCATCAAAGAATATGAACCTACTACAAACATGATCATAAAAAGATAAACTAAACGTTTGAACATATAACCTCCATTATTTAATCTATTTATTGAACAATGCAGCTCGACTTATCATTATCATCTTCATTTTCGCTACTATCACTTGAAGCAGTATTTGGAACCGCATTTTCTGATTGCACGACTTGCTGACTTTGTTGAACAGGTTCAGCAGAAACAGGTGCTTGCTGTGATGAAGAATTCGAAGAAGAACTTGAAGAGCTTGAGCTAGAACTTGAAGAAGAACTACTTGAAGCCTCTTCCTCCATTTCAACATCTCCATCGGTCTGTTTAGCAGGGGCTGGTTTAGAACGCGAAGATTTTTTTGCAGTTTTTTTAGCCTTTTTAACACGCTTTGGATCTTTTTCACATTTCAAGATATGCCCTGCTTGCCATTCTGCACCACAATTCCAACAAAATTTATATCCGCAATTAGGATTTCCACAGTCTATATGCTCACAACCGAGTCTTCTTTCATGTATCACCCCACAACGAGGACATTCTTTTCTGTTATATTTTGCAAAAAGTTCTTTTTCTTCTTCGCTTAAAAATTGAACTGTAGTTGGTTTTGCTGGTTCTGCTCGTTCTGGGCGTATAAAAATTGTTTCTCGACAATCAGGACAAACTACAGTTCTTTTGCCATCATTGAACTGGCTTGTAACCCAATTTCCAAAACATTCATTACAAAAACGATGCGAACAATCTAGGATGTGTTTGACCATAGCATCATCATTCTTATCTTCATGACAAATGATACAGTAATATCCAGAAGTTTTCGCTTTTTTACGTGGACCAGTTTCTTGACCTTGACCCGGACGCTTCATAGCACACAAATCGGGTGCAAAGATGCTCACCAAGACAACCAAACACAGAATAATATTTGCTCGAAAAAAATTCATAAAACCTCCATCAATAGTATGATCTACCTATAATTTTAAGCATCTATTCAGTATCTGATATTATTGCCAAATAATCAAAATAATATAAAAAACATAGGTTTTAATGATTTTTGCGATCTATTTTATCTTTTTTAAGTGAAAAAGATGGGTTTTGACCTTGAGTAAGATTTTGAAAGGTTGATTGGCGGAATGGGTTGATTGCGGGTATCCGGTGAGTGGGGTGTGATGACAATGCAAAAGCAATTCAAAACATAGACTTGATGTTGAGTTCGGCATCACTCGATTTAAAACAAAATTTTGATATAAAAAATATTTGCGATTGTGCTATAGTGGCATAAGTTTGAAAAAATAATTTTTTCCCGATCCTTCGAGACAGCGCTTCGCGCTTCCTCAGGACGAACGGGCATTTTGAATTCGAAGGACAAAAAACGTGATCAGCTCTACCGAAAAATTAAGAATCGGCGTATTTATGGGCGGTAAGTCGATTGAACGCGAAGTTTCATTCAACTCCGGCCGGACCGTTTGTGATCATCTTGACAGCACCAAATACACCATCATTCCCATTTTTCAAACAGAGACTGGCTCGCTCTTTATCCTTCCATGGCACTTTTTGCACCGCGGCAAGATTACCGACTTCCGTCACCGCTTAGATACCGAAGGTACACGCATCACGTGGGATGGCCTCAAAAAAGCGGTCGACTTTGTGTATATCGCCGTCCATGGCCGTTACGCAGAAGATGGTACCTTGCAAGGCATGCTTGAAGTGCTCAACATCCCCTACCTCGGAACCAAAGTGTTGGGCAGTGCAACCGGCATGGATAAAGTTGTTCAAAAAGAGATTTTGAAAAATCACAATATCGATGTTCCCAAAGGAATTGTCGTGCATCCCCACGAACAGGCAAGTTTAAGCAACGACATTTTGATGGCACGACTTGCTACCGAAAATATTACACTCCCCTGCGTTGTAAAACCCATTCATGAAGGTTCGAGCTTGGGCATCAGTGTTGTATACGCACCCGAACAGCTCCTCATGGCCGTCATGGACGCCATGCACGTCACCCCCATCACCGCGCAAAGCGTATTAATTGAAGAACGGTTATCAGGGATGGAATTTACCTGTATCGCATTGCAACGCATTGGCTCAGACGAATGGTTCACCCTCCCGCCAACCGAAGTTGCACCTGAAAATGATACTCATTTTTATACCTACGATCAAAAATATATGCCGGGCCGGGCAACCAAAATCACCCCTGCTCGCTGTTCAAAATCTGCACATGCAAAAATTGCAGAAGTCTGTATTCAGGCAACCAAGGCGCTGAACTTCACGACTATTTCTCGGATTGATGGCTTTTTTACCGCCGATGAACGGGTTGTTATCATCGACCCTAACACCCTCTCGGGCATGGCTCCATCAGGCTTCTTGTTCCATCAAGCTGCTGAGTACGGCATGAGCCATAGCGAGCTCATTAATTTTCTCATTGAGCGTGAATTGGTACAGTATGGGCTGATTTTACCATCTGCTGACACTGACAAGGAGAATGTCATGAGTACACAGAAAAAACGTGTCGTCGTTTTACTCGGTGGCGATTCAAATGAACGAGAAATCTCATTTGAGTCAGGAAGAAACGTCTGCTACAAACTTTCATCACATAAATATACGGTCATCCCCCTGTTTGTTAATAACAAGATGGAATTGTATAAGCTTGATCAGCGCCTTCTCTTGAAAAATTCAACGCGAGAAATTACACTCGCGCTTACTGATGATATGTTTGTTGAATGGTCTGATCTGCCAACAATCGCCGACTTTGTTTTCATCGGCCTGCATGGCGGCAAAGGTGAAAACGGTGCGGTGCAAGGCACGCTTGAAATGTTAGATCTGCCGTACAACGGATCGGGCGTTTTGGCCAGCGCGTTGTGCATGGATAAATTCCAGACCAACAACTTTTTGCGTACCAAAGGTTTTGCGGTGCCAACATCATTGATTTTTGATAAAAAAGAATGGCTTGAACTTACGCCTGAAAGCAAAGAAGCGTATGTGAACAACAAGCTGGGCGCTGTCGCGTACCCGGTGATTGTTAAGCCGCATGATGACGGCTGCAGCGTCATGGTAAATAAAGCTGATTCGTTAGCGCAGCTGGTGGGAACACTGGATGAATTCTTTGCATCAAATAAAAATCAGGCGATGGTTGAAGAGTTTGTACGTGGTGTTGAATTGACCGTCGGCATGCTGGGCAATGATGAGGTAACGGCGTTACCGGCCAGCATGGCGGTAGCAAAAGGCGGCGTGCTTTCGATTGAAGAAAAATTCTTGCCTGGTGCAGGTGAAAACCAAACACCGGCCCCTATTTCGGCTGAAGCTATGAAGTTGGTACAAGAAACCATGAAGGCGGCCTATCTTGCTGTTGGTTGTAAGGGTTATGCACGGATCGATTGTTTTTACCAAGAAGCGCAGCAAAGCCCAACCGGCCAACCACGCGTTGTGGTGTTAGAATTCAATACGTTGCCGGCATTAACACCTGCCACCTGCTTGTTCCATCAGGCAGCTGAGGTTGGTATACGGCCGATGGAAATGCTCGATAAAATTATTGAGCTGGGCTTCCAGCAGCATCGAAAAATAACAAAGCCAGTTATCCAAACTGAGGATGAACCGGCTGTTTCTGTTACACGAAAACATGAAGATACTGAAACATTGCAGGCAAAAATGCCTACTGATTTTATGGTAAAAATGTTTTAACTCATGCTACCCTTTTATTAAGTTTGTTATTTTTCAATAACCTTTGGAGAGGGGTTAGAGAGATGAAGAAGATCAGCCACGTTCTGTCGGCGTCTAAAGGGTTTATAGTTTTAACCGTCATTGCAAGTATCATCACAACATCAGCATTTTCTAAAAACAAAAAACTCAAGAATTTGAGGGCGTACGTTGATGAGGTAAGTGAGCAAGCAGAATTAGGCATGCAGAATGCGAATAGTGCTCTCACCCTCGCACACAGTGCCAATGGAACATCTACCGAGGCATACGAAAGAGTCCAAGAAGCATCAGAAGCGCTCGATGATTTATCTGAACGAATCGAACATCTCTCTGACGATGTTGAAGAAGCGGAACATGCGCGAGTAAAGAAAAAACGGTCGCGCACGTTAAAAAATGAGATACATCTCGAGAAGGCAAAAATAAAGGAAATGCAGCGACGTGGCATTTATAAGCAGTCAGAAAAAATTAAAGCTCAAGCGTCGGTTGATGTTGAATCTGAAAAATGGAGCGGCATTCAAAAGATACTGCGCGATTCAAAGCCGGTCATACATATTGCGCTTGGCATAACACTGGTAGCGTTATCGGTCTACACCATCAAATACAGTATGCCGCTGCTGATAAATTATTTTGGACGGCCACGGGTGATCAGTGAAACATCAAAAACGGGCTGGTTTGAAAACAGTCCTGAACTGGCCATCAGTATTGGTGATTTAATCTTTGCCCCCTCTTTGCAACAAAAACTTATTGATCTTGCCCTGCGTATTGAATCTGCACACCTGTACCATGAAAATCTTCCTAACATTCTTTTGTATGGCGCTCCTGGAACGGGCAAGACAAGCCTTGTCAAAGCGCTGGCATACTTTTCTGGCTTGGATTATGCCTTCACCTCCGGTTCGGAGTTTGCAAAAATTACCAATCTTGATGATGCGAATAATGAACTGCGTAACCTGCTGAAGTGGGCAAAAAATAGTGAGAAGGGATTGATTATTTTTATTGATGAAATTGAATCAATATTTGCCAACAGAAAACTTCCAACAACGCCGAAAGCAACCCAAGACTTTATTAATACGTTCTTGGCGCTTATCCCAGAAGCATCGCAGAAAAATGTGATGTTTGTTTTTGCAACCAATCATCCCTTTAAAGTAGATGATGCCTTAATAAATCGTATTGGCATAACGATTGAATTACCGCTCCCCGACAAACCAGAACGAGAAAAAATTCTTGCACTCTATCTGGAAAAATATGCGCAAGAAAATCAAGAAGCTCTCGTTACCATTCTTCCCGAGGTTATACAGGCGCTCCCACGCTATGCCGAAAATCTTAAAGATCTTTCGCCACGAACCATTAAATTTATCGCTGAAGAAATGATTATTGCTGCGCGTCGAACAGCAACTGGTCTTCTCACCCGTGAAATTGCACAAAAAGTGTTGGTTGATGCTCAGCATAACCTGCACGCTACCGAGCAGTGGGAAAAAGAACGGGAACAATGGGTTAACACGTTTGCTCAAACACGCATCATAGAATGTATAAGGTGATTTTTATGAAGTTATATGCTTTATTTTTTTGTATCGTATCATTTCTTGCTTTGGGTCTTGCTTTGAACTCTCATGATATGCGAGCACAAACTCCAGGAGATAACGTTGAACAAGCACCTGAAACGGTTACGATAGAAAACATTTGTGATCTTCTTGCATCCGGCTACACCATCGATGAAATTGCGGAAATACTGAAAGCACATAATGCACCTACAGAAGCTGAAAAATTTTATGCTTGGCAAAACACAAAAGAAAAGCTCAAGATTCTTGCTACCGTTTCTTCTATCACCGTTATACTCTATTTGTTATACAAGTATTTACCCCAAAAAAGTGGCCGCAAGCAGAATCATGAGAATGATCGTGATAAAGCGCAGGAAAAAGAACAAGATACAAAAATAAGATCTGTCAGCAGGAGCAAGACTAAAATCTCAAGAGTTCATGCAACAAAAGAAAATAACGATTTCGATATACCAATCTATTTGGAAAAAAAACCTGATTACCACCTAACAAAAGCAATAGCGAAGCAAATGAAATATGCACGAAGCATTGGGATGATTTAGGTTTAGGCAACACCCTCATAACCAGTAACTTTGCTCGAATGAGATGAGGGCTGCTTCGTACAAGCAGCCCTCTTAATTTTTATTGAATGGTCAGAACGTTCTAGTATTCTACCGACATGCTATGATTCGCACCACCATGGCTCCATCGAGCTTTGACGCGAACACCGTGATGATTGTCTGCTAAATCAAACACGAGGTAGTTAGGATCTTCATCTTTTAATAAAGCATTACGTATTTGTTCTTGAGCCTCGTTAAGCTCTTCTTCTGAAATAACTCCCTCAGGATCTGTATCAAGCGTTATTTCAGTATCGGGAACATTGTTTGATAACGACTGATAAAGTTGATACAAAACAAATCCTGCAACAACACAGCCCCCTGCTATTGCCGCATACCAAAAAGGTTGAAGCGAACCATCGTCAACCTGTTCGCCATTATTCGAATCTTTTTGTTTGACAACGGCATCAAAAAATTCAGAAATTTGTTCTACCGACAACCCTTTGTGCGATGCCTGCTCAAGCGTCGTTGCAATTTCTTGATCTGAAAAACCGCTCGCTTTTGCTTTTTCGATAAATATGGTGATCGCTTTTGTTGTTTGGGCCGCGGTCACTGATTCCTGACGATGAGCTGCCAGACTTCCAAAACCCATCACCCCACTACACAGTACGATCTTTAATAATCGCATTTTCTTCATACAATCCCTTTCGATTGTTTTTTTTGAATAAGAGAACCCTACGAATTTACTACTACATAAAGATCACTTTGAATCAACGTTGTATCAAGGCTATCAATCAATTCGTGGATCGGGGTATACGCCTTGGCTCGTAAAAAAATATGCCGCATTTCATAATTTTGAATTTTGTACACTGCCGGAAATGATGGTCCCAAAATGGTCACCTTCAAATCACGTTCTTCATTGATTGCCCGCAGCTGATCGCATAAATGCTCGGCATCGCGTTCAACGTGCCCAACATTTTTGGTCTTCAATTCAAGATGTACAAGCCTTCCAAACGGAGGATAACCTATTTCATTTCTGACTTCCAACTCTTGTTTACAAAAATCGAGATATCGTTGCTCGTTAACATAATTAAAGATTGGATGATCGTGCATAACCTGCACTATCACCTTGCTCTGACTTCGAGCTCTGCCTGCCCGACCTGCAACCTGAATTAACTGCTGCAACGTCGTCTCACTTGCGTTGAAAACGGGGAAATGGAGATTGAGGTCGGCCCACAAAATGCCTACCAACGTGACGCCAGGAAAATTGTATCCTTTGGTGATGGTTTGCGTGCCGATGAGGATATCAATTTTTCCCTGTTCAAAAAGTTCTACCGTCTTTTGCCAGGCACGTTTTTTGCTGGTCGAATCTAAATCAGCTCGCTCGATTGATGCGTGGGGAAAGAGCTCTTTAAAGATTTGCACCAGCTGCTGGGTACCGATCCCTTTTTTTAAAAAATGCTTTTCATCGGCCTTGCAGCTCGTACATTGGGTCGGAAGCGCTTGATTAAAATCGCAATAGTGACAGCGCAAAAGCGTCTGCTCATGAGCCTGTTGATTATTTTTATTGATGCGTTGTTTACTGACATGCAGTGTCAAACTGACGGAACAGTGAGGACAGGCAAAGATGAAGCCACACGGCTTGCATTGCACAAAAAAACTGTAGCCGCGACGATTGAGATAGATCATGGCCTGTTCTTTACGGGCTAAACAATCGCGCACGGCCGTTTCCAGCTCGCGGCTGACCCAAAAAACATCACGCCGCCGGTTGTTGCTGCCCATCAAAATAACTTTTTGAATGTCAGGAAACGCACCGGCGAACCGTCTTTTTATTTGAAAAAATTTCCATCCATGCCGCTCAACATTGGCCAGCGATTGGAGCGATGGCGTAGCCGAACCGAGAATGATAGGAATTTTGTACATGCTTGCTCGCCACAACGCAATCTCTTTGCTATTAATTTTTGGATGCTTTTTTTCTTGAAATCCTTGTTCATGTTCTTCATCAACAATAATGAGTCCCAGATTAGCGATCGGTAACAACATGGGTAAATGAACACCAATGATAACGATCGGTTTTTGATCGAGCAGGCTTTGCCAGAGCATTCGTTTTTCAGCAATTTTTGTTGCGGAATGAAAACCAACGATCGGGATGGTGGGCAGCTGACGCTGGAGCACATGCTGAAATTGAAGGCTTAAAGAAACTTCGGGCAAAATGAGCAGTACCGTTTTCTTTTCACCAATCGCTTGCGAGATGAGCCGTTTATAAATTTCGGTTTTGCCCGATCCGGTAACGCCGTGCACCAGCACCGGCGTGTAGGTTGGGTTGGTGATGTGTGGCGCAACATAATCGACTACAACCTGCTGTTCGTCGGTCAAGATGATGCGATCGCTATCGGAAGGCTGGTAGTCGGGCGGGATAAGTTCGTCTACATCATCAGATTCATGCAAGAAGTTGCGGATGCGTTGATAGAAGTGGAAAGAGTCGATGAAGTAGAATTGGGCTATTTTTTCGATAAACGCGTTAAAATTCACATCACCAGGAAAGCCCTCTAGGTCGATTATTTCTTTGATTTTAAAGTCGATACCGCGATCTAACATTGCAGCCTGACGGATGACCAATGCCGATTCTTTGCGGTTCTGCAGGGGAACACGCACGACAGAACCGACTAAATTGCGGGTCAATAATGCATCGGGAACTTTGTACCATAAGGTCTTTTCAAAGCCATTTAATAATCGAACAACGGCAAACATATTCCCCACTACTCAAAAGTATTGCTATTTTAAATCTGTTTGATGGTATGCTTGGGTGCGTATACTCAGCAAAATGTACAACAGTGTACTACGAAGTCATATGTTTTATAACAATAATCAGGCATAATTTTTTATGAATCATCACAAACCTTTTAACGTTGCAAAATCAGCATTAAAAAATGGACTTACCGTTCTCGTAAAACAAAATACCATCATCCCGCGTGTTGAAATTCAACTGTGGTATAACGTTGGTTCAAAAGATGAGGCATATGGAGAAAAAGGTATGGCTCATTTGATTGAGCATATGCTTTTTAAAGGAACAACAAATCTTTCAGAATCGGATATCAATCTGATCACCTATAAACTTGCGGGCGAGGCGAATGCATTTACCTCGCAAGATTACACTTGCTTTACGTTCAAACTGCCGAGCAATGTGTGGCACGAAGCATTACCGCTGCTTGCTGAATGCATGCAAAACGCAACATTTAACCCGCAGATGCTTGCGTCAGAGGTAAAAGCGGTTATTGAAGAATTGCGATTGTATCGCGATGATTACCAAAATATTGTTATTGAAAAAATGATTGCTTCTGCGTTTCCTGAACATCCGTATCACTACCCTATCATCGGTTCAAAGCACGACCTGTGTAACCTCGAGCGTGACACACTGCATGCATTTTATAAAAAACATTATCACCCCAGCAATGCAACATTGGTTGTTGTTGGAGATATTGATCCAGACGATGTTTTCAAGCAAGCAAAGCAACACTTCGAAGCAATTCCTTCGCCACAAAATTATACGAAACAAACATTTTATTTTGATGATGATATAGAATCAAAAACAACGATTGTGTACCGCCAGATCAGCAGTCCATGGAGTTGTTATGTGTATAAGATTCCTGGATTTCAAGAAGGCAAAAACTATATTTTTGATATCGCAAGCCTTGTTCTTGCAAACGGAAAAAGCTCACGCCTGCATAAGAAATTGGTCGATCAGGAAGAACTTGCGGTTGATGTCGATTGTTTTGTGTATGATTTTTTTGAGCGAGGACTTTTTGGTGTTGCGGTCTACCCAAAAGATCCTGAATCACTTCCAGCGATTGAGAAAATTATTGAATCTGAGCTTGCTACGCTGGGCAAGATTCCTGTTGAAGACTGGGAATTTGCCGCTGCAAAAAAACGAACCTATGTCGATTACACCACGTTGCTGGAAAATAATGAGAAACAAGCAACTATTATTGGCGGTAGTTTTCTTGCAACAAAAGATGAGCGGTTTGTTGATACCTACCTCTCTAACATCGAAAAAGTTACCAAAGAAGAGATCCGACAATTCTTTAAAGAATATTTTTATCCATCAACCCAACACAAGGGTTACCTTGTCCCCATCGGTCAAGAAGAGTTAAAGAAACTAGAACAGTTACAAAAGGATGCCGATCAGCTTGAAAACACCATTTTGGCAAAACATGAACGTACAGCGCCTATTGAGCCTGGAAAATGGGTGGATAAAATTACCACCACACCGTTGACCAACTTAAAATATCCCAAGCCGGAAACGTTTATGCTTGAAAACGGCCTTGAGGTGCTTTTTTACAACAATCCAACGGTACCACAAATTTCAGCGCTGCTCAGTTTTAAAGCAAGCTATCTTTATGATGATCCGCAATACAGCGGGCTTTTCACCTTTCTTCTCCGGCTTTTAACCGAGCGAACGGGCCAGTATCACGAAGAGGAACTTAACCGGATGCTTGAAACAAACGGCATTTCTATCAACCCATCAACCGATCTTATAACGATCAAATGCTTGAGCCAAGATTTTGGTAAGGCGCTTGAAATGCTGCATGAGATGGTTACCAATCCATCGTTTGATAAAAAAACAATCGAAAAATTACGCACACATATGTTGAATGAAATTGAAGAATTTTGGGATACCCCCCTTGAATTTATCGATCATTTAGCAAAAGAAATGATCTACCCAAACCACCCCTATAGCAAAAACCCTGGCGGTACCCCAACCGGCCTTAAAAACATTACCCAAAAGTCATTGAAAGAATGCTACCAGAACCTTATATCGCCAAAAGATGCATACCTCGTAATTGTTGGCGATCTTAACGGGTATGATATTAAAAATCTGATCACTGAAACATTCAAAAATTGGAAGGGACCCCTGGTCAATGATCTTGTTTTTCCACCAATAACACATCCAAAAAAAGCGACCGTCGTCACGCATAAAATAACACGCGATCAAGTTGCTCTCGCTTTTGTCGCCCCCTCAATAGCACGTACTGATCGCGACTATACGAGTGCGGCACTTCTTGATATTATTTTGACAGGAGGTGCTCACGACGCATCAACATCTCGACTTTTTGCCCTCCGAGAACGTGAAGGATTATTTTATGCCATTGGTGGTTCACTGGTATAT
>Ga0207128_1047_pt2 | contig 26809 bp, 28 predicted proteins | sample Alteio_BWMinHeat_18_FD_153522 | JGI IMG/M metagenome (GOLD analysis project Ga0207128, IMG submission 153522) | Enriched cells from forest soil in Barre Woods Harvard Forest LTER site, Petersham, Massachusetts, United States -... | ecosystem: Environmental > Terrestrial > Soil > Temperate forest >... | reverse complement strand
AGGCCAGCCTTTGAATGTCCTCCTGGACAAAGCGGTCGAAGAGTTTCGACGGAAACAATTCTTGGAGGAAGCTAATCGCGCTTACGCCCAACTTAAGAATGACCCGCAGGCCTGGGCAGACGAACTTGAAGAACGAAGGGCATGGGATGTCACTCTTGGGGACGGGTTAGAACACTCATGACACCGCAACCCAGCCGAGGCGAAGTCTGGATCGTGGACTTGGATCCCACTAAGGGTCACGAACAGGCAGGCAGACGCCCTTGTCTTGTCATTTCTGTCGATATTTTCAACCAAGGTCCTGCTGACCTGGTCGTGGTTCTTCCAATGACTACGAAGCGAAAGGAATCCCATTTCAAGTGCTTGTTGATCCACCCGAAGGCGGGTTGACGATGCAGAGTTTTGTCAAGTGCGAGGATGTTCGTTCGGTCGCCATACAGCGGCTCTCGAGACAGACTGGCGTTATTTCTAGCCAGACTCTAGCGGCGGTGGAAAGCCGTTTACGAAATCTGCTGGGGTTATGATTCACGTCGACATGGATTGACGAGATAAGAAGCTTACTCCTCGAACAGCACCGCGCTCGCCGTAAAGCCGTGGATAAAGTTTTTGCCGCCCACGGGTCCCAACTCTCCGGCGGCGAAGAAACCCGCCAGCGGAATAGGCCCGATTTCTTGGCGAATCGCCCGGGCGTCGTGGTGAGGTTCACCGAACAACTTGGTTCCCCGCCCATTGCAAGTGAATAGCAGGGCGCCTGCCGGCCGTTTTTCATGAGCGGCCAAGTCCATTTGGAGGAGGGCGTGCAGATCCTCATCGGCAGTCGCAGCATCGCGGACATGAAACTGGATCGTCTGACCCACGCGGATCAAGTCGGTGATGGCCAAAGCGCCGCTGGTCTGATCGACTCCCAGCACGTTGCGGACGAGGAAATCGCCGCGCTGGAATTTGTCCTGATATTCGTTGATGACGCGGCCGACGTGCAGGCCATGTTGAAAGAGCTGCTGGTCTTCGGGTTTCAGCTCCTGCCATAGTTGTTGCAAATGGAAAAGCGGCGGCCGGCCGCTCAGCTCCAAGATGATGTTTTCTTGCGCTTTAGTAATGACCAGGGGTCTGCCGATAGGACGGCAACCTTGCGAGACGATGCTGCGAATCCCAGCCGGGCCTTTCAGGAGAACGCCCACGGCTCCTTCCTTGACGATTTTATCTCCGACCAGCAGGCGGTTTTGTCCGGGTCCCTGAGCCGCGCTCGCCATTCCTCCCATCGCCTTGATGCCCGCGTGTGTTTCGTTGATTTGATCCAGGAAATTATCGGTGGGGAAAGTAAAAGGATCGCCCAAGAGCAAAATAACGGATCGGGACGGATTGGCGTCGGCGAGGCCGTCGGGCCAGCCGAGTAAGCTGTAGCCTTCGGAGGTCTGTTCCAACGTCAAATGAAAGGACTCGAGCTCGACGCGCTGGGGCCATCGCGCCAGCCACAGGCTCATGGCAGGCTCGCCTTCAATCTCTTGGTCGCCGCCGACAATTGCCACGCCTGGACAGCCGATCAAGCAGCGCGCCTTCAAGCGATCTGGCAGAATCTCCATCATCTGGCCCGCGGAGCGCTGGTGATGCGGTGAGAAGAAAAAGAGGGCCAAGTCCGGTGATTCCTTCAACCCCGCAAGCGCTTCCTGGCAAACCTCGTCCAATGCTCGGGAAGTTTGGGTCGTCGTGGATAGAGCAGCGGCAAAAGGCATAGCCAAGCTCCAAATCCGAAGCACGAAATTCGAAACAAAACACAAGATCTGGAAACCAAAATCCGAACAAGGAAACAGAGAAAACAGAGAACAAGGGAACTGTGGCTTTCACCTCTGTTTTGCTCTGTTCCTCCTATTCTGTCTTCGTGATCTAAATTGATCTTACCAGCTTTTCTCGAATACCGGAAAGCTCGCCTGCCGGCGGAAGTAGCGCTGATAGAACTGCAGCAAATGGGGCGCGTCGGATGGAACTTGAGCGGCTAAGCTACCGGCATCACTTTCCTCCAGCCGGACCGTCGCATGGTGCATGAGGTCGAGAGCCAGTGGATTGACGTCGCGATCACTGGCGCACAGAAAGCTAAACAAACCGTTGATGCGTTTGGTCTGCATTCCCTCGGTGCCGAAGGCGCCCAGCCGAAAACACGGCATGGCTGGATCCACCTGCTTCGGGTCGGCATAGCTGGAATTGTCGATGACCACCCCCGCGGCCAGGGGAACGTTGTTGGCCCGGCTGCGAAGCACGAACACCGATTCCGGCTTGAAATAGGCATTCTCGAACAAGTGTTTTTCCAATCCCTCGGGGGATGACACGCGGAGCGCCTTTGGCGCCAAGGCAAAAATGGCCGGGACATCTTCGCGGCTCAGCGGGGAAAGGGGATAACTGAGCTTGCCGGTGCGCGTGGGGAGCTCGACCTGGTCGACCACAAAGTTCACCATTTCCCGCGCCAGCTGGAAACCATGGCCCAGGAAAAACTCCTTCGGAGGCGTCCAATCCCCTCGGTAGGCGGCGAATGCCAACCGCATTCCTCGAGCCTTCATGGCGCTTTGAATGGCCTCAAACAAACTCTCGGCGGCATTCTCATGGCCTTTTCGGCACCAGGGATAGCTGACTCGTCCGTTAGGGTGGAACATGGCATAGCCGATCACCTCGCCGCCGTCGATGGCGTAGAATCGACTGCCGGGATCGAAATCCGGGACTTTGGTGCGCCGGCTGACTTCGCCCTCGTTGGCCGGTTTGAACTTGGGCAGGTGACCGGCCGCTTCGTTATAAATGGCCGCCTGGACGGCGTCGTCTCCGGGCTGATAATTGCGAATATTCATGGCGGACACTCCGAGACCCGCTTATGTCTTCCAACCCTACACCAAATTGAAGAAAATCGCAAGAATGGCTGCTGGTTGGAAGTCCAAGCATGGCGAGCGGGGCATGTAAACGCCCCGTAAGCTCTGGGGAGAACGGATGTTTTATCAGGCCCTGTTCCTCTCTTGATAACCACGAACTCTCGATGTTAATCGCAAACGTTACTTGCGGATAGTACAATGAAACAAAATGCCCGGTAGGCTTGGTCAAGGGAGGCACCTTGCATGCTCCGCGGATGGGCAGTGGCAGGATTTCCGATGCTGACTCTGGTGATTGTGCTCACTGGCCGAGCGGCGGATGCGCCATCGCCCGCCGAGCGCGGTCGAATCGCCTTGTTGACCCGGAGCTTCAATCCCACCATTTGGTCCACCAGCGCCTACGATAATGCCTGGCGTCAATGGGGACTCTCCACACGTCCGGCCAACTTTGAGGAAGCGTTTCGCGAGCGTTATGGTTTGCCGCTCGCCCCTTATCCCAATGACGGTTACCCAATGGGGATGCGCACTTCGGGTGGGCTCCTGGGAAAGGGCCTGAGCACGGATTGTTTGGTCTGTCACGGGGGCTCGATCGCGGGGCATAGCTACGTCGGTTTGCCTAATTCCTGTCTGGATATGCAAGCTCTCTATGAAGACCTGGCCCGAGCCGACGGCCGATCGGGCATTACCCCCTTCACCTTCAGCAACGTCCGCGGCACCACCGAGGCCGGCGCGATGGCGATTTTTCTCTATCAGCTTCGCCAACCAGACTTGAATTTGCGAGTTACTCGCCAGAATCTTGGCCTGCGCGACGACCTGTGCGAGGATCCGCCCGCTTGGTGGCTTTTGAAAAAGAAAAAAACCATGTATCACACGGGCAGCAGTGATTCCCGATCGGTCCGCTCGATCATGCAGTTCATGCTGAGCCCTCTCAACCCGCCGTCGGCCATCAAGAGGGAAGAAACGACGTTTCGCGACATTCAGGCGTTGATCCTGAGCCTGGAACCGCCCAAATATCCATTTCCCATTGATTCGGGGTTGGCCTGCAAAGGCGAAGGTGTCTTTCGAGCCACTTGTTCCCGTTGTCACGGAACCTATGGTCAGGACTGGACCTATCCCAACAAGATTGTCGCTATCGACACGATTGGCACTGACCGAAACCGATTCGAAGGCTTTAGGCCGGAATCGGGGCAATACTACAATCAGAGCTGGTTCGCTCATGAGAAAAGCGGCTGGCTGGGGGATGAATATCCCGTCATGAAAACGGCAGGCTACCAGGCCCCGCCGCTAGACGGCATTTGGGCGACCGCCCCTTACCTGCATAACGGTTCCGTCCCGACGGTGTATCATCTCCTCAATTCCAAGAGCCGACCACGAGTGTTCACTCGGTCCTTCCGGACCGGCACAGAAGACTACGATCCTGTCAAGCTGGGTTGGAATACTCGGGACCCGGAAGCGAACGGGAACCTTTCTCCCTTTGAGCGTCGCAAGATTTATGACACGACGCGCCCCGGCCGGGGCAACGGCGGTCACACTTTCGGGGATGACCTCACGGAAGAAGAACGCATGGCCGTGATTGAATACCTGAAGACCCTGTAAGTGACAAGAACCAAATTCCAAGAATCGCAAGAAGCCAATTTGGAATTTGGTTCTTGGAATTTGGTGCTTGGCGCTTAGTTTCCCCTTGGTCAGCTTTGCTTGACGGACTGAGCGTGTCGCCCTACCATAGTCGAGACACCATAAAAGCCAACCAAGAGCCAAATTCCAAATCTTAGAGCGTTTGGAATTTGCAAATTGGTTCTTGGAAATTGGTTCTTGGAGACATTCATGGCAGTTCCCAAGCGGCGAACGTCGCATGCTCGGCAGGGTAAGCGGCGCAGCCATCAGCATTTGAAACCGATCCAAGTTCAGTATTGTAGCCAGTGTAATGAGCCGGTGCTGCCGCACCGCGTCTGCCCGAACTGCGGGCATTACCAGGGCCGAGAGGTCGTTCCGGAAGAGGAGAAGTGATTCATGGACATCGCGCTGGACGCGATGGGCGGGGACCACGCCCCGGGTCCAATCGTCGCCGGCGCCTTGCAAGCCGTCGCCGCCAATCCCGACTTGCGAGTCGTCCTGGTAGGGGATCGGTCCCAGGTAGAGCCGCACTTGGGAGGTGCGCCCGAGCGCGTCGAGCTTTTCCATTGCACGCAGGTCATCACGATGGAAGAAGCGCCGGTGTTGGCCCTGCGCAAAAAGCCCGACAACTCCATTAGCCGCTGCTGGCAGCTTCTCGCCGAGCGCAAGGTTTCTGCCATCGTCAGCGCGGGCAACACCGGGGCGATGGTGGCAGGCGGTCTGCGGCTGCGGCGCTTCCTCAAGAACGTTCGCCGGCCTGGCATCGCGGCCGTCATGCCCACGCTGCGCGGACCTTGCGTGATCCTGGATGTCGGCGCCAATGTTAGCCCCAAGCCGGAGCATCTCTTTCAGTACGGCATCATGGGCAGCATTTTCGCCCGGCACATTCTTCAGCGGGAGCGACCCACCATCGGCCTCATGAACGTCGGCAGCGAGGAGCAGAAAGGACACGACCTCGCCAAAGAGACCCATGCCCTTTTCAACGGCAGTCATTTGCGCGACCAATTCGTCGGCAACATCGAGGGTCGAGACATCCATCGCGGCGCTTGCGACGTGGTCGTCACGGACGGCTTCGTAGGCAACGTGGTCCTCAAGGTCTGCGAGGGCGTGTTTGATTTCGTCATGAAGATGGCCGGTCGGGAGGTCTTGGAATCTCTATCCGTCGAGCGCGGCAAGGCTCAGCAGGCTTTGCAAAACCTCCTCGAGCGCTACGACTACAACAGCCAAGGGGGCGCGCCCTTATTGGGAATCGACGGCATCTGCATTATTTGCCACGGCAGCTCCGGGGATAAAGCGATCAAGAATGCTTTGGGTGTCGCCGCCAAGTATGCGAGCAGTCGGATCAACGACATTATTGTCCAAGAACTCGAATCCGAGAGCCCTGGCGGCGACGAAGAAGGATGACGCCCGCGCCTCCCAATTCGCCTGTTCCCCCTTGTTTGCTTCTTCTCAACTTTCCCAGCTTCAAGAGACGATAATAATTTGAGGCTATTGCCCTAGTTCCCAGGCGATAGTGTCTTTCCGGTTCGGGAAGAGGCAGGAGCGAAAGGACCGCGGGATGGAACGGGCATCGCAGATGGAGGACCGAGGATTGAGGATTGAGGAAGACACTCAATTTCGACCTTCGATCCTCGATCCTCGATCCTCAATCCTCGATCCTCAATCCCCCACTGGGTCCGGGACTATCGCACTGGAGGAAGACCTTCGCGAATACCTGAATACTCTCGATGCCTTCGCTTACCGCTTGATCGATGAGCAACTCCGGGCCGTCGATCAATGCCAACGACTGGCCGCGGCTCGTGTTCAATGGGAGAAAGAACATCATGCCCGCGTCAAGGAGCTGGAAGGCCGCAACTTGCAGCTTCGAAAAGATGAGCGTGCCTTAGAAGAGCGGACCGCCAAGCTCCGTCAGCATCAGGCTGAAACGAACCAGACTCGGCAATTCCTGGAGACCTGGCATGCTCGGATGACTCTCGAGACCGCATCCTGGAAAGCCGAGCGCCAACGCTTGCTGTCTCAACTCCATTCTCTGGAAACGCGGGCCGACCGCCTTTCTGCCATCCTTGGAGATCTGCCTGCCGGCTGGCAAAATCGTCTTCGTCAGGGTGACTCCACCACCATCGAAAAACACCGGCAGGCTCAGGCGGAAGCGGAATACGCCCGGCTTCGACAAGAGCTTCGAAGCCTTCATGACCAGCGTTTGTCTTACGAGCAGCAGATCGCAGATTTGAACGCGTTAGTGGAACGCCTGGCCGTGTCATTGATGGAAGAAAACAGCACGTCTTCCTTGCCGGCTGCGAGAGCAGCTTGACCGATTCCCAGTCGTATCATCCTCGCCTTCCATACAACGGTCCCAAGCGCTTGGCATATTGGGCGAAAAAGAATTCCAGGTCGTCTTCGACGGTTCCGCTGCCGACAAACTGATGACTGGGAAGAAAGACCGGTTCGATACCCCGATCCAGGAGGCGCTGGGCCACCTCGCAACGAAGCATGTTCAAGATCATCGCGCCACCCAGGGTGCTGAAAGGACCGGTTCGCTGGCGGCAGCCTTGAAGCTCCAGAAGGCAATCGCCTACCGGCGCGCCATTGTCGAGAATGACGTCGGCCAAGTCTGATAGCTTCTTGCCTGAAAGATGGGCCGGCGCGGACTGTTCGCAGTGAGCTCGACTGAGGACGCCAATCACCTTCAAGCCACGCCGCCGCGCGCCCTGAGCCATCTCCACGATCACTTCGCGAATGCCGCTGGTGGAGATCACGACCATAACGTCATGCGGCCCGAAAGCGAAATTCCGCAGAATCTGCTCGGCGTAGCCAGGCGTCTTTTCCAGGTGCAGACTCTGGCGTAGTCCATTAGGCCCCACGATAGGATTGTGGTACGTCAGGCCCAGCTCGACGATCGTATGCCAACCGACAAAGCATCCTTGCCGCGGCGTCATTTCTTCGCACATCATTCGGCTGTGACCGCAGCCGAACAGATGAACCAGGCCATCCTGGGCAATGGCTTCCGTACACAATCCGGCCGCCCGATCCAAGGCCTCGCGCTGAGGCGCCACCATCCCGCGCAGTCGCTCCAGTGCTTCGACATAAAACCGCTCGGCGGCGGGGATCAAAGAATTCGACATGAATCGTCCCTCGCAAATTTCGAAATTCGAAATCCGAAATCCGAAATCCGAAATCCGAAGGGAGAAGAATCGCTCGCTTTGCCTGTTCGGATTTCGGATTTCGTGCTTCGGATTTGTTTTGGCGATCTTTACAACTCGAAACAATCTCATCATAGTGAGAAAAGATGCTATTGAGAACTTCCACCTTATGGGTGGCGGCGAGTTGGTAGCTTGCCGAAAAGAGGTTCGGCAAGTTAAAAACTTGCCTTCACATCTGGAGCAGCTGACATGTTGGAAGAAATGATCGGCCAGGTCGTCGTTGTGGATATGAAGAGTCCGTTTGTCTGCCTGGGGAAATTGGTGCGCGTGGATGGTCAATTCATGGAGATGGTTGACGCCGACCTCCACGACTTGCGCGACACACAAACAACCCGAGAGAATTACGTCGTGGCTTCGCGCGAGACCGGCGTCAAGCGGAACCGCAAGCGGGCTCTGATTGCTTATTCGGAAATCGTCGGCATCTCACGAATTGAGGACGTCGTCGAATACTAGAAGAAAAATGGAGCCGACGGGGATCGAACCCGTAACCTCCATTCCAGAACGCCGTAATCCTCAGATACTTACATCGAGTGTGCCCGACTCTTTGGCCTATTCCTTGGCCTGCCAAGTCGAAAAAGACCCAAATCTGAAACTGCTAGTCGAACACTGGCACTGTCTCCAGGAGCCGGTCCGCGCCGGCATCATCGCAATGGTGAAGGCGTCAGCGCTACCGTCAGCGGCTAATCACGAATAGTGCGATGTAGGAAGCGTGTAAATGCTATTGAAGGGATTCCTGCCTCATGACTGAATCGAACGAGTCTAGGAAGCGTGTAGACTTGCCTCAAAGCCGAGCGTGCGAGCAATGTCAGGGACAGTTTCGTCCCAAGACTTCGCGCCACAAGTTTTGCTCCCCGGATTGCTGCCGAAAGAAGCATGGAATTGGGCAAGTCACTTTTTTGTCGCAGTCTTGCCAAACATGTCAGACAGCTTTCAAACAAAGAAGAGTATGCCAGCGATTTTGTACTGAGTCCTGCAGGACGAAGCACCACAACACCCTTAAGGCAGGACGGCGCCATGGGGGACCAATCTAGAATCAAATCGGAATCGGGTTTCGGTAGTTGGCGTCTTGACCAATTTACATCCGTGGGCTTACTGGCCCCACCAGCCGGCCAACCAGGCCCCCAGCGCAATGAGGCCGCCACCGATCAGGAAAACCGCCCCGAGGAAGAACCTTGCTGCCGTTTTTCTCTCCTCGACTTTGAACAACTTCGAACTGAGGCCCAAGCCGGTGAGGACACAACCGAAACCGAGCACCACCACGCCCACTCCCGCTTCCGCCGGGGTCGTCGGGAGGCAGCCAACCGCGAGGACGGGAACAGCTAGAAGGATGACGGTGTGAAACCATCTCATGGTTGCCGCCTTGCCCCGAACCGGCCCGCTAACCACAACCACTTAGTCTTCACAGGGGCAACAGGGACTGCCCAGCCAGCAAAGGGGATAGAATTCGTCGTGGCATTCTAGCGGCCGAGCGAACCGAAGCCGATGAGTGCATTTATCACAAACCATCGCGTAGTATCGGACGCAGCATGGATTCAGATCCTTGCATTTCAACTGACATTTGACATGGCACTTGCACTTTCCACAAGGGACCGCACACCTGGTGACTGCATCACAAGTGGCAAAGTTGGCGGAATTGGTCCTTATCCAGTTGCCATCCTTGTCACAGCACCAGCACACCCAATCTTTGCATGTGGTAACATCCTCCATTTCTATCCAGCGCGTCCAAAAAGGGGCTCTGCAATCACATGCTTGCAGGCATGCGCCAGAAACTGAAAAGATTGTCAGAGAGAGCGGGATTACTGGGAGGAGTTTGAAGACGGGCACCATCAACCTGCGCATTGAGATTCTCCAGAGGTTTCTTTCTTGCGCAGGGAAGGAATCATTAAGACAAGAGTACCATCTTCTTCCTCCCGGAGCAAATGGGCCGATTCTCCATGGTCGTGCTGGCCGAACAGCTTGGTTTCATAAAACAAAGCAGGGGCCGATCTCTTGTTCGCCGCCGTTTGCAACCTAGACGTGCAGCCAGCCCTCTTTATTGGGGCCTCCCCATGGGTGAGTACATTTTCACCGGGCGCAACCCGCGCGGGAAGAAAGTTACCGAGTGCATCGATGCGGAATCCGCGGACGACGCGGTCCGCTTATTGAGCGAGCGTGGCTACCTGGAGATTGTTTTACACACCGAAGACGTGGGAGCCCTCTATGCACGGTCAAAACAATTCGTGCCCTATGTTTCTCCTCGCGAATTTGTTCGCTATCGGAGCATGACTGAATGGGGCTATTTCATTTACATGGTCGCCAAGCTCTATCGGACCAGCTGGCTCGTGGAGCTTGCAGCCGTTGCCTTTTTGCTGTTCCGGTGGAAGTTAGGGTGGCCCTTTGGCTCCTTGGATATTCTCGCTCTTGTGATTTTAGTGTTTCCCCCTGTGTTTGCCTTGGGAGCCTTGATCGGACGAAGTCGCCGGCGTTACGAGCGCTTGGTTGATGCGGCTTGTTGGGCACGTTGGGAAGAAGTGCTGCGACTCTTGCCGCGGCTGCCGAGGGGCGTGTCAGCCCACGAAAAGGTCTTCCGCAAAGCCACGGCATTGGCCGGTCTGGGACGGATGGATGAAGCGCTGGAAGCCGTCAAGCCTTTGGCCACGGACGGGGAGATTCCTGAGTGGCTTTACTGGGGACGGCTGTCCACCGTTTATCGAGCGGCGCATGATCGCGAACAAGCTCTCGCTTGTATGGAACACGCCGCTTCGCTGGCACCCGACAACGCCACCATTCTCGTCGATCTGGCCCTGGCACTCTTGCGCGACAAGCGGGATGTTGCACGCGCTGCGGAGATTGTGCAGCGCGTGAAGAGCCACGCCCTCAGCGATACCGCCGTGCTTTTCATGCAGGCGGCCGAGGGCATCCTGTCGCTCGAAAAAGGCAACTGTCACGAAGCTCGCCAGCTTTTGGAGCAGGCACGGGCCGGCCTGAGCACGCTAACCACGGCGGCAACCGGACCATTTCTTGACCGCCTGCATGCTTATCTCTGCTTAGCGGAGGTAGGGGTCGGCAATTATGCGAGTGCGCGCCGCCATCTCGCCCAGGCCACGCCGCGTTTCAAGGCCCTCGGCGAGGAGGACCTGCTGGCCCGTTGCGAAAAGGCGTTGGGAGGATGACTGGCCGGGTTGCCGACTTCCATTCGTTGAGGCATAGTTTCATCTCCAACCTGGCCCGTGGCGGAGTCCACCCCAAGGTTGCCCAAGCCTTGGCCCGGCATTCCACCATCGTACTGGCGATGGATAGGTACAGTCATACGCTCGTCGGCGAGCAGGCCGACGCGCTGAATGTCCTGCCGGACTTATCGGCAGCGACGCGGCAAGTAGTGCGAGCGACCGGGACGGATCAGGCCAAACCGGAAAGGAAAAACTTGGCGTCCTACTTGGCGCTTTCGGGTGGTTTTTCAGGGACGCCAATAGGCGCCGGTGGACGGAAAGGCCGGAACGCGGACGATAAAGGAAACCCTTCAAGGCAAGGCAAAAACGTCGAAAAAGACCAAGCGGAGGGGGAGGGATTCGAACCCTCGAACGCTTGCGCGTTGCCGGTTTTCAAGACCGGTGCGATCGGCCGCTCTGCCACCCCTCCGGTTCGATCATCTTAATCCGTTCCAGCCCAAAGATACAGACACATCTCCTCGGAGGCGTGTTCAACGCCCTGGTCCCTTTTCAGGAATTCCACCGCTTGCTTCTGTTGAAAAAGCTCCTAAGCGCGGGATAATCAGGAGCTGCTCTTCCCGTTGCTCCAGGGGCGTCGGCAACCTTGAGGTCAATGGCATGCTTTCATGTTCTGTCCTACTTTCGACGAGTCTTTTGTTCGTGAGTGCCGAGCCGTCGCCGGCTTATACCTTGAAGGCGGCCGACAAAGAGCGGATCGAGGCGGTGCTGACTTACAAGATTGAGATGCCGAAGCTGGTGGCGCAGGAGTGGATCATCTATGCGGCCCAGGCGCCGGAGCTGCCCGGCCAGGTTCAGGTGCAAACCAGGCTGGAGCCCGACGGCAAGACGTCGTTCGATCTAAGTCCGGCTCATCGGCCGATGATGCTGGCGCGCCTTCCCGCCAAAGGGCGGGAGAAGGAAATCACGGTGCATGTGAAATATCTAGTCACTTTGCGGTCACGCGATCTCGTACCTGTAAAGCGCGGTAAGAATCCTCCGGCCGTGGCGCCCCTTCCGGACCCGATTCGCCAAGTCCTGGTCGAGACGGGTGGGGATTTCGATTGGAAAGCCGAGCCGGCGCAGAAATGGGTCCGTGAACATCAGCTCGGGCGGCGTCCAGGCGAGAGCGACGTTGATTTCGCCCGCCGGGTGTTCGTGGCCATTAAGAGAAACTTCAGCTACGAATTCAAAACTGAAATGAACCGACATGCATCGGCGGTGTGCCGAGCCGGCAAGACCGATTGCGGCGGGCTTTCGGTGTTGTTGGTGACGATCCTTCGAGGCCACGATATTCCGGCGCGGACTCTGATAGGCCGGTGGGCTCAATCTTCCAATGCGAAGGATACCGTCGGCAATTCTCCTTACTATCAAACGCATGTAAAGGCCGAGTTTTATGCGGAAGGGATTGGCTGGGTTCCCGCGGACCTGGCATCGGCCTTGTATGACAAAAAAGGGGATGGGCTTAGCTGCTTCGGCCACGATCCCGGTGATTTCCTGACCCAGCACGTCGATCCGCACTTGCGGCTGGATTCAATCCACTTCGGTAAGCAAGACATCGAGTTTCTGCAAGGTCCGGCCTATTGGGTCACCGGCCGGGGCAACGTCGAGCCGACCAACACGCACGAGAAATGGGAAGTGAGAAAGATCCCCTGAGCACTAATAGACGAGAAGGACGGAAAGGGCGCCAAGGACGCAGGTGATCGGTCTATGAGCGTGCGGGCTTATTTAGTTTACGAATCGCTTTGCGGACAAGCGGATGGTCGATGATGTCCACCTGGGATTTGTCCGGCTTGGCGACGACCCCGGAATCCGGTTTAGTTGACGCTTTTTCTTCGCCGAAGAAGCCCAAGTGTTGGAGGAGGGCCTGGCCCAGGGCGGCGCCGTCGAGCGCCGGGCCTGGTTTTTCCATCTCTTCTTTCTTCTTTAGAATGGCTTGCTCGTCTTGTTTGAACTTTTGCTGAATCTGCGTCAATTCCGCCATGTGTATCTTGCGGTAGGCGACCTGTTCATTTTGCGTCAAAGTCAGCTTGTCTTTCGTTGCTTTGAGGGAGTCGAGGTGCTGCCGGACCTCCGGATGGCTCGCGGCTTGCGGCAAGGTCAAGATAAAACTCGTGACCTTATCCAGCTCAGCGAACATGCGACCAAAATCGACAGTGGTAATTTCCGAAGAGTTCAACGCCGCCGCGGCTTTGGGGTCGCCCAGGCCAAACGCCCAGGTGTGATCGCAAGAGGGGCAGCAAAGGTAATTCCATAAACGAGCAGGGCAGCCCGCGCCCACGCAGCCGAGCAGGCTGGCTGGTTGCAGAGACACCGGCTTTTTGCAATTGGGGCAGTCGACGCTGGACGGGATTACCGTCCGGCAGACCTGGCACGGGGGCAGTGAGTCGGGCTGGGAGGCAATGCCGATCAGAACGTTTCCGGCAATTTCCGCGTTCAGGTAACGAGGCCGCCAGAGCTCAAGCAGCTCGGCATGCGCGATACGACAAGACGGGCCAAAATAAGGATCGTGAAGAACTACGTTCTTCTCGTCCAAGTCAACCAGGACCGTAAAGTGGCCGGTGGGCACATCCGGCTTGAGGCGATGATTCAGGATGGCGCGAATCCCCTTTTCGCGGCAAAGGCGGAGCATCAGCAAAGGGCTGGTAGCCTGGATCGCCAAGGCGGCAAACCCGCGATGAAGAGCATCTTGAGCGATGAGATGAGTGGCGGCCGTCAAGCTGCCAAAGCGGTTGTGCTTAGAGATTTTTGGCCAGACCTCCGCCTGGGGAACGGGTTTGCCAAAGGAAGCATATACCATGCTCAGCGCGGCCGCCCCGCACATTCGGTTGGCCGGGAAGTCGGCTTGCTTCTCGTAGGGGATAGCGATCGTAGCGGATTCACTCATGGTCAATCTTCCTTTGCGTCTTACACTCTGAACCGGTCATCCCACCAAGACCGTAGGACAGCCCACGACAATGGCGCCACCGTGGGCCGTCGCATCTCCCATGCGCGCGGCAGGCTGGCCTCCAATCAAGACAGTCGGGGCACCGAGGATGATGACATCGGGCGGACCCACGCAAGTTGCCATGTCCCCCATCCGCGCTGCTGGCATGCCTCCAATAAGGACCGTGGGGCAGCCCGGCGGCAGGATCGGACCACCAACATGCGGTACAAGTACCGTAACCATCGGACATACGTGCATGTCTCCAGCGCGGGCGGCGGGCTGAGGCATGGTTCACTCCTTGAGTTGCTAAAAAACTTCCGAGGTTTTGCAGACTTCGGAAGTTCCCCGTGCAAGCGCGGCAGCTATTTTTTCTTCAGCTCCGGCCAAACCACTTTTCCTTCGGCGACCGCGATGCCCAACTCGACAAAGCGGCGCTGGGTATCAGCAATCTTGGTGGCGTCCGCCTTGACGGCCGCCAAGGCGACGGCGCCGGCGACTCCCTTAGCGGGCAAAGAAGGCCCAGGCGGCACTGGTGGTAAATTGTCCGCGGTCATGCTGCCGCCGGTCCAAGAGACAGCCATTGCCAGGGCTCCCGCCGGTGCGGACACCCCGGCTGCGTCGGCTGGGGCTTTCGTCGCCTGGCGATTTTCTTCGCTGGGGTCTAAGACCCACTGCACGGCTGCTTTGCAAGCCGCTTTTTCTACGTCCGGCCAACCGTCGCCTGTGGCATGTTCCAGGCATAAGCACCCCCACAAGATGGCTTCTCGATGAGGCAAGGCATGGGCCAGGAATTGAATAGCCGCTGGGTAGTGTTTATTGGCCAAAAGAGCATCGACAAACTCGCGGGGGCTCAGGCCGTCGCGCAGCACCGACCTGGTTTCTTCCTTCAGCTCGAAATGCCGGCAGACTTCAGCCGCTTTAACGGCTTTCACCTTGGTCAATTGCCCTTGGCTCATGAGAGCCTGTCTCCTCGCATCGCAACTAGCCGATCATGGTCACGCCGCCGCTGATCTGGGTCATCGCCGACCCCGCCATTTTCACCATCAAGGCTTGGATTTCCGCCTGCAACTGGGCGGACAGCTTGATTTGCAGGGCCTCGATGGTGACGCCATCCGGCGCCAACTTGATTTTGGTAACGCCCTCCGCAACGGAGAGAGTAATTTCGGTAAGGCTCTTGATCGTCACTTTACCGCTGCCGGCATCGATCGTAATACCGTCCGTGGTGAGCTCCATCTTCTGATCGACGGGCAGCAATCCACGTTGGACGGTAATCTTGCCCGTTTCTCCGGTAATAATTTCAACCCCATCGGTGGAAGAGGAAGCAGTGGGCAGGAGGGGAGGCGGTCCGGCGGTGATCCGGACGCCTTGGCTTCCGCGCACGTTGACAAAGCCTTCCATGCCCAGCCCCGAGGCGAGAATGGTGATCGTATATGGCCCTGGTACCGCCGGGGGTAAAGGCGGCCGACTGAGGAGCTCGAATTGGTTGGCGCTGATTGAGTATTTGCCGTTCACGAAATGAGATTGGTCGGAAGCATCCGGCCCGCCTCCCGTGCCCGCGCCGATCTTCTCTTTATCGGGAACCATTAGCGATTCTCCTTAGTTTTACGAAGGTGCATCTTTACCTCGTGCTGCCGTGGCGATCTCAAATGCCGCCGGAAGAACAACCGCAGCGGCTATAGCCAGCCCCGTTAGGAACTCGCTCAATCCACCAAACTTCTTTTTGAAAGTCATGGCACTGCTATCGTTGGTTACGAACATGTTGGCCAAAAGGCCGTCGGTCGCGTGCTCGGTTTGGTAGTAGGTCATCTCACAATCCATCAGCGCCATCAACATAACATCAATCACGATTTGCATCATAAGCGTCAGAACCGATCGACCCGTATTGGTGGCGGTATTGTCGTCATGCAATATGAAATAAATAAGAATCCACAGGGCATATAAAATGGAGAGAAGGATCACGACTTGAGTCGAAAGAGGATGCCAGGGGCCCGGATTGACGGTGATCTGTGCAGGGCCGAGGTTAATGCTGAAAGAGCGACCGAGGACAAAGTTGGCGCTGGTGCCGACCGTGAGCTGCAAGTTGCCGCCGACCCCGCTGCCCAGAAAGCCGGTGAGTCCGGGGGAAGCCGGCGCGCCCGTGACGCCGGCAGCCAGCCCTCCCGGATTAATGCAGACCTGAAGATTACTTCCCAAACATACTTGGTGGTTGAGGCCGACCGCCGTTTGTAGATTTTCGCCCAACACCATGACGCCGTTGAGACCGAGCACGCCGGTAGCTTGAGGGGGCGGGTAGGCGGAGTATGGATCGCCACCGCCGCTGCCGCCACCGCCGGGAAGATGACCGACTGTGAATGTGGAGATACTGGATACTCGTTCGGTCTTGTGCCGGCCGGATTGAAATAACTTGTCTTGCTCGGAATTGAAGCTCAGGTGGCGCTCGGAATGAATAGACAAGTGTTCGGATCCTTTCTCATCGTCGAAGACGATGCCATTATAATTCTCGTTTGCTTGGCCTCGCACGCTGGACGATTTGATGCCGCTTAACATGTTTTTCCGAGGCAAGGTAAATGGCGGCATGTTGGCGGCATTGTAAACGCTCCCGGTGATGAGCGGGCGATCGGGATCACCATCCTCAAAACTCACGACGACCTCATGGCCAATGCGCGGCCAGAAGAACGCCCCCCAGCTTTTCCCCGCCCAGATTTGAGCCACGCGCACCCAGCAGGAGCTGTTGACGTCGCCTTTTCCCAAGCGATCCCAAAAGAACTGCACTTTGACCCGGCCGTATTTGTCGCAGAAGATTTCCTCGCCTTTCGGTCCAACCACGACGGCCGTCTGCGGCCCGACGATTTGCGGCTTGGGTGTCTTGCGTTGCGGGCGGAACGGCAGCGCTAGAGGAATACAGGTAAAGGTATTGCGATAGATCATGGAGGTGTCGGCGCCGCTGGTGTAGGCGCCTTCCATATTGGCGTCGTGTTTGACGCGCGCGAGCACATAGGGCCCGTCGGCGTCGAAGTGGCCTTTGAAGTTGAATTGGTAACCGGCGGTGAATTGACAGCAACGGCCAGCGCCCTCCACCGCCAGACCCAACGCGGTCTCCTGCTCCATGCGAATCTTGCAGGTGCGGACATTGTCGGAGAAGATATTTTGGATGTCGGCGGCCCGATCGCCGCCGCCCGGCTGGACGCCGTCGAAGCGCTGGGCGTATTCTCCCGGATAATCGTACAGCTCCAAGCGCTGATTGCCGCCGACCTGAAGAGGATGGTTCACCGTGCCCACGGCCACGGTCTTTCCCAGCACCGTTTCCTGGGCGTCTAGATGCGAGGCCGGCAGCTCGAAGCAATAGTCCCAAAGGGTCACCTTCGCGGCCCGGATCTCCTGAGTCTTGACCCAATTGGTGAGGCGGTTCGGATCAGGCGCGCCGCCGCCTTCTTCCTCGAATGGAACGGAGGCGACACCCGGCAAGTCCGGATGACTCCGCGGCGAATTGGCCAGCACCATTTGATGGCCGTCTGCTTTATGCACGAAAAAATAAAAGATCCCCTCTTCTTCCATCAGCCGGCTAACGAAATCGAAATCCGATTCGTCGTATTGAACGCAATAATCGCGGGACAGGAAGGTCCCTTGAAGCTGAAAGGTAACGTCCAGGCTCCACTGCTTTTGCAGGATTTCCTTGAGAATGTCGGGCACGGAAATGCTCTGGAAAAGCCGGCTGTTGCGATTGCGGCTCAACAGCCACAACTGGGGAACCAGCTCCGCCTGGTATTGGATAAACGTCGCTTTCTCGTGGCCGGTCACTTTGGAGCTCTGACTCAGTCGGCTGATGATGCCGTTGAAATAGCGTTTGTTGCCGTCCTCGCCAATACGGATTTCGACGGTGACCGGCTTCCCAAGTAAATCTCCATAGGCGAGCGGATCGGCTTTGGTGGATAGCATGTCGAGGCGAAAGTTGAAAGGCTCCGAAATAGCTTCGCTGCCGGAAATGTTTTCCAGCAACAAGACGTCCGGGCCGAGCGGAGTGGTGACGGCCAAAGGACGATTCGCCTGGGTGTAAGTGGGCATGAAGCTTCTCCGTCAGGGCCGTGGAAAACTTTCGAAGTCTTCGACACCTTGGAGGTTCGTGAAGGTATTCTGTTGTAATCCAGCCCCGAACGGCATGCAAGCAAAATGTTGACGCGGATATGAAATCGATTTGTGGCCGATGTTCCCCCCGGGCATCGCTCGAGGCTAGCGCTAAAGCCGCAAGCGAATCCTCGGGAGACTCTGATTATGATTCTCCCCGGTCGAGCTGCTACTTTCCTGCCTTGGCCCGCTCCACCAAATCTCGGCCTCGAGACGATAATACTTAGACTGGGAAAGATCCAGAATGGAAACTCCGCCCGCATCGAACCGCTCTTGGTCGATGTCCCGGATTTTCGCAGCAATTCCGCATCGCTTCGATCAGTGCCTGGAGGCGATCCCGCCAGCCGCCGCAGATACTGGATCCCAAGGGTTTTGTTGACCGCCCACCATTCGTTTAATCCCGTCCTTTATTTCCCGGCCTGTATGATACTTCCGGATGAGCCGATCATTCTTCCCCTTTTCGCCTTTCCCCTCCTCTTTTTCCGCGAAATCGGCTTCGAGCCGGCAAATGACACACGCCCCAGAGGACCAGCGACTCGTTTTCTTTTGACCCTGCCTAGTGCTTACCTTAGGATACAATTGTGCGGTGGAAGGCAGGACTTTTGCGTTCCCCGGAGAATTCCTTCAGCGTTATGGCAGGAATCCCAAATTTCCCTGGACCGCGGAATCGGGCCGCTGAGCCCGATACCCAGGATTCCACTTATATCGGGGAAAGCGGCAACGAACACGCCATTCCGGGATCGGAAAAAAACGTCTTGCCTCCAGGAGGCCGTGCCTTTCTGGACCTGCTTCTCCGCTACCAGCTCCTGACGCCCGGCACCGTTCACGATTTTATCGAACAAGCACCCAGCCCCCTGCACACCTACAGCGACGGCGAAGTGTTGGGCGCTGACCTCGTCCGGCTCAACCACCTGACGGGCTACCAGCTCAGCCGCGTGTTATCCGGCAAGACACATGGGCTGGTCCTGGGGAATCACCGTATCCTGGATCGCCTCGGCAGTGGTTCGATGGGCGAAGTCTACCTCGCCGAGCACTTGTTCATGAAGCGCAAGGTGGCGATCAAGGTGCTCCCGATGGATGAGGATTGCCCGCCCCGGGTGCTGGAGCGTTTCTACTCCGAAATGCAAGTGCTGGCTACCTTACACCATCCGCATATCGTCATGGCGTTTGACGCCGGCAGGGTGAGCCCGCCGCATCCCGGCATGCCCGACATGCTTTATCTGGCCATGGAGCTAGTCCCGGGCGGCGATCTGGATCAATATGTTGTCGACCATGGGCCGGTCGCCGTCGGTCAGGCTTGCGAGTGGATCCGGCAGGCGGCTTATGGACTTCAAGAAGCCCACGATCACCAGCTCATCCACCGCGACATCAAGCCTTCCAATCTGCTCCTGACCAGTCAAAGTCAGGTCAAGCTGGTGGATTTCGGCTTGGCCCGACAGTTCTCCAGCCGCTTGACGGACCCCAACGCCTTGTTGGGAACCGTCGAATTCATGTCGCCGGAGCAGAGCCGCGATCCGAGTTTCGTCGGCAGCCACGCCGATATCTACGGCCTTGGCGCGACGCTGTTTTTCCTTCTAACCGGCGAGCCGCCTATCCCGAAGTGCGCAGCCTGTCGGAAGCGCTGCGGATGTTGCAAGAAAGCCGGCCGCGGCGGCTCAGGCAGCTCCGGCCTGATGTTCCACCCGAACTCGACGTTTTGATCGATCGCATGCTTGACCCCGACCCACCGCGCCGCCCGGCCCTGCCGCTCACCGTCATGAACGCGCTGCTGCCGTTTGCCAATCAAGGGGTCACGGCGTGAGTTGAAGAGCGAGGATTGAGGATAGAAGATCGAGGATAGAAGATAAGCTGTTTACGCTTTGTGTCTGCTAGATCGATAAAATCAAGATTCATTTTTTCATTCTATCGCGTTTGCTTTCCACTCTTTTTCCACTTGGCGACACTGACGCCATCCCATATCTGCCTTCAGCTTGCCCATCCTCGATCCTCAACACCTTCCCCTTACCGAATATGCACCGTGTCCGAAGTCGCCCCGGCCACTTGGCTGGCGTGGAGTTCGACCTTGGGCCGAATTCGGATAAAGGATTGAACGATGTCGGGATCGAGTTGACTGCCGGACCGGCTCTGCAGCTCTACAAAGGCTTTGTCCACGGGCAAAGCCGGCCGATAAGGACGAGTGGACGTCACCGAATCAAAAAAGTTGGCGACGCTGACGATGCGGGCCAGGCGCGGAATGCTCACTCCCGGTAAGCGATCCGGATACCCTTGCCCGTCCCAGCGCTCGTGATGGTTCCGGACGATCGGGATGAGAGGCGTCAGGGCGGGATTAGAGGAGAGCAGATTGGCCCCATGAGTCGTGTGGGACCGGGCCGTGTCCAACTCCTGGCCAGTCAGCATATCCGGCTTGTTGAGCAAGGCGTCGTCGAGCGTGAGCTTGCCGACGTCGTGGAGGAGCGCGCCAATGCGAAGTTGATGGCATTCCGTCGGCGTTATTTGAAGATCGTCAGCCAGCATCATGCAATACGAGGCGACGCGCTGGCTGTGGCCGGCCAGGTAGGGAGCGCGCATCTCGACGCTTTGGGCCAAAGACGTGAGCGATTGGTAAAATTCGTCGCGCTGTTTTTCGATCAGTTGGGCCGTCTCGATGCCCACCGACACGCTGGCGGCAATTGCATCGGCCACGTAGAAATCGTCCTGCGTGAAAGGCGGCTGCATCGGGCCGCGGTCGAGATGGAGCACCCCCAAGCGTTGCCGGGGAGAACGAAAGAGCGCGCAAATAATCGAGGCCATCGTCCCTTGCTGCACGCTGCGGGCCGCCTGCAGGTCGGCGTCGGTCTTGACGTCCCGGCACAGCATCGATTCCCCTTGGTTGAAGCAGCGCTGGGCCAGCGTCTTGCTGAAGGATTTGCCTTTCTTGAGATGCGGCTTGGCGGAAATCGCCCGCGCTTGCAGCTGCCCTGACCTTTCGTCGCGGAGCACGATCGAGCCGCGCTGGGCATTCAACACTGCCACGGTGTCATCCAAAATGGATTGCAGCATCTCGTCGATGGAGGCGACGTTGCAAAAATGATAGCCGGCTCGGAGCAGGGTCAGAAAATGCTTGCCGTGCTGGAGCCGCTTTTCCGTTTCGCCGCCCAGACTCTCCAGCGCTTTTTCCCAAGAGCGCTGGGAGGTCGCCTGGATGCGGACGGAAAAGTCGCCGGAGGTTTTGATGTCAGCCGGCGTGCGTGTCGGCGCGGGCGGGGGAGGCGTCTCTTCCTCCACGTTCGCCACGGTGAGCGACAAAGCCCCGCATTGGAGCACGTCTTGCTGGTGAAGCTTCCATTCTTTCTGACCTACGCGCACGCCGTTGACGAAGGTTCCCGTCGTGCTGCCCAGGTCGCGCACGACCCAGCCCTGACGGGAAATATACACCTCGGCGTGCTGCTTGCTGATGGACGGATGATTCAAGACGATGTCCTGATTCTCTTGTCGTCCGATTTTGAGAATGGTGTCGGCCTCCCAGCGCAGTCCTTCGATGGGGTGCTGCATGCCTTGCAACACAATACGGCGGCTTGCCAAGGATGACTCCTCTGCGGCGGTGATCCGCCTAGATCAGAAAAATGCCAGGTATCTCTATTTTAGCGGGTGTTTCGGCCCTTGCCAAAAAAAGATCGATTGAACGGGAGGCAACAGAGAAAACAGAGAAAGAGTTTCATGTCTCTGTTTACTCTGTTATCTTCTGTTTGATGATTTGGCCTTTTGTTCAAAGGTCGGCCATTATGCATCGGTTGTTTGAGAAAGCTTCGGGATTGACCAAGACAATCATTGGAGCCGCCATCGAAGTCCACCGAACCGTGGGTCCCGGGTTGCTTGAGTCGATCTACGAGTGGTGCTTGTTGAGAGAACTTGAACTGCGCGGAGTGAGCACCGTTAATCAAAAACTGGTGATTGCTCAATACAAGCAATTTAAGCGCGAGGAAACGCTGCGTTTCGACGTGCTGGCCGAAGAATGCGTGCTGGTCGATGCAAAAGCTGTTGAAAGGCTTCTCCCAATTCACAAAGCACAGCTCCTAAGTTATATGAAACTCCTCGACGTTCCCTTGGGCCTGCTTGTCAATTTCCACGAGATTAGACCAACGGATGGCGTGCGCCGCCTTATTCTTCCCGGGGCCAACAGGTGAGACCAAGAACAGAAGGCAACAGAGTCAACAAACAGTTCTTGATTCTCTGTTTTCTCTGTTGACTCCTGTTCGTTGGTTTCGACTCGCTGTGCTAATTCCTGTTCAAGCTTCGCCCACGAATGGGTTAAACTGCTTTTCCTGTCCCACGGTCGTCGTGGGTCCGTGGCCGGGGTAGATCACCGTATCAGGCGGCAAAGTTAGCAGCTTGTTGCGGATGCCTTCGAACAGCAGAGGGCCGTTGCTGTTGGGGAAATCAAATCGGCCGACACCGCCTCGGAATAAAACGTCGCCGCCGAAGACAACCATCGGCTGATCTCGGTACAGGAAAACCACATGGCCCGGCGAATGACCGGGAATTTCCAAGACTTCCAGGCGGATGCCGGCTTGCTCGACCACTTCCCCTTCTTTCAGAAGTTGATCGGCCGGCGGGCTGACGATGGGCCAACCGAAAGGCCGGCTCAGGTTGGCATCGGCGTCGGTCAAGAGCGGCGCCTCGTTGATGCCGATCAGCAACGGCGCCTGGGGATACGCGCTCTTGAGAGTCTCGTTGCCGCCGATGTGATCGGCGTGACCGTGCGTGTTGAGAATGGCCGCCGGAACCAAATCGCTTTCTTTGAGAAAATCCAAAATAAGCTCCGGCTCCAAGCCGGGATCGATGACCAGCACATCCTTCCGACCGGCCCGCCAAACGACGTAGGTATTTTCTCCGAACGGCTGTGAGACGATGGTGCGGATCTGCAGCGATGCCGCCATGATAATTCTCCGCGATACACCGTGACTTGATGTTCCGTTAGCCGCGACGCGCCGTCGAGGCGCGCTGCGTGCCACCAGGAAACAGATTCAAAGCGAATCAAGCGTTAGTGTAAATTGTACAAAGATTCCCGCTTCTGCGCTGACATTCGACCTTCGTGGACGTAGTGCTAACTCATTGTCGGAATAAAACTTAGCATCGTCGGCCGGAGATTAGGCCTCCTCCATTACATGTTGGTACGCCAATTGCTTCGTTGATCGCGCACCCGGTTTGCGCACCTTCGATGCCGTCATTTCCAATTGACCCATATGCCCGAATTCGCCAGGGCTGGCCAATTTTCAGGGAAGGGAAAAGGCCGATGCAACCAATCTCGCGCCGCGACGCCCATGATTTCAAACCCGTCATGATTTTTCATCGAAAGAAGAACCGGGGCCGATTAGGCTATTTCGGCCTGGCGATTTTGGTGACCGCGACTATGGCCAGCGGAGCCAATCCGCCTCAGGCGGGGCCGGCTCCAAATTCTCCGCCTCCCGCCGGTTCACCCATGGACCAACCCATCCGTCTCATGGCGGAAGCACGCCAAAGTTACCAGCAGGTCCGTGATTATTCCTGTCTGTTCGTGAAGCAGGAACGGATTGGCGGCCAATTGGGGCCGGAGAACCTCATCGACATGCGCGTTCGCGCGCAACCTTTCAGCGTCTATCTCCACTGGCTCGGACCGGCCAATCTCAAGGGTCAAGAAGCTTGTTATGTGGCCGGCGCCAATAACGGCCAGCTCCGCGTCCACTCCACCGGCATAGCCGGCGCCATCGGTTTCGTGTCCGTCTCGCCCAACGATCCTCGCGTCATGCAAAACAACCGCCATCCAATCACCGACGCCGGCATCGGCCATATCATCGAGATTTACGGTCAAAGATGGGAGCTGGAGCGCCGGCTAAGCAAGACCACCGTTCACGTCGGCGAATTTCAATACAACCAGAAGCGCTGCGTCCGCGTCGAGCTGCTCCGCCCGGACAATCGCGGCGGACAGTTCTATTCCTACCGCACCCTCATGTATTTCGATAAAACCACGCATTTGCCCATCCGCGTGGAAAGCTACGATTGGCCGAAACCGGGCGGTCCTCCCGGCGGAGAACTCTTCGAAAGCTACAGTTACGCCAACCTGAAACTCAACCCGGGAATACCGAACGAGGTGTTCAATCGCTGAGAAGAGTCCGTAGTCCGTAGTCGGTAGTCAGTAGCAAAAAGCACGAACCGCGCTACACTTGCTACGGACTACTGACTACTGACTATGTGTGATCGTAAACAAAATCGGCACTTCCGCTCGAAAGCCCAAGTCCTGCGTCCCCTGGCCCACGTCAAAGACGAGAGTCGCCTCCCGTTTGCCGGCCTCATGCGCCCTGAGCCGAAGAAGAAGATACTCCACCTTCTGCCCGGTCAGCTTTTCTTCCTTTTGTTCCGCAGGCACTTCCTTCTTCTTCGGTCGGGAACTGGAAAGTGGTGTGCTACAAACGGAGGCTTCCAGCCATCTCTCCTTGGTCGATTCGCCCGGCGCGCGCATCTGCGGACTTTGCACGCTCAGCGGATGTGTCACCCCCGCTTCATTGAGAACGCGAATTAGGAAAACGGATTCTTTACCCACAACTAACTCGGCCGAGCGCGGTCCGCGCGCCGCCTTGACCCGACTCTCCGGATTGATGCTCACGCCGATCAGACATTGATCATTGAGCAGCTTCTGAATCTTCGCCGCCGTTTCGTCCGAGATTTTCCTTTCGTCCTTCAGAAGAGCGCGCAATTCCCGCTCCGTCTCGGGCGGCAGCGCCGCTTTCACCTTGGCCAGCGCATCCAATACCTGTTGGCACTGGAAGCGCAAAGCCCGAGCGTCCACGCCGTCCACCATTGGCAAGGGACTCTGCCCCCAGGCCGAAGTCACTCCCACAACGAACAGCAGGATAACTCCTCCTGAGCGGCCGGCGTTAGCCGGTGGAGTGCTTGCATTCTTAAGCCAAGTCGTTCGCATCGAGAGTCTATGGTTTGGACCAATCTTCAATTTCAATCTCAGGTAGTGCCTCGAAATCCCGGTCCGTGGTCAGAATCGTAAGCTTCATTTGTTTGGCCAAAGCAGCAACCATGATATCCACTTGAGAGAGTGCTCGACCACGTTGGCGCAGCTCCATGTACAAGTCCCCGTAAATTCGAGTAGTTTTCAAGTCGACGGCCCACAGCCGCAGCTGAAGCAGAAGATGATTCAGGTTTCGCCGATACTTCAGCTTGTGGCGAACCTGTCTCATGCCGGCTTCGATTTCGCAAACCACCGGCATGCATGTCCCGAAGCGCACGCCTGCCAGGCGAGCCTCGAAAATCCGTTGCGCCACGATTGAGGCCCGATCCACCGCCATTCCAACGTGATTCGTATCCAGCAAATAAGCGGGCATCAATTAAGGCCCATATCTTGGCGCATCTGTTCCTTAGCCTGTCGGTCCTGCTCGGCAACGGCGGCGGCCATCCGCTTGTGGTCCTCTGGCGGAATTTGGGCCGACAGAGCCACCAGCTTCGCGTACCATTTCTTGATGTCCGTGGGATTTCCTGACGGCTCAGCCCTCTCGACAATCAACTCTTGGCCTTCGCGCCAGTATTCCGGCAACTTATCCACCGGCTGGATCTTGCCTCTTTTCAAAATTGCACGGATCATTGATTCTCCTTCCTAATTTCTGTCGCCGGCTCATAATACTAAAGGCTAGGCGTTGTATCTCGCAGCGACGGAATCCCGGTCCTTTTTGAGGTTCTTATCCCAGTTTAGTCCGGCCAGCGCGAAAAATCGACAACATGAAGCCGATGACCAAGCCAAAACGAACCGCTGAGCATGGCGCTGAGGAAGAAGCGATTCGTCGCCAGCACGCGGTCAATCCGATCCGCCATCGGCCAGCCAGCGCTATCAATCGCCAAAGTTGCATGGCGATTCCCGGCCTGGTAGCGCAGTTCAAAGCCGCGCGGGAAAACCAGGGACTGACGCTGGCCGAAGTCGCCGATCGGATGGGTATCGACGCCCCCGCTCTTTCCCGACTGGAAACCGGCAAGATGCTCAACCCCACGCTGGCAACGCTGCACAAATGGGCGGAGGCACTGGGACGGAAGCTTGATGTGGATTTGTCGTCGTCATGAACGCTTCGCCTGACCTTGCCCTTTTGGGGCTTCAACTGGAAGCGGAAAAATAGCAGCCCGGCTGTCTAAGACAGCCGGGCTGGGAAGGGATTACGTTGTCGTTCACTTCGCCACCGGCTTCTTGGCCGGCTCGGATGACTCGACCAGCACGGCGGTGGGGATCGGTCCGCTGACCGAGGCTGGATTGGCCATGGCGGCTTGTTGGAGCGATTCCATCGCTTCCTTCGACATCCGTTCCGTAAATTCCTGCAAGGTCGCCATGCCGCTCGATTCCGCCAACTGGAAGCCCGACTTCTCGGCCACCAGCAAGCTAACGAGCAAGCCCAGCAATCCTTGGCCGGCCATGTGGCCGCTGCCGTTCTCGCCGTTGGTGCCGGCCACGAAGACGCGCTCAGGCACGAGTGGCTGGCTGCTGTGAGAAAGTTGCTCGGCCACCAGCGACAAAGCGTACAGCCGCGGATCGCCGAAAGAGCCGATCTTGCGGAGCAAGACCGACGCTTCGGAAAGACCGACCTGGAGCGTACGAGCGCCTTCGCCACGGCCGGCGAGGGTTCGCTGCTGGCTCTCGGCCTGAGCGGTGACAACCATCTGTTCGGCCTGCTTGCGTGCCCGGGCCAGGTCGGCCTCGCCCTGGTTTTCGGCAATTTGCACCTGAACGTGCGAGTTGGTCAGTTGGGTTTGCATGGCGGCATGAGCCTGGGCTTCGCTCAGCGTCCGTTGCTTTTCCGCCGCCGCTCGCTGCCGCTCGAACGTCTCGATCTGCTCGATGGACAACTGTCGAATCCGCAATTGCTCGAGCAAGGTCTCGATCTTGCCGCCAGTCTCGGCCGTGTCGGGCTTGCC
>Ga0207128_1043_pt2 | contig 27482 bp, 25 predicted proteins | sample Alteio_BWMinHeat_18_FD_153522 | JGI IMG/M metagenome (GOLD analysis project Ga0207128, IMG submission 153522) | Enriched cells from forest soil in Barre Woods Harvard Forest LTER site, Petersham, Massachusetts, United States -... | ecosystem: Environmental > Terrestrial > Soil > Temperate forest >... | reverse complement strand
CACCGTCTGGCTGCCACTGTCGCTGCCCTCCGTCGCCGTCACCGTGAAGCCGCCGGTCGCGGTTAGCGCCGCATCGGCCACGCTGGCCGAACTGGTGGCTGTGGCAAGTTCCAAATCAGGAGAATTCAATTCGAGAATCAGCACCGAGATACTATTAGGAGTCCCCGATGGAGTTTCTTCCGCATAGACGTGGGTGTCATTTATCGAGTAGACCCCCGTACCGGAGTTAAAGGTGACGGTAGTAGTTGTCAGGGTCGAAGAAAAGGTACCATCGCCCCACCCGACGATTGCGTTATAGGCACTGGTCGGGCTTGGGTCCGTATCGGTAAATGTTGCAACTAGTACATTGGTGGAAGCGCCCTCCGTCATCATCAAGCTCTGCGGCGTCGTAGTTATTGTCGGTACTGATCGCTCCTCCAAAGCTTCCAGCAACAATCGGCGCGGGCTCTTCCGGTAAGGTTGCCGCCGCTTGGTGCGAGAATTCTTCAGCCATTTCTTCCAATCGTTGAGAAACATAGGATGCTCCGCTTCTGGGAGAAGGAAGATAACGAAGGATCGCCGCCTGTCGGAGACTTCAAAGGCAAGAATCAGAGGGCACCGTCAAGAGGAATGGAGCGCTCGGCAGAGGTCACCGAAACAAGCAAGATTAATCCCTGTTAGGGATCAGCCTGTGTGGACCATTCCTGGTGGGATCGATGGAACCGTTCCGTTCAGTCCCCATAGTTCCGAGGTAGGCAAAATTATATGCGAGCGAGAGTAGATGTCAAACGTCATAGCCGTCAAAATCGATTTTTCTTAAGCGGCCCTCCCAAGTTAACGGCTTGCTGATGGCGAGCGAGAGGAAACTGCGCATCAAGAATGCCCGCGATTCTGGCCGGTGTCCGCCGTCAGCAGCGGTAATCAGTTACCCCACTGGCGGTTACCGCGTTCAAATCCCGTCGTCGCATTCGCCGCAAAGAGCGGTCGCCGTTGTCCGCGCAGCGGACTTTGTTTGCAAATAACAACGTGCGTCACAAAATCGCGCGGGCCGCTGATGCATTGCCCTCTTCTTCCGAGGAGAAGAAAAGTCTTCGTCTTATGGATCGCTTGGGACCCGCGCCCAAAAACTCGGTGTTAACTCAAAAACTGAGGGACAGAGAGTTTTTGCCTAATTCTCGGCGATTTGGCGAAATCGATGGCTTTTGCAGCCAAAAGAGAGAGTCGCCCTCGGACCAAAAATCGCGAGTTTTCCGGCGGAAAACGCCAACTTGTGGCGACAAACTCTCTCCTTGACGTGCTAACTCAAATCGAGCGGATTTCGAAAGCTACCTACTCTGAAAACCCAGCGAAAACTCTCTGAACCAGAATGCCGATTCGCAACCCACAATTCGCAACAGCAAGATTCTGAAAAAGCGGCCAAGTGGCGGGGATTGGCTGCATCGATTGGTCACGTTTACATTTCAAAAGATGGTCATTGTCCAGAAGCGGCATCTGCCATCGCATTTCGCAAGTCTATATACGTCAGGATGTTAATGCTTATGCCTTTGCAGATGACTGGTACATTACGCCCGTTCTGTTCTCTTCTCGTCGGCTGACGACAGTGCATTAGACATCCCTCAAGCCGTTGCAAATCCCACGAAAACGTTGCAAATCGATTCGTGTCCAGAAGCCGCCTTGGGCGGAGCATGGATCCGAGCTGCCGTACCGGCGAATCCGGTGGATATAATGGAATAGTTGAACTCTCCTGCCTAGGGCAATGCTTTCGTAACTTGTTAAACGTGTTTCATTGGAGCGCGCTGGAGAACCGGAATGGCCAAAACAAACTCCGCGCTTGCGCCAATCGACGGGTTTCCCCCTGCTCTCATGGCCTTGGACATCCAGGAAATTGATCCCTTTGTAGACGAACTAGGGAAGGCAATATCCGAGACTGAAATCGCCAATCAAGCAAGGTGGCGAAGGTTGGCGGAGCAGTTTCCGGGACAAGTCCCGACTACACCTGCCGAGTTTATCGATTTCTTCGCAAGCGAATATCACTGGACTCTAGAACACATCGCAGGATTGGACGATTTTCAGACGTACGCTTTCGTGGAAGCTGCGTTACAACGGCGGAAAGCGACCAGCCGTCGTTCCGGCCGAGAAACCGCAGAACATCAACCTGTGAATCGCAAGAAGCATCGTGGAAGACCTGCCGACACGGATCCTGGAGCGGACAAAAGAATTTACGACGCCTGGAAAAGTGGTCAGTATAAGCGTTATGCCGATCTCGCTCAGGTCCTGAAACTGCGAGAAAAGGACGTTGCCAGAGCAATTGACCGCCACCGCAAGCGCCTGGAAAGAAACTCTGCAGGGGTTGGAATAAATCGCCGGACCAACCTTGTCAAGAGTGATTGATTTTTTCCGTCGCGACTGACACGCCTCAACATCTCGACTTTCCGATTCATCTCTTCGGAATAAATACGCCGGACAAATTCGGCGTCCAAACCAGGCTGCATATTGAGAATGTCGCTGATGGCAAAGGTGCCATCACGACAGTGGGCCACAATCCGCCGTCAGAGGGTTTTTGTTTTGGAATGTTTGAGTCGGTTTCCGGTTTTCCGTGTTTCCTCCGTTTTTGAAAATCGGAATTAATCACATACAGAATCCGCCCCTTAAGGAGAAGCAGGTGACCATCTCCAATGACTCTCTAATTTCGGAATCCGAAAGCGAGGCGCTCGCCTCCCTCGACTGCAAACTGAGGCTTATCGATGACCGCGTTACGGCCGTCGTGCGCGGCTACCAGACCGGCCTTTACTTGTGCGGGGCCGGTGGGCTCGGCAAGAGCTACAGCGTCTACCGTCAACTGCGACATCTAGAATGTGACTTCCGCACTTTCAACTCGCGAATGACCGCTCTTGGACTGTTCCGCGCGCTCGACAAGGCGCCCGACGCCGTGCACGTCTTGGAAGACATGGAAAGGATAACGAGCGACCGAGACGCCCAGGGCGTGCTACGGTCGGCTCTGTGGTCGCAGGGCGACCAGGACCGAGTAGTGACCTGGACCACTAGTGCGGGCGAACAGCGGCCAGCCGCATCGCCGTTCACAAGCTTGAGATCAGCGACGCAGAGATGTGCGGGCATATGCGGCGGATTGCACGGCAGGGCTGGAGCCGATACCAACACAAGCTGGAGGCTAAACAATGTTTAGAAATCTGTGAGCACGTCATCGCTGAATGCAGGCGGGCGAGTTGCGCCCTTGACCTACGTTTGCTGGATAACGCTTGCACAGATTACCTGCTTTGGGAGGCAAGCAACTCCCATCTGCATTGGAGGGATTTGGTCACCGCCAGGGTACAACAGGCAGCAGCTCATTTCCGGCACGAAGTCTCCCCGCTCTCTCGCGAAGAGCGGAAGGCGCAGGAACGCGATCTGGTGCGCGACATCCTGAGGGAGACCGCCGATCCCCAAGAGCGTGAGCAAATCTGGGAGCAGCGGACCGGAAAGCGGAAGTCCGCCTTTTACTCCAGGAAGCGTGAGGTTGAGAGCCGTGAGTTCGATGTTTGAGTCGGGTTCCGTTTTTCCGTTTTTCCTTCGTTTTTGAAAACTCAGAATTAATCAGGACTTGATGCAAAGAAATGATTTTTGTCCCACGACGCAAATGATTGGAATTATAAGCCCGCGCACCAACCCCACGTTGGGGCAGGCGCCGGAACGGTCCCTAAATGGAGGTTTACAGTGAACAAGAAACGGCACAAATCAACTTATGTTTCAAAACCGCCCAACAAGGAAGCGATGGTCCACCGCGGTCCAAGGGGGCAGCGGGGGACGATACCGGACCTTTCCCACATCGCGGAGGCCCTTCGTCCCCTGGCCATCATGTGTTCCTCGATCAACTTCGACCCCGACAATGCCAGGCTGCACTCGGAAGAGAATATCGACGCCATCATGAAAAGCTTGTCGCAGTTCGGACAAGATCAACCCCTCGTCGTCCAGAAGCAAGGGAGGATCGTCCGCAAAGGCAATGGGCGGCTGCTGGCTGCCCAGCGCCTGGGCTGGGAGTGGATCGCGGCTTTGGTTGTTGACGAGGATGATGTGGCGGCGGCAGCCCGCGCCATTGCCGACAACCGTGCGGCCGAGCTGGCAAGTTGGGATGAAGAGAAACTCGCCAAACTCTTACAGTCGATCCGCGACGCCGGGGAGATCGACCTGCAAGTGACAGGGTTTTCCCAAGCCGACATCGAACAACTACTACCCTTGGACATACCCGACGACCAAGTGCCCGAGCCTCCCGAAAAACCGGTGACGCGCCTGGGCGACCTGTTGATCCTGGGTGATCATCGACTCTTGTGCGAAGATGCCGGCAAGCCCGAGGCCTTGGATCGCCTGCTCGATGGCGCTTCGGTTCATTTATGTAACTGCGACCCGCCCTATAACGTGAAATGTGAGCCACGCTCAAACAACGCCATCGCGGCAGGTTTGAGCTCTTTTTCCGGACCTAAACATCATCAAAAATTCGATCTGAAGCGGCATCCGACTAAATCCCAGCCCACGACCAAGAAGTTGCGGCCCAAGGATCGGCCGCTGACCAACGATTTTGTGCCTGATGAGAAATTCATCGAAATGCTGCTGGTTTGGTTTGGGAATATCGCCAGAGTTCTTTTGCCAGGGAGGCTATTCTTTATCTGGGGCGGGTATTCCAACATCGCCAACTATCCGCACTCCTTGAAAGCCTCGGGCCTGTACTTCTCGCAGCAAATCATTTGGCACAAGATGCACCCGGTGCTCAGTCGGAAGTGTTTCATGGGTGACCATGAGTGGTGCTTTTTTGGCTGGCGCGAAGGCACGGCTCATCAATTCTTTGGGCCACCCAACATCAGCGACGTTTGGTCCGTCAAGAAAATCAACCCCCAGAATATGCAGCATTTGACCGAGAAGCCGGTGGAACTGGCCGCGCGCGCTATCCAGTACGGTTCCCGGCCCGGCGAAAACGTCCTCGATCCCTTCGGTGGCAGCGGCTTCACCTTGATGGGCGCTCAGCACACCGGCCGGCGAGCGTTCATTATGGAAATCGACCCGGCTTACTGCGACGTCATCGTTCAGCGTTGGCAGAACTTCACGGGATTAAAAGCAGTGCGGCAATCGCTCACCCAGCCGCGTTCACGGCGCGTACGAAAGATTAGTTAATTTCAGACCTAACTTACATCCAAAGCCATGCCACGAAGTGCTGCCGAAGAACTCCGGATCGAAGCTCGCCGCCTAAAGGTGGCCGAGTTGTACCTCCACGGCACCCGCTGCTTGAGCCAGATTGCCCGGGAATTAGGAGTCGACAAAGCGCAGATCTCCCGAGACTTCAGGCAAATCCGCAAGCTTTGGCGGGAGAGGTACATCGAGGACTGGGATGCTGCCAAACATGAAGAGCTCGCCAAAATTGCCGAAATCGAACAGAAGGCCTGGCTCGCCTGGGAACGCTCATGCAAGGACGGCGAAACGATGGAAGTGACCGGAACAAGCCAAGGAGGCAAAGGCAAACCGGACAAAGTCAAAAAGAGGACCAAGCGCCAGGTTGGTGACCCGCGCTACTTGGCAATTCTTCTCAAGTGTGCTGAGCAGCGCCGGGCCATCTTGGGTCTCGACGCTCCAAAGAAGCTCGACCACACGACCGGCGGACAACCTTTTTTTAAGGCGTACCTATTTGAACCCGACCAACCTCCCCAAGGTGAAAGCGCCCCGGCCTGACGCCGGACAGAGGCCTTACTTGCCTTACGGCGCTGCTCGAAAGCTGTGGTTTTGCACGGCCTCGGAGATCGTCATTTCCGGGCCGGCTGGCACTGGCAAGTCGAGAGGCTGCTTGGAGAAGCTCCATTACCTAGCGGAAAAATATCCCGCGATGCGTGCCCTAATCGTTCGCAAGACTCGCGCTTCTTTGTCCGAATCGGCGCTCGTGACCTTTGAGGACAAGGTAGTCCCGCTCCATCACCCTGTCTTGGACGGAGCGCGGCGCGCTTATCGGCAAGCCTATCGCTACCCCAACGGCTCGATCCTGGTGTTGGGCGGCTTGGACAAAGCCAGCCGCATCATGAGCACGGATTATGACCTGATTTTCGTGCAGGAGGCCATCGAGCTGGAGGAGGACGATTGGGAGGCGCTGACGACCCGTCTTCGCCACGGTGTGCTGCCTTACCAGCAAATCATCGCCGACACCAACCCTGATACCCCGACCCATTGGTTAAAGCGCCGTTGCGATGAAGGCCGGACGATCTTGCTCCAATCGCAGCACGAAGACAACCCGGAATTATGGGATGGAAAACAAGGATGCTGGACCGTCAGGGGAGCGCAATACATCGGCAAGCTGGATGCGCTCACAGGGCCGCGCAAGGACCGGCTCCGCCACGGGCGCTGGATCCAGGCCGAGGGCGCCGTCTATGACGGTTGGGATCGGCGCCTACACCTGATCGACCGCTTTGTCATTCCCTCGGATTGGCCACGCTTTTGGTCCGTGGACTTCGGGTACACCAACCCGTTCGTTTGCCAGTGGTGGGCCCAGGACTATGACGGACGACTCTACCGCTATCGCGAAATCTACCAAAGCCAGCGGCTGGTGGAAGACCATGCCAAGCTGATGCTCGCCATGTCGAAGGACGAACCAAAGCCCAAACAAATCGTGTGCGATCATGATGCCGAGGACCGGGCCACGCTGGAAAAGCACCTGCGCATGGAGACCTGGCCGGCCAAGAAGGACAAGAGTCCGGGAATTCAAGCCGTTGCCTCACGATTCAATAAAACCGGCGACGGCCGTCCAAGGCTGTTTTTCTTCAGGGACGCGCTCGTCGAGCGCGACCCGCTCATGGTCGAACAAAAGAAGCCGACTTGCACGGAGGAGGAAATCGATGGGTATGTCTGGGACCTGGCGAACAATCGGAAGAAAGGAGAGGACCCTGTGGACAAAGACAATCACGGTCTGGACGCGTTGCGCTACTTGGTGGCGTTTTTTGATTTGGACGCGGTCGACACGGTTTTCCGCTACGACGACATCCAGGCGTGTTTAACCGATAGGGTGGCGCCATTATTTGGACCTTATTTGGCGGACAAACATGAGTGAGATCAGCTACCTCGCGGGCTTGGATCTGGGCCAACCCAACGAATATACGTCTCTGGCAATCCTGCAGCGGACCATTACTAGCAACCCGAGGGAAAAGTTTTTCGCGGTGCGCCATCTGGAGCGGTTTCCACTCGGCACCGCCTACCCCGCCATTTGCGACCGCGTCATCGACTTGTTCGATGAGCCGCCCCTTTGCAACGGAAACTTGGTTGTTGACGAAACCGGCGTCGGACGGGCGGTCACTGACATGATCCGCCACGCTCGTCCCCAGGCGATCATCCGCCCCATCACCATTATCGCCGGCCATGCCGTCGTCCCCGATGATGCCGGTTGGCATGTGCCCAAGAAGGAGCTAGTGAGCGCCCTCCAGGTACTCCTTCAGTCGCGTCGTTTGCAGGTTGCCCGCGGGCTGCCTATGGCACCCGTGCTGGTCAGGGAGTTAGAGACCTTCCGGGTTGAGATCAAGGCCAGCGCGAACCTTTCGCGTCTTGGCGAGAGCGCGACCACGATGATTTGGTGCTGGCCGTCGCCATGCCTGCGTGGGTGGGCGATCGCGGGTTAAAGCAGTTTTGGATGCGTTGATGTCGTGACGAGCTTTACAGTTTGCTTGGGTCAGAGTTGCAATCGATTCGTCATCGCCATGAATGCCCATGAAACGACAAGACGTTCTTACTCCCCATTGAAGAATCAACCATTGCGGGCTTGCTGCCGGTAACTTAGCCGGGCGGCAACGCCTGCATGTTTTTTATGAAAGGAAGAATGATATGTTCGAGAATGAGGAGCAGAAGAGGTTGCGTCGTCGGCCGCGCCGTCGTGTCCATTTTGACGGCGTGATCGAGGAGTCGACCGTAATGGGTCGAACGTTTACGATTCCGGCCGAGCCGCGTCGTAAAGGAATAGACATCAGCCCTGGCGCGGATGGCTGGGTACATTTGCGCACCTTCTTGTCTGGGCGGCGCGGCTGGTAAGTGGGCGGTCTGTTACCGGCTTGCTTTTTCACGGCTACCGCTCTGGCTACCTATGCCCGGCGCGTCCAGCGCGACGCGCCGGGCCTCTAGACCAAGAGGAATTACCTCAGCCTGAAGAAATCCAGGAAAATCCAGCCAGGTTTGTGAGCCGGCTTGTAAGAGTGAGTGTACGTCCATGCACCGCAGTCCAATCGAAAGCGCCTTTACATTATTAATCGAGGCTTGTGAAACTGCCCATCGGCCGCCAGAAGTGACCATGGGGTCAAGGAGCCAGAGACTTCCATCGAATCTTCTGCTTTCGCCAGTCGGAGATGCCCGTGATCGGCAACAGATGCTGAAGCTGAACCGGATCCCGGCCTTTTGCCATGCGTTGCAGGAAAAGGATCTCTTCCTGAATATCAGGAGCAAGGCAGAGCAAGCTCATGATTTGCGTCATCCGCGCCCGGGTGACGCGTCCCAGCCCAGCTAACTCGGCATAAGTAGTCACTTGGCCCGAGCCAATCAACTCGCCGAACCGTATTGCCAGGCCCATCAGTCGCGAGATGCGGGGAACACGGCCCGCCTCGAGGGTGCCACCTTGATTTGGCGAAGGTTTCTTCCGGCTGCCCCGGCCTTGTTGGCTGAAGTTTACGCGGCACTCAATCGTGAAGGGTGAAGTCATTTCGATTTCTCCTGATTTAGTTTGACTCGTTCCTCCAACACGGCCACTATGCCTGTTGGATCAAGCATTAAGACCAGCTTGCCCTGACCTCCGTCGTAGTCGGCGCGCTTGATCGCCGACCGCACAAACCGGGCTTGCTCGACCATCGGTAGGTTGCCCAAGAATTGTTCCAAGGTTGCCAGCGCCTGGCCGGCTTGGTTTATTTCCAACCCTGGTTGTTGAAGAAGTTCGGCTTGCTCATTGTTTTCAGTGAGACGGCGCTTCAGATGGCCGATGTTCTCGCGAAGGCTCTCCAGCCCCGGGTGGTCGTCCCTGTCACCTATCTTCATTGGAAGGCTTTCGGTCAAGACTTTCAGTTCCCGTTCCAGGCGGCCCCGTTCCGATTCCAGATCCGCTAGGCGCCTTTTTCTTTGCTTGAAAGTCTCCATCAGAATCTTCTTGAGGCGATCAGAGTCCTGACTAACCTTCGAGATCTGCTCGACGATGATCTCCTCCATCCTAGCGGCTGGAACGGACTGAAAAGGACAATGGTCCCAGCCTCGCTTTAGAGCGTTGGAGCAGACGTAATAGCGATAGCGCTTGCCGCCCTTGCTCGCGTATGTTGGCGTCATGGCGCATCCGCAGGGCCGGCAGTGAAGGAGTCCCTTCAAGATTGCCCCTGACTCGTTTCGTTCCGTTGAGCCTTTGTGACGATTGTTCTTGAGCAGCTCTTGTACCTTCTGCCACTTCACCGGATCGACAACGGCCGCATGTTCGCCGTTGTGGACTTCAGTCTTGTAACGCAGCTTGCCCGCGTAAGTGGGATTAGTCAGCAACGCGTGTAGATTGGTCTTTATAAAAGGTCGACCTCCCATCTTCCGTCCTTTGCGGGTCACCCAGGCTTTGTTTCGCCAACCCCGGCGCTCCAGCTCTTGGACCACCGGCAACAAGGCTTGGTGCTTCAGGTAAAGATCAAAGATAGCTCGGACTCGAGTGGCTTCCTTGGGGTTGACCACCAGGCGGAGAACCCGGCGGTCCACGTCGTAGCCCAAGATCGGAAATCCGCCCGACCATTTTCCCTTGCGTCTTGTGGCTGCGATCTTGTCCCGAGTGCGCTCGGAGATGATTTCTCTTTCGAATTGAGCGAACGACAAGAGGACGTTTAACACCAATCGGCCCATGGAAGTGGCACTATTGAATTGTTGGGTGATCGACACGAAAGAGACGTGGTGCTTTTCGAAGATGCCAATGATGCGAGCGAAATCCAACAGGGACCGGCTGAGCCGATCGACTTTGTAGGTGATTACCGAGTCGATCTTGCCGGCTTCGACGTCGGCCAGAAGGCGCTTGAGAGCGGGCCGGTCCATGTTGCCTCCGGTAAAGCCGCCGTCGTCGTAACGACTTGGCAAGCACTTCCAGCCTTCATGGCGCTGGCTTTGGATATAGGCCAGGGCTGCTTCGCGCTGGGCGTCCAGGGAGTTGAAGTTCTGCTCAAGTCCTTCCTCCGTTGATTTGCGCGTATAAATGGCGCAGCGGACTGTGGCAGGCATTTGCATCTTCGTGGTCATGCTCGACCTCCCTTCCCGGCAAGTGCACGACAGAAGAAGAGGTGGCCGCTGGTATGAGAGCCGGTGATGGCCTTGGCAACGGCGGACAGGGATTTGTAGACTTGGCCGTCGTACTCAAAACCGTGGCGCAACACCTGGACTGTCAGTGTTTTGCCTTTGTACCAGCGGGTGAGAATGGTGCCGGGCAAGGGCAGGGGGGCCTCCGCCATCCCGTTGGCCTTGCCGTTTTTCTGGACGGAAGTCGGAGCAAGTTGTTTCTGTCGAGGGGGCAACAAGCGCAAGTCGGTGTCTTGGGCCAGTTCCGCGGCACGCTTGCGCGCCCGCTCGGACAGGTCCCCTTCAGTCGCTGCCTGCAAGCCCCAGATGATGCGCTTGACCAGCAAGGTCTTGCTGCCAACGCGCGTTTCCTCGCCAAACACCTGGGCGTATCGGACCTGCAACTCGGCCACCCTCATGGCCTCGAGCGCTGCCAACTCCTTGGCGACGTTTACGGGCATAGTTTTCTCCTTTCTTGTAGGAGTCGAAACGGCAACACACTGTCACTGAGCCTCACAAGTGCGACGACCTCAAGGCCAAGCTTGGAGGAATTACGGAGATTCCTGGATCTAGGGGCACTTGTCGAAAATCTGAGAAATCTCAACGGAAATGCCTGGATTTCAAGAAGCCGGCGAGGTAACTGATCCTGCTCTAGCGGGCAGCGCGACGTCCGCACTGCCGCTTATTGGCAACCCCAACAAAGGGAGACATGTCATGGCAGCATCGAAGAGTTCAAAGAAAGACAAGTCCAAGAAGACTAAAAAGGCAGGCGATGACAAGAAGAAACTAAGCGCGCTCGACGCCGCCGCGAAGATCCTGGCTGAGGCCGGCAAGTCCATGTCGTGCAAAGAGATGATCGAGGCCATGGACAAGAAAGGCTATTGGTCCTCCCCAGGCGGCAAGACACCTGAATCGACTCTTTATTCCGGGATCATTAAGGAGATCTCCACAAAGGGCAAGGAGTCCCGCTTTGAGAAGACCGACCGAGGCCGGTTTGCTCGAGCCTAACCGTGGCTGAAATGGCCGCCGCAAATCAGGTTTTCATTTCATCGCTCCCCAACTTGGCCCGACACCGTTGGCCAAGTTGGGGCTCTTCTAGTGATAGGCTGAGGAATTGAAACGCGTGCCTTGGGGAAATGAAAGACCAAAGACCTCTCTGAGAACTTTCAGCAGCACTTCATCATCTCCGATTTCTTGAACGCTTACAGTCTCACCACGAATGAGGGATAGCTTGTGTCCTCGCAATACATGTCGCGTTTCTGGAGTAGGTAATTGGACCGTGAGTGTTTTGACAAAAATAGAGCTGGGATGCGTCGAGGTCCAATAATTGGCCAGGTCGAAATCCACATCGAATTGGGGCTCCAACGTGAATGCGTACATATCCTGCCAGGACCCTACATGGAAGGATTGGAGGACCCACAAATCTCGTTCTCGAACCAAGCGGTAACGCGAGTCGTACTGCCGGTTTTCAGTCCCTTCCACCAGGGACAGCGGGAGGAGCAACCCTTCGCCGCCAAACCCTACGTCCGCGAGCCAAGAGAATCCATCGGCGTCCACTCGAAGCAGCATGTGCGTGCGTGGCAATAAATGCGTTGCACCCAACCGAACTCGCGCCGATAGCCGCGCTACTTCGAAGCCAATTTCCTGGAGGACCCCCGCGAACAACGTGTTCTGCTCGAAGCAGTAACCTCCCCTTTGTGCCTGGACCAACTTGGCTTGTAGGCTATGCAGGTCAAGCAGGATCGGCTTGCCCAAAAGGATGTCCAGATTCTCAAAAGGGATATGGCTGGCGTGGGCGAGATGAAGTTTCTCTAACACCGCCGTCGTGGGCATTAGGGCCTCTTTGTATCCGATTCGGTCGCAATAAGCCCTAAGATCAATAGATGGCGACACGAGATTATTCCCGGGGATCTACTTTTTCAAAACGCCTGACGATCTCAGATTGAGTGGCCATCGGGGTGTTGTTATCAATCTGGGTTGCCAATGCAATACAGATTCTTCATGCCGACAAGGAACAGTCTCCTATTTGCGACAGCCGGGGACGGATGGTTGCCATCGCCGAGGTCGTTAATTGCCAGGACGCGGTACTCCGGTCCAGTTTTGACGACGTAGCTTTTTCCGGCGTTGGCGAAGAACAGGCGCCCTTGCGGATCGGCTATCGGACTCGCCCAGGTTGTCGAAATGCCTTCCAGTCGCTCCGCGTACACCTGCTTACCCGTCGCCAGTTCCCAGCACTTTAGAATTCCCCGTGTGTGTAATCGATAAACGTACTTGTCGACAATGATTGGCGAACCTATCCCCTCGGGCACATTATTGATGGTCCACTTTACATGTGTCTTGGACACGTCCCCTGAACCACTGGGATCCACAGCCACTCCCAGCCCACCACGACCGCTATCAAAATAGATCACCCCGGAGCCATAGGCTGGAGTGGCTGCGTCTCCCGCGCCCCGGCACCACCAGAGCTGCTCTCCATTAGCCGGATTGAGACTCTGAAGGGCATTACCGGTGACCTTCATGCCCGAGGCCAGTATGAGCAATTGCGGTTTTCCATTCACTTGAATGATAACCGGCGTGCTGTGGCCGAAGCTCGTGTCAGGCAACTTCTGCTCCCATGCCACTTTGCCGGTGGCCTTATCAAAGGCGAGAACCTTCGAGTTAGCACTTCGACTCATTGCACAGAACAGGATGAGCGTATTTTCGTAGAGGATTGGGCTGCTGCCGAGCGTCACGTCGAACGTGTAAGGAATTATTTCTTTCCGCCAAACGATTTCACCTTGGTAGTTGAGCGCAGCAATGACGGACGACCCGAATGCGCAGTAGACCAGCTTGCCGTCAGTCGTGGGAGTTGGTGCCGCGTACCCACCGCCTGGCCCGCTTCGAAAATCGGTCCGCAACCAAGGCCCCGGCGGAATGAGCCGGTCCCACAACATCTTGCCATCCGAGGCTTGGCAGCAAGTGACATGATGTTCGGGGATCACCTTCTGGCGCTCACCAACAGTTGGTGGCCAATAGGCGGTGCACACGAAAACCAAATTATGGCAAACGATTGGGCTTGCATGCCCCTCACCTTTCAAAGGTGCTTTCCAGAGGACATTGTTGTTGTCTTTCCCACCCCAGGTCACCGGCAAGTTCATTTCTTCGGTGTAACCTAGGCCGGTTGGGCCGCGAAATCTTGGCCAATCCTCTCCTCTAGAAGGGGCGGATTGATGACCGACAAAAACAACGGCAAGAAAAGCCGCTTGCAGTGTGCTCGTTTGCATCCAATTTTTCCCGAACGGACTCACCCCAGCCCCCTAGACTTTGTTTCCTCATCCTGGATCATTTTGGCCAGCGCGACTCTTGCCTTCTCCAGGCCCGAAACGGCATTCTCAACGCCTTCAATATATTCCAGTCGGTGTACGTAAAGGACAGGGGCGTTGCACTTCTTCCACAGGGATGTTTCTTTTGCCAACCCCTCCGCAAGTTTAACGAGGCGCTGCATACGGACACGCAAGTCTGTCACGTTCACGAGCCATTCCCCTCTTTTATTCAAGCCCAAGATTCTAGCTAGAGGAGACGGAGGGTGATAGCATTGCAGGTCCTTAATCCAGAGAGAGTATCCGCGTTGAAGAATCCGATCAGCGCGTGCAACGGCCGGCCGTCGCAAGTGAGCGTGCCCGAGGCGGAAAGGGCATCGTCGAAGGTTTTGGCCGGCAGCTTCTTGGCATAGTAGGCGGGCTCGGCGGCGGCGGTGATGAATCCCCCCGACTTCGCCCGCTTGTCCCCCGGCATGGCTGGTCTGGCTGTAACCAAAATCCTGGCGGATGGTGCGAGGCGAGACCGCGAGCCGGTTGTTATGGCCTTCCCAGCCCGGATCGCGATCAAAATGCTCCGTCCGCTCTTCGGCGATGGAGGGGGAAAGCAAACTCACAAATAACAAGTAAACGCCGGATGCCCTGGAAAGCCATCTTGTTGTCATTGAGCCACCTCTGTGTCCCCATGCCTGACTTCCGACTTCTGATTCCTAGTCCTTGCCCGGCGCCTTTTCGACTATCCGAACCTGAAGATGTCCAATCGCCTTGGCGCCTGTGTGGCCCGTCCGTTCCACGCGGACGATGTAATGTCCCGGCTTGGAAAAGAGGTGCACGGTCACGGCATAGCCATCCGGATCCAAAGGCTTGGCGTTGCCATCGGACCGGACTTCCACGGCTGGAGTGCCATCGCCGAAATCCCAGGTCTCCTTCCCCGCCTGCGTACGAAAGGTCCTGACTTTGAAGGTCACCGGATCGCCCGGATGAATGTCAAAGGTCGGCGCGTAACTCGGGTGAATTGTGGGAGGAAGTTTATCCGGGTCTTTGTCGAGGATTTGCACCATCGCGAAGTCGTAGTCAACTCGTCCTTGGGAATCAACGACCTTCAGAATCTCGCTGTAACTGCCGGGGCGATCGTACGCTCTCTCGACCAGCGGACCCGTGGCGGTGCTGCCGTCGGTGAAGGTCCACTCATAACGGACGATCTTGCCTGCTGCGGACCAGGATCGCGAGCCGTCCAGCACAATCTTCTCTCCCACCGAGGCCAAATGGTGTGGTCGGGCCACGGCGATGGGCTGGGGCTTATGCTCCCGTTGGTAAGCCTCCCAAAGGAATGCATAACCTTCCTGAATGCCCCACTTGCCGGAGGGCTGCTTCGCCTTGATGTCGAAGTGAAGATGCGACCAGCCGCCGCTGCCGCCTTCTTTGCCGAGCACTCCGATCTTCTGCCCCTTCTTGACCTGGTCTCCAGGACGGACCGCGGAGTCAATAGACTTCAAGTGCACATAACGATAGAACCAGCCCTGAGAATCCAGGACATAGACGCCGTCGCGAGGATTTTGAGTGTAGTAAGGAAGATCCGGATATTCAGACAGAGTCTTGCCGCCGGCCGAAATGACCAGACCGTCGGTTGCCGCGAGGACATCGATGAGCCCTTCGCAGCCGCCAATATCGAGGCCGGAGTGATAGTAGATTTTGCGAGGAGAGGGGAAATCGCCGCCATCGACATAGGCAGGCTCATTTCCCATCTGCGTGGCGCCGGCAAACCAGCGCTGCTTGATGGGGTAAATAAACGTCCCGGGCTTCAGCCAAGGCGAACCCATCGGCCAAAGACGGAGGCGGGCGTCCTTCTCCAGGCCCCAGGAATCCTCAAAGGTATCACGATTTCGATAGTAGCCTTTAATAATCGGGCAATCGATCTGGGCGCCGGCGATGGTAACCGGCAGTCGATAATTGGCGCTCACCAAGGTGATCGTCTTGCCATTGACTTCGACGTTGACTTGCGCCTGGCGAATGGCCGATCGCAATCCATCGCGAATTTCCTTGATTTCCAACAGCTTCACCTGCGCCTTGCTGCCATCAGAAAGCTCAACCTCCCTGATGTCGCCGACATTAAGATCCACAGTGCGAAGCAACGGTTTTTCCGTCTTCGAGTCGGACTGGGGTATCAGTGCAATGACGGCGAGCAAAGTGAAAGCAAGATGCATGGGTTTCCTCAAACTTTCGCGGGAACAACGAACGGCTCGCGGTAGCTGCAGGTCAGGAATGCGTTGGCCTGATCGGCTCCCTCGCCAACAAAACGCTCGGTCTTGGGGTCAAGCGTCAATGTGCGGCCGAGTTGATACGAGGTTTCCTCCAGCTTGACGCCGACCCCTAGTAAGTTGTTGGTGAGGTTATGGAAGGTCTCGACGATTTCGCGGTTGTCGCCGAGCTTTTGTGATTTGGCATCGAACGGAACTTTCTCCCCTAGGCGGTATGACGTGTTTGCCGCATGGACCAAGACGCATGACAGGTGGCCCACTTCCACGTCGGCGTTGCAATCCGCGATCTTACGGCTGCGCACGGCATGAAGGAAACTGCCCCAGGCGCCGCCCGGTGTCACCTTGACGTCGAAATGAGCCAGCTTCTCCGGCGTGCCGCCATTCTTCGGATAGAACTTCCCCTCGGTGATCATGCCGTCGGTCGTGTAATACTCGTTAGCCACCTTGAACTTGAACGGAGAGTCCTTGGGTTTATCCACCAGGCCGCGCACTTCGAAGACGAGCAGCGTATCGCCATATTCGAGTACGGCCATTTGGGTGTTCGGCGTCTGGCCTTGATCTTGGTAAGCGAAACGGCCGCCCAGGCTCCAGACCTTCGTCGGCAGGGTCGCTCCCTTGATCGCCCAGCGGGCCACATCGATTTCATGGATGCCCTGGTTGCCGATATCGCCGTTGCCAAAATCCCAGAACCAGTGCCAATTGTAATGGACCAGATTGGCGTGGTAGGGTTGCTCGGGCGCGGGTCCGAGCCAGATATTGAAGTCCAGTTCTGCGGGAGGTTGGGTTTTCTCCTTCCGGCCGATGCTCCAGCGCGGCTTACAGCAGTAGCCCTTGGAGACCAGCAACTTTCCATATTTGCCGGAATGAACGGCGGCAATCTCATTCGCCCGTCCGGCGCTGCTGCGCTGCTGCGTTCCGTGCTGCACGATACGGTTATAGCGCCGGGCCGCCTCGACGCACCGGCGCCCCTCGCTGATGTTGTGACTGAGCGGTTTCTCGACGTACACATCTTTACCCGCCTGGCAGGCCCAGATGGTCATGAGCGAGTGCCAGTGGTTAGGCGTTGCGATGGAGATGGCGTCCAGCTCCTTATCCTCAAGCGCTTTGCGGATGTCCTGGACGCAGACGGGCGACCGGCCCCATTTCTCCTTGATCGATGCACTGCGCGACGCGAACAGCCTGGTATCGGGATCAATCAAGTAGGTGATTTGGACCCCCTTGAGGCCGACGTACTCTTCGATGTGGCCATTGCCCTGTCCATGGATGCCGGCGACGCCGACTCGAATGACATCGTTGGCGCCCAACACCCGACCGGACGACTTGGTTCCGGCTATCGTGACAGTGGCCGCGGCCGCCAGCGTGTGAGTGAGGAACGTACGTCGAGTCATTTGTTTCATGAGATGATCCTTTCGCAAGATTAAGGCCGGATCGCAGTGAATCCCCTGTATTTATGGCCGGTTGGTAATCAAGCCTAAGTATCAGTGGGTCCCTTGAAATTCGGACCGCCGGCAGCCACATACCCATTGCTAGTGCCGGAAAAACTGGGACTTACCCAAAAAGCATAAAGCCGGCCGTTGGTAAGGAAGAACCGAAATCTCACTGGTTTTCCTGCAAGCGCGGAAAGGTCATTGGTCCCCTGCCATTGCACGATTTGCAGAATGCGGTCGACTTTGATCGGAAGGCAATTGGTTTGGGAAAAGCGTTCGATGATTCGGCCTTCCTTGTCGAGGATTTCTGCCCGCAATTGGCCGCCCTGTGCCGCTACGTTGACGAAAAGATGTCGGCCGCAAAAACGCACCAATCGCGTCGTGAGAGCGCCTTCGGCAGCGCCGGCATCCATCGAGGCGAAACCGTCTCGCCGCAACGTAGCCAGGCCAGTGCTGCAAGCTCCCGAAGCCGGGGAGCCACGGATACCGCTCCTGCCGCTGACGTAGAAGTAAAGCTGATCCCCCACGACCAAACAGCCTCCGCCCGCAGACTGCACGTTGCCCCAATTCCAGTCCCCGAAATTCTCGGAAACAGGAATGAATGGCTTATGATCCGGACGATGCCAGTGGAAGCCGTCACGACTGAAGCCAATGCAGACCTCGTTAGGTTTGGCCCTATCTTGTGGCTGACCGCGCCAGATCGTGAACAGACCGAGAAGCAGGCTCTCGTAAGCCACCGCGTCCAGATTGTAAAGCTGCGGCTGGGTGTTGAGATCCTTCCGTCTCGGGTCAAGACGGTCCGCGCCGATCCAAAGCGCCGGCTCGTCGGCTTTCCAACCGGCTTCAGCTACCAAATCCCGGGTCTCAAAATACTTTCGAATCCTGCCGAGCTTGCTATCATCGCCCCGAATACTGAAGACCCAGACTTTCCGAAATGGGTTGTAGAAGACCGTGGTCCGGTCGCCGCACGGCCCGCTACGGCAGACGACGTCACTCCAATGAGTCCCGTCCCCCGAAAAGTGAACGGATAGCGCCCAGCCGCCGTCGCCATGCGAACGAAACATCTTGAATCGCCGCTGGGGATCCTTTTCTTCCAGATCCAGCCACACGGTGCTCGAATCTCTTCGACCAGCTTGAACGATGTTTGTGCCCGGCTGCACGTCCAAAATGGGTTTTTGCCAATGGATTCCGTCCCTGGAAGTCGCGTAGCAAGTCGATTTCAAGATGCCGCCCATGTACCACATCTTGTATTTCCCGTCTTGGGGATCGTGCCAAACTCCGTCGCTGAAAACCATGGCTGCCGAGTCGCGGCCGGTTTGCTCCCAAGGCTTGTCGGGTTTAAGGATGGGATTTTCCGGATGATACTTAGCGGCGTGGAAAGTTCGTCGCAGCGTTGTCCGCTCGATCAGAAAATCATCGACAAAAAGTTGCCGTCCCACGTCGATGGGGATGATCTCGGGAGGAGAGGCCAGATAAGGAACCGCCATCGGCTCAAGCGACAGGGAGGCGAGGCGCGGGGGCCAGGCTGACGGCGCCCGAATGCCGTTATAAATAACCTCCCCTGGACTCTCTCCCCGGGTCCCTGCAAGGAACGGCGTTCCAGTCAGACTCAGTCCAGTGACGCCAATGCTTCCGATTTGCTTCAGGAACGTTCGGCGCTCGAGAATGCGGGTTTGCTTGGGTCGGTTCGTCGCAGCTTTCTTTTCCATACTGGCAAAAAAGACTTCTTGGGCGCGTGGTCTATTTGGCCGATGAGATCTGCCGGCTCTGCGCGGCGTCGGGTCCGCAGTTGAGGATTAATGCTTCGCGTTTCAGCCAAATAAGGCGAGAACCGGCTTTCCGTCTGTAATTCGCTGCGGCCGATTTTCCTGGTCGCGCACCTCGCTCTCCAACGAGATTCCCATGGCATGGTAAATCGTTGCCAGAAGATCCTCCGGCGCCACGGGGTTGTCTCTCGGATAAGCGGCGAGTTTGTCGCTCGAACCGTAAACTTGTCCGCCTCGAATTCCGCCGCCGGCTAGAAGGCCGGTGTAGCACATCCCCCAATGCTCTCGACCCTGGCTCGGATTGATCTGCGGCGTCCGACCGAACTCGCCGACCGTGACCACCAGCGTTTCCTCCAGCATGCCCCGGTCGGCCAGATCCAGCAGCAGCGCGGAATAAGCTCGATCCAAAGGCGGAATGCAGTATTTCTCCTTCAGCATGGCGAACCCGGTGATCGATCCCAGCCCGGCAGTACCGCCATGCGTGTCCCAGACGTTGGAGATGCGACCATTGGGCATGAAGTACATCCAGATGACCGAAACTAACCGGACACCAGCCTCCACCAGCCGGCGGGCCAAAAGGAAGCTCTCGCCGTATTCGTTTCGGCCATAGCGATCGCGCACTGCGGGCGGCTGGATTTGCTACCATGCGAAATGCCTGTTCGTAAGAGCTGTCGAGTGCTTCCGTCGAATGCATTTGCTGGAGCAGACGATCCTGCGATTCCAATAAATGAATCAGGCCGCGGCGGGCAATCAACCGGCTTTCGTTCACTCCTTCGGGGAGAGACAATGCATGGGTCGGCTGATCGTTGGAATTGGGGGCCTCGCGCAACTCCATTGGATCAAAGCGCGGCCCCAAAAATCCACCATAAGTTCCTGCATAGGTGACGCCGTCGTGACCGATAGGGCGCGGAATCGTCACGCTGGCCGGCACCACTCCGGGCGGCTGCAAGCAAGAAATCACGGACCCGAAGTTGGGAAAATCCGTCCGCCGCCGAAAATTTCGCGGCGAAATCAGCGTCGGATTCTGCTTTGCCTGGAACAACGGTGCGAATCGGTTGGAAGATGCTGCGGATGCCTGCGGGGACGTCCGGCTTCATGTCCCACATATCTTGCTGAGGTGGTCCACCCCAAAGAAACAAAAAGATGCAAGACTTCGCCTTATTCCGGTGTTGTCTCTGGTTGGAGAAGATAGCCTGAGTCTTCTCGGCGCCGAGCAGTCCGGGCAAGGACAAAGCGCCAAGGCCCAGCTGGCCGAGCCGAATCATAGCGTCACGACGATGCAGCATGGTTCTTTCAGTTCGAATCGGGCGGGGTTGAATGGGGATGATTTTCCCCTATCGGGCGGATCTTGGCAAGTAAGAAATCAATGGAGTTCACCCCGGGGGTTTTCGAAGGCTAACTGTGTCCTGATAATTGCAAACTTCAACGACCAACGATTCCGGTCATATCCAGAGAAATAGAATAGGACACAACCGCAACCGGAGAAACAAACCATGCTGAACGGCCATTACTTACTAAGAAAAGCGGCGCTTGTTGGGCGAATCCTCTTCCTCCTTGCCTGGATGCTAGTGGCTCCGGAGCACGCCCATTCCGATCCTCCGAAGGAGCCGGAGGCGGTGCTCCATATCCAGAAAAAGCATTCTGCACCGGTCTTTCCGGTGAAAAAAGATGAGGGTGGCCGATACCTTGTCGATCAGAAGGGCGCCCCTTTCCTGATTGCCGGTGAGTCGCCGCAGGCGTTGATGGTCAACCTCACGGAGAAGGATGCGGAGTTGTTTTTCGCCAATCGCGTGTCGCACGGCTTCAACGCGGTATGGATCAACTTGCTTTGCCGCAAGGGCACCGGCGGGCGTGCCGACGGCAGCACGCACGACGGCCTGCTCCCTTTCAAGTCTGCCGACGATTTCGCGGCTCCCAACGAAGATTATTTCGCCCGCTGCGACCGCATGGTCCGGCTGGCCGAAAAGCACGGGCTCTTGGTGATCATCGACCCGTGCGAGACGATTGATCACTTGAAGCCGATGCTGAAGAACGGGTCGGAGAAATGCCGGGAGTTTGGCCGCTATCTCGGCAGCCGCTACAAGGAGTTCGATAACATTCTCTGGATGCACGGCAACGACTTTCAGACGTGGAAGGATCCAACCCACGATGCCGTGGTGCTGGCGGTCGCGCATGGGATCAAGGACAAAGATACGCGCCACTTACATACGATCGAGCTCGATTATCTGGTCAGCGGTTCGCTCGACGACGTCCGTTGGGCCCCGCTTATCGACGTGAGCGCCGCGTATACGTATTACCCGACCTATGCGCAAGTGCTGAAGGACTACAACCGGGCCAGCGGCAAGCCCGTGGTCATGATCGAGTCCTGTTACGAGTTCGAGCAGGAGAGCACGCCGGCCGTGCTACGGCGGCAGGAGTATTGGTCTATCCTCGGCGGGGCGGCAGGTCAACTATACGGCAACGGCTACACCTGGCCGTTCAAGCCGGGTTGGAAAGACAAGCTCGACACGCCCGGAGCGATCCAAATGGCCTATGTGCAAGCGCTGTTCCTTCCGCGCGCCTGGCATCAACTGGTCCCGGACCAGAAGCATGCGGTCGTGATCGCGGGTTATGGCACGTTCGACGCCACCACCACCCCAGGCAACGTCTACGTCATGACCAGCGATTACGTAACCGCGGGCCGGACGCCGGACGGCAACCTCGTCATGGCGTACTTTCCTTCGCCTCGGACGGTGACCGTGGACATGGCTCAGCTCCGCACTCCCGCGACCGCGCGCTGGTACGACCCCAGCCGCGGTACCTACACGACGGTCGAAGGGTCACCGCTGGCGAATACCGGCAAGCGCAAGTTCACGCCTCCGAGGAAGAACGGTGACGGCGATGGCGACTGGGTTCTGGTGTTGGAAACGAAGCCGCCGCCGGAAGCAGAGTAGGAGGCGATGAATGGCGTCCGGCCCCGGCGGCGCAGGCCACATGACCTTGGGGAGTGACCATTGGCAGATGCAAATTGGAAATTCGTCGTTGTCGTCTTGCGGGTGGCCTCGACACCCGGCTTAATCACCTTCGGTTGGCAATCAGATCGACACTGTCTGTCGGAGCATCTCCGGCGATTTCATACAGATTCTCGACTCTCTTGAAATCATTATTTATGAGGAGAATATCTCGGCTTTCGGGTCCTGAGACTTTCAAAAAAGGATTGGCCTTTTGGTTGGCAAAACCACGAACAGTCCCATCCCGAACTTCTCGGAAATGCAGGAGAGCTTGACCGTTCTTGGCCTGTTCACCTCCAAGGGAATCAACGAGCAACCTGGATACGTCATCACACATCACGGCATGGCGAGAATCTGAAGACGCACAGCCCAGATGAATGGTTGACAAATTGAGATTCCGCACGTGCCGGCAATACACACCATAGGCCGGAAGATTCCCGAACATGCCGGCGGATGGATACTTACTGATGTGTTCCGCCACTTCCACTTGGCTCTGTTCTGCAGTTCCACCTCCTTTACAGGTAATCCGCATGTTGTTCATGATTACGCTTTCAATCGGGTGATGCGGCATGCCCGAAAGCGTGCATGGCTCCTCAGCGCCGTTAGCGACGATGTGACTCAGAATAACATTCTTCAATGTTCCTGGAGTTGGTTTTTCCATGTCCCGGCCCCGGTTGCCCAGGCGCAGGAAGACCGGACAGCGCACGTCCGCCATGCAAATGTTGTTGATTGCCACCCCATCGATATTGGCGCCGTCCACTGACAGGAGTGAAATTCCCGAAATGGGCGACCGCATCTGCGGCCGGGCAAATATCACGCAATTATTGACCGAAATGTTTCTGAAGTCGCCGCCGGACTCGGTGCCGAGCTTAAACGCGTTGCAGTTACTGGCCAGCGTGCAATTGGTGATTGTCACATTTTCCGTTGACCGCCTCTGCCCCAACGAAAAGCTGGTCTTGGGACAGATGGCGTCGTCCCAGGATTCGATGTGACAATTCGATATGCGAATATGCCGGCAACAATCCGGGTCTATGCCGTCGGAGTAGCCATTTAAGATCGTAACTCCGTCAATGTTCACGTAATCGGTTCCCAGCAGGCTGATGCAATAATTGGGCGAGTCGAGGATCGTGATGTCGTGGATAGCCACAAACTTACACCGCTTAAGAGCGATCATTTTCGGACCACCACGTTTCTTGCGGTTTCCGTTGACGCGGCCAGAACCCGTGATGGCAATCCGTTCTGCGTCTTCGGCCCAGATCAGGGCATGATGAAAAAAGCTTGTTTCATGGTCGGCGGCGTTCTTGAAGTCCAGCTTCTCGTAAGTATCAAAGTCGGCTTGGTCCTTGCTCGCCAACAGAGTGGCAGCATGGTCCAAATATAGAGCGACTCCGCTCTTGAGATGAAGGCTGCCGCTGAGGAATGTGCCGGGTGGGAACAAGACCGTGCCGCCGCCTTGGCGATTGCAAGCGTCAATGGTTGCCTGGATGGCCGCAGTATCTTTTGATTTGCCATCCCCCTTGGCTCCATGCTTCACGACGTTGAAGGTCACCAAATCGTCTTGGTGACCGGTGGCTGATCCGCCTAAAGCCAGCCCTGCGAGCGCCAGCGATCCAGCAACCGGCCAAGGGTCTTTTACAAACTCACGGCGGGTTGGTTGCTCTGCATGGGGTTTTACCATCGAACTACTTTCCTTGCTTCCTTCTCCCCGAACCATTTTGTCGGCGAGGCACACCTTCGCCCTTCGACACCGCACCGGCTAGACTATCGGATGGCAATCCAGCCGCAAGATCATGCAGGCCCGTTCGCGTCCGAGCAGGAACTGTTCATAATGCTGTGGACTCTTCGGTTTCTTACTTTCTGTCTGATCGTGCTGGTCACAGCCAGTTTTGCCATGGGCCAGGACGGCCTCCGGAAGATCGACTTCTCCGTTGTGGAGAAGAAAACGTCGAAGCCCGTTCCCTGCCGCATTCACCTCAAAGACAAGGCCGGTAAGCCGCAAAGGGCTGGGACGCTGCCCTACTGGTACGATCACTTCGTTTGCCCGGGAACCGCTCAATTGGAACTTCCTCCCGGCGACTACACCTACGAAGTGGAGCGAGGACCGGAGTACGCCATGGCAACCGGCACTTTCACCGTCACCGATAAGGACCAGATGAAGATTCATGTGGAATTGGAGCGCCTGCTGGACCTAACGAAGGAAGGTTGGTGGTCCGGGGACCTGCACGTGCACCGGCCGGTGGCCGACATCGAGTTGCTCATGCGCGCCGAAGACGTGCACCTGGCGCCGGTCATCACCTGGTGGAACAATCGCAACGAGTGGGCTGAGAAGCCCTTGCCCGAAAACCCGCTTGTTCGGTTCGACCACGACCGCTATTACCAAGTCATGGCGGGCGAGGACGAACGGGAAGGCGGCGCCTTGCTCTACTTCAACCTGTGCCAGCCCCTGGCTATTACGGGTTCCAGTCGCGAATATCCATCGCCCATGAAATTCGTTGCCGATGCTCACCGCCATAAGAACGTGTGGATTGATGTTGAAAAGCCGTTCTGGTGGGACGTGCCGGTCTGGCTTGCCAGCGGAGAAGTCAATTCGATCGGCCTGGCCAACAATCACATGTGCCGGGATAAACAGTACGAGAATGAAGCCTGGGGCAAGCCGCGCGATGCCAAGCGACTACCGCCGCCATTGGGCAACGGTTTCTGGACCCAGGAAGTTTATTACCACGTGCTAAACTGCGGGTTACGGATTCCACCTTCGGCGGGCACGGCTTCCGGCGTTCTCCCCAACCCGCTCGGGTACAACCGCGTCTACGTCCAATTGGGCGATGACTTCACCTGGGACAAATGGTGGGACGGCCTGCGGGCCGGACGAGCCTTCGTAACGAATGGCCCGTTGCTGCGGGTTTTGGTCAACGGCCAACACCCCGGGCATGTCTTCGGCGGACCGAACGGCAAGGAGATCGAGCTTGACGTTAAAGTCTCCCTGACCTCGCGGAATCACGTCCGTTTCTTGGAAATCATCAAGAACGGGCGGGTGGAGCGCAAGGTCCCCTATGAAGACTTGGCCAAGACCGGCACGCTGGGCCGGATAAGCTTTCAAGAGAGTGGCTGGTTTCTCGTCCGGGTAATCACTGATAATCCAAAGACTTTTCGTTTCGCCTCCACAGGTCCTTACTACGTAGAGGTGGGAGATGTGAAACAGCATATTAGCCGGTTATCGGCACAGTTCTTCCTCGATTGGGTCCAGGAGCGAACCGGGCGAATCAAACTGAATAAGGAGGACCAGAGGAAGGAAGTGTTAAAGCATCATGCCGATGCCAAGAGATTCTGGGAGGAAATCCTTGCAAGAGCCACGGCAGATTAGTCAATGGAAAAATGAGCATTTTGTTTGGGAGAATTTATGATCTCGCGAAGAACCTTTGTCGGTGCCGCCTGCGCGGGCCTCCTCAGCGCTCCCTTGGCGTGGTCCGAGACCGAGCGAAAGAAACTGGCCATCGTCGCGACCGAGTTCAGGCTCCAGAGCCACGCTCAACACATGGGCGACCGATTTCTCGTCGGTTACCCCATGAACGGAAAATGGCACAAGCCAAGCTTGGAGGTGGTGTCCGCCTACATCGACCAAAAACCCGAGAACGATCTGAGCAAAAGCCGGGCTCAGGAATTCGGTTTCCAAATCTACCCGACGATTGCCGAGGCGCTCCGGTGCGGCGGAGACAAACTCGCGGTCGACGCGGTCCTCTGTATCGGCGAGCACGGCAAATATCCCCGCAACGAGCTGGGCCAGATGCTCTATCCGCGTTATCAATTTTTCAAGCAGGTGGTCGACGTCTTCAAGAAGGACGGCCGGTCGGTTCCCGTGTTCAACGACAAGCATCTTTCCTGGAAATGGGAATGGGCCAAGGAGATGGTGGACACGGCTCACGCGATGGGCTTCCCATTCATGGCCGGATCGTCCTTGCCGGTCACCTGGCGAATGCCGGCCATCGACCTGCCGTTCGGAGCCGATGTCGAAGAAGCCCTTTGCGTTGCCATCGGCGGAGTTGACAGCTATGACTTCCACGCTCTCGAAACCATTCAGTGCATGGTCGAGCGCCGCCGAGGAGGAGAAACCGGCGTCGTCGCGCTCCAGGCCTTGCGCGGTGATGCTGTCTGGAAGGCGACGGAAGCAAAGTCCTGGCAAGCTGGCGGCTGGGAACCCAATCTCTTCGAAGCATGTCTGTGCCGCACCCAAACCCTGGCTCAGCCCCCGACCTTCGGCCACCGCCATCCGATCAAGAGCCAGATGCGGGCATGGGTCAAAGAGCCGGTCGCTTACCGTTTCGAGTACAAGGACGGCCTCAAGGCAACCATGCTCCTCATGAACGGACTTGTGGGCGACTTCACCTTTGCCGCCAGGTTGAAGGGAAAATCCGAGCCAATCTCGACCTTGTTCTATCTTCCTCCCAATCCCAATGTCCAGTACTCCGCCGTCCTGATGTCCAAGGTCGAAGAGATGTTCATGACCGGCAAAACCCCTTACCCCGTGGAACGCACCCTCCTCACCACCGGCCTTGTCGCCGCCGCCATGCACTCCCTCGCCTCCGGCCAAAAACGAATCCCCACCCCGCACTTGGCGATACGCTATCAGGTGCCAGAGGAGTCGACGTTTTGCCGGGGGTAAACGACGAGGTGATGAGATAAGACCAATTATCCTTCAGCCAATTTGTTACATCGCCGCTGCACTGGCGTTATTCCAGTGCTCGGAAATTCGCCGTCCCTCCTCAACGTCTGGCGGAACTGCCGAGCAGTCCATAAGTGAATCTCCCGATCAATGTCCGCTCCTGAGGGCTCGTCCGGGAAGGGCGGAGGTGCGTTTTCCTTCGTGTAGCACCAGTTGGCCGTTGACGATGACGTGGGCCATGCCGACCGCCAATTGCCGGCCGTCGTCATAGGTGGAACGGTCGGCAATCTGCTTCGGATCAAAGACACACACGTCAGCTGCCATGCCTTCTCGCAGCAGCCCCCGGTCTTTCAAGCCGAAGCGACGGGCGGCGTGAGCCGCCAGATGCTGTACCGCCTGCTCCAACGACCAGGTCTTGTCGTCGCGGACATGATGTCCCAGATAGCGGGCGAAGCAGCCGCAACCGCGCGGATGGGGAAAGCCGCCGGTGAAGATTCCATCGCTACCTGCCATGTGGGCCGGGTGTCGCATCAGATGCCGCAAGTCTTCATCGTCTCGCTGCCGGTGCGGGACGATGCAGCCGACCGCCATGCCGGAGGCGATGAGCAGCTCGCACACAAAATCGCCGAGGTCCATTCCCACGGCCGACGCGGCATCGCCAAGATGCTTGCCTTCCAGATGACGGTAGGCGGGGGCCTCCACATAGCTTAGTCGCACCGTTTCGAGCGGGACGCGCGGCGCCGCAAACCATTCGCGAAGACGATTCCGGACCTCGGGATCGCGCAAACGGGTCAGCGTCGCCTCGACACCGCCTTCCTGGAC
>Ga0207128_1045_pt1 | contig 28426 bp, 21 predicted proteins | sample Alteio_BWMinHeat_18_FD_153522 | JGI IMG/M metagenome (GOLD analysis project Ga0207128, IMG submission 153522) | Enriched cells from forest soil in Barre Woods Harvard Forest LTER site, Petersham, Massachusetts, United States -... | ecosystem: Environmental > Terrestrial > Soil > Temperate forest >... | reverse complement strand
CGCGATGGGCCCATGTATCAGTATCTGCCCGATTTTTTGAGAAAGCTGAAAGAGAACTTTAACAGAGAGAGTAACGAAAAGCCGGCAATTCCCACTAAAAAATGATCGTAATCAATTTTGAGAAAGTTGGAAAACAATATACGAATGGAAATAATAGACTGAAAAAGGGAGGATTTGTAATGAAACAATTCTTTGTCGCTTTCCCGGCATTCACTATGGATTATTGATTTGAATTAAAAAATGCTCCGGTTTCTTCTGTTCTGTCACTATTCATTTAAAAATTTTGTTTTATTGATTCATGATTCACATTTCTTTATAAAAATATATCAATGTGTTTTATACCGAAGGTGGTTCAAAAATTGGGATTTTGACAAGGAGGCTGCTCAAAATTTTTCGTCTGGAGCTAAGTGACCATTGCCAATGGCCAAGGCACAAGTGAAGACAAAAATTTTGATGCAAAGCAGGGCGCCGTCAAAAACCAATTTTTGAAGTACGTTCGGTATACTTTCCATCTGTGGATAAGGTGTCATTGTTGAAGATGTTGTTATTACTTTTTTTTGCCTCTTTATTGCATAGCGGATCCGTTCATTCTGAACAACTCGCTGTCGCTCGTGATCATCCTGAATCAAGCTTTGTTCACAATAGTGAGGCTCGTGATTGTACTCACAAAGACGATGGCTGCAAACATAGAGAAGATCCCTGTAAAATCAAAAAAGATTGCAAGCCCCCCAATGAAGGGCCGCCAGGTCCAACAGGCTCCACTGGTTCAACTGGTCCCAAAGGAGATCCAGGATCAACAGGTCCAACTGGACCTGCAGGTGGGGGTGTCGGGTCAACAGGTCCAACTGGTTCTAAGGGAGATCCAGGGTCAACAGGCCCAACTGGGCCTGCAGGCGGGGGCACTGGATCAACGGGCCCAACTGGACAAAGTGGTTCGCCCGGACAGGCGGGCCCAACTGGACCTGCAGGAGGACCCACGGGTTCAATAGGACCAACAGGATCGACTGGTCCAACTGGTTCAATAGGCCCAAGGGGTGTAACAGGAGATCCAGGTTCAACAGGCTCCACAGGTGCAATAGGGTCGACTGGTCCTGCCGGTTCAACTGGCCCTGCTGGAGCAACAGGAGATCCAGGATCAACAGGCCCCAGTGGTGCAATAGGGTCGACTGGTCCTACTGGCTCTACTGGCCCTGCTGGAGCAACAGGAGATCCAGGATCAACAGGCCCCACAGGTGCAATAGGATCGATTGGTCCTACTGGCTCAACGGGTTCCACAGGTGACACAGGCCCAACTGGTGGCACAGGACCCGCCGGTCCTACCGGTTCAACCGGCCCTGCGGGCTCAACCGGTCCTACTGGTCCGACAGGTGGCACAGGGCCAACCGGCCCAACTGGATCGACCGGACCTACGGGCCCAACCGGTCCTGCTGGCCCGACAGGTGACACAGGAGCAACTGGGGAGACAGGACCAACTGGACCGACAGGTGACACAGGCCTTACCGGTTCCACTGGCGCGACCGGTTCTGCCGGCTTAACTGGCCCAACCGGTCCTGCTGGCCCGACAGGTGACACAGGCCCAACCGGTCCAACTGGCGCGACCGGTTCTACTGGCGCGACTGGTCCTACTGGTTCAACCGGCCCAACAGGCTCAACCGGTCCAACCGGCCCAACTGGTCCTACTGGCCCGACAGGCGACATAGGACCAACCGGCCCGACAGGTGACACAGGACCAACTGGCCCGACAGGTGACACAGGCCCAACTGGTTCTACTGGCTCTACCGGTCTTACTGGTTCAACCGGTCCAACAGGATCGACCGGTCCAACCGGCTCAACCGGCCCAACCGGTCCAACTGGTCCTACTGGCCCAACTGGTTCTACTGGCCCGACAGGTGACACCGGACCAACAGGCCCGACAGGTGACACAGGCCCAACTGGTTCTACTGGCTCGACCGGTCCTACTGGTTCAACCGGTCCAACAGGATCGACCGGTCCAACCGGCCCAACTGGTTCTACTGGCCCAACCGGTCCTACTGGCCCGACAGGTGACACAGGCCCAACAGGACCGACAGGTGACATAGGCCCAACTGGTTCTACTGGCTCTACCGGTCCTACTGGTTCAACCGGCCCAACAGGATCGACCGGTCCAACCGGCCCAACTGATCCTACCGGCCCAACTGGTCCTACTGGCCCGACAGGTGACACAGGCCCAACAGGCCCGACAGGTGACACAGGCCCAACTGGTTCTACCGGCCCTACCGGCCCAACTGGCTCAACCGGTCCAACCGGCCCAACAGGATCGACCGGTCCTACCGGCCCAACTGGTCCTACTGGCCCAACCGGGCCTACCGGCTCAACTGGCCCTACCGGCCCAACTGGTCCTACTGGTCCTACTGGCTCGACCGGCCCAACCGGTTCTACTGGTCCAACCGGCCCGACAGGTGACACAGGCTCAACCGGTTCTACTGGCTCAACCGGTCCTGCTGGTTCAACCGGCCCAACAGGCTCAACCGGTTCTACTGGCTCAACCGGTCCTACTGGCCCAACCGGTCCAACCGGTCCCACTGGCCCAACCGGTCCAACTGGCCCAACAGGATCGACCGGCTCAACAGGCCCTACCGGCTCAATAGGCCCAACTGGCTCAACAGGCCCAACTGGTCCAATCGGTCCTACTGGCCCAACAAGCCCTACTGGCTCAACAGGCCCTACTGGCCCAACAGGTGATACAGGACCAACAGGACCGACAGGTGACACAGGCCCAACTGGAGACACAGGACCAACCGGTTCTACTGGTGCGACCGGTCCTATTGGTTCAACCGGCCAAACAGGATCGACCGGTCCAACCGGTCCAACTGGCTCAACTGGCTCAACCGGTCCAACTGGCCCAACCGGTCCAACCGGTCCTACTGGCTCAACTGGTCCAACTGGCCCTACCGGTCCAACCGGCCCTGCTGGCTCAACCGGCCCTACTGGCTCAACCGGTCCTACTGGCCCAACTGGTCCAACAGGTGACACAGGACCCACTGGCCCAACAGGTGACACAGGCCCAACCGGCCCAACAGGTGATACAGGTCCAACCGGCTCAACAGGACCTACTGGTTCAACAGGAGCTACTGGCCCGACTGGTCCAACCGGCCCAACTGGTCCCACTGGCCCAACTGGACCTACTGGCCCAACTGGTTCAACCGGCCCAACCGGTTCAACAGGACCTACTGGTTCAACAGGAGCTACTGGCGCGACCGGTCCAACCGGCTCAACCGGTCCTACTGGCCCAACTGGTCCAACAGGTGATACAGGCCCTACTGGCCCAACAGGTGACACAGGCCCAACCGGCACAACAGGCGATACAGGACCTACTGGACCAACCGGTTTAACAGGAGCTACTGGTGCGACCGGTCCAACCGGCCCAACTGGTCCCACTGGCCCAACTGGACCTACTGGCCCAACTGGTTCAACCGGCCCAACCGGTTCAACAGGACCTACTGGTTCAACAGGAGCTACTGGCCCGACTGGTCCAACCGGCTCAACTGGTCCTACTGGCCCAACTGGTCCAACAGGTGACACAGGACCTGCTGGCCCAACCGGTGACACAGGCCCAACCGGCCCAACAGGCGACACAGGCTCAACCGGCCCAACAGGTTCAACAGGCCCAACCGGTTCAACCGGCCCAACCGGTTCAACGGGTCCTACTGGCTCAACAGGCCCAACCGGTTCAACGGGTCCTACTGGCTCAACCGGTCCAACCGGATCGACAGGTCCTACTGGTTCAACTGGCCCAACTGGCTCAACAGGCCCGACTGGCTCGACAGGATCTACTGGTTCTACCGGTCCTACTGGTTCAACAGGATCTACTGGTTCTACCGGTCCTACCGGTTCAACAGGATCTACTGGTTCTACCGGTCCTACTGGTTCAACAGGATCTACTGGTCCAACCGGTCTTACTGGCCCAACCGGTTCAACGGGTCCTGCTGGCCCAACCGGTCCAACGGGATCGACAGGATCTACCGGCCCGACCGGTCCTACTGGCTCAACAGGATCTACCGGTCCAACCGGCTCAACAGGATCTACTGGCGCAACCGGTTCTACCGGCTCAACGGGTCCTACTGGCTCAACCGGTCCAACAGGTCCAACAGGCCCAACCGGTCCTACCGGTCCAACCGGTCCAACAGGCCTAACCGGTCCAACAGGCTCAACCGGCCCAACAGGCCCAACCGGTCCAACAGGCCCAACCGGTCCAACAGGCCCAACCGGTCCAACCGGCTCAACGGGTTCGATCGGATCTACGGGTGTCGCAGGTCCAACTGGCCCAACCGGTCCAACCGGCCCAACCGGCTCAACCGGCGCAACCGGTCCAACCGGCGCAACCGGTCCAACCGGTCCAACCGGCTCAACCGGTCCAACCGGCGCAACCGGTCCAACCGGATCGACAGGTCCTACTGGTTCAACCGGCCCTACAGGCCACACCGGTCCAACAGGAACTACAGGTCCGAGCGGGTCTTTTGTGACTGATTTTGCTACTTTTGGTCTTGCATCTCCCGGAGGAGCAGGTGTAACGGTAACCCATGCTTCGGATATTCCTTTTCCCTCTACAGGTAACCCGAATCCGGCCGCGCCCGGAACAAAAATCAGTACTGTAGGAGCAAGTGGAGCATTACAGATTGCGGATACAGGTTGGTATCAATTGACCTGGGGTTTCAGTTCCACAACCGCTACAGGCAGTTTCACTGTTTTCGTCAATGGTGTGGCAGCTCCACTGGGGCCTTCAGTTGCCACAATCAATTATGCCACTGAAAACAGACACCTGCTTAGCCAGAGCGTAATCCTTCACATAACTGTAAACCCTTCGACGATAGACATTCAGAATTCAACAACCCCGAACGCCTCAATTGTTTTAAATAATGGTTCCCAAACAGCTGCGGGCGGACCTATTGCATTCGCAACATTTGTTAAAATAAGTAATTAGTGAGGAGAAATGTTAAGTAAATATATTAAAAATTTGTTCTTAATTTACTTTTTTTTGTTAATTGATGTTCTTATGGCTAATGAACTTGATGATTCATCAGACACAGAAAAGAAATATGATATTTCCATATGTGCCATTTTTAAGGATCAGGCATTGTATCTGGAAGACTGGATTGAATATCATCTTGGCATCGGTGTCGATCATTTTTATCTATACAATATTGGAAGCAAAGACCGCTATGGAAAAGTCCTGTCGCCTTATATTGAAAAAAATATTGTAACCCTGGTCAATTGGCCGGAAGCCTTAAGTTATCGCGATGAGTGCGCTTTAAAATGGGCCTTAAGCACACAGATTCCGGCTTATGAAAACGCGGTGAATTTTATCGCGCGTAATGAGACAAAGTGGCTTGTCTTTCTGGATATCAATGAAGTTCTTGAGTTGCCGGACGAAAATATAAAAAAACTATTGAATCGATATGATCAATTCCCCGGTATTTCGAGCCATTCAGAATTTTCTGATAAAGAAATTTCTAACACTTTCGATGTAAAGGCATTGGGGGATGAAATGATTGAAATTAACGAATTTCCTCTTGAAAATATAGACAAGTCTGTGGCAAATATTATTTTTAAGCCGGATCATTGTTTTGGCTTCAGTTGGCCTCCTTATCAATGTCGTTTTAAAGAATCCGAATCATGCTTTGAAGCAGACCCGGGAGAATTGCGGGTAAAGCGTTGCATTAATCGAAAGGTGGTTCATAGTTCTTGTGAAGAAACTCGAAAATTCCTAGCGGGGACTTATGAAAAACGCGTTGGGTCCATGTACCAGAATCTGCCCGATTTTTTGAGAAAGTTGAAAGAGAGCTTTAGCAGAGAAAATAACGAAAAGCCGTCAATTCCCGCTAAAAAATGATTGTATGGTTTTGAGCGCTCAAAGTAGTAAATCAATAAGGTTGAAAAGGAGGATTATGAAAAATATTTTGTTGTTAATTTTATCGATCTGCGCCTGTACTGAAATGGTCTACGGTGACGTCGTATGGTCGACACCCGCATCCATTTCCACGGCGTCAGTGAATGCATCCGATCCGCATGTGGTCATTGATACCAATGGCAATGCAACAGCGGTGTGGGTGGAAAACAGCGTCATTCAGGCCGGATCTTTGCCATTTGGGGGAAGCTGGACTACTCCTACCGCATTATCCAATATATCCAATACAGCATCGAGGCCACGGCTTGGAGTGGACTCCAGCGGCAATGTCGTTGCAGTCTGGATTGAAAACAACGTGCTTGAATCTGCGGTGCTTCCCTTTGGCGGAAGCTGGGGCGCTGAGGCGGCGGTTTCCGGGTCCGGGGTAACCGATTTCACTTTCGATGCTGACGCCAGTGGAAATGCTGTGGCTGTATGGATCCGCAGTGGAAACGTGGAAGCCGCATTGCGTAAAGCGGGGTCTTGGAGCCTGGTTTCCACCCTCTCCTCTACAGCTTCTTCCTCACCAAATGTCAAAATCAGCAGCAATGGTCAAGCGGTAGCCGTCTGGTACAGCACCTCTTCGGGAAATGACGTCATCGTCTCAGATTTTTTGACAATCAGTACAAACACATGGGCAGCCACTAAAAATGTAACGACTCCCACCACAGCTTTTCGCTTCAATTATCCCAAGGTGACAATTGACTCTAATGGCAATGCTACGGCAGCTGCGTTCCGCTATAATTTTAATGCCACTACCGGCGGTTATTATAACGTTCAAGTGGTAACGTCTACCTTAACCACCGGCTCCACAGCATGGGGTCTAGGCACACTCCTCTCAAATGCAGGGATTGGCAATCCGGCCAACCTTACGCTTAAGGTGAGAGCTGATGTAAATGGGGATGTGTTGGCTGTCTGGACAAATCTCTATGATGGCATGACATACAGTCTTGAGTCCGCAAACAAAGTATATGGAGCAAGCTGGCCAATTTCCATACTGCCTCAGAACCCCTCTCTGTATTCGTTAGGGGTCGATGTGGCCGTTTCTCAAGGGTCGGCGCTTATGGCTAATATGACTTGGGACGGTACCAATATCAATATTGTATCTCAGGAAACCGATACGACCGATCCTATAGCGCAAGGGTGGACAAATATGAATCAAATGTCATCGGGAAGCGATAATGCCTATCCGTCATGTGCGATAAATGTAACATCAAGCCAGTTGGATGCGGTGGCCGTTTGGATCAATTATAATGGCACAAACACTTCCATCAATGCATCCAATGGTTCCGACATTGTAGTTGTTCCCCCATCCGGCGTCTCAGCTTCGCAAAGTTCAACGAATTTCGGAGTGTATACCGACTATTTCAATACAATCACATGGACCGCAAGTACCGAACCTAACATAATCCAATATAACCTTTATCGCGATGGAGAGTTCTTCGGTGCAACTGATCCTGGAACTTTGACGTTTGTCGATCACAACCAGGTCCAAAGCGGTGCTGTCACCTATGGTGTATCTACACTTAACGAAAATTTCCGTCAAAGTGCGATGATTACCTTCACTCTGTTTTAATGGACTGTTTGGCAGTGTTTTAAGCATGCCGGATGCCCGGACGAAACCCCGGGCATCCGTTGTAATTACTAAAATATATTTACAATTGGATGATATATGAAAAAAATATTGAGCCTTATGTTTACCCTCTTCGCATTTTTCCATCTGCAAGGGGGCAATATCAATTGGTCTTCCCCTCCTGTGGTTATATCAGGAACAAATATTAATGCTGTAAATCCGGTGCTGGCCATGGACTCTCATGGGAATGCCGTAGCAGCATGGGCCGAAAATAATTTGATCAAAGCAAGCAGCCATCCTTTCAGCGGCTCTTGGACATCGGAGGTGATTGTTTCCGCAACAGGTGCATCTTCTCCTTCTTTGGTTATGGATGCCAATGGAAACGCCACCTTGGTTTGGATTGGAGCAAGCGGAGTTATTTTTGCATCAACAAAAACTCTTACAGGCAACTGGAGCACTCCAACATCCCTGTCGAATTCAGGAGCCTCTACCCCTGTAATTGGAGTAGATGGATCCGGCGATGTGGTTGCGGCATGGGCGAGAGCTGGAAATATCGAAACGCAAACTAAGCTGTTCGGGGGAAATTGGCAAGGGCGTACCACGATCACCAGTACAGCAGCAGCAAATCCTGCCGTTGCCATCGGAGGTTCCGGCACTGGTACAAGAGCCTTTGTTGTATGGCAGGGTACTTCGGGGGGCATACCCGTTGTATTCGCATCGACAAAGCTGCTTTCAGGAAGCTGGGCATCTCAATTGGTGCTTTCGAATACTTCGAATAACGCAATAAATCCAAAGATTGCTGTTGACAGTAATGCTAATGCCATTGCGGTATGGTATGAGTATAATATTACAGGGGTTAGCTATACCAATGTCACAGTGCAATCGTCAGGACGTCTGGCGGCAACCGGGGCATGGGACAATGCTGTCGCGCTTTCCGTGCCAGGTATCCGCAATCCATCCGCTCTTTGTGCAAATGTGGCATTTGATGGCTTTGGAAACGCTGTAGCAGTCTGGAATACTTCATTTGATGATGAGACATTCACTATCCAATCAGCGGTTCAGCCGCTGAACAGTCAATGGAGCAACCCCCAGGACATCATCGATTCAAATCTGTATGCATATAGCGAGGCGATCGCTGCGACTAATTTTGGCGATACTTTAGGGGTTTACATGTATTATAACGGCGCCAATTTGCTGCTCCAGTCGGTAGAATCAAATATCAACGGCTACTTGAATAATGTTTGGTCTGTACCACTTACAATATCGGCAGGGACCGATAATGCCTATCCAAAGATGGTGGCAACGGTCAATAACAATACGATGTACTCTGCTGTCGTCTGGAGCCATTTTGATGGCGCCCATACCTCAGTTGTAGCTGTAACCGGATCAAAATCTTTGCTCCTTCCCCCGTCAAATTTGAGTGTCGTGCAAAGTTCCAGTAACTTTGGTGTGTTTACCGTATATTCAAATACCTTAAGCTGGACTGCAAGTACAGATCCAAATGCCGCAGGGTATCTTATTTTCCGAAATGGGTTATTTATCGATCAGGTAGGAGCTGGTGTCACTCAATTTGTCGATTACAACAGGGTGAATAATGGATCAGTCGTATATAGTGTGACTACCGTTGATGCCGGACAGTCGCAAAGTGCGGCTGTAAGTGTCAGCTTTCCATAAGTAAAAATTAAAGTTGAGGCCGATGGCCTCAACTTTATACCGAAATGGAATGAAAAATTGGGAATTTGACAAGGAGGCGCCCTGAATTTGAACTAGGCTTTGCTGTTGCTTAAAGCAACTCAACTTGAATAAGTTGAGCGATGGAGGCAAGTTTCAAATTCATCGGCTGGCAGCCGTCAAAAAAACAATTTTTCAATGTGTTTCGGTGTAAAGGCAATTGTCTCTTTTGTTCAAATAATGTGGGTCTATTCTTATGAAAAATGTTCTGTTTATATTTTTTCTCTGTACGCTTACTGACGTGAGTTATGGAGACATCGTTTGGTCGGCACCGGTCTCCATTTCCACAGCGTCAGTGAATGCAACTGATCCGCATGTAGTGAGCGATTCTAACGGCAATGCGACAGCTGTGTGGGTGGAAAACAGTGTGATTCATGCAGCCACTTTACCTTTTGGGGGAAGCTGGACTACACCCGTAGTATTGTCAAATGTATCCAATACATCTTCAATGCCAAGGCTTGGAGTTGATTCAAGCGGCAATGTAATTGCAGGATGGATTGAAAACAACGTGTTTGAATCGGCAAGCCTCCCCTTTGGAGGAAGCTGGAGCGCTGAAACCGCTGTCTCCAGTTCTGGAGTGACAGATTTTTCCCTCGATGTTGACGCAAGTGGAAATGCTGTGGCCGTATGGGTGCGCAGCGGAAATATTGAATCGTCGACGAAAAAGTCTGGATCTTGGAGTTTGGTGAACACGCTCTCCATTATAACTTCATCTAATCCCAATGTGAAGATCAGCAGCAATGGTCAAGCGATAGCCGTTTGGCACAGCACCTCTTCGGGAAATGACATCATCGTTTCAGATCTTTTGACAATCAGTACAAACATATGGGCAGGCACTAAAAACGTCACTACTGCGGTTACGGCTCTTCACTTCAATTATCCCAAGGTGGTCATTGATTCTAATGGAAATGCTACGGCAGCAGCATTCCGCTATAATTTTAATGCGGCCACCGGCGGTTATTATAACGTTCAGGTGGTTTCAGCTACTTTAACAAGCGGCGCAACAGCATGGGGTATAGGCACACTTCTTTCAAATGCAGGAATAGGCAATCCTGCCAACCTTACCCTTAAGCTGAGGGCTGATGTAAATGGGGATGTGCTGGCTGTCTGGACGAATCTTTATGATGGCATGACATATACCCTTGAATCCACCAACAAAGTGTTTGGAGCAAATTGGCCAACGTCCATATTGCCTCAGAATTCCTCTCTCTATTCTTTGGGAGTCGATGTCGCGGTATCTCAAGGGTCGGCGCTTATGGCCAACATGATCTGGGATGGGTCCAATATCAATATTGTAACTCAGGAAACAGATACGACCGACCCTTTGGCGCAAGGATGGACAAGTATGAATCAATGTTCAACAGGAAGCGATAATGCCTATCCGTCATGTGCGATAAATGTAACATCGAGCCAGTTGGATGCTGTAGCCGTGTGGGTCAATTATAATGGCACAAACACTTCCATCAATGCATCAAATGGTACCGACACTGTAGTTGCGCCTCCCTCGGGCGTCTCCGCTTCCCAAAGTTCAAACAGTTTTGGAGTTTATGCCGACTACTACAATACAATCACATGGAGCGCAAGTACCGAACCTGACATAATTCAATATAATATATATCGCAATGGAATGTTCTTCGCTTCCACACCTTCCGGAACGCTAACGTTTGTTGATCATAACCAGGTCCAAAGCGGAGCTGTCACTTATGGTGTATCTACCCTTAACGCAGATTTTCGCCAAAGCGCAATGGTGACGTTTACCTTATTTTAAGTATATACAAACAACTTAAAAAATTGATTTACAAAGGTGGTATATGAGAAACTTACTTGGTTTTATTTTTACCGGTCTTGCCTTTTTCCAACTGCAAGGAAACAATATCAATTGGTCTTCTCCTCCTGCGACACTTTCGGAAGTTTATATCAATGCTATAGATCCATTGTTGGCAATGGATGCACAGGGAAATTCCGTAGCCGCATGGATTGAAAATAATCAGGTGCGGGCAGCCATCCATCCGGTAAATGGTAATTGGACTCCTGATGTGGTTATCTCCGGGTTCAATGCTGCCACTCCTGATCTGGTTATGGATGTTAATGGGAATGCTACCCTAATTTGGGTGGAAAGCGGAATTGTGCATTCATCCTCAAAAACCCTGAGCGGTAATTGGAGCCATCCAACGGTTCTGTCCAGTTCCGGTGCCAGCTCTCCAATACTTGCTGTGGATGCTTCAGGTGATGTGGTAGCTGCCTGGGTAAATGCCGGCAATATTGAAACATCCACAAAGCTATTTGGAAACCCCTGGCAAGGACCATTTATCATATCCAGCACCGGAGCAAACGCTCCCGGTATCGCAATAGGGGGTTCAGGCAGTAATACAAGGGTCGTTCTCGTATGGAAAGGAGCTTTCAACGGTTCCCACGCGATTTTTACATCGACAAAGCTGCTTTCAGGATCATGGACTAGCCCGGAATGGCTTTCAGACCCTATCCATAATGTAGCAAATCCGCAGGTTGCCGTCGATAATAATGCCAGTGCCATTGCCGTTTGGTATGAGTACGATGTGATAAGACATAGCTTTACAAATGTCACAGTTAAATCCTCCGAACGTCTATTCACAACCGGGGCATGGGACAGTGCTGTTTCCCTTTCTGCACCAGGCATACGCGATCCATCTTCTCTTTCGGCAAATATTGCTTTCGATACATTTGGGAATGCCATGGCAGTCTGGAATAATTCGTTTGACGATGAGACATTTACTGTCCAATCGGCGGTTAAACCGGTTAATGGTCAATGGAGCAGTCCTCAGGATATTATCGGTTCAAATTTATACGCCTACAATGAATCATTTTCTGTGACGAATTTTGGCGGTACTTTAGGCCTTTATATGTATTATAATGGCATGAACTTGATCATACAATCGGTCGAATCAAATATTAATGGCTATCTGAACAATGTCTGGTCAGTGCCGGTCACCATATCGCCAGGTACCGATAATGCAACTCCAATAATCGCTGCAACGGTTAATAACAACACCATGTATGCATCTGCTGTCTGGAGGCATTTTAATGGCGTTCATAACGTCATTTCAGCAGTAACGGGATCAAAGACTTTGCTCCTTCCTCCTACAAACTTGAACGTTACACAAGCACCGAATGATTTTGGTGTTTTTAAGGAATATGCGAATACACTAACCTGGAATGCAAGCGCAGATCCGAATACGGTCGGATATCTCGTTTTCCGAAACGGGTTGTTCATTCAGCAGGTGGGCGCCGGCGTGCTGCAATTCGTCGATGATAACCGGGCGAATAATGGCCCTGTCACGTATAGTGTGACAGCCATTGATGCCGATCAGTCGCAAAGCGCAAGCGTAAGCGTCAGTTTTCCTTAGCTTCCAAATAGCTTGGGCCCGAGTTGTCCGAAACCGAATCCACCTGATTGGAAACGACGTCTTCCAACACTGTGTATAATTGGATTTCAGAAAACATGTCGGAGGGAAAAATATAGTCCATATCGTAGGGGAAAAAAATACGGTAGACTTTGAAAAAATGAAGAATTTTTTCGATGCCCGACTTGCGCAAAATCATCGAGTGCGATCCCCAGCGCGCCCCAATTTTTTGAAAATCGGGACTAATGATTTTTCTTTCGGCAAATTGATTTGGGTTCCATGGAGTAAAGTTAGGACGCCTTGCAGCCCAGTAGCAAGGATTGTGCTCCCCATTTGCTTTTCTGATATCCCGGTCGGTAAATAGAACATCCCATCCTTCCTTTCCAACCAGACTGTCTAACTTGTCAATCAATTCTGAAATGATGTGCGGGTTACCCTTAAGTTCAAAATCATCTTCCAGAACCCAGACTGTATTGTACCCGGAGTTCAGAGCGTCCTGAAGTACTGAAAGATGGCTTAAAGCAATCGCGATCGGCCCTCGTGCCACGCAATGGCCAAAATAGGTCCTTCCCTCAACTCCGATGATTTCATGAGCATGCTGGATGATATTTTGTTCATCGAGATAATAATATGTTCCCATGATCCCCTTGTTCATCCATGGTTCAAACTTTAATCCGACATCATTGATCACTTCAATAGGAAGTTCCCACCCGTTGACGGCAGAAAAACGGTAAGGATGGATATCATAAGGATCGAGGCGCCTTGAGCAGTCCGCTAACCGGTCGGGTCGTCTGTCTAAATTGATCAGGTAGATAAAATCGATATTCCGCATGGAATGGTTGCCGGATTTATTTTGGCATGGCTTAAAGTGATCCGCAATATCTGCGTGCAGGCTCTTTACTGCGACAAGTAATATAAGTAAAAAAAGATGAATGTTCATTTCTTTTCCCGGGGTAAAAGTGAGAAGGAATCCAGGCTTAAAGGGATTATTTAAATTTAAAATTTTTTAATAACTGCAATGTATATTTAGAGAGGAAAAAATTCAAGGAATATATAGGTCGCCATGATGAAAATAGTGATATATTCTGATATCATATATTTTGTGATATCAGAATATATCAACATAAATATGATATATCTTGCATCCAAATTATCAATGATATATGATGATATCAAAATGGAGAAAAGGAATGAGGCATTGTTACTTATGCAGTCAGCCTGTGAAGGAGAAAGAAATGGTATCCGGCCTTCATCAGGAATGCTTTTGTAAGTGGTTTAAGGTATCTGAGCCAGATGACTTCCGCGATGTTGTGGCCCGATCTAGTGAAACACCTGGGGAAGAAAGAGATTGGGGACGAGTAAATACGAGCTTTTTTCATGGAAAGTTTCGAAAATACTCTGCCCGTATTGGAGAACAAAATTACATCCTTAAAGTGATGCAACAAGAAGTTCCGGAGTTGCCGGTAACAGAATATTTATGCAACCAGCTTGCTCGTTCATTGGGTTTGGATGTGCCAGATCATTACATGATTTTGTTTCAAAACAAATTGGAAACTTTTGTTTCCATGAATTTTATGGGCAATCGTTCTGGAAGTGACTTAGTCCATATTTATAGATACCTGGATCAACCAAAACATTATGATTGCGAGCATTTACTTAGGATTATCGAAAGGGAAGTAGGACGTTATGATGCTATTGTTCGCTTTATTGAGCTGTGTCTGTTTGATTCACTGATTGGTAATAATGATCGTCATGGACGTAATCTAGGGCTTATTCGAGAAGCTAACGGCAGTACATTAGCCCCCTTTTATGACAACCCTTGTTATTTAGCAATGGAAATTCCTGAGCTTTTAGGGGCATATCATGAACCTCGGGGAGCAATTGCGACAAAGGAGACAAATGAACCGATCATGAAGGATTATATAAAGGAATGGTTTCGACTGGGATTTAAAGAGGAAGTAATAAATTTTGCAAAACACATTGATCTACAGACAATTGAGAGTTTAGTGAATTCAAGCTTCCTAACAACTCCTCGTAAAAGTGCAATTTTTAGATTAATCCAACGAAGATATCAGGAGATGTATCATGCCATTTAATTTTCAAGAAATAGTTGGTGTTCAGATCGTGCTGGAAAGAAATGCCAACATTCAACTAGTTGGAAAGCTCGATATAAAAGATGAGGGATTTTATTTTGAATATGACAATGATTATCTGCACTCTCGCAAAGCAATTCCATTAGGTCCTGAAATGCCTTTGACCAGACGGATTTATCGATCAAAGCAGTTATTTCGACCATTTGCCGACCGCATTCCCTCTCGTGAGAATCCAGCCTATTTCGAATACTGCCAACAGGTAGGAATTTCTAAGGATGAGAGCAATCCATTGATATTGTTATCTACCATCGCATCGCGCGGCCCCTCATCTTTTTTATTTAGGCCCATTTATCATGAGGGCTTCACAGGAACAGATCTAAAACGGTTTCGAAATGATCTTAGATTGTCAGTAAGAGAATTTGCTATGTGCTTTGATTTTTCTCCACCAGGTATAACAAGAGTAGAAACTGGTAAAACAGATGGAAGAGAGATACTTAAACGTGCAGAAATTTATGTACTATATCGGGAAGTGGCACTTGATCAACTGCGAAGACGCGCCGCATATGTGCATCCAAAAAAGCTGGAGCGGGCAAAAAATTGGTTGCTAAGTAATATACAGAAAGATTAATGGATTATAAATATTTAAAAAAACTGTTTTAATGCTCATTGCCCTGTGCAGTCCTGTCTCATTGTTGCGGAAAAAACACATATGTGCTATTCTATACATAGAACACATGGTGTCACTATGAGCAAAAGTAAAACAAAAACAGTCCGGGTAAGAAGTCATACATCGAAGATGAACGTTGTTGCATCCTCGGAAAAAACAAGACTGGTGCTTTCCTGCACAGAAGAAGAAAAAAGGTATATCAAGGTTCTTGCTGCAATAGAAAATAAGTCCATAAGCGATTATTTGCTAGAGAAACCAAGACAAAAGATGCCTGAAATGCAATGTGATTTTCCTGGTTGCAATGGTTCTCACAAGCCTAATAAAGAAACAGAAAAAGTATTTAAAGATACTGATGCAGGACGTAACCTGGAAACTCATAACTCTTTGAAAGACTTTTGGAAAGCAATGGGAATGAAACCCAATGTTAAAGATTAGGAACCTTTCTTGCTGAAAATATAGGCGACTTTTCCTCGTCTATTCCAGGCTTGTATGAAATCTGATAAATCATATGTCACATGTGTGTCACTGTCTTTGGGGAATGCCGGATCCATGCATATGACTTTTTGATTTGAAGGATCATACCCTATGATCGCTAATAAATGGCCTTTGGCATAAGGAAGAGCACTTCCCTGCAATGGTCCCCTTACGCTGACAACGACTGGAGTTCCTTTTTCCAAATAGTGGTAAACATCATTAAACCCATGTAATTTTTCGACCCAGCAATTCCATTGATCGCCTAAGTGTACAGAGGCTTGAGCCGTATTAAAAACCCAATTGCCAAATATGTCGAAGCCATTATCCCAGACATTTTGGGCAAAGCGGGAGGGATTAATTGTATTGTCGTTTAAGAGATAGCGAATGACAGCTGTTGTAGATACGGGTGAACATAGATCTCTTGGGCGGGGATGATCGACGGTGATTTGCGAAAGGCCGGGGACTTTGAGATAAACAGATTTTAAACACGAGGACGTTTGCAATTCTTTGGGCTGGTCGCCATTTGTGTAGACATGCAATCCATGAATTTTATCTACATGTGCGGACCCTTCGGCGACGATCTTTACCTGAAATCCCGTGGCCTTTTTTCCATCTAAAACTTCCAATGCATCCTGATATACTCTGACAGAAGATCCCTGGATTGTGTTGAGAAAGCTTGACTGGCCATTGCTGCCCCATGAGGCATATAATAACCACGGCGACCATTCATTGATTTTAACACTGACATAAAAATCAAATTTTCCTTCAGGAGGACGGGAGGTATTCCATGAAATCATTAATTCGTCAAAACCATCGAGATTTTCTTCTTTCCACTCTTGTTTAATTGGGGATTGCTGATGAAACATGGCGGCATTTATGTATGCAATATGTAAGCACAAGGCCAAAGAGCAGATTACGGTTTTCATAACAATTTCCTCATCAAAATTTTTTACATACTGTGTGAAGTATTTTAAGCCAACATCTTATCAAAAAAATGAATTTTTTAGTAGTTTGTAATGTCTTTCTGATGGTAACATGTGCTCCAAATAGAGAAGAAAACATGTTTTTCAATATTTGTATTGAAAGCATGAGCGTTTGTAAAACAGACCCTAAAAAGGACTTAGTATGATAACATCACTTTTGTCAGCAGCCATGTTTTTTTATGTAAGCTCTCCCGTTATTGATATGAGAGAGCAATCTAATGACACTTCTGAAATTGTTTCCCAAGCGTACTATTCAGAACTTGTTAATGTCCTGGAAGAAACACCTGACTGGTGTAAAATTGAAACAACGGCAGATCATTATCAAGGTTGGGTAAAAAGCAAAGATCTCTATAAACGACCCGTGAAATTTTTATCGGACCCCGGCTGCATCGTAGCCAAAGTCAACCGCTGTGCTGCCCATCTGTATAACGTTCAGGATACAATATATGGGCCTATCTTAACATTGCCATTCGATTCTCTGCTAGAAATTCTTGACCCCAAAGATCCCTCTTCCAACAGTCGCTGGATTAAAGTCGGATTGATAGATGGTCGTGAGGCTTTTATTCAAAGGGGCGATGTGACATTCAATAGTGAGTTGCTGGATCACTTTAAGATGTGCAATTTAAGTTTGTTTTTTCTGGACTTACCCTATACATGGGGAGGGCGTTCCAGTTTTGGGTTTGACTGTTCCGGTTTTGTTCAAATGCTCTATCGTCAAATGGGCTATTCCATTCCACGCGATACCAAAGACCAAATTAAATGGGAAAAATTTAAAAGTATTTCCGTTGATGAACTTTCACCCGGTGATTTAATTTTCTTTGGCCTTGATAAAGATAAAATCCGCCACGTCGGTTTATATTTAGGAAATCAGAAGTTTATTCATGCTACCGTTCAGGAAAATTCCCCATATATACACATCAGCAGCCTTACAGATCCTGATTGGAATGGATTGGGACGTTTTACCTATAAAACAGCGCGTACATTAGCAGAAACAAATAACAACATAGAGAAGTAATATGAAAATCTTTCGTGGCCTTATTTGTTGCTTATTGCTAATAGGCGCTGTTATGGGCTATAGTCAGGATGTTTTACAAGATCATCAGCAATTACTCGTCGTCACTAGCCAGGATTGGAATACATTACAAGCCCGTTTGCAAAGATATGAAAGAACAGCAGAAAATGGGTGCTGGACACCAATTGGAAACAGGATTCCGATCGTTTTAGGAAAAACTGGTCTTGCGTGGGGAATCGGTTTACAGCCATGTCCTGTGAATCGGACCATTCCTGTAAAAAAGGAAGGAGATGGTAAATCTCCGGCAGGCATTTTCACCATCGGTCCCATCTTTGGTTTTCCGCAAAGCTCTGCAATGGGTCATCTTAGAGTTGAATATCTCCAAATTGATGAGGCTACCGAAGCTGTGGACGATCCTTCATCGGTATATTATAACTGCATCGTCGATAACCTAAAAGTACCTTGTGATTGGAACAGTTCAGAAAAAATGGCAGAAATTTCCCTTTATGAATTAGGTTTTGTCGTTAACCATAATTACCCAAATCCACAACCGGGGAAAGGCTCTGCCATTTTTTTTCATTTGTGGCCTAATGAGAATTCTGGAACGGCAGGTTGTACAGCGATGGAGCGTGAAAATTTAAATCAAATTGTTTGCTGGTTGGATGAAAGAAAAAATCCAGTGCTTGTCCAGCTTCCTGTAGCTCTATATAATGAACTTAAAGGGTATTGGGAGTTGCCAAATCTTGAATAATTCTTCAAATCAGCTTCTTCTTTCTTTGAGTTAAACCATTATAAATAGGTGAAATTTGATGATTACTTTAGGCATGCGCAGTGGTATCGCCCGTAATTTACCACACTGCTTACGTCATAATGAGCATTTCAAAGTCACACATGGAAGAGACCTTGCTTCCATTTTTAAGAGGACTTTTACCTTTTCTTGTTCACAAGATCTTTCCAAAAAAGATAGATATTGGCTCTATTTATGCGCTAGTGTGTTTACTGGAGTATGTATACAACAGGCTTACTCGTTTTCTAAAAAGAAAGCAGCAGCGAAAGAAGAGACCGGTTTCAAAAATGCACCAAAACCAATATTTTCTATTTCTTCTGGTACATATAAAGCTTGCTGCTATAATCCAATTCCCTCCAATATTACTCAGAAAATGATTGGAAAATCTTATAAAGAGGGGTGTCCTATTCCAATTACTGACTTAGCATATGTCCAAATTACACATTATGATATGAATGGAAAAATTTGTTCAGGTGAATTAGTCGTGCATAAGAAGATTGCACATATGGTAATGGAAATTTTTGAAGATATTCATGCAGCTGGATTTCCTATAGAAAAGATGCTTCTTATCGATGAATATGATGCAAATGATGATCGGTCAATGGAAGACAATAATTCCTCAGCCTTTTGTTTTCGTAGTATAACTAATATGCCTGGAGTTATATCAAATCATGGATTAGGAATCGCAATTGATATCAATACACGCTTAAATCCATATGTTAAAGGCGATAGTATAGCCCCATCAAATGCTCAAAAATATGTAGATCGATCCCAAAATGAGCCAGGTATGATACATCCTGAAGACGCAGTTGTCAGAGCGTTCAAAATTAGAGGCTTTACTTGGGGAGGAGACTGGAAAAGTCTTAAAGATTATCAACATTTTGAGATAGATCGAAAAATGCTTGGAATTACTGTTTAAGAAAAATTAACGCGATTTCTGACAAAAAACTTAACTTTCAATATATCTATCTACAACATAACATCGATGCATAAACGAGAGAGGCGCAGAGACGCAAAGACGCGGAGAGAAAATTCAAAATTTAATCCTGTTTTTCTCTGCGTCTTTGGGCCTCCGCGCCTCCGCGTTAAATTGTTATAGTGGTGCTGGTGGTGCAACGAGAGGCACCCCCTCAATGTCCTTAATTGGTGTCTCTAATGTCCTTAATGTCTTTATTGTCCATATTGTCATTTACACAAACAACTTTTAAAGTTTACATTAAGCTCTAAGTATGCATAGGCATTTCATGCATCGGGAAGCAGTATATAAGGTTCCTCCTAAACAAATAGTTGATACCGCTGTAACCCCTGCCCACTTGACAAGTTCCGGCGTATAAACAAATTCCCTTATTGGATCCCAAGCGTAATAACCTGTGGTCATATTGGCAGCTATAAAGCTTGGAGTTGCAAAGACTATATGGGTAGCAAAAGAAACGGTTCTATCCACAATACGACTTTTATTGCAAACATGATTAATACAATGCACGCATCCGGCTGTGAGGCCTCCAGCCGCGACTCCAGCTGCTATCGTTACAACGGCAGGTGCCATAAAATAAGCTCCACCACCGAGGAGACCGAAGGCTGCCAAACTTTTACCGGCGATTGCTGTTATGTGTTGTGTTTTCTTGCAACAAGGACGAGGAGGGTTGTTAGAATTGTGGTCTTTCACCTCAAGTGTTAATGTTGCTGGTGGTAAAGGTGAATCTGCTTGAACAGGGCTTGACATGGATGATCTCCTATTTTTGATTTTACTGTTACTGCATTTTACTGCATGCTGTGCAGGCTTGGGCTCTTCCTCTTTACTTCACCTACGGCAAAGGTACAGGATCGCATTCTAGCGGGATCTCGCCGGTCCTTTCTTCGGCAAGGACGACCCAGCCCCCTCCCATCGACTGATAGATATTGATTAATGACTGCAAGAATTCGGCTTTGGTTTGCACCCAGGAGAGCTGGGCCGGAAAGTATTGCGTCTGGGCCTGAATGACGACATAGTAGGGCACATACCCTCCTTTGTACTGCAATGTGGAAAGGTCCTGATAATCGCCTGCCGCCTTGACTAAACGCTCCTCGGCAACTAATTTTATCCCAAGCATATCATGAGAGATAAGTGCATCTTCGACATCGGCAAAGGCCTGGATAATGGTCTCTTTGTAATTGAATAAGGCGGCCTGTTGCTGACCCTTTGCTTGAGTGATCTGTCCATATATGGCTCCTGCTGTAAATATAGGACCTGTCACGCTTCCGGTAAAATTCCATACTTTTGAGGGCCCGGAAAATAATTTGTCCAGATGCTGGCTTGCACCGCCATAATTTCCTGTGAGAGAAATGGATGGGAAATATAGGGCGAAAGCGGCTCCTATTTGGGCATTTGCCGCGATCAGTTTCTGTTCGGCCCCGGCAATATCGGGCCTTTGGAGCAAGACTTCCGAAGGGATGTCCGCAGGCACATCAGGCAGTCGGATGCTATAGATTGTTTTCCCTCGGGGAATTGCTTTTGGATTGCTTCCAAGTAAGACGGAGATGGCATTTTCCATTTGGACGATTTGCGCTTTTATTTGAGGCACCGTTGCAGCCGCAATTTCATATTGCGTTTTTGCCTGCGCGACAGCCATTTGCGAGGCTTGCCCATATTTAAATTGCAATTCGAAATATTCGACCGCTTCGCGATAAGAGTTCATCGTGCGTATCGAAATGGCAAGCTGCTCATCGAGGCTGAGGAGTTGAACATAGCTGTTTGCAACCGATGCCACGAGAGATAAAATGACATTTTGGCGCGCTTCGTACGTGGCAAACAAATTTGCCCTTGCCGATTCGATCTGCCTTCTGATGCGCCCCCAGATATCGATATCGAAGCTCCCATTGAAGACAGCCTGCCATGTTGTCTGCGGATTTTTTAACGCAAAAGGACTATTGACGAGATTTTCAGTTGCGGCAAGTGTCAGGCTGTTGCGGTTGCGATTATAAAACCCGCTATAGCCGAATTGGGGAAATAATGGGCTTCTTGTCTGTATCAGGACTCCAAAAGCGGTTTCAATATTTGCAGCAGCGATTTTGACATTTAGATTGTTCTCAAGAGCTTCTACAATAAGTGAATCTAAGACAGGGTCCTGAAATTGCTTCCACCAGTCGATATTCAATGCCTCTTTTGTTCCTTTGGTCTGATAGCGAAACTGTTCCGGAGTATCGATAATGGGCGGTACGTAATCCGGGCCGACCATGCATCCTGAAAAGAGGATTAAAACAGCAGCAATCCTGATAACATTGAAAAATTTTATTTTTTGAGCCATCTACTCATTCTCTTTTGAATTTTGTGGATGCCGCTTTTCTGACAGGCGGGCAAAAATATAAAAAAACATCGGGACATAAATCAGGGCAAGGGATGAAGCCCCGATCATACCCCCGACAATTCCGGTGCCGATCGAATGGCGTGCATTAGCTCCAGCTCCCATGGCAAAAAAGAGGGGAAGGGCTCCAAAAATAAATGCAAAGCAGGTCATGAGGATGGGTCGTAAACGAAGTTCGGCAGCTTCTACAGCAGAGTCGATGACCGATTTTCCTGTCTTTCTCAATTCGACGGCAAATTCGACGATCAGGATCGCATTTTTTGCGGCAAGGCCGACTAAGACAAGAAGCCCAATTTGAAAATAGACATCATTTTCAAGACCGCGCAAGTAATTCGCAATCAAGGCTCCGATAATGCCAAAAGGGACCGCTGTCAATACGGAGATGGGCAAGGCCCAAGATTCGTACTGGGCTGCGAGGATTAAAAAAACAATGAGCAAGCCAAAAATAAAGGCGATTGTAGAACTGGTTCCCGATTTTTTTTCTTGCAGAGCCATTCCTGCCCAGGAATATTGATATCCTGGGGGAAGAATTTTGCCGGCAATCTCTTCCATAGCCAAAATCGCATCTCCTGAGCTGAAGCCAGCGGCAGCATTACCAGTAACCTGAGCAGAGGGAAAACCATTAAAATGAGGGACGAGCGAAGGCCCCATTACGTAGTGCAAATTGACCATGGTGGAAAGAGGGATCATCTGATTATGGTTGGATTTCGTATAAAGCCTCGTGATGTCGTTCGGTTCTTCGCGAAATTGCGCATCGGATTGCAGGATCACATTCCATACTCTGGAGTACTGTTCATACTGACTGACCTGGATCGACCCGAATTGAGCTTGCAAGGTGTTATAGACGTCACTGACTGGGCACCCAAGCAAGACGGCCAGATCGCGGTTAACATCTGCCTTTAGTTGCAAGGATGAGGATTTAAAAGTCGAATTGACGCCCGCTAATTCCGGTCTTTTTTTTGTTTCCGCAATAAAATTTTGTGTGATTTCATAAAGTTCTGCCGGCTCGCCAGCTCCCATATCCTGGATCCAAAATTCAAAGCCAGACGATTTGCCAATGCCTGGGATAGGAGGAGGGGCGATGGGAATGACAATTCCCGTTTGCAAATTGAAGGCAAAGCGTACAAGCCCTTCGAGAATGGCTTTCGGGCTTTCTTTCATCGATCTTGCTATCGAAGCATATCTTTCCTTGAAATCTTTTAAAGTGACAAAGAAAGTGGCCATATTGGATTGATATTGGCCATCGATTAAACTAAAGCCATTGACTATCGTCCTGTTTTCACAGGCGGGATTATCTGCAAAATAGCGATCGATTTCAGTTGTTGTCTTTATTGTGCGCTCCAGACTGGTCGAATCGGGCATGATTACCTGGGCGAGTACATAGCCTAAGTCTTCATTGGGGACAAAACTTGTTGGAAGGGCTTTAAACAGATAGACAATCCCTAAGAACATAAGAAAGAAGACCGGCAATGTGATGGCCATTCTTTTAATAACAAAAATGACGATGCGTCCATATTTGGTTGTCATTTTGGCAAACAAGCGATTAAAGCTGCCGAAAAATCCTTTTTGCGCAAGGGTATGATGCTTTAACATCATTCCACACATAGCCGGAGTGAGCGTAAGAGCGACAATGCCGGAAATAACCACGGAAATGACAATGGTGATGGCAAATTGCTTATACAGCTGCCCTGTTGTCCCGGAAAGAAAGGCCGCCGGAATAAATACGGCGCATAGACTTAAAACAACTGCTACAACGGGGCCTGAAACTTCTTTCATTGCTAAAATGGCGGCTTCCTGTGCGGAAACTCCTTTCTTTTCTAAATTTCTTTCCACGTTTTCAACGACAACAATCGCATCGTCGACGACCATTCCAATGGCTAGCACGATGCCGAATAATGTCAACAAGTTTATGGAGAAATGGAACGCCAGCATTCCCGTTAGTGCACCGATCAGGGAAACGAAAATGGCTGTTGTGCAGATAATGGTTGCACGAACGTTTTGAAGGAATAGGTACACTACAATGATCACCAGAATGACAGCCTCGATCAATGTATGCAAAACTTCCCGGATAGATAAACGGACAAAATCGGTTGTATCCAGGGCAATGGAATATTCAATGCCGCCTGGCATTGTATTTTTCATTTCTTCCAGTGTTTGCCGGACAGCCGTGGAAACATCCAATGCGTTCGCGCCGGCTTGCTGATAAACGATAATGGGGGTGGTAGCCATCCCATTAAAAATATTGTGGTCGATATATTGTTTTCGCCCCACCTCGGCTCTTGCAACGTCTTTGACGCGGACAATGGCGCTTCCTTCGGGGTCGGCCTTCAAAATAATATCTTCATATTCCGAGGGTTGAGTGAATGGATGTTGGGTAACAACGGGAAAAGTCAATTGTGTTTGCTTGCTGCTTGGCTCTTGTCCGATCTGTCCGGCGCCAAAAAGAGAGTTTTGCGATCCGATTGCCTGGCTGATCTCCGAAGTGGTAATTCCGAGCGATGCCATATTGTCCGGATTTGTCCAAATGCGCATCGCCTGGTCAGGCACTCCAAAAATCTGTGCTTGGCCGGCCCCTTTGACCCTTTTAATGGCATCCAACAGGTAGACATTGGCATAAGTGGTCACATAGTCGTGGGTATATCTTCCATCTCTGTTATAGACAGCAATGATCATAAGGGTGCTGGAAGATTGTTTTTGTACATTGATCCCATTCCTTCGCACGATATCGGGCAGTTGAGGCAAAGCCAAATTAACGCGGTTTTGCACCATAACCTGGGCCATATCAGGGTCTGTATTGAGATCGAAGAAAACGGTAATTGTCGTCTGGCCTGTGTTTGAGCTGATCGAAGTCATGTATAGCATATTTTCAACGCCATTGATCTGCGCTTCAATAGGGGCTGCGACAGAATCCCCCACTGTTTTTGCGTCTGCGCCCGGATAGACAGCGGAAATTTGAATCTGTACCGGGGCGATTGTCGGATATTGGGATACAGGAAGCATTTTCATCGATACGAAACCGGCAATAACGATAATTAACGAGATGACTGTGGTAAAAACAGGACGTTTGATGAAAAATTCGGAAAACATGGGAAACGTACCTTAAGTAATGTTAAGAGGAGAACCTGGATATAGCTTCATAGTTCCGTCAGTGATCACCTGCTCTCCTGGCTGCAAGCCTTCCAGGACAAACCAATTTTCCTCATGCCAGTCGCCAACGACGATCGGCCTCATTTCTGCCAGATGTTCTTTATTGACTACCCACACAAATTGACCTTTTGCCGATTGCTGTATGGCGCGTTGAGGGACTAAAATGCTCTTTGGACGAATAGCCCCTTCGACCCGGCAGCGCACATACTGGTTTGCTTTTAGCAAGCCATCCGGGTTTTCGACGCTTGCGCGGATAAGGAATGTTCCCGTTTTTGCATTGAAATAAGGTTCGGTAAAAGTAATTTTTCCGGAATAGGGAAATACATTTCCAGTGCTTTCAATCACTTTTACCACAAGTTCGCTGTTTTTGGGGATGAGCAACTGTCCTTTTTTGATCTGTTCCTGTATCATTTGCATCTGATTATCCGACAGACTGAAATTCACCCACATTGGTGTTATGGCTGAGACCGTGGTCAGCTTGCTGTCCATAACGTTAAGGTAGGTACCATCCTGTTGAAGGGCGGCGCTTGTAATTCCGTCGATCGGCGATGTGATCGTACAGTAAGACAGATTTAACATTGCTGTAGCTAATTGGGCTTTGGCTTCTTCTACAGATGCTTCATTTGTGGAAAATGCGCTGTTGGCATCGTCCAGATCTTTTTGCGAAAGGGCATTTTGTTCAGCCAAGGGTTTGACACGGGCCAGGTTCAACCGGGCGTTTTCTAAGGCAGCCTCCCTGCTCTTCAAAGCAGCTTGCGCGGCATCCACCTGAGTCTGAAATGGTTTTTCATCCATGAGAAAAAGGATTTGCCCCCTTTTCACCATTTCCCCTTCTGTATAGACCTGCTTTTCGAGAAAACCGGCTACCCTTGCCTGAATATTGACAAGATGGGAACTTTGTGTTTGCGCAATATACTCAATGCTTATGGGAGTATCTTTTGCTTCGATCGTCATGACGCTAACCGGCATTCCCATATTCTTTGGTGCCGATTTTTCATCTCCACTGCTGCATCCGGCCAATAAAATGACTGAAAATAAGATAAAAGTTTGATTTCTAAAAAAGTCTATGATCATTGTAAGAATTTTCTCTCTATTGACTGGTAATAGCAATCTTAGTTATACTGCGCAAAAGCATAGTTTGAATTTACGAGAAAATATTTTTTCTGCCCAGTAATTTATGCAATGGGCGAGTTTTAAAACACAGGGGCACAGCGTCTTGTTGCATAAATCCTTACCTTATTTCTGATTTATGCAACAAGACCGAATTAAGCCATGATTACATTGTTCTTATGCTATACTAAAGGATGACAAAAATGAAGATATTGAACATAGTATTTGCACTGTCTCTATTTAGTTTTTCGTGTGGGGTTCCTTTAAAGGCCTATGCAGCATCAGCAGAGTGTCAAAATTGTTTTCATCTCGATGAAGACGAAGATTTTGACGAAGATTTGGATGATCAATCGCATTGGTATGATGAATATAGACCAAATCCTTTAGCTTTTGAAAAGGAAAGTCCTACTACTCAATTAGATAAAGATACCTCCTGGCCAAATCAACGAGAAGAGTTTTCCGATACCCTATTCCGTTAATGATATGGTTCTGTTTACAAAAGATTCTCTAAATCTCTTAAGACAGCGCGTTGACTTAGTAGAAGTTCTCTCTTCCCATGTCGATTTAAAACGTTCTGGCGCCTCCTATAAAGGGTTATGTCCGTTTCACGATGAAAAAACGGCATCATTTACGGTCCAGAAGGGCGATACCCATTATCATTGCTTTGGTTGTGGAGCGCATGGGGATTCTATTGGATTTTTAATGTCCCATCTCAAAATGAGCTTTTCCGATGCGGTGCAAAATCTGGCTCACCGTTTTCAGATACCCTTAGAAATGGCTGAAACAGCCGATGAAAAAAAAGGACCCAACAAATCCGCACTAAAAGAAGCATTAGAGGCATCTTGCCATTTATTCCATCTTTTGCTCCTGCATACTAAAGAAGGGCACATTGCTTTGGATTACCTTTACCGGCGAGGAATCGATCTCGATTTCATCCGGAATTTCCGCATAGGCCTGTCCCCTAAAGATTTTGGGATTTTGCGCAAAACGATGCATCAAAGGTCCATCAGCGATGACATCATGGTAGAATGTGGATTAATCTCTCCAAGAAAGGATGGGGGCTTTCGCGATTTTTTTCAGGACCGGATTATGTTCCCGATTTGCGAGCCTTCCGGGAGTGTGATCGGATTTTCGGGCCGTAAATATAAGGAAGAAACCTTTGGCGGAAAATATATTAATACTCCTGAAACACCTTTATTTAAAAAATCGAGGGTGCTTTATGGACTGAATTATTGCCGAAGAAGAATTGTAAAAGAGAGAAAAGCCATTATTGTCGAGGGGCAGATCGATACATTGCGATTGATCCTTTCAGGATTTAACATTACTGTGGCTGCCCAGGGCACTGCCTTTGGAGAAGAGCATGCTAAAGAATTGATCGCGCTTGGGATCAATGAAGTGTATTTAGCTTTAGATAGCGATCAGGCTGGACATGAAGCAGCTTGTAAAATTGGGGATTATTTTCAAAGGCAAGGGGTGGGAGCCTTAGTTATCCAGCTTCCGCAAAAATACGATCCCGATCTTTTTTTGCGCGAATATGGGCCGGATAGTTTTTTGGCATTAATGCAATCAAGCGTTGATTATCTGACATTTTTAGTTTCCTCACTGTCCGAGAAAATCAATGTCGATTCTCCGGCAGGGAAAAATGAGCTCGTGCAGCTCCTGATCAAACAGGTTCAAGGATGGAATCATCCGCTCATGGTCCATGAATCGTTGCGTAAAATCGCACATTTACTGCAGGTTCCTGAGGAAATGGTTGGCTGCGGTCAACAGCACGTGACAAATATTTTCATTAAAAAGAGAGACAGCATTGGCATTTCGACCATTAATCCGGATCAAATTTTAGAGTCAGATTTTTTGCGATGGCTTTTGTGTCTGGGCAATTTTTCTTATATCGAACAAGTCCATACTTTCCTTAAAGTGGAAGATCTTCATGATCCATTGTGCAAAAGCTTATATAGTGCAATTATCCATTGCTCAATGGCAAACATGCCATGCGATTTGCTCTCGATTACCAGTTTCCTGGATGATCCTAATGCCCAAAACCTTTTAAATGAGATCCTCAAAAAAAGGATCAATCAAAACCGTCTGGAAGAACAGTTTTCACAGACCATTCAAAAGATCCTTGACCGCAACTGGATGGAACAAAGAGAAGAAGTCAAAATCCGCATTCAAAGCGCTCAGTGCTCAGATGACGAGGTGCTGCTA
>Ga0207128_1044_pt1 | contig 28885 bp, 20 predicted proteins | sample Alteio_BWMinHeat_18_FD_153522 | JGI IMG/M metagenome (GOLD analysis project Ga0207128, IMG submission 153522) | Enriched cells from forest soil in Barre Woods Harvard Forest LTER site, Petersham, Massachusetts, United States -... | ecosystem: Environmental > Terrestrial > Soil > Temperate forest >... | reverse complement strand
TTCCTAACATCAATTCTTTGCGTCTTTGCGCCTTTGCGTTTCAAAATTTTTAGATCGAAATTACATTTATAATTGCTGACTCTCATGCCCGATTCTTAAAAATAATAATAACGCAAAGGCGCAAAGACGCAAAGATTATTTCAGGAGGATCTAAAATAGCTTAGAGGCCATTGACTACGCGAATAATACCATCTTTAACATATTGTTGACCAAAGTTAATAAGGAGACCGAGCTTTCTGGCAGTCAGGCGTAAATAAGTAAGAAGTTGAACCTCATAAATAGGGTGTGATTTTTCAGTTGCTTTTACTTCCACAATCACTTTACCTTCTACAAGAATATCAATATATAGGGACTCTCTAACAACAGAATTTTTGTAAATAACCGGAACTGCTGATTGCCTCTCCGTCCTAAGCCCCAGGAGTCCAAGCTCATGACAAAGACAGCTTTCATAAACTCCTTCGAGCAATCCTGGGCCACCTAATATTTTATGGACTTCAATGGCGGCCCCAATGATTTTGTGTGAGATCTCATTTTCCTAACATCAATTCTTTGCGTCTTTGCGCCTTTGCGTTTCAAAATTTTTAGATCGAAATTACATTTATAATTGCTGACTCTCATGCCCGATTCTTAAAAATAATAATAACGCAAAGGCGCAAAGACGCAAAGATTATTTCAGGAGGATCTAAAATAGCTTAGAGGCCATTGACTACGCGAATAATACCATCTTTAACATATTGTTGACCAAAGTTAATAAGGAGACCGAGCTTTCTGGCAGTCAGGCGTAAATAAGTAAGAAGTTGAACCTCATAAATAGGGTGTGATTTTTCAGTTGCTTTTACTTCCACAATCACTTTACCTTCTACAAGAATATCAATATATAGGGACTCTCTAACAACAGAATTTTTGTAAATAACCGGAACTGCTGATTGCCTCTCCGTCCTAAGCCCCAGGAGTCCAAGCTCATGACAAAGACAGCTTTCATAAACTCCTTCGAGCAATCCTGGGCCACCTAATATTTTATGGACTTCAATGGCGGCCCCAATGATTTTGTGTGAGATCTCATTTTCCATTCTTCCCTCCTTTGCGCCTTTGCGTCTTTGCGTTTTAAATAAAAAACTATAGATACATTCATCAATGTGCTAAGACGGAAAGATTACATAAAAGTGACTATAAAGTCAAAAATTTGTTTCGGTTTTCTGTGCTCTGCACTTTCACGGGCACGAAAATGATCTATTATTAAAATTCTACATTTTAAAGATGAACTTATATCTGTTGTGTGATAAGATACGGGAAATCAAATTTTTCGGACCTCTTTTCATCAGGACCTTTGCAGTTTTAACATCGGGGGATGCATATGTTAGGAAGCATTTTCAATCTTTTTGGCAGGTCTCCATTTGCGTTACTTGGGGCGCACATGCTCAAAGTATCTGAGGCGGTCCATTTGCTTCCCGGTTTATTCACATGCTTAGAAAACCATGATTATGAGACAATGAACCAGATAGCCAATCAGATCGGAGAACTCGAAGATCAGGCTCACCGTGCAAAAGAAGACATCCGCAATCATCTGCCGAAAAGTTTGTTTCTTCCCATCGATCATACCCTTCTTCTTGAAATTCTGATGGCTCAGGATAAAATTGCAGACAGGATCGGAGATGTTGCCGTTTTGATCACTTTGAAGAAAATGGATTTTTGTCCGAGCTTTGTCACAGAATTTAAAGAATTTTTAACCAAAAACATCCAGACATTCGATGCCGCACTGCTTATTATTAAAGAGATGCATGAATTATTAGAGTCATCGTTCGGAGGGATTGAAGCGGAAAAAGTGGCTCAAATGATCAAGGATGTTTCGATGAAAGAAAACGAAGTAGACATGGTCCAGCGCAGTTTGTTGAAAAAATTATTTACTATCGAAAATGAAATGCCCTATACAACATTTTATTTGTGGCAAAAAATTTGCGAGGAAATCGCGGCGATCTCTGATTTTTCTGAAAAATTGGCGTTGCGCATCCGGTTGACTTTAGAGAAAAGTTAAGGATAATTGCAGATGACGGAAACTGTCTTACTAGGGCTGGTGATCATTGCCGGGGCGTACATGGCATGGAATATTGGTGCCAATGATGTTGCCAATGCGATGGGAACTTCTGTCGGATCGGGTGCGTTGACACTCCGGCAGGCTGTCATTATTGCTGCTGTCTTAGAATTTTGCGGAGCCTTTTTCTTTGGATCGCATGTGTCAGAAACGATTCAGAAGGAGATTGTCGATCCCTCTATTTTTCAAAGCCCCATTCTTATCGTTTATGGAATGTTGGCAGCCCTGCTTTCCGCAGGGGTCTGGCTCCAAATTGCATCCTATTATGGTTGGCCTGTATCGACAACCCATTCCATCGTGGGGGCTGTTGTCGGTTTTGGTCTGACAATCGGAGGCCTGGAGGCTATTTATTGGGAAAAGGTGTCTTTTATTGCAATGAGCTGGATCGTTTCCCCTCTTTTAGGCGGCATTTTCTCATTCACTCTCTTTAATCTATTGCGCCGCCACATTTTCTATACGGAAAATCCGGTACTTTCCGCAAAGAGGATCACCCCATTTTTTGTTTTTGGAATCCTTTTCATCCTGTCATTGATCTTGCTATACAAAGGTTTGAACAGCGTTCACTTTGAATTTGATTTTCTTGAATCGATGGGCATCAGTATACTATGCGGCAGTACAGGTTTCCTGATCAGCTATCTCATTTTGAAGAGAATGATCACACCTAAAGCCCCTTTTGATTCCAATCTGGAGTATAGCCTTGTGGAAAAAATATTTGGCTATCTTCAGGTAATGAGCGCATGTCTGATGGCCTTTGCTCACGGGGCCAATGATGTGGCGAACGCTATCGGGCCAATGGCAGCTTCCGTTGACATCTTATTGACCGGATCGCTTTCAGAGTCGGCAATTATTCCTACATGGGTGCTCGCTCTTGGAGGGGGAGGAATTGTCCTCGGGCTTGCGACATGGGGCTGGCGCGTGATCGAGACAATCGGTAGGAAAATCACAGAATTGACTCCAACAAGAGGGTTTTCTGCCGAATTTGGTGCAGCTGCAACCATTTTACTGGCCTCCCGGCTAGGGTTGCCTATTTCTACCACCCACACCCTTGTCGGTTCTGTGATTGGCGTTGGACTTGCCCGCGGGATCGAAGCGCTGGACCTTCGCACCATGCGCCACATCTTTATCTCCTGGCTCTTTACCGTCCCGGCAGGAGCCGTTCTTACGATCGTCTTATTTTATATCATCAATGCAGTTTTTTCTGTGTAGCCAGGGCGTCTAAGGTAGCCAGGGCGTCTCGCCCTGCCCCAAGGTAACCAGGGCGTCTCGCCCTGGTTACCATTTTACTATCTTTTTTATTCAAACTATTTTATAATGATAAATTTGATTTGGTTAGTTTAAATAAATATATTTTTTACAATTTTTAATTATCAATATAATCATATGATCTATTTAAAATCTAAGTTCCATGAATTTCGCTATTATCTGGCTCAACCGGATGCCGCAGCAAAAGTTAAATTAGACTCATTGGCTACCGAGTTAATAGAGGAGATTTCTAAATCTAATGCTACTGGAGACATCAGCAAAGAGCTTAACTCTCTGGCTGCCAGCATAAAAAAAGCACCTCAAAGCCTCTCCCGCGAACAGATAACAGTTTATCTACAGGCAGAGCGGGTATTTAAGGCTTGTGAGCAGAAAGGGATAGAACATACATTTACTTCTGAACTAGAGGAGTCGATTGCATCTTTAGAGACTCTTTTTGAGAAGCAAAGTCTGTTAGAAGAGATAGATGATCAAAAATTAGGATTTATTCACGGGGATACATTTTTATTCGGAACGGGGTTTGAAGGGGCTGATCCAGTTAAAAACATCAAGTTTTTATTGCCTTACTTAAAGACAAGCGGATTATTCAGTGAAAAAAAGGAAATGATCGCCCTGTTAGAAGAATGTGTCGCAGTAGAAGAGTCAATGAAACCTAAATTCGATCCCAAGGTCCCAAATCCCTTTGAAACGTATCAAAGGCAATCTGAGGAATATTCTACATTTCTTTGCGATAAGATAAAAAACATGCAGGAAGGGGAGCGATTCATCCTGACAGGTGGATGGCAAAATTTAGGGGAAGGACATTCCATGTTCTATATCGTTGAAAAAGGAAAAAATGGAAAATTTGCCTTTACTGTGGTGAATCCGGGTGACGGTATTCAAAATCATCAGGCGAAAGAAATAAAACTAAAAACGAAACATAAACCCATTCTTCGTCTCTGTGATATCGATGAGTCCTTAATGGCGAACAAAAACTTTTTCCTTGCCTTGAATGAACTTGTAGTCACTGTAAGCCCGGAAGATGGAAAAACACCCTGGAATCATTCTGCGAGTGATATTTATGACAGAATACTTCCGGCGCTTCAAGGAAAAAGAGATCTCGAATTTGAGAGCCAAACCGATTTTGTTACCGATCAAAGATCGGGAACATGCTCCTGGATGTCCCTCATGAAACTCCTTCGTTCTGAAACTTCTGAGACAAAGAGGTATAAACGTTTTAATTTTGCATTACGAAGAGATAGTCTGGAAGTCTACTTTACTAAACTGTCCACAGGGCATTTGCCTCTTTACTGGTACAGGCTTGAACTCCTCAAGCGGTGCACCGAAAGTTTTGCCCAAAACAGCGTAAAACAATATAAAAATGGGGTGATTTCCTACGAGGAACTTAAAGTTGCCCAAATAATGGTAACTGATATTCAGACTAAAGTAAAAAATTGTGAAAGCTCTTCTCCTGTAAAGAGCGTTGAGATCAACTTGAGCCAAATAACTGTGCTTCAGGGCACTGTTTTAAAAAAAGAGTTATTTGAGGAACATGAGGTCGATCTGTCCATTACTCCTAAGGCAAACTTTTCTTTAGTATCGTCCGCAGATCATCACAGGCTGGAAAGAATGCCCGAAACTTTAGAGCAGTTCCAAACTGAACTGAAAAAGGTAATCGATACATGCAGAACTCTACGTGCACAAGAAGAATATAGCCTCTCTACGGAAGTGGTCCTGCAGTTTGTGACTTCGATGGGCTCTTACGGGAAGTTCGTCGACAATTGGACAGAAGGAGTGGAACCGGAAAAAATAGAAAAGACAATGGCTTTAGTTTTGCGTTTAAGTCAGTTGTTCCTTTCCAATCTTGCAGGTGTGCCGGAGGAGGAAAGAGGTTCCCCTGAGCAATTTGCCCTTATGATCATTCTTGTTGCTCTCAATAGTAAGTTAGGGTCAAAAATCGATAATAAATTTATGATAAATATTCGACGTTCTATAAGGGAATGTAATGAATCTCCTTATTTTGTTTTATTTAACACTGAATTGCGCAAACAATTTGATGAAGCATGCTTATCATTAACAGGTGATAAACTAAGTGTAAATTTATTAGTACCCACTAACAATAAGACTGGAAGGGTAACTATTCATATAAGGGATGGTGAGATAGATTCTATCCATGATGCACTCAAAGCAATAATCATAGATTCTTCGTTTTTAGATAAACTTGGAAAGATTGACCCAAATTTTGTAAACAGATCAGATAAGGATAAACTTTCAGCGGCCTTTGGCAGTTGGGGGACTGATGATTGTCCCTTTTCAAAACAGTGCCAAATATTGAACGAGATGGAGGTGCTCTTTACCTATTTCTTTCGTAACCCCCATCTTCCCAAGGTTAAAACAGGGGGAGAAGAGTTAGGCAATTTGAAAATATTTATCTTGGATGTAACGGACGAGCGAATAGTAATATGGTCCATACTTTCGGGAAGAAGAAACGAGGTGGAAAGAGACTGCTGCCATATCGATCACACCTATGGAAAACAGCAATACTTATTTTCACAAGTCAGGGATCGAATCAAAGATCAAGGCTTAAAAGAATTGACCACAATGAAAGGGGTCACTTCTGCTGATGAACAAGAAGAGGTTTTACGTGTCAGATGGGATTCAAGAAGTAATCGGGCTGCGACGATAAAGGCAATACCTGGTTTAAGCCGGCAAAATACGCAACAACTTGCCTTTACCCTTTCCAATGAAAAAACTAAATTACCCAATCTGATTGCCTATTTTCGGGAAAATCCCGAACTCTTATCGGAAACTGATTACCAGTTCTTTTTAATTTATCAACTATTTTCCGGTCACGCTTTGAATGAAATGAGCAGCAACCTTTTGTTGTTGGATATAGTTTTTACATTTATAGAAGAACAGTATATTCTACAAAAGGCCTTAGGAAATATCCAGCAGCAGCTATTTTTCCTTGCCCTTGCAGATCATTTAAGAGAGTGTGTCCGAGCGGCCAATTCCAATATCGAAATAAAGTTTAGTTTAGATGTTCGAAAAGAGTTTCGACAAATTGCCTCCACAATTGCCGACCATACCCTGGAAGGGAAAAGGGTAAAGGCCCTTTGCTACCAGCACTACATTGCAAGCCTCTATAAAGCGGATCGCCTGTCAGAAGAAGAATATCTGGAAATTTATAAAGGCATTGCGTTTGTGACCACCTTTGGTTTCGATATAAATCTATCCTTCCCCCATACAGCAGAAAAAATGAGTAAAGTTTTGAGCCAAGTCGATGAGAAAATCGGCACTTTAGGCGACTCTTTCCATAAAAAGCTGTTACAACAGATTTCTGAAGATATTCTTGGCAGTAAAAATATGGGATGGGCGGGGGCTTACCCTCATTTCCATTCCGTGAATGGTCAATATAAAATCCATTTCAATCCTTTGACCATTCTTGATGGAGATACCATTATTGGAACATTACCTGCAGAGTTGATGAGACACCCCAATTTCCAAAAAGTCTTCGGAAAAAGACTTTTTATTACTACGTGCCCGACACCAGGGTTATATGAATTAAAATGTACGACTGAACAAGGGATTCATGAGAAATATAAGGTCTATTTTTCAAAAGCAGATCGATCCTTACAGATACATAAAGAAATTAATGGGGAATGGTATAAGTATGTTCCCGATGCAGAATTAGATGGAGAGCTTAGGCCAGGGGCCCTTGTTAAGGGGCGCCGCCATTGGGTCCTGATAAAGGATGAGGGACAGAGAGCTGAAATGGTTATTGAAAATGAAAAGGACAATACGTTGGAATTTGCAGTGGAATTTTCCCCTCATTTCCCCGATTTCTACAAAATTCTTCAGTTGCGCGATTTACAAAACAAAGCAAATTTACAGGACCTTTATCAATGTCCAACCCCCCTTTCTACCCATTTACATGATTTTCAACCGATCGATTCGATTTTCTTAGGGGAAGACCATGGGTTTACATTTTCTTCCCTGGGAATTGCCTTTACAGCGAATGAAAAAAAACAACTTGTTTACTCAAAAGATCCAAGGTTTCACTTGGCGCCTTTGCAAAAACCTCCAAAACAACTTCCCTTTTTTTCCGGATTTTTAGCAATGGAAGGGAAAAAACAGAAACGCAAGTATCTCATTCCAAAAGGAATTGTCTTTTCTCCCGGGAACAATGGCCCATTGTCCAGGGCGTTTAAAATACAATGGGAAAGGGGAGAAAAGGCCGGTTACTATGAGATCGTCGAAAAGGGTGGAAAACTTGCCGGTAAAAATCCGGAAGAAAATCTCTACATTGCCTACTTGCATCTTGCCCATAAAAATTATGAGGAAGCGAGCGTATTGCTCAGGCAGAGTCTGGTCGGTCGTCCCAAGGGATACTCGGAAAGAGAAGCAGAACTTATCTTTCAATTGGTTAATTTGCATGACGAGAGCAATGATCGTTCCCCTCAAGGATTAGCCCTGGCTGTCAAAGCCTTATATCTGCAAATGAGAAATACCCATAAAATCAATCCAAAATCCCTCTCCATATTAGTAAAATTCTATTCCGTTGCACAACATGCCAAACAGCTTTTTCTGGCGCCCGATGAGGAACTGGAACTTCTCACATATATAGAAAAAAATATTCCCCACAAATTTCCCGTCTTCAAACAACGATTACGGCAATTAACGGGAGAAGCCTCAAGACAAGGAAAAGTTTATCAGGAACCCAAACAGGGGACTTTCATCCCGCCCGTTTTTCCTCAAAGGGAAGGTTTATTAGATTTCTTAAGCTTACCAACGGTCCAAAGCCCCCAGCCCCAAATTTATTTTGGACAGGGAGCTAAGTATTTTGACAAGAAGGCGAAATATTTCTTAAGGGAGATCTCCTCAAATGACCCAATGGTTAGGCAGAAGGTAATTTCTGAAATTGTACTGCTGAATTTAGAAAACGATAAACAAAGATCGGCCATCAGGGACCTTATGGTCCTATTTGCTCTGAATTCGGGAGATAATGAGAGAAGAACTTTACAATCGGACCTAACTCTTAGGTGTTTTCTTAGTAACATAGCTCCTGGCCATTTCGAAGGACTTAAGCCGCCTGTGGTTGATAGAATTGGAGAGCAGCTCCCAGTTGCTGCAAATCTTGGGGAAGACCAAAACCCAAACATCTTACCACAAGTGCAAAGAATGGCACAGGCCCGGGAAATTCCTTCTTTAGAACCGGATCATGCCATACCCGTTCCGACTATTCAATCAGTACTAACGGCAAATCAACTATCTCTTAGGGAAGTTTCAGGCGGCGTGGACCTGCAAGGCACCCATGCCTTAATGAAAAGTCTTGAAGCGCCAAAAGAAAAATCAAAGGTCGAGGAAGCCGAATATCTGCGTGTTCAAAAAAGCGTAGAAGAGGATGCCATCGCACAGGCCGCTCAAAAATTTTATCAATTTGAAGAGGGGCAGATTCAAAAAATCCACGATGTTTTTGAAAAAGTGTCTGATAATTATACAACAAAAACGGAAAGTCAAAAAAAAGAGATTCTACAATTAGCGAATAAGTTACCTGCAGACCCGAATGAAGCTGTCAAATGGCAATTGAAATTGGCCGGTAAAAAGAAAAAAGAATTGACGATAGATGACCTGATTATTTTTCTTTTGCAGAACAATGGAAAAGCTTTACTGAAACAAAATCCTCATCTATCGGATGGAGACATTAAAGAGCTTATAAAACTTCTTCATCACTATCTGATCAATTGTACTGAATGGGAACATTTGAAGAGGGTACATCAAAAAGCATCGGAAGTTTTAGAGGCAAAAGATCAGAAAAAAGGGAAGGCACTGCTCGATTTAAATACCTTGCTGCGCACAGAAAGAAGTTATCAACCGCACAACGAACCGGCCATGCTTGTTTTTGAATATTACAGCACCTTTCGTTTGAAAGAAACCCAGGTCCAAACGCTCCGTTCTATGGTTCTCAAACAGGATAAAGAATGCAGTCGTGTGGTGAACCAATTGATCATGGGTAGCGGTAAGACAAAAGTGATCCTTCCTCTTTTAGCTTTTCTCAATAGCCGGGGAGACAATGTCCCGATTATTTTGGCCCCTGATGAACTTTTTGAAACGAATCTCGAAGACATGCGCGCGTTGTCTGGGGAGTTTTTGAATCAGGAAGTTGAAACCATAGAAATCAAAAAAGAGGCAGCACTGACAATTGACGATATGAAGGCAATACTGCAAAAATTCGAGAGGGTAAAGAAAAGGAGGAGTTATTGCCTTGTCAATCAGACCACCGTAAGCACTCTTTATCTTCATTACAAGGAGATTATCACAAACTTACCTGGTGAGCCTGAAAAGTATCTCCTGATCAAACAGATTATGAATACCCTTGGCATACAGGGAGATCTGATCATCGACGAAACCGATATGGTCCTCGATTGTCTTAAAGAAATGAATTTTTCTCGGGGAGGATGGAAGAGCATCGGAGAAACCATCCAGTCTCTGCTCTACAATACTTTTTCACAACTCGTTAAAGATCCTATTCTCGCTCCATTTTTTAACATCACAAAAGAGAGTGAAAGGGTCTTTGATGAGAAAAAATATGAGACGGAGATAAAGCCTTATTTAGCCAAAATGTTTATCAAAATGGCCGGTTTACAGGAAAGTGACTCTCTTATCAATTATCTATTGTCCGCAAAAGAAGTAAAAGAAGTCCCAAGATCCGTTTTAGAGGCAGACGACAGGGCCAAAGCGCAACTTGCCCTTGGCAAAGAGCTCATTAAGAGCTTATTCCCTCTCATCATGAGTAAAAACTGCAATGAACATTTTGGCCTTTCCCGTATTGCCAAAACATGTAGAGCCATTCCCTTTGTACGAAGCGACACTCCAAGCGAAGGAAGTGAATTTGGCACACCGTTGGAAACCCTGATGTACACCATGCTCTACTATACCCGCATGGGAGTGACAGAAAAGCAATTGAAGATATTAATCGATGAGTGTAAAGCTGAGGCTCTTGCAGAGTATCAAGCGGGAGGCGTCCCCCTCAACCAGACAAAAGGATACCAAAAATTTGCTCAATTACATTTAGTTGCAGGCAAAGATCTGTTCTCCATCCAGGATTCAGAATTAAAAGAAGCAGCCATGGTCTTTAATGAGAGCATTGAAAACAGGATGAGATTTGCAAAATTGTACGGATGGTCGGAAGTAGGCACATATCCTCAGCGTCTTTCATGCAATCCTCAGGATCTCATAGGGATGTTTCGTTCGGTGCAGGGATTCACAGGGACACTATGGAATAAAGATACCTTCCATTCGTCTCTTCGTCCCGCTCCAGATATTGCCATTGATGGGAAAACAATAAACCTCCTCAAACGCTCCGCTCCAAAAGTGACTCCTTATCCCATGGGACTTAAGGAATTTTTCAGATCCTTAGCTGGTTATGATGCCTGTATCGATGTGGGAGCCTGGTTTAGGGGAATGAGCTGCATGAAAGTTGCAGAGATGATGCTGGAAAACCTTCCCCCTGCCATGAAAGGAATTGTTTACCTGAATGATGTAGATGTCCCGCCAGGAACAAACGGGCAGACTGTGATTTTAGAACGGGGAAGTCAAATACCTAAACTCTTATCTCAGTCGGGTCTTTCGCAAACCGAGCGCTTCACCTATTACAATGTAACGACAGGCGCTGACATCCCTCAGCATGCTCTTGCCAAAGCTCTTGTGACAGTCAGCAAGACAATGACTTTACGAGATTTACTGCAGGGGGTATGGAGAATGCGGGACCTCGACAAAATGCAAAAATGCGATTTTGCCATTCCGGAGGAGTTATGTGCACCTGTTCTGGAAATCATCTTGAGTCTTGCCATTTCCAATCAGGCAAGAAGGCAAAGGGATGATAATTTGCGTTCCTTAAGGCAGCAAATGGGCCAGTTTGTCGAACATATGGTGAACTTGGTTCTTCTATCCCCTAATATCGATGCCAAAGAAGCGGCTGATATCGTTAAGGATGCCAGAGATTTGTTGGTTCATGAATCTGAGGATGATCTATTTACCCTTTTTGGGGGCATAGAAACTAAAGTTCCCATAAACCAGATTGTAGAGCCCATTTTTACTCAAGTCATCACACAGGTAAGCAAACTTTACGGGAAACACGCGCAATTTGAACAGACATTGCCATTCGAAACATTGAAATCTGACTTGAAAGATTTAATCGATTATAACCTGCTTCCTGAAGAGGACTATCAAAATGCAGATTTGCATTATGGACTGCAAATGAAGGTGAGAAAAGAGGTAAGGCTTGAGCAGAAAACTAAAAAGGAAGCAAAAATCAATGTGGCCGCAATAGATGATACGGTGGATCTTGGCAAAAATGCAGGATGTCCTGAAATTTGGAGGTGTGAGACACTTGTTGATCTTTATTCCCCTCAATTTCAATTTTACAGAAGAGAGTCCGTGAATAGTTATCTTCATCGTCACTTAAGCCAACTCCAATTAGATTCCAAAAGCCCACCTGTATTATTTTCTAAAGATCTTTCCCTGAGTAATAATTTTATGAATCTTGTTTCAAATAGGATGACCTCCAAAATGGAAGATAAATATGTTCCTTTTCAAACTGGCAGCAAACCAGGAGGTGTTTCCGCTTTGCAGATCAGAGAAGATGGAACGTGCTCTCTTATATTTTTACATCCTTCCGAAAGTGAATTTCTTTCTCTCGTTTTCAAAATGGAAAGCCTGGTCGACTATGAAAAATTGTCAAGGTTTACAGCGGAAACATTTTCTCAATTCATTGCCGATGAATGCAGGGCATATATCAAGGAAGAACTGGAAAGTGGGCGGGTGCAGGAAATGGTGAGGGAAGTCTTACTGGATAATCTATTTGAACCAAAATGGGTGGATCAGATTCTATCGAAAAATAAATTTGACATGGACTGGTTGGCAGAATGCTTAAAGGAAATGCCGGATAATTTTGATAAAGAAAAACTAAGCTATAAACCAGACATGGGGTGGAAAATTGCGCAGACAACACCAATGCTAAACAGGATCGTTACATGTTTGGATGGAGAAAATGTAATGGGTAATCTTTTGGATAGTTTCTGGTGTGGTAACTTGGAGAGTCGAAATGGGAATACATCCGATCGCTTTTCATTGAAGGGGTTTTATGCACAGTATTTCAATTTCCCTGATTTTAAAAACCAGATGGAAAAAAGACTGTTAAAAAATTTAGGATTAGATCGACTCTATATTCCCCCCAATAGCTGGACCGCATCTCAGCTTTTTCAGCTTTTTACTTCCAAGGATAAGAATAAATTGATCCTGGTACATCCCGTTTTAGGCGTTGTCGATTCGGGGGGTACTGATATTGAGGAATTGGAGCTGTATAAGAACCCATCCTATATAAAACTAATGGCCCAAGCTAAATTTTTTATGGGAGTTTTAAATAGGTATAATGCCAAAGAAAGGGCCTACCTGGCCTCTTGGATAAAAGAAAAGGGACCGGAAAAAATGGAAGCTTTCCTGTTGAAAGACATTCTGTCTGTCAGGGCAAGCACTCAACGAAAGTATCCCACAAGCGTTCTTTGTAAAATCATCGATTCCTGCCAATCGGATTTACCGCCCATAGCTGCCAGGTAATGGTAACTGTTCCGGCACGCATGTACTATATTTCAGGCCTTCAGCCTGGGATATTTACTCATAAAACCTAGGGCGCTGCCCTAGGCTTTTATAAACCAGGCCTTCAGCCTGAATATAATTCTCAGGGCAACGCCCTGAAATATATCAGCCTAGGGCAACGCCCTAGGTCTAGCACGTAAATATCTCAGGCTGAAGGCCTGACATATAGTAAAGAGGTACCTGAATAGTTACAAGTAATGTAACCAGCCCGTTTCGGTATAGGCATCAACCTATAACATAACATCGATGCATAAACGCTCAGATGCAAAATGCAAAGACGCAGAGAGAAAATTCAAAATTATCCAGTTTTCCTCCGCGTCTCAGCGTCTCCGCGCCTCTGCGTTGAATTGCTTATTAGACTAATGTGCAAACCTATGCTTGCGGCTCCATCGTTGAATTGCTTATTAGACAGTTGGATTTAAATCAACTCCAACAACGTCCCTTGCGTCAATCCTCGATGAAATCTTCTTCATCTATGCTCTCCCACATGTGTTTCGGCTTAGATTTTGCGTATTCTGTGAGAGCCTCTTCCCGCCATTTAGCCCGCCTTTCCTGGGAAAGTTTTCGCTTTAATTCAGTGCATGCGGCGTCAACGAGCTGTGTTACAGTGGCAAATCCATACTGTTTATACTCCTTGATAAAACTTTCATTTTTAAGTTTTCCTAAATGCATACATATTCTCCTGCCAAACTTCATTATGGCACCTGTTGCATTTTATGTTCAGGTTTTTAAACATAGGTAAGCAGGGCGAGACGCCCTGGCTACCATAAATAATCGGCCATTTGTTTGGCTGCATAGGTCAAAATAAAATCGGCCCCGGCCCGCTTGATGGAAAGGAGACATTCATACATGACTGCCTGCTCATCGATCCATCCGTTTTGTGCGGCGGCTTTTACCATGGCGTACTCCCCGCTGACATGGTAGGCGCCAACCGGCAAATGGGTCTTCTCTTTTACTTTAGCGATGATATCGAGGTAGGGAAGAGCTGGTTTGACTAAAAGCATGTCAGCAGATTCTATTTCGTCCAGGGAACATTCCCGCATTGCTTCTTGCCAGTTGGCAGGGTTGAGCTGGTAGCCTTTCTTGTCCCCCCCTTTCGGGCTGGACTGTAAAGCTTCTCTGAACGGGCCGTAAAACGATGAGGCGTATTTAGCAGCATAAGCCAGAATGCTTACCTCTTGAAATCCCCTTTTGTCCAACACATTTCGAATATATCCAACCCGCCCGTCCATCATATCGCTTGGGGCTAAGACATCGGCGCCCGCATCGGCAAGAAGAAGGGACATTTCCCCCAAAACGCGCAGCGTCGGGTCGTTCAATACTGCGAAATCAGAATTGATCAGGCCATCGTGTCCATGATCGGTGTAGGGGTCAAGAGCAATATCTGCCATGACGCACATTTCGGGAAAAGATTGTTTAATGGTCTTTATACTGCGCGCCAAAAGGTTGTTGTCCCGGCAGGCCTCAGAGCCATAGGGATCCTTTAAATCCGTTGATATGACAGGAAACAAATCGACTGCCCGAATTCCGACATGTAAAAGATCTTCAACTTCTTTTAATAGAGAGTCGATGGATAACCGGTAGACTCCCGGCAGACTATTAATGGGTTGCCGTTGCGATCTGCCTTCGGTTACAAAAAGAGGAGCGACAAAATGGGAAGGGTGCAGTCTTGTTTCCTGAAGCAGTTCGCGAAGCGCACTGCTTTTTCGGTTTCTCCTGGGGCGTTTTGAGAGGTCTATGGCAAAATTTTCCCCATTTTCAATTGTGTGAAACATACGAAGAACCTCCCTGAAAAGGATCAAAAGATACAGTAATTTTTGAAAACGGCTTGGGGATCCACATCTTGTCCCATGTCTTTAACCGCCAGGAGCGGTTGGATACCCATGAAAAGAAAACAATTTTTGCCCCTGTTTGTTCGGCTGCGAAATGAAGGCCCGGTTTGGCCACGCGGCTGGGACCTTTAGGGCCGTCCGGTGTGATGATCATGACGCTTGACCGGGCATTCAACCGGTCGATCAATTGCTTTAAGGCTTGCCCTCGGCTATTGTGGGGGACGCGTAATGTCCGTCCAATGGAATAGCTTTTGACAAGCCGGGCGAGCGGCTCTCCATCGCGGCTGTTGCTGATAAATGCCGTATAGATAAATTGAGAGGCATTTTTGGAGAGGATTTCAGGAATAATGGCCAGGTGTTCATGCCAAAGCGCAATGATGCAAGGGAAATTCTCGGCAGTGGAAATGAAAGTGGTAAGGCCCTGAACCTCAATTTTGCATGTACGAAGAATCAGCCTCATGCAAAATTTTCCGGCAACGGCAATAATCGAAGGGAGGAATTTCTTTTTTATCATCAGCCTGATTTTATTTAACATAATAACTTAGCGACCGCCTCCGCTGCCATAGTACTTGGATTTTCTATATTTAATAAATCGGTAATTTTTTGACATCCGGCGAGGCTCTTATCCCGTTCGGGACTCATGCGGTATAATTGTTTTACATAGGAGCAGAGGGAATCGGCTGAGCACTTCCTTTCGATGAGTTCGGGAAAAATATGATCCTTGGCTAAAATGTTGACGATGCAGTAATGAGGCAAGGAAACTTTGAGAACGTGTTTGGCATAGATACGGTTGAGCGTGCTGAGGTGATAGACCACCGCTGCAGGACAATGGTGCAAGGCTAATTCCAAAGTGACTGTCCCCGACTTTGCCATAGCGGCTGTACTGTCCCTCATGAGCTCATAGGTATACTGTTTGGGGACAACAAAAAATATATCGGGAACATTTTTTGGCAAAACTATCGGCTCAAGGCCTGCCTGGGAAATACCAAAAATTGTTTCGGGAAATGCAGCGTGCATTTGCACAGCTGCCTGGACCATTAGAGGCAGGTGCCTTTTAATTTCCGATTTTCTGCTTCCCGGAAACAGGCCAATGAGCTTTTTATTGTTCGCGCGGGCGTTTATTTTTACCTCATTTTTCCATTCGTCCCTGTATTTATGCATGGAGAGATATTCGCGAAGGGGATTGCCCACATATTCCACCTGCAGGGAACTTTTTTCAAAATGAGGTTTTTCGAACGGATAAATGGTCAATAAAAGATCGAGGGTAGCGCTCATTGTTTCGATACGGTGCTTTCCCCAGGCCCAGACCGTCGGGGAAATATACTGGATGATTTTCCCTGCATATCCCGATTTCCTGAGGGCGGAAGCCAGCTTTAAATTGAATCCGGGATAATCGATCAAAATGACACAGTCGAAGCGATTGCGGATGATGTGATCGCGTAGAAAATAAAATTGCCGGTATAGTTTTGGGAAGTTAAGCAATACATCGGTAAAGCCCATCACTTCGAAGTCTTCCATTTGGAGGGGACCGCTAACGCCGCAAGAGCGCATACTAGGTCCGCACACCCCTTCCATATGCCATGCCGGATGGATCTCTCTGATCGCTGTAATGAGGCGGCTTCCATGTAAATCTCCGCTTAACTCTCCGGCAAAAATAAAGAGATTTTTCTTGTTATTGGTTCCCCGGTTATTCAAGCTCATTGACGATCCCGTTGTTTTTTGAAGTTTTGTGGGGAGCATAGATCAGCATCAGGTTGCGGATGGTAGGGACAAGTCCAAACAGGGGACCTATATAATTAACGGGATCTCCGATATAAAGGAAATAGATCAGACAGATCCCCTCTCCCATTAAGCTTGTCCACCAAAATGCAGGATTGAAGTAACTGCAACAGAACTTTTCTGCATACCACCACTGGATCCAAAAGCGGGTGCTGAACAGGGCAAGGCCAAAGCAGCCAAACATATGCCACCAAAATGAAATATGGGAGATGGAATGAGATTGCCAGGGAGTTGCCGGAATGCGGAACCAAAAGGCAGCGTTGCCGCTTAGTGTCATTCCTTGCACAGCAAAGCCAAGGATGCATAAAAAAATCGCTCCCGTCAGAATTTGCATAGTTTGCTTTAAAGAAAAGTGTTTTTCCTTAGGGAGCATCAAATTGAGATTTCTCCATGAGATCACTGCGTTTCCTGCCTGAATGAGTGCGACATGAAATTGGATTTGAATGAAGGCGTGAAGCATGAGGGTCAGGTTGCCGCAAAGAGAAAGTTGCCAAAACAGGGGAGTCACAGTGGATTCCCTTTTCTTTTCGCTACTTAGCCATTGGACAAGCATTCTGGCGCAGAAGGCAACCGAGGAAAGAAATCCTAAAGGATAGAGCCACTCTCTCCACAGATCGTTCATGGAATTTCTTTTTTGATCGAATAGTTAAGATGCCGTTTATCCATCCATCGCACTGCCAACATATCGAAAATCGTATTGAAGGAGCGGTTGAAAAGGTTGTACTTAGTAGAACCTTTGGTCCGTTCCCGGTGATTGACAGCAACTTCGGTGATGCGAAACCCCTCGATTTTAAAGAGGGCAGGCAAAAAACGGTGCATTCCCTTGTACATCTTGATTTTCTTCAGAGCAGATGTCCGGTATAGTTTTAAAGAACAACCGGTGTCTTTGATCTGATCGCGGCAAACGCGGCTGCGGATCCAGTTTGCAAGTTTAGAGGAAACTTTTTTGTGCCATGGATCTTGTCTTTTGGCTCTGCATCCGCAAATAAGGTCATAGCGATCTGAAAGAGCGTATAATTTAGGGATGTCCCTGGGGTCATTTTGTCTATCGCCATCCAGAGTAATCACCCACTGCCCTTTTGCCTGTTGGAATCCTGCATCAAAGGCGCATGACTGGCCGTAGTTTCTGTCGAAACACAATATTTTCAGGAAAGGTTTTTGTCTGGCAATGCCCGTCAAAATGGAAAGCGTTTTGTCTGTCGAACCATCATCGATGCAGATAAGTTCCCACGGTTCCTTTAAAGAGGCCATCACAGGTTCTAGTTCATCGACCAGGTCGGCAATATTGTCTTCTTCATCTTTGAGCGGGATAACGACACTAAATTTAAGTGGGTCCATAAGTTGTCAACAATTCCTCTATACATTAGATATCTATCGCCTGCCAGTATAGCACATTAATCAATATAAAATCAAACATTGACTTATAATGATTATTGCCTGTATAATCTCATCGCAAAGAGGCGGTGAAAATCTAGTTACATTCTAGAAGATATATTTAACGCAAAGGCGCAAAGGCGCAAAGATAAAGAGGCACCCCTTTGCTTTTAAAAACTATTATTTTACGTAGCAAAAAAATAAGCCTATTCCATTTCTTTGCGCCTTTGCGCCTTTGCGTTAAATATTTCTGCAAAAAATTTTACCCCCTATAATTTTTATTTTAATAGGACTCTTATGCCTTTAGTCGTTCTTCTTTTTGCCCTTTTTGCGAGCGTGTTTACCATTGCAAAGTTTGCGCTGGGAACTGCAGAGCCGTTTTTTTTAGTTGGTTCCCGCATGATCATTGCAGGGGTCTTGCTTCTATCGTACCAATACTGTTTTCACCGTGCGCAATTTTTTTTCCATAAAAAACATATCTGGAGAATCCTTCGCTTAAGCCTATTCAACATTTATTTGACAAATGTGTTTGAATTTTGGGGGCTGCAATATCTTACCTCTTTTAAAACCTGCTTTATTTACAGCTTATCCCCATTCATTTCAGCTCTTCTATGCTTCCTTCTTTTTTCTGAGAAATTAAGCCGAAAAAAATGGATAGGGCTTATCGTTGGTTTTGGCGGCATATTGCCCGTTTTGCTGAGCCAAACACCTTCAGAGGAGCTGGGAGGGCAGTTGTTTGTATTTTCCTGGGCTGAACTGACTGTGATGGCTGCTGCTACGACTGCTGTTTACGGATGGATACTGTTAGGTCAGCTTGTCAGGGACAACGGATATTCCCCTATGATGGCCAATGGTCTGAGCATGCTTTTTGGCGGGATTATGGCTCTTGTGCATTCTTCATTTATCGAAACGTGGAACCCAATCCCGGTCAAGGAATTTATCCCTTACCTGGAATGTACCCTCCTGCTCATCGTGATTTCAAATTTAATTTGCTATAATTTATACGGTTTTCTCCTCAAACGGTTTTCGACCATATTTATGTCCTTTGCCGGGTTTATCACTCCATTTTTTACAGCGCTTTTAGGATGGTTTTTTCTTGGCGAGGTCGTCACATGGCCGTTTTATGTCTCTGCAGTTCTTGTGTTTCTTGGCCTGCTGATGTTTTATAGAGAGGAATTAAGTGCAAAGAAATTGGCTAAAGTGCGATATATGGAAGAGAACAACCTCTTGTATGTGGAATCAAAAACGATATGACAGCAACCTTTCAGCTTAACGCGTTTCAAGGGTCCCAAATCGATGAAAAATCGGGATCTCACGAATCGTTAAATCAGTTAATCGATCGTTCTCTTTCAGAAATTGATTGGATTGTCTATCGATATATTTGCTTCAATTTTCTATTTTTCTCAGGTGCGGCAATTGAGTTAAGCCTCTTTATTGCATTTTTTACATTGCTTCTGCAATCCTTTCTTTTTGCATTTGGATTGGCCCTTATATTTTTTACAGCCTTTGCCTATTTTACCCTTCGCATTTATTTTCAGACAAAAAAGACCACCCGGCTGATTTCGCTTAAGGACGAATTTGTAGAAGAATGCAAAACAATGTTGCAGTATGAGGTAAATCCCCTGGAAAAATATGCAGCTTTGGCTAATGCCTGCTGCAAATTTGCCAACCGGCTGCATGCAAGGGAGTACCAGTATTACCGTTTTCCCAAATGGTCCTTTATTCAGATGGGGTGGCTAGAGCGCTTAAGTTGTCAGCTGCATTGGCGGGAAATGCATCTGGTCAAAGAACTTTTGTTGCAGGAAGCTGTCCAGGAGCACATCAAGCTTGTCAAAAGTCAACCGACAAGTTTAGAGGCCCATGCTTCTCTTGCCAACGCCTATGTGATGCTTTCCGGAATCTATATCGATCCGCGCAAGTTAGATGGTTATGACGAAGACAGATGGATACCTCCCGATAAGTACAATGAAGATTTCGATAATAGTTTTCGTCTGATTGCCGCACGGGCGATCGAAGAGTTTAAAATTATTGAAGAATATTCTCCCGATGACCCTTGGGTTCATTCTCAGCTTGCCTATAGCTATCACGATCTTCAAATGCCCTTAGAAGAAATCCGGGAGTATGAGATGATCCAAAAGCTCATTCCGGATGATAAGGATAATTTATGGACTTTAGGCCAGCTTTATTTCCAGCAGGGAATGAATGCAAAAGGGCTAAAGGTTTATGAAGAGTTGATCAACGCAAATTATGAACGGGCCGAAAGCCTGATTACCTATTATGGGTCATTTCAATAATCTATGCGCATATTTTCAGGGATCTATAAAGGCCGTGCAATCCAAAGCCCTGCCGGTCAAGTAACTCGCCCTACCTCGGCTAAACTAAGACAGTCCCTTTTTAATATTTGCCAATTTATCGAAAAGCCTTATGCCTTTTTGGACTTGTTTTCCGGTAGCGGTGCAATGGGTTTAGAAGCCTTGAGCCGCGGGGCATCGCATGCCGCCTTTGTCGACAGCAGCCGGGAAAGTATCCGTTGCATCAAACAAAACTTGCATGCCTTTGGTTTTGAAGAAACGGATGCAATCACCGTCGACATCATTCATGCAGATGTCTTTGACGTTCTTGCAAAATTGGCAAAAAAAGGGCAATTATTTGACATCATTTATGCCGATCCACCTTATAACATGGGGCTTGGCTTAGCCACTTTACGCCTCATCGATGAATTAAATCTGACAAAACCCTCCGGTTTCTTCTTTCTCGAAGAAGAGAGCAACTCTTTGCCGGAAGATGTGCCATTAAAGAATCTTGTGCTAAAAAATTCCCGCAAAATGGGCAAATCCACATTATGGCAATTTATAGCGAAACACAATTAGAAAAATAGGGTAAATATGCCGTCTGGAAATTTACAAGGTATACATGGGGGATCGAAAACTCCACGTGATGATACTTCGATAATGGATCAACGACAATCTTCTGTCAATCATGCTGGAAGAAAAATAAGAAAAATTACCAAAGAACCAAAAAAACCAATCTTCTTTGGTAAGCACTTTCCTGCAGAGTTGATCGATCGCATCGACCAATTTTTATCTCTGGAGGAACACGTGCTGTTTCATCGTTTCTGTTTTGTTCAGCTTTCAAAAGACTACAAAAAGTATTCAACCGCTCATCAAAAAAAATTAACCAGAGGTATGGCAAATTTTAAAAATTTGCTAAAATTAACACAATTATCCCCCAGACTTTGTAATCTGGCGCTAATGGGGAATAATCATTTTTATGGAAAATATGCTGCCAGTGACTCTTCCCCTTCAGCGCTTCCGGCTCTTAATATCAACTGCATTTCTCGAAGATTGCGTGCTTTGGATTTACGTTATATAGATTGTAATGCAGGAAAGGGAAAAGTTAACCAATTAATTGCTTCCTTAACCGTATTGCAGAGATTAACATTAGACCAATGCGGCTTCTCAGGGAATTTGTCTTTTTCAGCCTTAACTCAACTGCGGTCATTAACAGTAGAGTGGTGTGCTACCACCGCCTCAACCAATTTGTCTTTTTCAGTCTTAACTAACTTGGAGTCGTTAACACTAACGGGTTCAGATTTCTTAACCACTTGGGATTTGGACCTTTCACCTTTAACCAAATTGCAGGTATTAAAATTAAAAGGTAGACGCCTAAAGGGCGTAAAATTTCCAGTCACAACTCAACTGGAGTCGTTAACCATAAATGGATGTAAATCCTTAACCAGTTTGGATCTTACTGCCTTAACGCAACTGAAGTTCTTAGCAGTAAAAAAATGTGATTCTTTAAGCAGTCTGACTCTTCCTGTTTCAACTCAATTGCAGTCGTTAACAATAAGCTGTTATGCACTTAATAGGTTGGATTATCCGGCTTATCCTAACTTGAAATCGTTAAAATTATCCTATGAACAAACAAAGAGCTTGCCACTTCTGGCCACCACTCAATTGCAGTCGTTAACAATAACGAGGGGCTCTCTCCTGACCGATCTTTGTCTTTCAGTCTTAACTAACCTCGAGTCGTTAACACTTGAGTGGTGTAATTCCCTAAACAGCCTCGATCTTTCCGCTTTCACTCAGCTGCGGTCGTTCACATCAGTTGGTCACTCTCTAAACAGTTTGACACTTCCACGCACAACTCACTCATTAATATTAGAGCGTTGTGCCTACTTAGACAGTTTAGATTTTTCAGTCATTACTTCTCACTTGCAGTCATTAACATTAGTCCATTGTAATTCCATAAATAGTTCCGATTTTCCATTCTTCACCAACTTGCGGTCGTTAACAATAGAACCTGTGATGCCGAATGCAAAGATACAATTTCAACAATGCCTACCAGATTTTGAGATAAGTTATGATGATGAATCCCGTATATTGCGGGCTTCGAAAAAGAGGGTTGGTGACACATTCGAAGTTTAAAAGGGACTTGTATTTATACCGAAGGTGGTTCAAAAATTGTGATTTTGACAAGGAGGCTGCTCAAAATTTTTCGTCTGGAACGAGTGACCATTGCCAATGGCCAAGGCACGAGTGAAGACAAAAATTTTGATGCAAAGCCGACGCCGTCAAAAACCAATTTTTGAATCACGTTCGGTATATTTGAGATTATAAACCGAAACACTTAAAAAATTGAAATATAGGGTAATTATGCCGTCTGGAAATTTACAAGGTATACATGGGGGATCGAAAACTCCACGTGATGATACATCGATAATGGATGAACAAACCGCTGTTAATCATGAAGGAAGAAAAGTAAGAAAAATTACTGAAGAACCACTAAAACCAATCTATTTTGGCGATCGTTTTCCTCCAGAGTTGATCGATCGCATCGACCAATTTTTATCTCGGCAGGAACACATGATGTTTCATCGTTCCTATTTTGCTCAGATTTCAAAAGACTACAAAAAATACTCAGCAGCTCATCAAAATAAATTAACCGGGGGTATAGCAAATTTTGAAAATTTGCCAAAATTAATAAAATCATCCCCCAAACTTTGTAATCTCGTGTTATTAGGGAATAATTATTATTCTGGAAGATACGATGCTACCAGTTCTTTTTTTTTTACACCTGTGTCTACGGCTCTTAATGTCGAGTGTATTCCCCGTGGACTACATACTTTGTGTTTACTTTATACAGAGTGTAATGCAGAAGAGGGTAAAGTTAACCAATTAGTCGCCTCCTTAACAGTATTGCAGAGGTTAACATTATACCGATGCGACTTTTCTGATCGTTTGTCCTTTTCAGCCTTAACTCAACTGCGATCATTAACAGTAAAGTCGTGTACTACTCCCTCAATCAATTTGGACTTTTCAGTCCTAACTAACCTGGAGTTGTTAACACTAGCCTCAGATTTAGCTACAAATTTGGATTTGGACCTTTCCCTCTTAATCAAATTGCAGGGATTAAAATTAGATTGTAGATACCTAAAGAGTGTACAGCTTCCAGCCGCAAATCAACTGAAGAGTTTAAAAGTAAATGCATCTAAATACTTAACCAGTCTGGACCTTACTGCCTTAACGCAACTGAGCTCCTTAAAAGTAAAAAATTGTGATTCCTTAACCAGTTTGACTCTCCCTGCCGCAACTCAATTGCAGTTGTTAGCAATAAGCTGTTTTGAACTAAAAAAGTTGGACTATCCAGCTTATCCTAACTTGAAATCGTTAAAATTATCCTATGAACAAACAAAGAGCTTGCCACTTCTGGCCGCCACTCAACTACAGTTCTTAACAATAAAGAGGGCAGCCCCTCTAACCAATTTTGTTCTTTCAGTCTTAACCCAACTGCAGTCGTTAACAATTGCGCGGTGCAAATCTCTAGACAGTCCTGATCTTTCAGCTTTCACCTGCTTGCAGACGTTAAAATTAGTTGGTCAATCCCCAAATAATTTGACACTTCCACTCACAACTCATTCATTAACATTAGACCGTTGTGCATCCTTAAACAGTTTGGATTTTTCAGTCTTCACCAACTTGCAGTCATTAACAATAGTACCTGTGGAGCGGTATGAAGTGTTCCAATTTCAACAAAGGCTGCCAGGTTTTGAGATATGTTATGATGATACATCCCGTGTATTGCGGGCTTCGAAAAAGAGGGCTGGTGACTCATTCAAAGTTTAAAATGGACTTGTATTTATTTGGAAATAATAAAATAAATATTGTTAAATAAATCTTGATAAAAAAGTGATATAGATGATACAATTACCTTAAATAATATATTAAACATATCTTTATTTGTTTTTATACCGAAGGTGGTTCAAAAATTGGGATTTTGACAAGGAGGCTGCTCAAAATTTTTCGTCTGGAACGAGTGACCATTGCCTATGGCAAGGCACGAGTGAAGACAAAAATTTTGATGCAAAGCCGACGCCGTCAAAAACCAATTTTTGAATCACGTTCGGTATACATAAGGTAACAATGACATCATTTGTAAGCATACAAAATGCGCAAGATACACAAGGTAGTTCACAACATTCACAACATGGTGCATCAACGTATAAGCAACCAAAAGTTGTCAATTATGCAGGAAAAAAAATAAGAGAAATTCCACAAAAATCATTCTTCTTTGGTGACCATCTCAATCAACTCATTATCGTATGCATCAATCAATTTCTATCTTTAAGCGAACAGATGGTGTTTCATCGTTCCCAATTTGCCCAGCTTTCTAGTGCTCACGAAGTATACTCAGCCACTCATCAAGGAAAATTAACTGAAGGTGCGATACATCTTAAAGACTTAAAAAAATTAATAAAATTATCTCCCTCCCTTCATGGTCTGACTCTAGGTGGAGCACCCTACACTAATCTTGGTCTGGGTCTAGGAGAATCCTGGACTAATGAGGAGGCTCTTAATCTAAATTGTATCCCTCTTAATTTACATTTTTTGCATTTAAAAGATATCTCAGATTTAGCAACACAGCATATTTCTAGATTAATTCCTTCTTTAGGTCAATTGCGTTCGTTAAAATTAGAGTGGTGTAATTTCTTAACCAACTTGACTCTTCCAGCCCAAACGAACCTGAATTCGTTAACAGTGGAGTGGTGTGAATCCTTAACCAGTTTGGATCTTTCAGTCTTAACTAACTTGCAGTCGTTAACAGTAATGGATTGTAAGCTCTTAATCAGTTTGGATCTTTCAGCCTTAACTAACTTGCAATCGCTAACAATAATCAGGTGTGAATCCTTAATCAGTTTGGATCTTTCAGCCTTAACTAACTTGCAATCGCTAACAATAATCAGGTGTGCATCCTTAACCAGATTGGATCTTGAGGCCTTAATTAACCTGCGATCGTTAAAAGTAATCAGGTGTGAATCCTTAACCGGATTGGATCTTGCAGCCTTAATTAACTTGCGGTCATTAAAAGTAAGCAGGTGTGAATCCTTAACCGGATTGGATCTTGCCGCCCAAACGAACCTGCAGTCGTTAACAGTGGGGTCCTGTGCATCCTTAACCGGATTGGATCTTGCAGCCTTAATTAACTTGCAGTCGTTAACGGTAAAGAGGTTTAGATCCTTAACCAGATTGGAGGATCTTGCAGTCTTAATTAACTTACAGTCGTTAAGGGTAAAGGATTGTGATTCCCTAATCAGTTTGGATCTTGCAGCCCAAACGAACTTGCAGATGTTAACAGTAAATGAGTGTAATGCAATAACCAGTTTGGATCTTGCAGTCCAGACTAACTTGCTGGGGTTAGAAATAGGTTTCTGTCGTTCCTTAACCAGATTGGATCTTGCAGCCTTAATTAACGTGCAGTCGTTAACAGTAAAGAGATGTAATTCCTTAACCAGATTGGATCTTGAAGCCTCAACTAAATTGCAGTTGTTTGATGTAAATAATTGTGATTCCTTAACCAGTTTGACTCCTCCAGCCGCAATTAACTTGCAGATATATGAGAGGCTACTGCTCCTTCTACAAAAGGTGCCAGGCTCTAAGAGAGTCTCCAAGGTCATATTGGATGAAATACAGCGAAGAAGGGAAGAATGATAGATCGCTGGCTCCAGGGTTTCAAAAGACAGATTGTTAGCGCAATGAGCGGGTTTTTACAAGGTAATCAGGGCGTCCCGCCCTGCTCCCTGATCGACCTTGAGAAATTCGTTACTGATGGAGGGAGAATCACAATCCAGTCTCATTCTTCCAACTTCGTTGGAGTCGTTAAGAGTATTCGATTGTGATTCACTATACAGTTTAAATCTTACAGCCTTAACTCAACTGAAGTCATTAGAAATAATTCTGAGAAGTACTTTAAGTTTTAGTCCCGACTATTTTGATACGAATCCATTCTTAAAGATTTTTTCAAAAATAAGCTTAGAAGCAAACAATGAAAAACTATTAGGGTTAAATCTTGCAGCCTTGACTAGCTTGCAGTTGTTGAAGGTAAGTTGTCACTTCAACGAAGAACTGCGAGATCAACTTCAAAAAAAGTTGCCAGGATTTGAGATAAGTTATGGTAATGAATCCTTTGTATTGCAGGCTTCAAAAAAACACCCCGGATCCAAGGGTTAATGACCCTCTTGACTAAAGGGTCCAAATGCCTCTATAGTCTCTGAAAGGCTGTAAAGTCAATTTATAAAAATATAACCGGTGACTTTTTTTATACCGAACGTGATTCAAAATTTGACATTTCCAGTTGCGCGAAAATCCCCGCAGATCAAAGATTGTAAGTGACTCCATATTGACTTAATATTGGGTCACTTACTGTATTTACCCCAGGGGATTTAGCGCGCTCGAAGTGACAACTTGAATCACGCTCGGTATAGGTCTTATAAATCATTAATGTGAATATAAATTTTTTTACTGAGGGCGAATGATACCGCCAGTTGACAGTCCAAAAGGTATACAAGGCCGATCGAAACATTCACGCCATGATATATCAACAACGGATGAACAACAAAGATCTGCCACTCATGCAGGGAGGAAAGTAAGAAAAATTACACAAAGTCCAGTCTTCTTTGGTGATCGTTTCGATCAAAACATTATCACATGCTTCAATCAATTTCTATCTCGAAAAGAACAGATGGTATTTCATCGTTCCCATTTTGCCCGGCTTTCAAAAGTTCACAAAGACTATTCAGACATTCATCAAAATAAATTAACTGTAGGACTGACAAATTTTGAAAACTTAGAAAAATTAATAAAAGCATCCCCCAAACTTTGTGATCTGTCGCTACGAGGCAATCATTTTCCCCATGGAAAATTTACTGTTGATGTCCGCGAGTCTTTGGATCTTAACGTAGAATGCATTTTTCCTAAATTACGTGTATTGCATTTACATAAAATCAAACGTAAAAAAGCAGGCAATATAGTTTGGAAATTCATTCCCGCCTTAACTAAATTGCAGTCGTTAGCATTATACCGTTGTAATTACTTAGGTAATTTGGATCTTTCGCCTTTAACTAAATTGCAGTCGTTAACAATAAAGGATTGTTATGAACTAACCAATTTGGATCTTGCAGCCTTAACTGGCTTGCAGTCGTTAACAATTGAAGAATGTGATTCTTTAACCAGTTTGGATCTTGCAGCCTTAACTAACTTGCGTTCGTTAACAATTGAAGAAGGTGATTCTTTAACCAATCTGGTTATTCCCGTCTCAATTCAATTGCAGACGTTAATAGTAGAGAGTAGTTCTTTACAAATCCCTTTGGATCTTTCCCCCCTAACCAAATTGGAGAGGCTGACATTAGTTTGTAAACTAAAGAGTTTGACACTTCCAGCTACAACGCACTTGCAGACGTTAACATTAGAATATGATGAAGTCTTAACCAGTTTGGATCTTACAGCTTTAACCAACTTGCTTTCGTTAACAATAAAGTCTGTGAAGGCACAAGAAGTAATACAAATTGAAGAACAGCTGCCAGAAGATTTTGAGATAAGTTATGATGACGATTCCTGTGTCGTTCAGGCCTTGAAAAAAACCACATCCAAGGGGTGACGATCAACCTTGACTAAAGGGTCTCAAATGCCTCTACAGTCTCTGACAGGCCGGAAAGTCAATTGCCGGGTCGGTGATATGGTTAAAGTAGTTGGTAAACATATTCACATTGATTACCAGAATGATCTCGACGATTTCTTTGTCTGTCAGCTTCGCATTTTTAAGGATGGAGAAATCCTGATCTGAGATAGCTCCGCGCTTTTCCACGACTTTTTTCACAAATGACAGGACTGCTTGCGTTTTTGGATCGGATGAAACCCCTTTACGCGCTTCAATTGTGTTCTCAGGGGTCATCCCAGTGCCTTTTGCCATCATGGTGTGTGCTGCCAGGCAGTAGCCGCAGCTGTTGGATTCTGAAGTGGCAAGAGCGATCTGTTCGCGCAATTTTGGGCTTAAGCTCGTGCGTTCGGCGGCTTCGCTAAGAGATAAAAAGCCTTGCAGTACAGGTGCAGAGTTGCCCATATTAAGAAAAATGTTGGGTACCTTGCCAGCTTTCTTTTCTATGGCTTCATAGATATGTTTTACCGGTTCTTGTGCCTTTTCTTTCGGGACAGATTGAATTCGTGCCATAACGTAAAATCCTCGATGTTAATTGTGATTCGTAACTTTTCAGGTACCCTTGTACCATATCTCAGGCCTTCAGCCTGAGATATTTTCGCATAAAGCCTAGCGCGTTGCCCTAGGCTGATATATTTCAGGGCGTTACCCTGAGAACAGTATTCAGGCCAAAGGCCTGGTTTATAAAAGCCTAGGGCAACGCCCTAGGTCTAGCACATAATTATCTCAGGCTGAAGGCCTGACATATAGTAACGAGGTATCTGAATCGTTCCGTTTTTTTTGAGTCTATAATAATAAGTTTTAATTTAGCTATGAAAATCAAAACGCAAAGAGAAATTTTAGAACAATGAAACTCCAGATAGGGATCTACAGAGGGAAAAACTGACATTTTAACAATTTTATGAAAAAGCTGTTGCACAAAAGA
>Ga0207128_1042_pt1 | contig 31081 bp, 9 predicted proteins | sample Alteio_BWMinHeat_18_FD_153522 | JGI IMG/M metagenome (GOLD analysis project Ga0207128, IMG submission 153522) | Enriched cells from forest soil in Barre Woods Harvard Forest LTER site, Petersham, Massachusetts, United States -... | ecosystem: Environmental > Terrestrial > Soil > Temperate forest >... | reverse complement strand
CGTAATTTCTCATACGCTTGCTAATGATACGAAAAAATAGTTGCAAATTTATGTCTATATCATCGCAAATTTTTTTAAGGGGAATTGCTCTGCAAAAACGTAGATTTTCTTTCCTGAGTTTTAAATTTGATTGATAAATAACAAAAAAATGGATGTTGAAAAAATCTAGAAATTTCACATTTTAACTCGTTTACAATCCCAGTTTTCGTTTTCCCCTTCAGCTTGTCCAGATTCAACGTGCTTATATTAATTTTTTTCTTGGGAATCAACCGGGAGAAATGGTATTATGAATCTTCAAAAACCAAGTTTTTGCCAGCAATGCTGGCAGTTTTGTGTACTCTCATTACCAATATGGATCGACCAAATCAGGCTTATTTTCCCAATAAATTTTGTCAGCTTCGATTTCACTTGTCGAAAAACCACTGGAACTAGGTTTAGGATTAAACTCAATCCAATTGATTTGCAAATTAACTGTATTGTCTCTAATTTTAAATCTAAAAATATCCCCACTATGGCTTTCCATTTTTAAAGTGTCAGTAAATACTTTGTCATTTACGATAATGTTTTTTATTTTTTCAAGATGCAATATACCTTTTATCCTATCATATTTTCCTAGAGGAATATTATCCTCTATATCCTCAGGATCTACTTCAGCACTTGCAAGATATAGTTCAATAGTGTCATTTGTATGTTTTATATCAATCAGTCCTCCATCATGAAAATAACCAGCATATTTTGAAATGTTCATTATATAGGTTTTCCAGGCCAATATGGATTGACCAAATCTGGTTTATTTTCCCAGTAAATTTTTTCGGCTTCAATTTTTATTGTCGAAAAATCAACACCTATAAGTCGCTTTGGTCGATAATCATTCCATTCTATAAGTAATTCAACAACGTTTTTATCTATTTCTAAATCAAGAATCCCCCCATTCTGATGTTCCATTTTTAATTCGCCAAGGAAGGGTTGTTTACTTCTTGTAATTTTTCTTATTCCTTCCAGATGTAATATACCCATTATACAATCACCTTGGCCAAGAGGGATATCTTCCTCTAGATCCTCAGGATCCATCTCTGCACTCGAAAGAGATAATTCGATTTTGTTATCTTTATGTTTTATGTCGTAAAGTGCTCCATCATGAAAGTAACCTGCATATTTTGAAATATTCATTATGAGTGCTCTCCTTACCAATATGGATCGACCAGATCAGGTTTATTTTCCCAATAAATTTTGTCAGCTTCGATTTTAATGGTTGAAAAATCATTACAATTTATTTGAGGACTGACTTCCTCCCAGTCTATTTGTAATTCCACAAAGTTTTCTGCAATATTAAGATTAAAAATATTTCCTCTTGGGTGTTCCATATTTAATTTTTTGTCGACCGGCAACTTGTTCCTTGTAATTTTTTTGATTCCCTCTAAATGCAAGACACCTTTTATTCTATCATATTTTCCTAGAGGAATATTATCCTCTATATCCTCAGGATCTACTTCAGCACTTGCAAAATATAGTTCAATAGTGTCATTTGTATGTTTTATGTCATAAAGAGCGCCATCGTGAAAGTAACTAGCATATTTTGAAATGTCCATTAAGCACTCTTCTTACCGATATGGATCAACCAGTTCAGGTTTATTTTCCCAATAGATTTTGTCTGCTTCAATGGTGAATATTGAATAATCAATACTGATATGAGGGATAGGTTTAAAATCATCCCATGATATTCCCAGTTCAACGATATTATTCTCTATTTCAAAGTCGAGAATTTCCCCGCTTTGATGTTCCATTTTTAATTCGCCAACGAATGACTGCTTATTTCTTGTAATTTTTTTGATTCCGTCCAAATGTAATATGCCTGTTATACAGTCACCATGCCCTAAAGGAATGTCATCGTGTAAATCTTCTGGATCCATTTCGGCACTGGACATGAACAATTCAATGTTTTCATCTTTATGCTTGATGTCATATAGTCCACCGTCATGAAAATAACCAGCATATTTTGAAATATTCATTGTGAATGCTATCCATACCAATACGGATCAACTAAATCAGGTTTATTTTCCCAATAAATTTTGTCTGCTTCAATAACAATTGTCGAAAAACCCTTACTTTGATATTTTGGTCTAAAATTTTTCCAAGAAATTCCCAATTCAACAATATTATTCTCTATTTCAAAATCAAGAATACTTCCACTTTGATGTTCCATTTTTAATTCACCAATAAATGGATGTTTATTTCTAGTAATTTTCCTTATTCCTTCCAGATGCAATATACCTGTTATACAGTCACCCTGGCCAAGCGGAATATCATCCTGTAAATCTTCAGGGTCCATTTCCGCACTGCACATAAAAAGTTCAATTTTGTCATTTCTTTGCTTGATGTCATAAAGTCCTCCATCATGAAAATAGTCAGCATATTTTGAAATGTCCATAACCTATTCCTTATTATATTTATATCCACCATACATTTTCTGGTCGATAAAGATGGGAGGGATCACTTTTATCCGGAACAGGATTTCCATTAGCATCCAAAAATTCATCATAACGTCCTTTTGTATTTGGATTCGGCCGATGATAATGATCATAAGCCTTGTGTCCATTCAATGTTGGCTTTCCTTTATCAAATCTTAGTTTCTCACCCGTCTGTTTATTTTTAAATTCATAATGGCCTTTTGCAGCTGCATCTGGATGTGTAATATCCTCTAAATTTGGATCATTAAATGGATCTTTAGGTAATGTCTCGTCAACCCCTCCTTGCTTTTTTCTCTTTGCATCCATTTTATGGAAAAAGGCATACCCATCACTTTGGAGAGAACGATCAATCGCTGTCAAGGCCTTATAAGAACCCCAGGCTACTGTTCCGGCAAGGAACGTCCCTGCAATTGCGGTTGTTGTGACTTCGAGGGTAATTGCAGTACCGAACAAGGCAGCGGCGCCTAACTCAAAAGTCCCCCATATGAGGGGAAAGAAGAAGACACATCGTCCATCGGGATCTGAATAACGGGAAGGATTGTTGAAGCAGTATTGATATTGATTATAGCTGTCGATAAATCCTGCAGGGTCGGTAGACAGCCATCTTCCCAAAGTAGGGTCATAATGGCGTTTGCCAAAGTCGATCAGGTTTAAGTCGAGATCAAAGCGTTTGGATTGATATTGCCATGGACTGACAACAGGCTGGCTATCATGCAATGGTTCACCAAATAACGAAAAGTCGTAGTTGGCAATGGAGGTTTTTTGATCCATATCGATCAAACATCTTATATTGCCTTGACAATCTTGTATGGGAGCATATCTTTTGCCGTCGAGTTCGATGGCAACTGTTGCGGGTGATTTGGGGTTAGTGGAGAGACCAAGCACACGCAGTTGCCTGATTCTGCCATCTGGAGTCATCGTACCGATGTCGTGATCGCCATCATAGAGAAAATGCTCTTTTTCCTCTTCTTTCCATGTGGTGCCGGTTTTGTGGCAGCATGTTTTTGCGATTCTTCGCCCAAGGGGATCATAAGTCAAGCAAATCTTCTTGTTCCCATTCACTGCTTCGACAAGCCGGTTTAAATGATCATAAACAAATGTCTGATTGTTTTTTTGTGTTAAATTTCCATTCAGGTCGTAGACACACTGCATTGTCTTTGTTGAGAGATGCTCATCCAGATAATTGTGCTGATGCGATTGCTCATCTGTCTCCACGCGGTTATGGGTAGAATCGTATCGATAACTATGACTAACATCTTGAGTCAGTTGAGATAAATCATCGTACACAAAGTCTGAAACCAGATCATTTGTCTGTTGATGGGTCAAATTTCCCCCTTCATCAAATCGGCATGATTGCCTAAAATAAGGGCTATTGATGGCGGACAGGCGGTGCTTGACATCGGTCTGATAAGCCACCTGTCCTAAATCTCCAATCAAATGCTCACTTCTCAGGTGTCCGCTTAAATCATAGTCTCTATACTCATGTTTATAGAGAGGAATGCCGGATAAAGAGATTTTGGTAACGCTTTTGAGAAAAAGGGGGTTATAGTCGTAAACAATCTTGCTTCCATCAGGTAGCTTTAAGCTTTGTACCCTGTTCATGAGATCATAAGTCTTTTGGATGGGTATTCCAGAGGCAAATTTTTCGGTAAGTACATTGCCATGAGGATCGACTTCCCGCTCTATCGTCAGATGCTGTAATTCATCGGTTGCTTTAAGAAGATGTCCCAGCTTGTTATACAGAAAAGTATGATGCAATTGATGATCAGAGGAAATCAAAGACTGTACATTTCCAAAAGGGTCGTGCGTATATGTAAGAGAGACCCCATCGGGTAATGTTTTTTTCGTTAAGTTGCCCCCTGGGGTGTAATCAAAATTCACCTCACGCGCATCAACAGTCCCATAAGCGCGTGCGATATTGCTTATACGATGATTGGAATCATAAGCATACCTGGTCGTTTTTGTCTTTTGGAATTCCACACCGTGGTAGACATGGTCCAGATGCTGAACGAGATTCCCGCATGGATCAAAAAACAATTCTTCTGAGGCAATGCAATTGCGACCGGCATTAAAAATTTCCCGTTTGACCAGACGTTCATAGGTATCATGCGTCTCTTCTGTCGATATGTGTTTAGGATCATTTGTTATTGTTTTTAATACAAACTGGCCATACGAATTGCAAGCCCGATCATCATATTGAATTGTCGTCACATTGCCTTCGGTATCCTGATGGCGAATTTTTCGGTTAAAAGAATCGTAAGATAGCGATTCAATTGCTGTAACACCATTAATTTCTTGCTGGATAGCGGCAACATTGCCTTCCCCATCATATGACTTACACGTTTGACTTAAAACTGTACCATGCGCATCTGTCCTTGTCGTTTCGATGATTCGTCCAAGAAGGTCCCGTTTTAGATGTATGTATAGGGACTTATCGCCGTTTTCATGGCAAATGGTCGACAGATACCCCAATGCATCGTAACGATATGTCTTGACGGAATCCTGCCTATCTTCGCGTATGAGACGCTCTGCGCCATTGTAAGTGTATTCAGTTAAAAAGCCTTCTTTGTCGCGATGTCTAACGAGATGCTCGCCTTGATATGCAAAAGATTCTCTGGCAATTATTTGATCGTCCGACGAAAACACTTTTGATATCACTTTGCCTAAAATATTATAGACATATTCCGTGGTTAAGCCATCGCGATCGGTCTCTTTGGCTAATAAACCATCGGGTGTATAGCGAAAGGTTTCGCAGCTTGTATCGGGATGGCGAATTTTTGTGAGGGACCCATAAGCATTATATCGATAGGTTGTTATGTTCCCATTTGCATCGGTCGTCTTCACTTTTCGGCCAAATGGATCGTATGTATGGTGAGTTTCTACAGGAATAAGCTGACCATGAACGTCGATAACAGCCGGTGATTGCACAGATACAGGCTGATGGGACACCAAGTCATAGGTATAAAATGTTTTATGCCGGCGATGATCGATTTTTTCTTTCAAGTGGTTACAACGATCGTACTTGTAATTTTCTGTACGCGATAACCCGTCAGCACCTTTATCTTGAACAGACGTGACACGCCCTTGAAGATCATACATTGTCTCTTTAGAGCGGTTTTGCGAAAATGTAGTCGAGGTCTTTTCCCTTCCATGCTCATCATAAATATAGGTTGCCTTTTGTCCAATGGGGTTTGTTTCCGACAACAAATCACCGGCTTCATTGTATGTTTTATAGAGGACAAAGGCCAATTGGTCGTTCGCATCATAAACATGCTGCTCTGAAACAAAGCCCTCCTCATTGTAGACGTGATAGGCACGCTTTAAGAGCTTTTCTTCCCCATTTTCCAGATATTTCTCACAGATCCACTCAGGGCTATGCAAAAATGGCTGTTGCTGACGCAAGGAGTAGCTGGTGATTTTTCTTTGAGTTACACCTGATAAATCATTTGATTCTTCTGCAGTTCCATTATCTTCAATGATGGTGACTAGGTTATGACAATCGTCGTATTCGCGAAACTCGCGAAGAATGCTTACATCCTTTTCCTTTGTCAAACAAGATGTGATCAGGTTTGTTTCCGGCAAATAGGTATAGACGATTGTTTTCCCATTGCTATATTCTTCCCGAATAAGCAAGTTACGACCATCATCAGAAAATTTGCGACGAGTGATGGCCTGCCCGATTTCACCATCACCCACGAGATCTCCCTTGAATATTTCTACAACAGGATTGCCAACGTCATCATATTCAAAAAGCTTTTCAGACAAGATATTGTTTTGTCCATCGGCAATACAGATCTTTTCTAACCATTGTCTTTTGTTCCATGTAAACGTTTTGCGTTTTACAAGCGTGCCATTTTGATCAAAATATTCGATAGACAAGGGCAATTTTTGGCATGTGAACTGATAGATAGTTTTGGTCCCGTCTTGTTGTGTGACTGTTGTAACATGGGGCTGAGAGCTCTCCCCATATGTGATGGTATAATGGGGATCGGACTCAAAATCTCCGGTAGGCAAAAAAAGTTGATCAATTTTTTGAGATATTATCTTCTCTTCTTTTTTATAGAATGGAGCGTAGGTACAACGAAAAATCGCTGAGCTTCCGCTGTAGCTGGTCAGATAAGACCCTCTGTCATAATACCCGTGCAATTCATTCCATAAGTCATTCTTGGCCCCCTTACCATATCCTATCGATTCATTTCTGAAAAAAGGGGAGCTCATTGACGTTGCATGAAATGGATACAATAGATCTACAGGTCTCTTTTGGTACTTTTCTTTAAAGTAGCCGGCAGTCTGATGGGAAAATGAGGATTGACTTCCTGTATGGGTCACAGCAGTTGCCTGGCTGGTAAAGGGAGAATAGTTCAATTCGACAGATGCGTAAATATAGCGTTCTTTTGGATCAAGGCTTTCGACTTTTGACAGATCCCCATCTTTGGTGTAGCTATACCGTATGATCTTGCCGTTCGGCAATATCTCTTTTTGAAGACGATGGTATTGGGCTGTATAGTGCTGTTTATCGTATTTAAGAACGGAAACAAAATGAGATAAATAATATCTGACAGTGCCATCCGGGGCTTTTAGCGTCAAACGAGCTCCATCCAATGTAATTTGCGTATTGCGTGGGTCATATTGCGCGCCTGGGGTCTCAAGACCATTGGAAACCCCTAAATGCTTATCTTTGATGAAAGTTTTTCCATTCTCGATAGAAAAAGGGAGGACAGATCCATTTTCATCCGATGCAAAGACGGTAATCTCGGGTCGTAAATTTGTCCCGTTCAAGTTCTTTTGCGTAATAAATACGCTTAAGCGCGTCTGCGGAAAATAGACCCACCCTGCATAACTCTTTTTCAAAGGATGAATGATCCCGGAATGTTCATTTAATGGCGTATATTGTGGGATAAGAGTGCGCTGCAAAGCAATGCTTTGCACTCCTCTTGCTATTAGGTCGGTTTCTTGTAAGACCGGCTGTCCGCTTAAAGGGTGTACAAGGCCGCCTATCAGATAATCGTGTGTTCTGCTGTACGTCCCGATCTGTTCCGCAGGGGAACTTAAAACATCTTCCAAGGATAACTCTGCGATGCAATGAGAAGCAGTGAATAACAAAATGGCAATCAAGAAAATTCTGTACATAACGAGATTCTTTCATTTCAATATTAAAAAAGTGTTTTGATCCTAACACTGAGATGAATTATAAACAAGATTTTTTGATATGAAGCAACTGCTCATAAAATTGAGATAAAGAAGGTAGCTAGTTGTCTTGCCGCTTTGTGGCATTAAAGCAGGGCGAGGACGCCCTGGCTACCATAAAGCAGGGCGAGGACGCCCTGGCTACCTTAAAGCAGGGCTTTCGCGCCCTGGCTACCTTAAAGCAGGGCTTTCGCGCCCTGGCTACCTTAAAGCAGGGCTTTCGCGCCCTGGCTACCTTACTTCTTTTTTGGGATGGCTCCCAAAATTTTTGCGAGCTTGGTTTGCGGGTAGATCTTGCTGTTGGTCTGATGCCATGGAAGGACCTGGTCAACAAAGAATTTATGCATCCCGGCAATTCCCGCGGCTTTGGCGCGGCGCTCGATATGCGCTAATTCTTCGTCTGTATAATCGATCTCTCCGTTGAGCAGCTTAGCTTCTGCCAAAAGCTTGACAAATTCAGGATTGCTTTCCAATTCCTTAAGGGTAAATCCGTTGCTCCCTTGCGAAACGATCTTAGTGGAAAGATCGTAGATCCCCACTTTCCGTTTTCTCCCTTCTGTTTGTCCAGATTCGATGTCCTTTTTTAATTTGGCCCGGAAATCGATGGTGTCGTTTTGGTCGATCAGCATCATTTGGATCTGTTTTTTTCCATTGGACAGCTCATCCTGGATCACCATTACTTCAAAAATTGGCTTTTGTTCTTCGTCTAGAGGGATCTGGGGGACTTCCATGATTTTCGGGACCTTATGGACGTAAAAGTTATTGCTTGCCAATAACTGAGGGCTGAAAAAATTCTTTGAAGCGCTTATTGCTCCTGTTTGAGTTCCCATCAGGTCGCGCACCTTCCAGGTGCAGCTTCGTGCTGAAAATTTTGTGGCCCTGTGCTTATCGATCCGTTTGAAAACTTGTGCGATTCCAAACAAAGCTAAAGCCACCGGGCCCCAATATAATGCGGTACTGCCAATCATAGCGTATACAGGGATGAGCACAAAAGCAGTCAGGACAACTTTCTTTGGCGATGGGGGGATAGTTTTTTGTTTCTCGATCAAATTTTTTATATTTCTTCTTGTCGAAGAAATACCTTTACCGAGGATTCCCGACACTTTTGCAAAAAATGGATTTAATTTTAGCGGCTTTTCCCACCCGCTTTTAAAGAGATCGACCCCATCCCATCTTTGCGGTGTGCGTTCCACAGTGGAGCTTTGCGTCTGTGCCTGCACTTCCACCTGAGCTTCGACTTCGACTTCCTGCAGCACTTCGCATTCCAGCCCCAATGGAGAGCAGCTTTTTACCGTTAATGGCAATGCCATCATATCCCATTTACCAGGATAAGTCTTCAGCCTGCCAATGAGCGCTGCCTTCTCATTTTTGGAGAGTGAAAGCTTCTCCGCCCGGGCCATACATTTTTTATGATGTCTGGTAAGAGCGTCAATCGTTGGCTGTTCTACGCTTTGCGTTCCATACATGGCGACAGGATCTAATGAATCGGTCGTCATGAGCTCATGTTTAAATTTCTTGTAGAGCTTTGCCATTGTATTTGCATCAAGCGGTCTGTTCTCATCGTTATTAAGACGGGAGGTGTTAAGGATTTTATCTATAATCGCCTGACGGATCTCATTGTCCATTTGCAGGATTTGCGCCTGATAGTTTTGCTCGGCCTCTTGTTTTGCATGATTCTCGATGAGGTAGAGTAAAAGCTCCATAGGTGTTGGAGTTCGGCCGGGAGTAATTTGCTCGGCAATTGGTTTTGGAACTACCCATTCGGTTCCTTGATCCATATGCCATTGGCGCATTCTTCCAGCTCCCTGGCCGGCAGCAGCTTTTGTCGTATCTTTTCCCATCGTTAACAGGGCAATGGCATCGATCGCTTGTTTGATGTCGCTTCCGACAGAGCGTCCCTGGTCGTAGATGGTGTAGCGCTCCTCCGGCGAAATTCCATCGTTTCTTGGATCATGAATATGTCCTGTTTCTACTTCCATTACCATGAAGTTTTGGGAAGCTTCATCGAAGAAAAGAACGGCTTTAGTCTGCTCTTTATCCGCCTGTTCACATAGTTTGACAGCAATCTCGCGATTATTCAATCCTCTAAATTGGGCGCCTATATCGATCGTGGCACGGACTTTCGGATTTGCTTTTGCGATTTCTATTGTGTCATTTAGGGTCTCCTTAGGTGTTTCTCCGGGAGTAATATGCACTTTATCCGCAGTACCGCATTTCATCAGCATCAGATGCGTGACCTGTCCTGAAGTTCCTTTCATCGGAATGAATTTCGTATTTGGGCCATGGGTGGCAGCATCTTGCGGAGTTGCCGTTAAAGAGAGCGAACTCTTAAACTGGCTGCGGAAATTTTGGACGGAACTGACCAACGTTTTTGAATACAACTTGATTTGCGGAGCTATGATCTGGCGTATGTAGTAGAAGATGGCTCTTTTGTCAGCTTTAAGCTTGCCTGCCACTTCTTCCATGTCTGCATCCTGCATTTCCAATAGAACTTTTTTGTAATCAGGCAGAAGCGTTTTAAAGAATTTGTTTGTCTCGCTTTGCGCCATGGAAAGTCCCAAAGAGGCTTCCTTGGCACATGCTGCCTGTAAATGACGGATTAATTTTTTTACTTGAGGGACAGACAGACCCTTATGAAGATATGTCAAATAGGTCTTTACCATTGTTTCGTGCGGATTTTTAAATTGCGAAGGGGAGATTTCGTTTTCTTTGGGCGTATCGCTATTTTGAAAGGGGATGGCATATTCATATTTGTTGATATGCAATTTTGAAAGTCCAAACTTTACATCCACATAGGACTTGATGCTTTCTTTTAACACATAGTTGAGCATACCTTGCAATAGACAAAGTTCTTCCTTTTTCTCGTGTTTGGCAATCGATGCCGGCAAGTCGATCTCCCCATTGATAAACTGACGAAACTCTTCGGTGTCATCAACTTCGTATTTTTTTCTAAAGTGACCGATCAGATGTTTTTTTACTTCTTCGTATCTGTCAGTTTGGGTCAGGGCTTGTTTGTTTTCCCTGATATGCAAAATAGAATCAACGGTCGAAGAGAGCAGCTCTTCAAAGAGCTCTTCAAAAAAGTTCTTTTGGTTATCTGATAAGTGGCCGGGGGATCCGATTGTGTAGATCAGCTTATCGACCGGATCGAGAGTTTGATGCGCTTCGTCGATAGAAGCCCAAGATTCTTGTCTGATAAATGCAAGAATTTTTCCCATAATGACAATCTGGGCGTCGAGATCTTTACCCGATTTTGACCTTTGGTTGCGGGTGTCAAGGGAGAGGATAAGATGCAGTTGAAGGGCCCGGAGGGTTTCTGACCTTGTGTTTAATGCAATACCCTTCCGCTTCCCTTTTTTTAATTCTTTGTATAAAAATTTCAGGGAATCGAGAGTAAATTGGGTGCTTCTGTCAAAACTGAAGCGGTCGACAGGTCTTCCAAAACTCGATTCTGCCGACTCTTGCACATCGCCCGCGTTGACGATCTCAATGGCTCTTGGCCATACGTTGACAGTATGTTCCCTTTCAGCTTTCTCCTGGTTGATTGTAGGGACCATCAATTTTGTTTTTCCAAAGCCGGTCGGCATTTCCCCAAGGAGTTCTGATGATCCATTGCCATTGATTTCATGCAGTTTTTCAATCTGCAGCTTGCGGTACATATAGTGATTGGCACATTCAAAGCTAAGTTTATCTGCATTATTCGTTGCAGGCTCATAATGGCGTACCAGCTGCAGAGCCCGGACAACGTTTTGCAGATACATCTCCTGTTTTTGAGCCTCATTTTGCTTAGAATATTGCTTTAAGCGCAATTGAGCCTCGTTCATTTGGTGCAGACGGCTAAGTTGCACAAGATAATCTGCGACCCCGTAAATAAGCCGGGAGGCAGATTCCTCGGATAGATGCGTGCGTGCCTTAATCGCTTCTTTGTTGCCGGACAATATGAGCGTTTGGAGCTCATCCCAGGCGACTTGTTTCTTTAAACCATGCTGACTGATCTTTTGAACCGTTTGCTGGTCTGTTTCCGGAATGTCATTGACCTGCCAAAGCAAGGCAACTTTTTCGGTCTTCAGTGCCCTTTTAAGAAGTTTTTTTTGTTTTTTAAGCTCATCGCCTAATTTGCGGGCCAGTTCATATTCAGCAACTTTTTTAGCATAGGGGGATAGGTTGCCTTCGGTTTTCCAGGTATATGTTTCTTCCGCTTTAACGGAACTTCGATATTCCTCAAGGTCGGCAATTTCTTTTTGCAGTTTATCCTTAAGAAGTTTGGCTTCAGGAGCATTTGAAACCTGAGAACTATCCAGTGAAGGAAGGGTTTTTGGGGTTTGATCCGCCGGTTCCGGTTTTTTCTCAAAATAGTCTTCGAGGATTCTGTTAAAGTAGTTATCGAATGCCTTGTCTGTTTCGACAAGAGAGTCCCCCTTTGCCGAGTGATCCGCACGAAGGTGCTCCTTTGAAAGAATTCTTTTGAATCGCCTGAAAAATTGCTCCTTAAAGGAATCTACCTGAAAAGCTGCAATATGCAAAGCCAGATTGCCTATTTGTTTCAAGAACAATGCGGCGAGAGTTATCCGGGAAGGGATAAGTTTTCCAAGCAATGCTTTGACATTCCTGTCATCGCGATATACTAATGAATAAATGAGCCGGAAAAAAGGAAACCGGTTAGAAGAGCGGCGGGCTATTTCTAATTTTCTTGCGAACTCCACTTCATCTTTCGCTCTTGCTTTGGCAAACTCCTCCAATGAGGGATACTTTTTGGGGTTTTTGGCGACATTGATCAGCGAACGGACATAATCCCCTTCGGGCCCGATGAGATATTTGTAAAATTCGAGATGCTTACGAAACGTTGCCCGTTCCTCTTCGCTGCATGATTTCAATTTGGCATAATAGGTAAAATATTTGGATTGAAAGGTTCTTCCCTTATCTGTGATAATGGCCATTTCTGAAAGGTCGATCTCTCGCGGAGAGGAAGTCTTCACTTGCGATAATAAATTCCTTGTGGAAAGAAATTTTGGAAATTTAAATCCTGTCGGCATTCCGAAATAGTAGCGTCCTATTTTGCCGTCCCCTGATTTGAGATACCTCTGTCGATTGGAGTAGTATAGCCTCAACCCTTGCCGCAGGAGTTGCAGCTCTTTATATTCCGCGCTCCTTGCTTGTTTCGCCTTTGTTAATTGGGCCATTTTCCTTACTATTTTCTTTTCTATAAAGTCCAGAAGAAATTTCTCTTCCCGCTCGCTCAACCGGTGCAGGGGGGCATTTGTTTGATTATTTAGATAGAGAAGCAATTTTTTTCCGGCTGCACTAAGGTTGATAAACTCTGGTTCTTCCTGTCCAAGGGAAAGGGGGTATTTTAAGTTATTTTCTTCGACAAGGATAAGAAGTTTTAAGTACAGGGCATTTGCCGCAGGATGTCCTGAGGCCAAAAGCGCTTTTTGCAGCCACTCGAGCACCTCAAGTTCTTCTGCAGAGAGGCGTTGTAACCGGTAGCATTTTTGTAAAAGCAGTCTGGCCTCTTCAAATTTTCCCTCCAATACATGCAAATAGACTTGATAAAATTTTGCATCTCCCTGGCGCGTCTTTGGTTTGCCATCCTTTACCTGATATTCGATCCAATCTAAAGGTTTTTCCGGAGAGATTTCCCCATTTTTTTGTTTAAGTGTAAGTTTTGGCAACTGGTTATCAGATTCATCATCGTTTCCGGCCATTCTGCTCAAAGCTGACAAAAGTTGCGATCCGCTGTGAGCCCCTTCCCATTCTGCCTCTATTTCCACTCTTGGGACTAAAAGGCTCATGTCGCCCGCATCGTTTCTCATTTGAAGAGTGTGCAAACTCTCTTCAATTCCATCGACGGGCTGATTTTCCACTAAATAAAATCCGGGATATTGCCTTACATAGAATTTATTGCTTTTTACATCAATATCAATGCCAAGACGGGGCAGCGCGATCTCTTCGAGCTCACTCTTTTCTTTATTTGTAAAGCTTAATACGGATGCAGAGTCATCTTCAAAGTGTCTAAAAAAGGGAAACGATTGAATTGCCCCGGCCTTTGTCCAGTGTTTTCCATCTTTCAAACGGATAATATCCCTGAGGTGGAGTTTAGGCCTGGAGAAGTCGTATCCATATCGCTTTCTATTGTTTTCTCCTTCCTCTTTTTCTTTTTCATCTTCCTTAAAATTGGCCTGGTAAGTAAACGTACCTTTTTCCTCGACAAATATGGTGTTTTCATCATCGATTTTTGACCAGCAGCCCACATGCTCATGCTTGACAATAAGAGGAATATTCCTGAGCAGACAATCGGGTGTTTCCCTAAATAAATATTTAGCATCGCCAAAGGTCCGGTAAAAATAGAGCTTACCTAATTTGCGGTCATCGACAACCGTCAGTTCGGAGGGCATTCCCTGGTTGATCACAAAGGCTTGCCCATTATAAACGCATGTCTTGACCGGATCTTTCATCAATTTCTGAAAAAACCTATGGTTGACGATTTTACCCGGGACTCCCTTATGAACCTTGCCATCAGATGTAGTCACTGTCCCAGTCTGTAAATTAATGGAGCGCTTGCCGGCCGTATATACTGGGGTAGTGGAGGGAACGCCGCGTTTGTCCGTGGGGTATTTTTTTTGCCAGTCTCCATGGAAATCCGGTTCAAACATATGGAACAAAAAGTCTAAGATTTCATTTCTGGCCTGTTGATTTTCTTGCAATAACTTTTCTAAAGGCCCCCCAATTTTTGCCTGCATCAAATGCAAAATGGGATCGGTCGGTTTTGCCTGCAGAGAGGACAAAATAGTCGCTGCATAAAGATGTTTGGCCACAGATGTGAGAAGTTTGGGATCTTTTGCAAGTTGTTCAGCAGAACGCTTATCTTCTGCTTGCAGAAGATGACAAAAGCCTTCGAGTTTTTTTGGACTGGAGTTTTCTTCTGCCAATATCCATTCATTCATGACAGCATCAAAATCGGGGAAGGGCGTATCGCAAGAAATTTTCTGATCTTCCACAAACTGATGGATCCGTTTGCCCACGGCTAAAACGATGGAGAATGTGGTAAAATCCCCGGTCTCGCGGTAATGTTTACATTTATCGTGAAAAAATTTGGCAAGCTCGCTCGCGTATTGCGGATTGTCCTGCAATTGCGAAAGGATCCGTCCCGGTTTAAAAGGGCTGTGCATAAGCATATTTTGTATGACGTGTCCTTTAAGCAACTGGGGATGTTGCTGGCAGAAGGCGATGATCCGGTTGAGCTCGTCGAATGGATCGGTGCATACCATGCTAAGTTTCCTGAACTGGTCTAACTCAAGCTGATAGGTATTCTTTTTCCTTATATTGCTTCTATTCTGCCGGTTGGCTGACACTCTCACTGAAGGCTGGGGTACTGTGCCAGCGGAATAGGATTGAGGAGGCTGCTGCATCATGATTTTGTTTTGTTCCGCTCTCGAAAACCGGAACTGTTTATCATCGTAGTTCCCCATATTGCCGGTATTTACCACAGTATCCGGCATTTGTATTGCTTGTGTGAAACTGTGACTGTAATAACTGCTGCTACCATTGGCATGATAGTTTAAGTCCCATGTTCTTGGGTTGGCCTCTTGTGAGAGACTGGGGTAGCAGGAGATAGAGTTCCATTTTTGTTTTGAGTCATAGTATTCCTTTTGTAAATGGCTGGAAACAATATTGGCAGCTGCTTGTTGAAGCATCTGCAACCCTTTTGGAAGGATTTTACTTCCTTCAGTGCCCATGAGCGCAGCTATTTTGTCAATTTGATCGTGCGCATCGGGGTGGGAGAGGCGAATAGCATTTACCACTTTCGGATCTTCTAAAAATCTGGAAAAACAGAGGAATGTCTGATTTTCACTGATCCTTTCCTTAGTTAATTTGTGGGTAAATGTGTGATAGTTGCGCGGGTCATTCTTTTTTAAGTCTTTAAATGAAAACAACTTAGGAATTTGAGAGAGCAGCTCTTCGTTATTCGTCTTCTTTACTGTATCTTCGATGCTGAAATCGGGGTTAAAATAGTGCATGAGTTTGAAGAAATTTTTTTGCATTTTTATCGACATCAACGCAAATTCTTCTTTTCTTACCGCAACTAACAGTTCATAATAGTTCAGGTTACAGCCCTCCAGTCTATTTTCCGGAAGTCTCCTTGCCAATTTATCCAAAATGGCGAGGAGTGTATATTGCAGATATGTATCTTCGGGGCTTGGACGTTTATTCGTGCAATTTATGCAGACTTCAAGAAAAGTGGAAATGTTTTCCATGGAAGCGACAATTTTGTCTTGCGGTATTTTTGACCAAATGTCCTGGATACCTTCTTCCGAAGAGGGGATAGGAAGAGCAGAAATCACTTCGCCGAGGCGGTTTTTAAAGAGGAGAGTATTGGTAGAGTCATACAAGGGTTCTCCCGAGTAGGATCGAACAACAACAAGAGATTGTAATGTGTCTTTGGAAGATGCAGACCATTCGCTGATAAAGGCAAGGAGTTCATCCGGAGAAAATTGGGGGGGAATCGTTTTTTGAAAGAATTGTTCAACGGGTTTTGTTTGCCTCGCTGGTTCGTAATCATCAGGAGCCTCGCTTAGATCCCGGTTAAATGCAGCATCAAAAACGTGGATATGGTCTTTTTTCCCGTAATCGCTTGGTTGTTCAATGGTTTCAATATTAGAATTGTCAGCAGGTATAAGTTCGGTGGGTACAGCGGGTGTTTTTTTGGGCTTATCTTCTATATGGGCTGACGCTCCCATTCTTCTTTGAATGTCGAGGACCGTTGCTTGCAAGATTTGCATTTGTTCTTCGGAAATCTGATTTTTTTTACTTAGCTTTTCGGCGGACCTGGTCAAATTTTCACAAGTATCCTGGACCAATTGGCGTGAGTAGGATGGAATTTTTAGGGCGGAATTTTCGGGGAGAAGATCTGCAGCAACAAAGGTAAGCGTTTCGAGTTGCCATTGAAATTTTAATTGTTTATAACAACCAACACCATCTTTGGCAGGCCTTGAGAGCTTTTTCAAACCGCCGGATAAACTATAGTAAAGAGAGGCTGTGACCGATTTTAATGCATATGTGCCGCTTCTTTGCTGTTTTTTGTACATTTCCGGGTGGAGATTGGGCTCTTCCGCAATAGCGAATCTTCCTCCTAAATAGGACACTATCCCTTCATAGAGTTCTTCCGCACCCACTTCGGTGTCTATGGAATTCCACACCGAGCAGATGTTCAGTTCTAAGAGCGCCTGATAAAATTCAACGCTTTGCAATCGCTCTTTATTACAACCGGTCACTTTAAGTACTTCGCTGTAAAGGATCTCTTCCTTCAATTGTCCGGTCAAAGGATCTTTTGCAATGTCCTTCGTCGATGGGTGATAGTTAAGCCCGGCCCCCGGATTGACGATCGATATGCCTTTCGATGCATCGATGTGGATCATGACACCATGACTTCCAGCCGATCTATCTGTCCATCCGCCAGGGAACCAACCGGGTTTTTTGCTGAACTTTGCCTGTAAAACTTTTGCATAACCGCCAATCAGCTCCATTTGTTCTTTTTTTGATTTGCCTTGGCCAAGATTGGTAATGCGAGTGGTTTCTTTTGCAATTTCTTGTGCCTCGCGGTATTGCTCCAACAGTTGTTGAAGCTCTTGTTTGTATGGTTTTACAAATTGAAAAAATGGATCGTCAGCTTTTTTTAATGCCCGCTCGAGAAAATCGATGGTAGCATTGAGGGTGACCTCGTGTGTGTTTCCCTGCAGCGGGGAAATTTCTCCAATAAACGCATCCCCAAGTAATTGCATCAGGAATTTTATATCGGCAACCTTTGGCCGGTCTGCCGGAAGATGATGCAGCATCGATTTTTCTTTGATGAAAGCCTCTTCTTTCTTTCGTTGCTCTTCGTAATTTTGCTGAATGACTTGAGTGGGAAGGCCGCCCTTGCTAATTGGCTCCACAGGTAAATGTTTATCATTTATTATTCGTGTGCTTTCAGTAATATTCATTTAATTTTTAAACCCTGTAAATTACTTGTGTTTTGATTAATTAAATTAATTTTATATTGTAGTGTTACATAGTATGGCATAGTAAATTATTTGTAAAGGGGATTTAAAGTTTTTTAGGGGATAGAATGTTACGTACCCGTGCCCTTGCCCTTGCCCTTGCCCGACCGCGATCGCGATCCCATTTTTTGTTTTATGGACGACATGGACTTCATGGACAATGGACTTCATGGACGACATGGACAAATTGTCCATATCGTCCATGTCGTCCATGAAGTCCATGTCGTCCATAAAACGAAGAACGAGATCACGTTCGAGCAAGGGCAGGTAATATGTCCCTACTACAGCTGTTTATTTTTCTTAGGGAGGCCGCCCAGGATTTTGGCAATGTCAGTTTTGGGATAGAGCTTGTAGTGGGTCGGATGCAAGGGCAGAACATGGTTCACAAAAAATTTGTGAAGAGCAGCGACTCCCATCGTGCCGGCTTTGGTTCGAATGTGCTCTAATTCCTGCTCTGTATAGTCCAAATCGCCATTGAGCAGCTTGACCTCGGCTAACAGCCTGACAAATTCGGGATTGTCCTCCAATTCGTTTGGTGTAAATCCATTGCTTCCTTGCGCGACGATCTTGTTTTTCAGGTCATAGATTGCTACTTTGCGTTTTCGGCCTCCGGCCAATTCCAATGCCCTGTCATTGCGTAGTTTGGCCCGGAACTGGGTGCTGTCGTTTTGATCGATCACCATCAAATGGATCTGTTTTTTTCCATTGGGCAGTTCATCCTGGATCACCATCACTTCAAAAATCGGTTTTTGTTCGGCTGCATCCAATGGGATCTGACGCGCTTCCATGAGTTTTGGGACATTGATGGCATAAAAGTTGTTACTGACTAAAATCTGCGGGCTAAAAAAGCTTTTCGATGCCCCGATTTCTCCTGATTGGATGGCCATGGTTTCCTGTAAGCGCCAGGTGCAGCATTTTGCCGAAAATGTGAGGGTCCTTCGCTCATCAACCTTCTCATTGATGATGCGGAACACTTTTTGTAAAGCCAGAAAGATAGGAATGAGGATGAAGCCTCCGGCGATTATTCCAATGCCAACCAGCACGACAGAGACAACTCTTGCCCAAATGGGCGGGGGTGTTTTTGAATCGGAGGGCTTCTTCGCGAATCCGGAGATTTTGCTAAACATACCGGATATTCTTCCGAGAAAGGGATTGAGCTTCATGGGTTTTTCCCACCCGGCCGAAAAGAGGTCGACATTATCCCACCTTTGGACTGTCCTTTCGAATGCAGCAGTTGCGGTTTGCGCCTGCACTTCTATTTGTGCCTCGATTTCTACTTCCTGCAGCACTTCGCATTCCATTCCCAATTGTGTGCCGCTTCGTACAGTTAAGGGCAAGGCCATCTCGTCCCATTTGGGCCGATACTTTTCGAGCTTTTGCGTAAGGGCCTGCCGCTCTTCTTTGGTAAATTTACATTTCTGCACTTTGGCCATGCACTTGTCATAATGGATCTGCAAGGCCTCTTTCGCAGTTTTTTCGGTCATCGCCGCTCCATAAAGAACGGTCGGATCAAGCGGGTCTGCAGTCATCAGTTCGCTTTCAAATTGACGGTAGAGCGCGGCCATTTTTCCGGCATCGAGCGTTTCATCGTCTTCACAATGGCGAAGGGAGACATTGAGGATTTTGTCGATGATCGCCTGGCGGATCTCGTTGTCCATCTGCAGCAGTTGCGACTGATAATTTTTCTCCGCTTCCTGGTTTGCCTGATTTTCCATGAAATGGAGAAGCAATTGCATAGGAGTGGGGGGTGGAGGTTTGGCATTTGCGTCGGCTGGAGTTACCGGTTCCCTAAGGTTTGGCGGGTTCATCTCTTTTTGGCGCGCGGCAATCTGTGCAGCGATCGCTTCGGGAACCACCCATTCTGTTCCTTGCCCCATATGCCACTGACGCATCCTTCCAGCTCCCTGGCCTGCGGCGGCCTTTGTCGTATCTTTTCCCACGGTCAATAAGGCAACAGCATCGATCGCCTGTTTGATGTCGCTGCCGACGGTGCGTGCCTGGTCATAGATCGTGACGCGCTGTTCAGGAGAGGTTGCGTCCCCCCTTGGATCGGAAATAAGTCCCGTATCCACATCCATCATCATGAAGTTTTGTACCGTTTCATCAAAGAACAGGACCGCCTGCATGTCAGAGCCCCGATATTCATCGCATATTTTTTCAGCGATCCCGCGGTTGGACAACCCCTTGAATTCGGCGGCGATATCGGCGATGGCACGGACCTTTTTAGTCTTACGTGCAATGGCAAGCGTTTCGGCAAGGGCTTGTTTAGGGGTTTGCCCTTCGATGATATGTACTTTTTCCGACTTCATCAGCATCAGGTGGGTCACCTGGCCCGATGTACCTGCCATGGGAATAAATGAGGTATTGGGCCCATGGGCAGCCACATCCTGAGGCGTTGCCGTCAGAGAAAGAGAGCTTTGGAACTGCGTGCGGAAGTTTTGGACTGAACTGACCAAGGTTTTTGAGTAGAGTTTGATTTGCGGGGCGATGATCTCGCGAATGTAATAAAAGATGACGAGTTTAAAAATGTCTTGTTTGTCCGGTTGTTGAAGAACGAGCTGCAGTTTTTCTGCGAACTCTTTCATGTCTTTGCCTTGCATCTCCAAAAGGACTTTGTCGTAATCAGGCAGAAGCTTTTTAAAGAAGATATTTGTTTCACTGTCGGCCATCGAGATCCCAAGGGAGACCTCTTTAGTGGCAACAGACTGCAGGTGAAAGATGAGTTTTTTTATTTGCAGAGTGGAGAGCCCCTTATGAAGATAGGTCAGATAGGTTTTCACCATTGTCTCATGAGGATTCTTAAATTCCGAGGGGGACAGCTCATTTTCTTTGGGCGTATTGCTGCTTTCAAAGGGGATCGCGTATTCACATTTGGCCGTGTGCAGTTTGGAAAGGCCAAATTTTTCATCGACCTGAGATTTGATACTCTCTTTCAAGACCTGATTGAGCATCCCCTGAAGTAAGCAAAGCTCTACTTTTCTCTCGTGATTGGCAATGACGGGAGGCATGTCTATATTGCCTTCCATAAAGTCGCGAAACTCTTGTGTATTCTCTATTTTATATTTTTCGGTGAACCGCTTGATGAGCAGTTCTTTGGCTTGTTTATAGTCTTTGTCCTGCGTTAACGCCTGTTTGTTTTCCTTAATGCGTAAAAGGGGGGCGATTTCGTCGGAGATGAGCTCCTGGAAAAGCGATTCAAAAAAAAGCACCTGATTTTCCGGCAAACGGGTGGGGGAGCCTAAGGTATAGATCAACTTATCGAGCGGATCTAATACTTGATGCGCCTCATCGATCGTAGCCCAGGAGTTTTGTTGCAGGAAACGAAGAATTTTTCCCATCAGGGTAATCTGTTCTTGTTCCTCGCTTGAAGTCCTTTTCTTTTGGTTCATCATGTGCAAGCCTAAAATGCAATGCAGCTGCAATGCACGGAGCGTCTCTGACTTGACGTTCAAGGCAATCCCAAGTTCTTTCCCCTTCTTCAATTCTGCATAGATGAACTGCAGCGATTCCAGGGAAAACTGAGTACTCCTGTCGAAGGCAAAGCGGTCGACCTGTTTTAAAAAGCTCGATTCGGTTGACTCCTGAACATCTTCCGTATTGGGAATTTCGATCCCTCTTGGCCAGACATTGACGACATGCCCCTTTTGCGTTTGTTCCTGGTTCAGTGTGGGGATCATCGCCTTTGTTTTTCCAAACCCCGTGGGCATTACGGCCAACTTCTCCGAAGAGGTGTTTTTGCTGATCTCTTCGAGCTTTTGTATCTGCATGCTGCGGTACATATAATGATTGGCGCATTCAAAGAAGAGTTTGTCCATATCGCCAGTTGTAGGTTCATAATAGCGAACGAGCTGCAGGGACTGGACGAAATGCTGCAATTGAAGGGCTTTTTTTTGGGGGTCTTTTTGTTTTTCGTACAGCTCGAGCCGGGAAGACACTTCCTTCATCTGATGCAGCCGGCTTAATTGGACGTGATAGTCTGCCATTCCGTACATCAATTTGGAGACTGCTTCTTCGGAGAGGTGGGTTCGTGCCATGATCCCCTGTTTATCGCCGGACAACATGAGTTTTTGGAGCTCTTCCCATGTCACCTGTTTTTTTAGGCCGTATTGCTCGATTTTTTGCAAAGCTTGGGCTCCGGTAGGAGGAATGCGGTTTGTCTTTGTGTCTGGAATGCGGTTTGCCTGAAAGAGAAGAGCTGTCTTCTCTGTCTTTAATAATGTTTGAAGATCTTGTGCTTGTTTGTGAAGATCTTGTCCTGCAACCGTAAGGTCTGCACCTATTTTTAATGAATAGGTTGGCTCCGGTTTTTGCATTTTCCGGTATTCTTCCAGCTCGGCCGCTTCCTTTTCGAATTTCGCTTTGAGGAGTTTGTACTTAGGATCATCAGGTACAAGCGACGCATCCAAAGCAGGAAGAACTGCCCCCTTTTCAGGTTCCGCCGGTTTCTCATCGAAATACTTGCCCAAAATGCCTTTAAAATATTCATCGAATGCTTTGTCTGTCGTAATCAGGGGTTCTCCCCCCTTTGCCCCTTCTCCCTTTTTCAGAGGCGCCAGCGCCTCTTTTTTGAACTTTTTGAAGAATAAGGAGCGGACAGAGGGTACGGAGCCAAGTTCCAGGGTGATTGAGAATGAGATCTTTTTAAAGAGATAGGAGATCTTAGATAAAATATGTCCCCCAGCCCTGGAAGGAACGAGCTTGCTTAAAAGGGCTTTTGCATACCTGTCCCGTTTAAACTGAGAGAAATGTATAGCATCTTTTTCTTTCGCATCTTGTAAGGCCTGAATGGAAGGATAGCTTAAAGGATTTTTTGCGACACCGATCAACGACTGGATATATTGACCAGGGGTTCCTTTAACATACTTGTAAAATTCGAGATGTTTCAGGAGTGTCTCCCGTTCGGGGTCGGTGCATGATTTGATTGCGGCATAATAATCGAAATATTGGGATTCAAAGACAGATCCCTTTTCAGTAAGGATTGTCTTTTCTGAAAGGTTTACCGGTTGCGGCTGCCAAGCATCCCATTTACCGAATATATCGTTCAGGGTAACAAACTTGAGCGGTTTGATTTCCTTAATATTTGCTACGCGATAGCGTCCAAGCTTTCCAACCCCCGTTTCAAGATATTTTCGGCGGGTTTCAGTATCTTGTCGAAAGTCGAAAAGTTGCGCCCGGAGCTCTTTAATTGCCTGTGAGTTTGAAGTCCCCTCTTTTTCCAGATTATCGATTTCTTTCACCAATTTCTTCTCTATAAGGGCGAAAAGAAATTTTTCTTCCTTCTCGCTTAAACGATGCAAAGGGGCATTTGTTTGATTTTCCCGATAAGAGAGCAGTCTTTTTCCAAGCTCGGACGGGTTGATTATTTCCCATTTTTTTTGACCGGTTGAGGCGGGGTATTTCAAATTGTTTTCTTCGACTAAACAGTTGAGTTTTAGCTGTAGCGCGATAGCTGCCGGATGGCGGGATTCTCCAAGGGCCTCATTTACCCATTTGATCACTTCCAGCTCCTGATCGGTCAGTCGTTGCAAACGGGGGCAATTTTGCAAAAGAAGCCGGCTCTCGTCGAATTTTCCATCCAGAACGCTTAAATAGACTTGAAAAAATTTTGCGTCCCCCTGGCGGGTATGGAGCTTCCCGTCTTTGATTTTATATTCAATCCAGGGGCAAGGCTTTTCCTGGGAAAGGGGAATAGACTGAGTCAGCTGAAGGGTTACAGAACCCTCCTCCTTACTCCATTCCCCTTTTATTTTAAGCCTTGGGACCAAAAGACGCCTTTCTCCCGAAAGGTTGGTGATCTGCAGAGTTTTTATATCTTCTGGCACTCCATCAACGAATTGGTTTTCTACTAAATAAAAGCCAGGGGTTTGTTTTAGATAGAATTTTTTCTCTCCCGGTTTTCCTTTCACTTCAAATTCCAGCCCAAGCCTTGGCAGTACCAGTTCTTCCACCTCCGTTTTTTCCTTATTTGCGAAACTTAATACGAAATTAGGGTCCGGTTCAAAATCGGAGTAAAATTGATTGACAGCTTTTGGGGGGACCCAATATTTTCCATCTTTTAAGCGGAGGATGTCAGTGACTTTAAGTCTGGATTCATTCACAGTATTTTCAAAGTTGACCTGATAGGCGAATTGCCCTTTTTCCTGAATGTATAGAGTGTTCTCCTCATCGATTTTTGACCAGCATAGAATACCTGTTTTATTGACGATCTGAGGGACATTGGAAGTTAAGCAATCGGGAATTTCCCGGAGCAAATAACGACTGCCCCCGATTGTCCGGTAAAAATAGATCTCTTTTGATTCTTCCACAACCATTACTTCAGAAGACAGTCCCTGATTAATGATGATTGCCTGCCCATTGGAAGTGCACGTTTTGACAGGATCTTTCATTACTTGTTTAAAAAAGGGATGATTGACAATCCGGCCGGGAACTTTTTGCTGTACGCTTCCTTTTGTTGTGACGATCTCTCCGGTAGTCAGATCAATCGATCGCTTACCATCATGGTATTTAGGGAATGTGCCTTGCCAGTTTCCCTTAAATCCCGGTTCAAACATGTTGAACAAAAAATCGAGAAGCTCATTTTTGAATTCAGGATTATCCTTCAGCTGTTTTTTTACCGATTCGTCTATTTTGCTTAAAGTCAGGAGTAAAGAATCATCGGCGGGAGTTGATTGCAACGATGATAAAATGATGGCAGCAAAATAGTTTTTGGAAACAGAGAGCAAGAGTCCGGAATCGTTTGCATATTGTTCGACAGAACGGGTACTTTCCGGCAGTAATAATTGCAAAACCATTCTTAGTTTGTTTGGATCAGTTAAATCTTCTTGGGGTTGTTTGCCAGCTTCTCCCGGCAAAATCCAGTCTTTCCACATGAGTGCATCAAAATCGGGAAAAGGAGGATCTGTTTTTTTGTCGGCAATAAACTCTCCGATCTGTTTGCCGACCTGTAAGACGATGGAGTATGAGTCCAAATCTTTAATCTCGCGGCAATGCTTTAGGAGGTTGTTAAAAGATTTGGCAAGCACTCCTGCATAGGCCGGGTTGTCGTGAAGCTGGGAAGAGATCCGCCCCAGTTTAAAGGGGCTATGCAGTAACATGTTTTGTACAATGCGGTCGTTAAGGAGGTGGGGATGTTGTGCGCAAAAGGAGATCATACGGTTAAGTTCATCAAAAGGATCTGCTGCCGTCATGCGCAGCTCTCTGAATTGCTCTAATTCCAGCTGGTAGATTTTGCTCTTTTTTATCCCGCTTCCTTCCCTTAGTTGTATTTTACTGTGTTCAGCTAAATGCCGTTGCATGATCTGATTTTGTGTTAATCTTGAGTACTTAAGACCCCCTTTGCCAGTTTCTTCCACTTCAGAATCGCCTGATGAACTTGGTTTCACTATATCCGGATACTCTCCGCCTAAAAACCCGGAATTTCCAAAACGATATCTTATTCTCCATGTCCGAGGATTTGCCTCCTGGTCCAAACGTGGCGAACAGTCTAGGTCATTCCAATCGACACCGGACCTGCCATGTTTGCGAACAATATTGGCAGCGGCATTTTGCAGCAAGTACACGGCTTTTGGAAGAAGACCACTATCCGCCTGACTTGCCATCAAGGCGGCAATCTTGTCTATTTTTTCGACAGCAGCCGGCTGAGAAATACGCAACTTGTCTACCACTTCCGGTTGCTCTAAAAATTTCGAGAAAAAGCGAAAAGTTTGCGACTGGTTAATGTTCTCTTTAGTTAAGCCCATGGAAAATAAGGAATAATAACCAATGTTTTTCGAACATGACTTAAAGGAAAACAAATTAGGGGCATGAGAATCAAATTCGCTCCTGTTTGTTTTTTTAATGGTCTCTTCAATGGTGAATCCAGGGGCAAAGTATTTCATCAGTTTCAGACAGTTTTCCTGCATTGTCACCGATGTTAATGCAAAGTCATTGCTTCGTACAGCCCGGAGCAATTCGTAATAATTCATACTGAATTCATTTAATCCGGTTTCGGGAAGCATTTTCGCTAATTTATCCAAAATAGCAAGAAGGGTATATTGCATGACGGTGTCTTCCGGATCAGGGGTGCTATTCTTCTGACATTTCAGGCAAAATTTAAGAAGAGTTGAAATGCCTTCCATACATGTGATGACTTTCTCCTGAGGGATATCTGACCAAATATCTTTACCGTAGTTTACCGGTACGGGAAGTGCGGAGACAACATCAGAGAGGCGGCTTGCCAACAATGCCTGATATGCCTTATCCTGGGAAGAAGTATTATGGGCATATCTTTCTTTTATATGTTCGGATGCCGATTGAAATGAACGGGTAAAATCCCCCATAAATTGAAGCAGTTCATCGCTTGCAAATTTTTCCGGGATCTTTATTTGAAATAGTTGGCTTAGCTCTGGTGTAAAACGATCTTGCAGGGACTTTTGTCCTTTCGCTAACTCACCCGGCTCCTGACTCAAAGGTTGATCAAAAGGTTTTGCCAATATCTGTTCGTGATGTTTTATCTCTTTTGGTTTTATCATGGTCATTAATTGAGTTATTTCTCCCGGATTAAGACCGGTAGAAACTCTTGTCTGTTTCGTTTGGGCAGCCTCTTCCTGTTTTGGAACAGAGGCATCCAGCCGTTTTTGGATGTCGAGGATAGTCGCCTCAAAAGTTTGCAATTGTTCATCCGTCAGCAGGTGTTTTGCCGCGAGCTTTTTTGCCGATCTTGCCAGATTTTGGCACACATCCTGAAGCAAAAGGTATTCATAAGAGTTTGCTGCAGCATCCGATTCTGTAAGAAACATTTTTTTTGCACCCTCAACAAGGGTTTCTAACTGCCACTGAAACTTGAGTTGTTTAAAGCAGTCGACCCCGCTTTTTGCCGGCCATGAAACTTTGTCCAATCCGCCAGACAGGGCATAGTAAAGAGAAGCCGTAATCCCCTTGATCGCACATGTTCCGCTCCGTTGCGGCTTTTTATATATTGTGGGATCTGCATTGGGATCTTCCGCATGCCTGATTTTTCCCCCTAAATAAGAAACCACCCCTTCGTAGAGCTCTTCTGCTCCGGCTTCGATACCTGAGGAATCCCAAAACGTACATAAGTTTAATTCGAGGAGCGCCTGGTAAAACTCCACGCTTTCGATGCGGTCTTTTCTGCAGCCTGTGACTTCAACAATCTCCTGAAATAGTTCCTCCTCCTTTAATTGTCCTGTCAACGGATCTACGGATACATCTTTGGCAGATTTATGGTAGGTTCCAATGCCTGATCCTGTGTTGATGATCTTCATCCCTTTTTTTGTATCGATGTGGAGCATGACGGCATGGCTTCCTCGTGACTTGTCCAGCCAGCCTCCCGGAAACCAGCCAGGTTTTTTGCTGAATTGTTCCTGCAAAATTTTGGCATAGTCTGCAATGAGGCGATTGCGTGCCTCTTTTGAGGCTTTGTCTCCTTCCAGGGCAATTAACATTATTCTAAATGCAATTCCTTCTGCCTCTTTGTATTCCTCTACTAGTTTTGCAATTATCTTTTCATACCCCTTGAGAAATTGAAAAGAGGGATCACCTCCCTCCATTTTCTTTAATGCCCGTTCCAGAAAATCGATCGTATGGCCGAGAGTAGTACTCTGATCATTCCCTTCCAGCGGCGCTATTTTTCCGATAAAGGCATCCCCAAGTAATTGCATCATAAATTTGACATCTGCATCTTTTGGCGGATCGGTAACAGGCTTATATAATAAAGAGTGTCCTTTAATGAAGGCTTCTTCCCGTAGCCGTTCTGCTTCGTGTTCGGTTCTCAGCGCTTGCGTGACGGATCCCCCTTGTGAGACAGGTTGGGCTGGCGGGAATGTTGGGAAAGGGACATTAGTGTCAATCGTCATATCAATACACCTCAAATTTTATGTTCTCTTAGGAAGACCTCCGAGGACTTTGGCAATGTTTGTTTTGGGATAGAGCTTGTAGTGGGTCGGATGCAGTGGCAGAACATGGTTCACAAAAAATTTGTGAAGGACAGCTACTCCCATCGTGTGGGCTTTGGTGCGAATATGATCTAATTCCTGCTCTGTATAGTCCACCTCTCCATTGAGCAGCTTGACCTCGGCCAAAAGTTTGACAAATTCGGGATTGTCTTCTAATTCATTTGGTGTAAATCCATTGCTCCCTTGGGCGACAATCTTGTTTTTCAGGTCATAGATCGCCACTTTGCGCTTTCTTCCTTCGACCAGTTCTGATTCTCTGTCATCTCGTAATTTAGCCCGAAATTGAGTGCTGTCGTTTTGATCGATCACCATCAACTGGATCTGTTTTTTTCCATTGGGCAGTTCATCCTGGATCACCATCACTTCAAAAATCGGTTTTTGTTCGGCTGCATCCAATGGGATCTGACGCGCTTCCATGAGTTTTGGGACATTGATGGCGTAAAAGTTGTTGCTCACTAAAATCTGCGGGCTAAAAAAGCTTTTCGAAGTGCCAATTTCCCCGGTTTGGATAGCCATAGTTTCGCGCAGGCGCCAGGTACAGCATTTTGCCGAAAATGTGAGAGTCTTTTTCTCATCGATTTTCTTGTTGACCATCTGAAACATTTTTCTTAAAGCCAAAAAGATTCCATAGATATAGAATATAGTGCCGCCAGTCAAAGCGATTACAACGATCTTTGCCCAAAACGGCACAGGTCGCGATGTTTTTTTAGAAGATATGCTTGTGGGTCCGGCAAAAATTTTGTCAAAAACACCGGATATTTTTCCAAGGAATGGGTTGAGCCTCATCGGTTTTTCCCAACCGGCCGAAAAGAGATCGACCTTATCCCACTTTTGCGCTGTCCTTTCGATCGCAGCAGTCTGGGTTTGGGCCTCCACTTTTATTTGTGCCTCGATTTCTACTTCCTGCAGCACTTCGCATTCCATTCCCAATGCTGCACCGCTTCGTACAGATAAAGGCAAGGCCATCTCCTTCCATTTGGGCGAATCAGGTGAATATTGTTCCAGCTTTTGCGTAAGAGCCTGCTTCTCTTCTTTGGTAAACTTGAGTTTCTGCACTTTGGCCATGCATTTATCATAATGGATCTGCAAAGCCTCTTTAGCCGATCTTTCGGTCATCGCCGCTCCATAAAGAATGGTCGGATCAAGCGGGTCTGCAGTCATCAGTTCGCTTTCAAATTGACGGTAGAGCGCTGCCATTTTGCCGGCGTCGAGCGTTTCATCGTCTTCACAATGGCGAAGGGAGACGTTGAGGATTTTGTCGATGACCGCCTGGCGGATCTCGTTGTCCATCTGCAGCAGTTGCGACTGATAATTTTTCTCCGCTTCCTGATTTGCCTGATTTTCCATGAAATGGAGAAGCAATTGCATAGGAGTGGGGGGTGGAGGTTTGGCATTTGAGTCGGCTGGAGTTACCGGTTCCCTAAGGTTTGGCGGATTCATCTCTTTTTGGCGCGCGGCAATCTGTGCAGCGATCGCTTCGGGAACGACCCATTCGGTCCCTTGCCCCATATGCCACTGCCGCATCCTTCCGGCTCCCTGGCCTGCGGCAGCCTTTGTCGTATCTTTTCCTACTGTCAATAAGGCAACGGCATCGATCGCCTGTTTGATGTCGCTTCCGACAGTGCGCGCCTGGTCATAGATGGTGACGCGTTGTTCAGGAGACGTTGTATCCCCCCTCGGATCGGAAATAAGTCCCGTTTCCACATCCATCATCATGAAGTTTTGTACCGTTTCGTCAAAGAACAGGACCGCCTGCATGTCAGAGCCGCGATATTCATCGCATATTTTTTTGGCGATCTCGCGGTTGGACAATCCCTTGAATTCTGCGGCGATATCGGCGATGGCACGGGCTTTTTCTGTCTTACGTGCAATGGCAAGCGTTTCGGCAAGGGCTTGTCTAGGAGTTTGCCCCTCGATGACGTGTACTTTTTCCGATTTCATCAGCATCAGGTGGGTCACCTGGCCCGATGTGCCTGCCATGGGGATAAATGAAGTATTGGGGCCATGGGCAGCCACATCCTGGGGTGTTGCTGTAAGCGAAAGAGAGCTTTGGAACTGGGTTCTGAAATTTTGGACAGAACTGACCAGGGTTTTTGAGTATAATTTAATTTGCGGGGCGATGATCTCGCGAATGTAATAAAAGATAACGAGTTTAAAAATGTCTTGTTTGTCCGGTTGTTGAAGAGTCTGCTGCAATTTTTTAGCAAAGTCTTCCATATCTTTGTCTTGCATCTCCAAAAGAACTTTGTCGTAATCAGGCAGAAGCTTTTTAAAGAAGATGTTCGTCTCGCTGCTGGCCATCGAGATGCCAAGAGATACTTCTTTAGTGGCGACAGCCTGCAGGTGAAGGATGAGTTTTTTTATTTGCGGGGTGGAGAGCCCCTTATGAAGATAGGTCAGATAGGTTTTCACCACTGTCTCATGAGGATTCTTAAATTCCGAGGGGGACAGCTCATTTTCTTTGGGGGTATTGCTGCTTTCAAAGGGGATCGCATATTCGCGTTTGGCCGTGTGCAGTTTGGAAAGGCCAAATTTTTCATCGACCTGAGATTTAATGCTCTCTTTCAAGACCTGATTGAGCATCCCCTGAAGTAAGCAAAGCTCTACTTTTCTCTCGTGATTGGCAACGACAGGAGGCATGTCTATATTTCCTTCCATAAAGTCGCGAAACTCTTGTGTATCCTCCATTTTATATTTTTCGGCGAACCGCTTGATGAGCAGTTCTTTGGCCTGTTTATAGTCTTTGTCTTGCGTTAATGCCTGTTTGTTTTCCTTAATGCGTAAAAGGGGGGCGATTTCATCGGAGATGAGTTCGCCGAAGAGCGATTCAAAAAAGAGTACCTGATTTTCCGGCAAACGGGCAGGGGAGCCTAAGGTATAGATTAACTTATCGAGAGGGTCTAACACCTGATGCGCTTCATCGATCGTAGCCCAGGAGTTTTGTTGCAGGAAACGAAGAATTTTTCCCATCAGGGTAATCTGTTCTTGTTCCTCGCTTGAAGTTCTTTTCTTTTGATTCATCATGTGCAAGGATAAAATGCAATGCAGCTGCAATGCACGGAGCGTCTCTGACTTGACGTTCAAGGCTATCCCAAGTTCCTTCCCCTTCTTCAATTCTGCATAGATGAACTGCAGCGATTCCCGAGAAAACTGAGTACTCCTGTCGAAGGCAAAGCGGTCTACCTGTTTTAAAAAGCTCGATTCGGTCGACTCCTGGACATCTTCCGTATTGGGGATTTCAATGCCCCTTGGCCAGACATTGACGACATGCCCTTTTTGCGTTTGTTCCTGGTTCAGTGTGGGGATCATCGCCTTTGTTTTTCCAAACCCCGTGGGCATTACGGCCAGCTTTTCTGATGAGGTGTTTTTGCCGATCTCTTCGAGTTTTTGTATCTGCATGCTGCGGTACATATAATGATTGGCGCATTCAAAAAAG